>Ga0126312_10000644_pt1 | contig 21412 bp, 31 predicted proteins | sample Plot104A_FD_92537 | JGI IMG/M metagenome (GOLD analysis project Ga0126312, IMG submission 92537) | Serpentine soil microbial communities from UC McLaughlin Reserve, CA, USA - Plot104A | ecosystem: Environmental > Terrestrial > Soil > Grasslands | place: USA: UC McLaughlin Reserve, Lake County...
GCGCGGCGCGCGTCTCCTCGTCGCGCTTTCTCATATAGTAATACAGCTCTTCGGTGGCAGCGTGATAGTCAATGCCAAGATTCTGCGCGATTTCAAGCGCTATGTACGACATTATGAGTTTGCGAAAGACCACGTCGACCCTGTAGTTTGCAATATCGGCAAAGAGCTCATCCAGCGCGTTCTTGAACTGTGAGTCAAGGTACGTGTCCTTCGCTTCCCTACTCTTGATTGCAAAAGTTACGCCCATCATCTTTTCCATCATGTGGATGTTTTCCATACTCTTGACGGTTTTCATATAAATGTCACCGTCGTTAAGGCTTCTCGACCCCTCTCTTGGTCAGCAATGACCTAATAGACTGCATCATCTCGTCATGCGTTTGCATGTCGTTCTTCCTCATGTAATAATAAAGCTCTTCTGTTGCGGCATGATAGTCAATGCCTAGGTTCTGGGCTATGTTGAGAGCAATATGCGACAAAACCAGCTTCCTCATTGCTATCTCGGTGCCGTAAACGGAAGCATCGGATACAAGTTCGCTTAGCGTGTTTTTGAAGTTAGCATCGAGATACCGGTCTTTGGCGTCTCTGCTCTTGATTGCAAAGGTTACTCCCATCATGCGGGCTTTCATGTGGATCTGCTCGACGATCGAAATGAACTCATCATTTAGAGGCTGATTGTCCAGCAGAACCTCCGAAAGGAGGTCTGCCGCATCCTGCTCGCTTACCTGCATGGCTTCTTTGACCCTGAACAGCACATGACACGCAGCGCAGCCGTTGCCTTTGACAATAGAAGGGTTATCTGCCACTCTAGTAATTTCCGCTCTTATTATCTGCTCAGCGCTTGAGCGTGCCCTATCGTCTAGATTGGCCAACGAAGAAGGAGCGCAGTTTCAAGGCTAAAAAGTCTTGCACCTTGACAGATGAGCAGGAGTGGCAGGACTCAACTTCCCGCTATTAGTGTGCGTGTCATCGTGGCACGGTCGGTCAGACGCCTCCATAAAGGGCGATAGAACTGTTATGCGCTCAGAGAATATGGCTTTAACCATCGCTTCGCCGAATACTTGCCAGAATGGTGGATAGCCGGTGTAATCCCATTAGAGAAATATGCTGTTTGTGATAGGTCCGCTAGGCATAAGTGATGATTAGAGATCAAGAGCTGTAAGCTGCCTAGAGCACTAGAAAGAAGAAATGCCGCGCACATCAGACACTACCATTATCGGATAGACACAAAGCTAATTATGCAGCAGTAGGGATGTTGACAAAATTGACAGGGAATGCGGCGTGTGAAATTGCAATTGCTGATAGCCAAGACGATAGTAACACTAGAAGCAACGGCGCAAGCATCGTTGTCAATAAGCGAGCACTACTAGAAAACTGAGAAAAATGGTTTCAATGATTGAAATTCGCTGATGTTTGACGTCAAGTTTGCATAGATTCCATAATGATTGAAGTGCTGGCAAGACTTTTTATATATGCATATCAATCATAAAAAATTAAGTACAGACAACGACTAATTGTTTACTCTAGAGACTGCACCCAATTAGATGTCTTAAAAAAAGCATTTCCTAAGTATGTAACCTGCCATGGTTAATCAATCAATAAATCCTGTGCTTTTTATGTCTTGCACACTGATGTCAAAAGAAAAAATGAAACACACCATTCAAAACAGGCTTCTTGCAGTAGGTATCGCCAGCATATTGGCACTTGGTCTGACAACAATAGCAGTCCCAGCAGCATTTGCAACCGACAACAATCATGACAATCATGACAACGGCGACGACGATAACAACGGCCATGACTCGAAACGAGAATTCCTAAAGGAAGTGAAAAATTGCTTCGAAGACAATAATAATCATGACAAAAAGTTCTCAGATGACGTAAAAGACTGCATAGAAGATGTAATAGATGACTTCTTCAACAATCATGACAATCATGACAATCATGACAACGGCGATGACAAACATGATGATTAAAACGATGATGGCCACAATTACGAGCGCAGCGTCAAAACAAAAAACATGAGAGAGGAAGAAGCAGCATATGCAATAGGCAAGATCGGTATGGTTGAAAGATCATCATGCCAAACCGTTCTCTCCTTTTTTGACTCCGTCATAACTTGATTTAATATTATCAATGGAAAAAGCAAGATGAACAAGTAGATAGTAGTAGGCAGCCACATCAGGCGAATTGCAATATAATAGAAAATCAGTTGATTTTGCAACAGAACTTGCGGATAAGTTTGCGCTGCAAACACGGTTTTTAGGAGGATGACCTACTGTAAGCCGGTTGCTTTTGCTGCATCGCGGTTGCTGTCAATAGTTTCTAATCTTCATTGTGTCCAGCTAAGGTAATTACAAACGCAATCTCAATTGCCAATCCTGCTATAACTGGTCTGCTGTCTTCGGACGCTACTATCTATCTCCCATGTTTCTAGAAGGATCGTGTAGCAGACGCGCTCGCCTTCGACAGAGATCAGCAGGAGGCCGCTCTTTACCTCGAGCTCGCGTTCGGTGGTGACGTTGCTCTGCTGTTGCGTTACCACCTGAATGCGGTCGTCCTAAGGTTCTCGCCAGTCTCGCTGTCTGTCACAATGCCAGCTCCCCTTGCCAACTTGAATCCCATCAGCCTATGCGGCAGAGTCCAGCTCTATGACAATTGCACGCGTTCCTTGACTAAGAAGATTCTCCACCCGCCTAGGCGCTATAATGATATACGTCTGGCTAACGAGAAAATGAGAATATACATAGGTGCAAGCGATGTAAAATTCGATCTTCTTCTTTCCTTTGCGACGTTGAAGAGTATGCACGCTAATGCAACAGGCCACGGCGACACCTAGGTCGTATCAGATGGCGCGTAAGGGCCGGATAACTGCTGACCTGACCGACCCTGCATCAATCATCTACTCACACGAAATAGCCCGCGTACCTGGCCTTGCCTATCATCCTGCCGCTTTCCTTATCGCGAAAGATAGCGGTAGAGTCCTTTGGCACCAGACCTTCCGGCCTCACGAGGTGGGGTGTGCCGTAGATGCTGGCAAGGACGTACTCGTAGCGCCACAGCAAATACCGGTCTTGATCAGTCATCAGGCTCTTAACCGGCACCGATGGCTCAGAGTGGCCACCTTCAAGCAGGGGGTTGTCGTGCCACACGGGGTACTTGGACCATTCCGAGTCGAGCGACTCGGGCCTGTTTCTGGCAAAGAGCAGCGACGGCCTGTATGCCACTATTATGCTAAATGCCACCATAGACGCTCCGAGGAAAAAGTGCATATTGGCAGCTGTTGCCACTGTCCCCGGCGAATACAGCATCCACGTAATCCGGGTATCTCCAAAGTATGCCTCGCCCGGCTCGGGAGTCGAGTAATACGGCAGAATTATCGAGTTGTGGATTAGGACAATGCCCAGTACACATATGACAAGGGGCACCAGTCCCTTCCATACCACCGACAGGGCAATGAATGCGACGAGCACAATCGCGCTTGCCTGAACGACGTTTACGATTATTGGGTTGACGACTTGGAAGGTCGAGGTGAAAAGGTACATGAAGAACAAGAGCGTGATGCAAACGATGTCAAGCGCAAACAGCCTTGACTGGTTGCGGTAGAACCAAGGATACATTCTGCTCAAAGCTGCTTTCCTTGTGCCCTGTGGAGCAGAAAATCCTGTTGCCATGGCACAATATGTAATGAGTAGCTGCGCATTAAGCGTTACGCGATCGGAAGGTTTTTTGAGTCAGTCGGCGAGAAACTATACCATAGTGCCTCCGTTCGGGCTTTTCAAGAAGAAGGAAGGCAATGCGCCGCCAGACGTGCAGGCGGTTTCTACGCCTGCTGCAGGTGCTCTATCCATACAGCAGGCCCAGGAGCTTTTGCGGCAGATCGAATCGGCAAGAGCAAAAGAGCTGGCGGCCCGCCTTGTGAAGGTAAAAGAGTCCGCTGCGCAGTCCCTCAGAATTATAGACAAGATAGCAGGCGACATGGAGCGTGAAAAGATCAAGCTGGAGGGCCTCGAGCAGAGGCTCAAGTCGGTGGTTGAAAACTCCAGAAGGACGGTGGTGGCGTCGCTCAGGCGCGAAGTGTCGTCCGAGCTTCCACTGCCCCAGTCCGCAAATGACGCCAGAAAGTTCAAGGAAAGGTTTGAAACGATGATGAAGCGCTTTGGAGAGGTCAGCGGCTCGCACGGCAGGACGCTCAACAGCTTTATGAAAAAGCACGCCGGCAGGATGAAGGACGAGTTTGAAGCGCTGACGAAACTGCTGAACGAAACAAAGGAGATAATGTCAGGGTTCGATCAAAAGCGTGAGCCGCTTGTGAAATGCAGCGGCATACTGAACACGGCCTCGCAAAAGGCGTCGTCCATCAGGTCTAGCGAGGCGTACCTGCAGAGCGCGGAAAAAGAGGCTGTAGGTATTGAAGGTGAGCTCGAAAGGCTAAAGGGCGAACTGACCGCGCTGAAGGAGTCGGCGGAATTTGGACAGGCGTCAGCAATTGCGCAAAAGGTTGCCGAGGCCGAAAGGCAGCAGGAGCAGCTTCGCTCTGAAGTGCGCGACCTCTTTTCCCACGCCTCCCGGGCGTTTACAAAGTATTCGTATGGCATTTCGAGAGAAACTGAAGCGCGCCTGCGGATGATGTCTGACGAGCCGTGGAAGGTACTATGCGAAAGCGACATATTGCTGTACTCTTCGCTTCTGCTTGAGATCCGCAAGTCGATAGGCTCTGGCAGCATCCAGCTGAAAGATTCCGACAGAATGCTGCAATACCTTGACGCCATAGTGGAGTCGTTGCCGGAGCTTCATGGAAGGGCGCAGCACATAAAGGAACAGATCGATTCCCTGCGGCAGGGCGACAGCAGCGGCAGCGCTGTGCTCCTGGCCGCAGAGATGGAAGAAAAGGCCGCTCAGCTTGCCGAAGAGCTGGCAAGGATCAGGCAGGTTCAGGAGCAGCAGAGGCGCCAGATAGCAGAAAAAAGCGCAGAGGTGGACTCGCTGCTAAAGGAAGCCAGCGGGATCCTGTACGAGCTAACAGGCCAGAGGTATTCAATCCAGTACTAGCTAGCTGGCTGCATCATAAGCCTCGTCTATGACCCGATCAAAAGTCAAGTACGGGTGGGCACCTCTGAGGAGTTTTGGAGTCTCACCTTCCGTCAGGACGATAAAGCTGGAAGGCGCGTCAAACCCTATCTGCCGGGCAAGGTTGTAGCTGTCCACAACAAGGCCGGCGTACCTGCCGAAATCCACGCACTTGGGAAAGCTGTCCATGTCGGCTGTGCCACTGTCAGCGGCAAAAACTGCTTTATATGCTGTCTTTGTTTAACCAGCTGGCGGTGTCTTGTCTTACAGATGGTTATTGTAAAGGTAACCGATGGTGCTGTACACATACTTTGTCATGATACTCCCAGTATTTGCCCTGGTCGGCTGCACAGTAAGATGCCTCCGCGGCTATTAAAGAAGCCCTGTCGCTAAGGTCATTTATAGGATAGTCCTTGAACAAGAACCTGACCTTTCCCGTATCCACATAGTTGGCAATAGCTGGTCCTTGGTATTTTCATGGAATCTTATGCACTAGGTGCACTGGTAATGGCGAAATTCCACTATCGTTACCTTGGCGTCAGAGCTTCCAAGTGCAGGAGCGCTCTAGAAGGCGAGAGGAACTTCATCGTTATTTCTTCAGCGCTGTCGTCTTCTTGGCTGGCAGTGGCAGCAGGAGGTTGGGGCGTCATTGCGTTGGTAGAATAGAGATCTGCCGCGCTTCCGGCCGCAAGGATTGCTGCCGCAACGACGGCAATGATGCCGATTTTCTTGTTGCTGTTATTTTTTGGCATGATTTAATTTATCTCCAAAAGACTGAAACGACGCCTAGGCCGGCTATGCACAGCCCGCCGTATGCCACAAACGGGATCCCGAGAAAGTAGCCAAGCACCGTGACGCCAATGCCGCTTGCAATGGTTATTGCTTCGCCAACTCTTCTCTGGTTTTTCAGGAAGCGCCTCTGGTTCCTCCGCATCAACACTGTTGAATTAGCAATAGTTTTATAAAATTACCTGTTGATGCCTGCGCATATATGCTTCAGAGAGCAACCTTGTCAGAATGACCACCAAGAGCCCGTAGAACATGTTAAACGCCAGCGAGCCGGCAATCACCCTGTCCATTATGGACAAAAGCTCGTCTGTCGCGATCGACGATACTTCGCCCGTCGGCACTTGCTGCCTGATAAGCTGACTGTCAAGCGAGTTGAGCAGCGCAAGCATCACCCCGAAAGTGATCGGAAGGAAGAGCGCAAGCCACAGGGCAAACCCCGCCGCAAGGCCATACACAGGTGCGTACCTATCAGCAGATGCAAGCAACCTTTTGGACACGACGAATGGTATCGAGATGACAAGGCCGATCACGCTGCCTGCAGCAAGGTGCATCAGCAAGCCAAGCGCGATTGTGTCAACAGTGTGGGCCTCTGTTTGCAGCGCCACCGATGCAAGCACGAGGTAAAATGTGCCCACCGGCAGGTCTGCGAGCTTTTCCGCGAGCAGGATGAGGGCGCTTATCGCAAGCGATGAGATCAGACCGGCTCCAAGCCCCGAGCCGGCCACTGCAAGCCGCGGCTTGATCCTCTGCAGCATGCCCACGCTGTCTTTCACTTTCATTGCGGCATGTCTCTTCCTGCTGCGGCCTTGGCGGCACTGAGTGCGCTGATTCTCATGAGCGAGCTTGCGATGTACCCGAATATTGCACCCCACACCATGTGGAAGACTATTGCGCTTGTCGCTATCCCTGCGACGAACTGGCTGACGTTTTCAGACAGCATTGTTTCTTGCAGGTTCCCTGGCATCAGCGCGACGACGCGCTCCAGCGATGGCTGGACCAACAGTACTGTGACTGGCACAAACAGCACCAGCCACACTGCGATCCCGGCCACTACGCCGGCCGCTGTGGCCTTGTACGGGTTGGTCATTATCTTCATCCACCGGACGGAGGTCAGCCCAATGATGGCGCCCAGCAGAGTACCAGTCAGCAAGTGCAGCCCGAAGCCCAGATAAGCGGCAGCGATGAAATCTTCGTACCCAAGGCTCATACCCATTATCGAATAAAACGTGCTTATCGGCAGACCCAGTTCAACTTCCGAGGCTGCTATTGCAGTCGAGATCGACCACGTGGCGATTATTCCGGCGATTGCTCCGTACTTGACCCCCCTGTATCTTACAAGATCGTAAGATTGCGGTAACATGCCTACTATACTGCAATGTAATATTTCTGCTTTTCAGTTATTGCTGTTATATGATGCATCTTTAATGTTAAAGAAGCTAAATAAAATATTAAAAAATTCTAAAAACATTCAAATTTATCTATCCGTGCGAGGTATATAATATATTTTGCTTTGATAATCTTCAAGCGTCGGCTTTTCCTCTTCGCTCATGCCCATAATTGAGCTGCATGGTTTTTTGCAGTTACACGGGCTTGGCGATATAACCACGGCATCCTCGGCCTTGAAGTCCGTCAGAGTTGCGGATGAGAGTCAGCGTCTCGTGCGCCTTGTCCAAGGTCATGATCCTGTCAAGCTCGATGTGCACTTGGGATGAAAAGTTCTGCCCAAGCGGCCTGAGCAGGATCTTTTCCCCCGGACGTTGAACTTGCCTTCTATGTGGTGTGTCATCTCATGCTGGAGCTCTGGATTCTTGACTGCGTCTATCAGCACTAATGTTGATTCTTTGAACGCAGTACAAGCCGTGAAAAAGATGTGTATATCGCTATCAGAACGTTGCCGATGGCATCCATGTATGGGATCTCAAGAAAGTAGGCCGCGACGATGCTCCCAAGCCTACAAATGATGCCGTGCCGTCCTTTATCGAGTTCTTGGCATGAAGCTTCTGTTTCTTTGCCACGCTTCTCACCCTGATGTCCGGCTTTATCTTCTTGGCGCGGTTGGCAAGCTCGGATCCAGTCATGCTCGGCATTTTGACGTCAGGTATTATGAGCGAGTATTTTGACGCGTTGTTCTTGAAGTGCTCGAGGGCAACCACGGGATCGGTAAAGCTCTTGACGTCATAGCCTCACCTTCTGAGCGAAAGCTCGACGACCCTCAGGATGTCTGGCTCGTCGTCCAGCTCAATGATGCGCACAGCAGCTGCTGCCGTCGTCAGCAAAGAGTTGATCGGCAAATCTATTTTAAAGCTTTGAGTAATTTACCCTTGAAGAATGTTGAGATTATAAGAAGGCATACCGGTTGATTCCGTGACTTGGCGGGCAGTACCACGGTTTTGACAGATGAAAAAGAGATCATTGAAGCGATAAGAAAGTTCCAGGCCAGCACTACCCAGGTGTGGTGCGCCTGCGTCGATCATTCGCTGCCGTCATTTTCAGTCAGCAAGGTGAAGGAAGGCTACCTCGCTGCCAAAAGGCGAGGGGTCAAGATAATGTACATCACCGAAATTACAAGGGAGAACCTGCGGTACTGCAGGGAGATAATGGAGTTTGCCGACCTGCGCCACCTTGACGGCGTTAGGGGGAATTTTGCAGTGAGCGACACCGAATACGTGGCAGGCGTCAAGCGGGGCGACTCGCTGGTGCGCGTCGTGCGAAGCTACGAGCAGGAGCTTGTGTGCCAGCAGCGCCACGTATTTGACACGCTATGGAGGCAGGCCGCGCCGGTAGAAGAAAGGATAAAGCAGTTGCTGCTATAGAGCGCTCTGTGAATGTGGTGTTCTGGTCATTTCGCGACTCTTCCACGACGGCGACTGCGTCGCTGCCCTTTGACTTGGCACTACTCACAAACGACCTCGACGTTATGGGCGCCAGAAGACTGGTCACGAATCCTATCGCCACGGCTATTGAAAAGAGAGTCAAGAATCCCTGGGGCAAACCCGATAGTCGCTATGACCAGCTCGACCATCCCTCTGCCGTTCATGAGGAATCCTATGGCAAGGCTAGTATCCTTTGTGAAACCGACCAGCTTTGCGCCGGTGTAACCTGCAGCTATCTTGGTGGCTATTGCGACTGCGAGCAGGGCGATGAAGAGCGGGATTGCGTTGACGAGCGACTGGATGTTAACTCGATCCCGATGAGCGAAAAGAATATCGGGGCAAAGAACCCGAACGTTATTGCCGAAATGATGCCGTAGACCCTGCTAAAATCTGCCGGCCTATCATTTCCTTGTAGACTACGAGACCTGAGAAGAATGTGCCAATGACAAAGTGGAGCCCGATCTCCTGTGCTATGAGCGATATCGTGATCGTGGTTATGAGCAGTATGCCAAAGGCAGCCTCTCTTTTGTCTGGAGCTTTTTGAAGACCGGCTCGACCCTGCTTGGCAGCCAGTCGGCAGTTTTCCTGAACAATATGTCAAAGAGAAAGATGCTGCCAAGAAAGGCCGCAATCTTGACGCCAGACATCGCAAGGTCTCCCAAATTCAGCTTGCCGCTGCTGCCCTCTGCCGACATTTGCAGTATTATCGAAAGGAAGATGAGCGACATTATATCATTAATGACCGCGGCTGTTATCACGGTGTTGCCCAGCTTGCTGTTGAGGATCCCGAACTGCATCAGCACTATGGCGCTGACAGGCACCGCTGTTATCCACAAGAGCAGGCCCATAAAGAGTGCCTGCATGGTCGCGAGCCCGAACAGGAGCGACACGTACGTGCCGGCGAGCAGCGGCGCAAAGAACCCGATGAGCGATATCACTATGGCTGACCTGCCGGCCTTCCTTATCTCGCGCGGGTCCATCTCAAGGCCGGCAAGGAACATCAAAAAGAACACCGCAAGGTCGGAAAGCACTCGCAGGTCGGCGCTCGGGGCCACCAGCGCAAGGACCGACGGCCCGATTATGACGCCGGCCAGTATCTCGCCCACAAGCGGTGGCTGCCTGAAGCGCTGGAACAGCTCGCCAAGGACCCGGGCCGCGACCAGGATTATGACGATGCTGACAAATAGCTGCTCAGTCGCCACCTGATTAGGTTGGGCTCATTTCTATAAAACGCTTAGCTCGCAAATAGATCCTGCTGCGGAAGCGGCGCGTTCCTGTCAACGCGATACCTAAAGACCCCGGCATAGTCCATCCCAAGGATCACGCTTTTTTCGACAGCAATTATCGTCGACTGGCGGACGTCAAATCTGAATCTTCGCTAGCCAAAAATGACTATCGTGTTGCCTGTTTCCTTCATTACATGGCCGATGTGCTCTCCGTCCTGCGTTCGGACTCCTTTGTTGAAGAGGTGCTTTGGATACTCTGTGGCAGCTACCATCATGCTTCTACCTCTATTACTATTCTTCCGTTTCTATCGCCAAGGGGTGTATCCTTCATGCTGCTTCCATTGCAGCGATGGTGGACCAAAATCCAAGCACTATCTATGCGATCGTTTGAAACATGTTAATGGCGCATGTTACACAGGGTTGTTACATTAACAGTGCTGACCGAGCAAGAAGACGGGACAACGCCGGTATGGAACCTGCCGAGCTGTCTTGTAGCAATCAGCAAGGGTTATCCGTGCTCAAAACGCGTTTGAACCGATCATAATCAAAGCAGACAAAGGGTAAAGAGATGTATTGCAGCACAGGCATTCATGCTGAAAAGCATTTCAGCATGAGAAATACTTCACTCACATGCGGGAGGGGTGCGCGTCCAGCAAGGCATATACCGCAGCACCCTTTCCCATTGTGGAGCGTCTACGGCGTGACTTTTATCAGTTCAACGTCAACGCCGGTGAGCATTACGAACATGTCCTCGAGGTTACAGCAATCACATTGCCCATTGATGCAATCCGCCATTGTATGTGCCTGAGAACTGCACTGATCGCACTTGCACGGTCCTATTTCCATCGTAGATGCGACAGATGCTACAATATTTAACAAGAACGATAATTGCCTACCTACTACTTTTTTGAGTCAACATTTCAGCATTTCCGGCGGGTAAAAAGTTCAGCCAGATTGATATGCATTAATAATGCCTATGCCGGATTATTATTATTATTATTATTATTACCGCGATGCTCTTCAGGACCGCCTCACGGCGCGGCTTCGATTGCCGTCGTTGTTCCAACATGTCCGCTATCTGTTTTACAAGAGCGTACATGCGGACAGGCTTGTGCAAGTACGTGCGTGACTTATCGGCAGGATAACAAATTCCTTTTTGTACTGTGCATAATGTCCGCTGTCAGCAGACACGAACAGGGCTTTGATGCTGTGGTCTATTTCTACAACCCGGGCGTACAGCTCAAAGCCGTTTATGCTCCTCATTTTGAAGTCGACTAGATCGAAAAGGCCGGTCTTGAAATTTGGAAGGGCAGCTGCAAGGTCAGCATACGCAGTTACCTGATAGCCCTTCAGCTCAAGCATTTTCCTTATCAAGACGTTGACGTCGGGCTTGTTGTCGGCTACCAGTATAGACTTTTTTTTCCGCAATGCGCTCTTGTCCGAACTCCCGGGCGATGCAGATATAAAAAAATGTGCTGCATTGATGTTAGATCATCTTCTGGTAGCAAATTACGTAGGAAAATTTGCAGTCAAGTGGCTGCCTGCATCTGCTTTTTTACCACGCCGCAGATCCGCACCAAATTGAATGGCTTTTTCAAGATGTCTTTATGCTCGGTTATTGGCAGGCTACTTTCAAGCTCTTCTCTACTTATTTCAAAGGCAGTCATGATTATTATTTTGGCATCAGGCTTGACGCGCAGTATCGATTTTGCAAGCTCCAAGCCGGACATCTGTGGCATCCTGATATCAGTGATAACAAGCAGATAGCTGAAGGGGCTATTTTTGAATCGCGTAATCGCGTCGACAGGATTGGTAAAAGGAGTCAACTACAAATTTCCATTTCTTGAGGTAAATCTATACAACATTCACCAAGTCCTGCTCATCGTCGACTACCATTATTTTTTGACCGTTCGTGCCGGCAGTCATGGATCATCCTCTTAACTTGGTTGCATCAAGCACTGACTAGTATAATTCGGCCGTCAATTTATGCCATTCTGCTTCTGACAGGTTGCCACGCTTTGTTTGGACTCGGCCATTTGGAGTTCGTATGCAACCGTCTCCACTATCGCCGCGTTGTAATGGCCTGTGATTGCATGAAGCATATTCAAAGCTTTTTGCTTAGCGTCCTCATCGGCGTCGTCTATCTGGTTCTCGATTTCGCGCATAAGTTTTTCATAGCCGTCCTTGCTGAGCAAAAACCAGGTATACTCTCCAAAATGGGGCAACAGCAACTATTAAAATTCGATGGTGAATTTTATCATCTTCTCCGCACGTGCGATTGAAAACGTCATTGCTGCTCCCTCAGCAACATCAACAACTGGGGGCAACCGGAGCTGGCCCCCACAAGCTTTTTATTTCGCTAGCGATATTACTAGTGATATGATATCTGAATGGCTGTCAAGGGTCGGGAGCGCGATCCCGAGAGGATTCTCAAGGCAGTACATCCTGGCTCTCTTGAGAGAGCAACCGATGAGAGGCAAGGAAATAATCGACAAGGCCACCGTGGAAAGCGGGGGCAGGTGGAAGCCGTCGCCGGGACTCATTTACCCGCTGCTTGGCAGGCTGCTTGATGAAGGACTTGTGACTGAAGGCAAGGACGGGAGGTACAACATCACCAAGAAGGGCATGGAGATAACGTCAGACTTGGAGTCTTTTGGCAGCGTAATCCAGAAGCAGATAGACGTGGTGCTGCGGGTTGGCAGCGTGGGCAAGTTCATGGCAATGGACCTTATCGACAGGATTGCCGCCATCGGCTCGGCACTCAGCTCCAATCTGGACTCTATGACGCAGCAAGAGCGAGACAAGTATAGAGAATTCCTGCAAAGCGAGCTAAAAAAGCTGGACAATCAGGAAGCCGAGAACAACGCCGCAGAAAAAGAGCACGTGGACGTGCAGTAAAAAACTCCGCCATTTTTTAGTTTATTTTTCTATAACCGATAAATTGGTATTCGAGGAATACCGCTGCATGTCTGAAAAGTGGCAGCGCTCGCAATTTCCCAAGTGGAAGTGCGCCTTTTGCAACTCGTACTTCAGGACGGAAGAAGAAAAGGACAGGCATGTAGAAGAGGTCCACCCGGACCACTAGGATAGGAACTTTCTCATGCTCTGAAAGTCGCGCAAGAATGCGGAGCCGAGGGCAGTTATCACAAATTCGGTGTAGCTTCTTGCAGTCCAGACAAAACCCCGCCGCAGCATGAACGACAGAAGATGGCGCACGCCGCCGAAAGAAAGGTGCACCGCCGGCGATATCACTGACGCGCCTGCCACGTTTTCATTCAAAAATGCAAGCACGTCGTAAATGGCGTTGAACTTGCCATCCGCTTCAGGATTAGATCCGCCATTGCTAGTCGGTTGGAAAATGCCTATTTATCTTTGCATGAGTAATCTGCTACTCTATACTTCTGTAACCTTGATGCTGTTTCTGTATGAAAGTTATTAATGCAGTAGGCGTGTCTGTGTATGTTGTGACGGCAGAGGGGATACATCGGCTGGTTGAGGCAGTGAACAGGCTCGAGCTAGAGATCGCTGGCGAGACTGAGATCATTAAGGCCCGCTATGCCAAGGCTGCAGATGACATGCCTGAAGACAAGAGCTACTTTCTTAACGGGATTCAGGCTGGCTCGGTGGTCAAGTCGTACCTGCTGACCCGGCGCGGGATAGAGGTTCCCGGCGAAGGCACGACTCCTGTGCCCGAGTTCATAGACAGCGTGCTTCGCTTTGCAAACTACCCCAAGCGGAAGATAGAGGTGCTAACCGACCTTGAAGACCATCTGAACAAGATATACACGTTGATAGGATCGCAACAGGTGCAGTGACCATATCGGTAATATCTATTAGTTTTTTATTAGCGAGGGATTTATTATACCCCTACTTTCCAGTTTATGTTGAAATACAGAAGCCGGACGATAATGTTGCGGCGAATCTGGAAATAGCTTTGGATCGTATGATCAAGACCAGGATTTTGTGCATGGCATTCCTGTCGTTTCCACAGATGAAGGAATACCTGGCGGTTCTTCAAGAAATAGGGTTGCTGGAACACCTTGCAATGGATCACGAGTACCGCATGACTGACAAGGGAAAGCAGTTCGTGAAAATGTACAAAGATGTCGGCCGGATAATGTTTCCAAGCTGTACAGCAACAAAGCCAGCATCAGTAGAAAGCAATAGGATGCTACAGCGGCTCCTCGATCTACTTCTACTTTTTGTCCATTATTATTGCAGCCACGGCCAGTAAGGCATTCCGCGGATGTTGCATTGTTTCCTCAAGATCGCCTTGGCCTTCCTGTCAGCCTCGACCTCGCTTGTGCCGCCCTTGAGGTACTGCAGCATCAGCTCCTCGTACAGCTTTTTTGCACGGTCCTCCGTCAGCTCCTTGTAGTGCTTTTTGTTGTTGCCAGCAACAACCATTTCGTCCTGCCTGTCTGCGCCCTTCATTTCGACATACTCCTGGCGGCAGGCTTCGCACGAGTCGTCAAAAAACTCGGTGTGGACAGGGCACTTCTTCATTCACATCGCCGGCTCCTGTTCAATCTCCAAGCTACTGTCTGCCTTGGCTGAAATGCCCATTATGGCCAAAATGGGCCGAGCGTTTTCAAGCCCCTCTCTCTTGACGATGTTGCGCGCCATCTTTAACCGGTACGCTGGCGCCCAGTGTTGCCCTATTTTGTACTTGCCCCTCATGTCTGAAGCCATCACCTTGATTATCGCTACTTCGCGCACCACAGGCATATTTGCATCAAGCACCTCGTACCTGCCCTCCTTCTGGTACTTCTCCATGAGCGCGTTGAGCGCCCTCGCTTTTTCCTCGGCGTCCTCCACGATCTTGGCCCTGCCCTTGATTACGACGCTGATATAGAGCGTGTCTGCCTGAGATGCGTCCGTAGGGTGAAAGTAGTAAGAAGGCAGGAAGCAGATGTGCTGGTCGACTTCAAACCCCACATTCGGGTTGCGTCGAATGTTGTCGAGCTTTTCGCCGAATGGGTGTGAGTGCATGTATATTGCGCCGTCGGCATAGACAAAGTTCATCGGGATTACCTGCGGGTAGCCGTTCTTGTCGATTGAGGCTATCCGGCCGGCAGATTGGCTGTTGAGAAAGTCAATTATCTTCTGCTTTGATTGTATCTCATATTTTTTTACCAGCTGCAAGCGTACTTGCTCCTATCACATAAGATGATGCACTGCTGTTAAAAGTTTAACGAGTTACGAGAAGGCTGCCGTAATTTTGTGCAGACCAGATGCTAAAAATGATGGGTTTGCAATAACGAGCTCTGCTGTCTAAATTAGTGCTCATTTGGTTTTGTCATTTAGTCAAATCTAAGAAGGCTTACGTCAGACATAACCTCGCTCTCGCGTGTATGAATGACAAAATAACTTGAGTGTAGTTTTTGTAGAAGTTATGTCAACACAGACCAACCCAAAAATTAGAGAGGTCATGGGGGCACGCCAGACCGGACGACGTACGCAGCCAGAACTCCGACAATTTGCATGACGACGACGACGACGTAGGATTGCACGACTGTAAATATGAGAGTTAAGCATTGAGTCGGCATCTACTGGCTTGAAATATGGAACAGAAAATTCGTTTTTGTTAGACATTTTCGCCCGCCGTATTTAACCACGGTTTTTCAAAAGCTATCGGTATAATTAGACTTCGATATTCTCGTTTTTAAGAAGTGAATTACATGATCGGTTGCAACATTTGCCGTTACGCTACTCATTACTGAACTGCCACGCGTGACAGCATAGTCTAACAACGAATTGGGCACCGTGCCTTCTGCATTAAAAGATTGTTGTAGAAAAAACATCTACGCTTTCCTGCCCTAGTTCATTCGTAACGCAGCTGCCAAAATTCAGTATCGTTAAAAGTTAATACGGCGTTAGAATAGGCTATGTTAATTTTAGGGTGATACGACTTCTTTTGGTATTACGAATACATAACACCGATAGAGAGTCTGTGCTGCTGCAGAAAAAGCGCAGCTCTTATTTTTCAAGAAACAAGCCCAGCCTACAACAGGTGACAGTCGAAGTATGGCAAGCTGGGCTTGATTATGCCAGAGGGGTTGATACCTTCTTTGGGCATTCGTATTTTGCAAATATTTGCTAATTGCCAAGCTGCTATTGTAGCAGCCACGTCCTACCTGCAACCTTATTTTGCTGTTATAGTAGTTGTTGTTGTTGATCCTGCAGCAGCAAATTAGATCCTTATTTGCAGATCAGTTACCGGCGGATAATTTGAGATTGTTCAAGAAAACACAATCACAATGTAATATAACCTAGTTACAATCTGATAGTCAGTGGTTATGTGCCAATGAAATATAGAAGCCGAACTGACATTGCCTACGAGATATTACAAGCTGCAAACGGCGGCAGTACAAAAACCAAGATAATGTACAAGGCATTTATCTCGTACGCGCAGCTCAAAGAGCACTTCGCCATGATGCTAGCGAATGACTTGCTCGAATTTGATGAAAAGACGCAGATTTACAAAACAACAGAAAAAGGTCTGAGCTTTGCCAAGTTATACGATCAGGTCAGCGAGTTTGTCTCGCCTGTAGTACAGTAACAGAGAAGAATAGGAGCAGTTTTTCGCCAGTTGCACATCGTAGTGGTTATTGCTCCTTGGCTACAAAAACCGCGGCATGGCCGGATGTTATAGCGGCAGTCAGACTTTTACCTCGTTAAAAGTTATACGGCGGCTTGTGGAAATAAAATATCTATATCACACCATGAACAGGCGGACGATACACTATGCAATTGTTGGCTGCATCGTAGCGATGGCAGCTGCCGTCATCTATGCCGCCGTCAGGCTGCTTGTCCTGTCTCAGCGCGCCGACACGTCGATACTTGTGGTCAACGTCGTTGTCTTCGCAGGCATAGCCGGCGTCCTCATTTATCTTACAAAGAAAGAGCACGACATTCAGGAAGAAGGGATGTTCAGAGATTAGGCTGATGATCAAGATGCATATCAGCTTTTCGTTTGAATCATCTAAAAAGATACCATGGAAAAAACTGTCTCCAAAATCATCTGCTATTGCTTAATAATATGCAGGCAAAGGTGCATCAGAGGTTGATGAGAAGAACCAATGTTTCTGTCAGTTGAAAAATTGGTAAATGACATAAAGGCGGACGGGCCGGACCCAGCAGCTGCCAAGGCGCTCCAAGAAGCCCTTGGAGGCCAGTTTGGCGAAATGCGCACCATGATGCAGTACCAGTTCCAGAATTTCAATTTCAGGGGAAATGCAAAGCCCTTTCGCGACTTGGTGCGCGGCGTTGGAACAGAAGAGATTGGGCATGTCGAGCTGGTAGCCAACACTATCAACATTCTTCTTGACGGGGCATCTGACGCGGCGAGCGCCACGCAGCCAGACAGCCTTCCTCTGAAAAATGCGCTGGATGGCGACGGCAATATACACCACTTTCTGGTTGCCGCCCAGAGCTCCCGTCCCGTGGATGCTGCAGGCAACCCCTGGACAGCCCTATACGTGTACGACAGCGGCAACCTAGTCCTGAACCTTCTTTACAACCTAATGCTTGAAGCAACGGGAAGGCTGCAAAAGTGCCGCCTGTACGAGATGAACAACAACAAGGCCTTCAGGTCAACAGTGTCTTACCTTATTGTAAGGGATCTGGCGCACGAGAAGGTGTTTGCCAGAGCTCTTGAAGTGCTTGGAGTCAACTGGGGGAGAGTTCTTCCAGTTCCTAAGATAAACACCGCCGGGATGCCAGAAGTTCAGGAACTAGAAAGAAGGAACCTGCATAATCAGCAATGGACGTTTGCCAAAGACGGCTCAGAAATGGCCAAGATATTCAGCGGCCCGTCGCCGTTTGGAGATGGAGAGCTTGAAACGCTGGAAGGAGCGCCAGATGGGTTTGAATTGCCACAGCTGCCTGAAAGGGCAGAGGAGTTTGCTCCAGGGCTCGACAAAGAGCTTCTGGATCAGCTCAGCAGGATAACGACAAGCACGTCCAAACCAACAAAGACAACGGCCGCAGCTACATGACATGATGGCAAGTTTTAGTAGCCGACCGGGGTAAAAGGACCACGTATGCATGACGATTCAACAATCAGGTACAGGATTAACCAGATGACTGACACCGGCTCAAGTGTTACTCTTGCGCTCAGCGAAGATATAGAGCTAGAGCCAGTGTCGCAGCAGCAGATGATGCTTGAAGCTGTAGACAGAGCGGTCACTGACAAAGAGGTCAAGGACCAGATAAGGCCGCTGCTTGAGGCGATACTAAAGTCGCAGCCCCAGACCGTGGTCAAGACTTACTCTCAGACAGTCATTCAGATAACGATGCCAAAAAAGAGATATGAAAAGATTGGAAGCCCGCGCGTGGGCGAAAGGCTGTCGATAGATATCAGGAAGGCGCCGCAGTAGTAGTAACGCTGAGCTGCCTTTCCAGCTCTTGCTGCGACTTGATCGGTAGCGAGCAGGTAAAGTTCCTGCAGACAAAGGCGATCTCGCTACCGACGCCGGCACGCCCCTGAAAGTAGGGGTATTTTTGCAGTTGCGCAAGCTCGCCGGAGCTAATGACCGCGTTTATCCCGTCTGGCAGGAACTGGCGGTTGAGCCATCCGGCCATCCCCAAGCTCTTGCTGCTGTCGGTGATAACGGTCACTTCCACCGGCTTTTTCACGTAAAGGTAGACAGCCATCAGCAGTTGGCCAAAGCCAAATGGGTTTTCTGCTGCCGGCCGCGCCCCGGCCTTCATGATGCTTATCGCTTTGTCAAGGTAGTCCTTGCTATGGGTGTAGTGATACAGCCGCAGCAAGTCGGCAGCGGCGACAGAATTGCCGCTCGGAATGGCAAGGTCGTAAAAGCTCTTGGTCCTCACTATTAGCTTCTCGTGGTCGTCGGAAGTGAAGAATAGGTTGCCCTCCTTTTGGTCCCAAAAGTGCTTTAGCATCAAGTCGCTATATTTTATTGCCCTGTCAAGGTATTCCTGCTTTGAATCGACGGAGAACAGGTCAAGAAGCGCGCATGCGTAAAATGCATAGTCGTCAAGGTACGCATTCAGCTTTGCCTGTCCGTCCTTGAAGGTGCGCATGAGCCTGCCATCCTTTGATGCAAGTTTCCTTTCAATAAAATCGAGTGCCATGTTTGCAGCTTGCAGGTATCTTGAGTCGCCGGTCACCGCGTAACCCTTTGCAAAGCCGGATATCATTACGCCGTTCCATGATGTCAGGATCTTTTCGTCCCTGCCCGGTTTGACCCTTTTTTCACGTGCTGCGAAAAGCTTGGCAGAAGCATCAGCTATTATCTCCGCAAGCTGTTCAGGCGTCCTGTTGTATCTCTGGGTGAGAGTCGTTACAGGTACCCTCACGTTGAGGATGTTCTTGCCCTCAAAGTTGCCACCTTCGGTCACGCCATAGTGCTCGCAGAAAATGTCAGTGGCTGTCGCGTCACCAAGAATGGATGCTATCTCTTTCTTGCGCCATAGGTAGTACTTGCCTTCCTCCCCTTCCGAGTCGGCGTCTTGCGCGGAATAGAACCCGCCCTCGGGGTGCGTCATTTCTCGCATAACATAGTCCAGAGTTTTTCTGACTGTTGCGACGTACCTATCGGCCTTGGATATCTGGTACAACTCCGCATACAGCTGCGCGAGCAGAGCGTTATCGTACAGCATCTTTTCAAAGTGTGGGACAAGCCACTTTTGGTCGGTGGAATACCTTGCAAAGCCGCCGCCAACGTGGTCGTGTATGCCGCCTGCTGCCATTCTGTCTGCGGTGAACGCGACAAAGTCGCGGAAGCGGCCCACGCCGGAAATGTCATAGTAACGTAGCAAGAACATCAGGTTTGAGGCATTTGGGAATTTCGGTGCCTGCCCAAAGCCGCCGTATATTGTGTCTCCCATCTGGAGTAGCCCCACTGCCGCCTCGTCGAGGATCGAGCGCTCAAGGCTGGCCTTTTCTGCTTGAATGCCGGGCATTGCAACGTCCCCAGCAATTTGCGTCAGCGCTTCCATGAACTCGCCACTTGCAGACTCGATCTCGCTCCGCTTGTCCTTGTATGCGGTGGCAAGCTGGAGCAGTATTGTGCGAAAGCCGGGCATACCATAGTGCCTGCCGTCCTTTGGAAAGTAAGTGCCGACGTAGAAGGGCTTTTGTTCCGGCGTCAAAAAGACTGACAGCGGCCAGCCGCCGGTGCCGGTTGCAAGCTGGCAGACCCGTTGGTAAATGTCGTCGAGGTCCGGCCGCTCTTCCCTGTCAACCTTGATGCTGACAAAGTGCTCATTCATTATCTTGGCAATTTCATTGTCTTCAAACGACTCGTGGGCCATGACGTGGCACCAGTGGCATGCACTGTAGCCCACGCTGAGAAAAATTGGCTTGTCTTCCTGCGGTGCCTTTTGCAGCGCCTCTTCTCCCCATGGGTACCAGTCGACAGGGTTGTAGGCGTGCTGGAGCAAATAGGGGCTCGTCTCTTTTGCAAGCCTGTTGGGCTTTCCGTGGCTTGCACTTTCTTCTTGCATTAAAATGAGCTTGTTGCGCATCGTATATAGACTTTGAGAGAGAAGAGAACGATCTTGCTATCATTTCCAGCAATTTGTTATATCCGATGCCGCAGCTGGTGCATTGCAATGTCCAGCCCAAGAAAGAAAGTTAAGAAGGAAGAAAAAGAGCTAAAAGAAAATGATAAAGAAAATCCGACTGACGTCGGGCCGGGGATCACCGAGTCATACAAAGAAATTTGATTTTGCAACAAACTGCTATGATCTAGGTCTATCAATATGGATTATGTGTATTTACGGAGAAATCCATCAAAGACTTTATTAGCAGGCGAGCACAAGCTTTGGCAGACACTAAAGCCGGTGATTTATTGGGCCAGTAATGATGTGTTGTCCACGTTTTATGCTCAAAGCCGAAAAGGTTTATATCGCTGGCTTGCAAAGGTAAGAAGCGAACGTAACGTTTAGGCGGCGTCAGTGATGATGTTTGGTCTTAGCGCCATTTTGTGATTCACTGACCTCCAGTTGCGCTCATACTATGGAGATCCGATGTCAACATTGGATCCGACTCGGTCACATGAATAACACCCTAATACGACCCGCACAATAACAGGTTGTCCGGCCGTACTCTTTATATACAAATAAAGAAAAGGATTGACTCCGGTTGATCCTGCCGGACCCGACTGCTATCAGAGTGGGACTAAGCCATGCGAGTCAACGCAGCAATGCGTGGCATACGGCTCAGTAACACGTAGTCAACATGCCCAAGGGACGTGGATAACCTCGGGAAACTGAGGATAAACCGCGATAGGCCAAGGTTTCTGGAATGGACAATGGCTGAAATCTACATGGCCCTTGGATTGGACTGCGGCCGATCAGGCTGTTGGTGAGGTAATGGCCCACCAAACCTATAACCGATACGGGCTTTGAGAGAAGGAGCCCGGAGATGGGCACTGAGACAAGGGCCCAGGCCCTATGGGGCGCAGCAGGCGCGAAAACTCTGCAATA
>Ga0126312_10000645_pt1 | contig 21407 bp, 23 predicted proteins | sample Plot104A_FD_92537 | JGI IMG/M metagenome (GOLD analysis project Ga0126312, IMG submission 92537) | Serpentine soil microbial communities from UC McLaughlin Reserve, CA, USA - Plot104A | ecosystem: Environmental > Terrestrial > Soil > Grasslands | place: USA: UC McLaughlin Reserve, Lake County...
CTGCACCGCCTCGCCGCCGAGAGCGCTGTCTTCATCGTATCGGGGAGCCGCCTGTGATCGGGCTCATAGCCGCCACCGCGAACGGCCGCCGTAACGCCACACACCTCGCCGGCGCCTGGCCAGATGCACGCCTCTACGAGGGCAAGGCGAAAGAAGCTCTATACATGGCCTGGAATGAGTGCGACGGTATCGTACTCTTCCTCGCCACCGGCGCAGCAGTTCGCCTCGTCGCTCCGCTGCTCGAAAGCAAGCATCGGGATCCTGGCGTGGTCACCGTGGATGATGCCGGCAACTTCGCCGTCGCCCTCTGCGGTGGACACGAAGGTGGGGCGAACTCCCTCGCCACACGGGTCGCGGATACCATGGGCGGGACGCCGATCATCACCACCGCAAGCGACTCCATTAGCTTCCCCGCCCTCGACTCTCTGGGCGAGAAGCTCGGTCTTCGTTTAGAGAGCGGCTCGGACCTGGCTTCCGTCGGAGCCGCGCTCGTCTCCGGTGAGACGGCTAGCCTCGTCACAGACAGGCGCTGGCCACTCGGACCGCTACCCGAGAACCTTGTCCGGACGGTCGAGTGGAGGGCGCCACTCATCCTAATCTCCGACAGGCTCGTAGAGACGCCTCATCCTGCTGTCGTCTACCGTCCACCTTCGCTCGTCGCCGGTGTAGGTTGCAGCAGGGGGGTGGGTGCTGACGAGATACTCGACCTGCTCCGCCGCTCCCTGGCAGAAGCTGGTTTGTCAGAGAAGAGCGTTGCGACCCTAGCCAGTATCGACGTGAAGCGCGATGAGGCGGGATTGCTGCAGGCCGCGGAGAGGTTGGATGTTCAGATCCATTTCCATCCGGCGGAAGCGCTCTGTGCAGTAGAGACGCCGAACCCGTCGGAGGTAGTTCGAGGGGCGGTCGGGACGCCGGGCGTCGCCGAGGCGGCGGTTATCTCCTCCGGCGCGGAGCTGGTGCTCGAGAAACGAAAGTCCGCGAACGCCACGGTCGCCATCGGACGGCTACCCGTACGAGGACAACTGGCCCTGGTTAGCCTGGGACCTGGGGAGGACGCCCTTATTCCACCGCTAGCCAGGGAGGCACTCGCTGCCTCGGAGCTCGTCGTCGGGCTGGACCAATATGTGGCCCGCATCAGGCACCTGCTGCGGCCTGGGACGCGGGTGCTCGCGTCACCGCTCGGCAATGAGATAGAGCGTGCGGAGCTAGCGCTCGCCGAGGCCCGCGTGGGCGGCAGCGCGGCGCTGGTGTCGAGCGGTGACGTTGGTGTGTACGCGATGGCGTCTCCGGTGCTCGAGCTCGCGGGCGAGGATGTGGACGTCGTGGTGGTTCCAGGGGTAACCGCGGCGCAGGCTGCGGCTTCGTTACTCGGGTCGCCGCTCGGGCACGACCATTGTTCGATCAGCCTCTCCGACCTGATGACGCCGTGGGGGGTGATAGAGTCCAGAGTAAGGGCCGCGGCGGAAGGAGATTTCGTGCTCTCACTGTACAACCCGCGCTCGAAGAGCCGCGACTGGCAGCTCGGTAAGGTGAAGGAGATCCTGCTCAGGCGCCGTCCGGCTGACACACCCGTCGGCCTTGTAAAGGACGCCTACCGTCCGACGCAGCGGATCATCCTCACCGACCTAGCTTCTCTGCGTCCAGAGGACGTGGACATGCTGACCATCGTCCTCATCGGAAGCTCGCAGACCAAAGTTGTCGCCGGCCGCATGGTCACGCCACGGGGATATCTGCCGTGAAGGCAATCTTCGCAGTCACGGATGCCTGCGCGGGCTGTGGCGCCTGCATAAAGACCTGTCCGGAGAAGGCGATCCGCCCGGGTCCTAAAGACCACGATGCACCCCTCGTCGTCCTCGAGGAGCGGTGTACGGGATGTGCCGAGTGCGCCGAGGTCTGCCCGGTCTCGGCGTGCGTCGAGGTACTGCTGGAGGCCGAATGAGGCGCGTCCATCCCATAGAGACCGAGAGCTACCGAATCCTGCGCGAGATGGTGGATCTCTCCCATTTAGAACCCCTCTCCCGCGCCGTCGCCGAACGGGTCATCCACGCCTCGGCGGACCTGGACTACGCGGAGAGCCTGGTCCTCGACGAGGCAGCTCTGGAGCGCGGCGTCTCAGCCCTGCGGCGAGGCTTCCCCGTAGTTACCGACGTGGGGATGGTGGCGGCCGGGATCACTGGCTACGAGCCACAGTGCTTCGTCTCGGACCACCGCGCGCTATCTGAAGAGTTCGGCATTACACGTTCGGCGGCAGGCTTCAGGGTCGCCGCGGAGGAGACGGGCCAAGGGGCCATCTGGGTCGTCGGGAACGCGCCCACAGCGCTCTTCGAGTTGCTCGAGCTCGACGTCGCCCCTGCGCTCGTGATCGGACTCCCCGTCGGCTTCGTCGGGGCCGCCGAATCGAAGGACGCACTCCTACACAGCGGCCTACCCGCCGTCGCCAACCGGGGACCTAAAGGCGGTTCTGCGGTCGCGGCGGCGGCATTGAACGCCCTTATCTACTACCAGGAGGAATGATGTGAGACAACCTGTGGGTGTCGAACGTATCCACGAAAACGGAGATGCCCCTGCGCTGCTGATCGTAGGCCACGGCAGCCGCGACCCGCGCGGAGCTCGCGAGTTCCACGACCTGGTCGGCCTCGTGCGCCGAAGGAATCCATCCCTGACGGTCGAGGGAGGTTTTATCGAGCTCTCCAGGCCGCCGATCTCGGAGTGCGTGGATCGGCTAGCTGAGAGCGGGGCGCGGAACATCGCCGCCGTCCCGCTGATGCTCCTCGCCGCTGGTCACGCCAAGGACGATATCCCTGCGACCCTGGCGCGCGAGAAGATGGGCCACCCGGCGATGAGCTTCCGCTACGGACGCTCCCTCGGCATAAGGCCCGAGCTTCTCGAGTTGATGGACCAGAGGATCTCCGCCATCGTCCCCGAAGAGGAAAAAGAGGAGACGGCCGTCCTCGTCGTCGGGCGCGGGTCCTCCGACCCCGACGCCAACTCGGACCTCTGCAAGATAGCCCGCCTGTTCTACGAGGGCCGCCCTTACCCCACAGTCGAGAGCGCCTACGTCAGCATGACCCCTCCCGATGTCGCCAACGGGCTGGACCGCTGCCGCAGGCTCGGCACGAAGCACGTCGTGGTCTTCTCCTACTTCCTGTTCACCGGCGTACTGGAGGAGCGTATCCGCAGGCAAAGCAAAGCGTTCGCCCAGGAGAACCCCGGTCTCGCGGTGCGCTACGCAGGATACTTCGGGCCGCATGAGAGGGTGGCTAACCTTGTGGTCGAGCGTTACACAGAAGCCGTGGAAGGCGACATCCGCATGAACTGCGACGTGTGCGTCCACCGCGTCGCCCTTCCTGGCTTCGAGGAGAAGGTCGGCGCTCCGGCGGTGCCCCACCACCACCCTGATGAGGGTGGACCTCACCCGCACGGCCAGCATCACTAGCCGTGGCCGTCGAAGATCGGGTAGAGGAGCTCGCGGCGGAGGTACCCCCGCCCGACGAGGTCTCCGCCGAAGGAGCGCGAAGCCGACACCTCGGGCTCACCAAACCGCCCTTTAGCCTGGGACGTTTGGAGGAGCTGGGTGCGAGGCTCGCGGGGATGGCCGGCGAGTGCCCGCCGCCCGTCCCGGAGAGCCCTGCCGTCGTTGTTTGTGCGGGAGACCATGGCGTGCTCGACCGCGGTGTCTCGCCCTGGCCGCGGGGGGTTACGGCAGCGATGGTGCGTAACTTCTGCAGAGGAGGAGCTGCGGTAAACGCCATCGCGAGGACGGTAAGGACGAGGGTGAGCGTTCTCGACGTCGGGGTCGCCGGGGAGTTGGAGAGGCACCCGCTACTACGGGCCGCGAAGGTGCGGCGCGGGACCGGCGACCTGAGTCGCGGGCCCGCAATGAGCCGTGAGGAGGCCGCGCGGGCTGTGATGGCTGGGGCGGGAGTCGCCGAGGAACTCCTCCAGAGCGGGGGTGTGGACCTCCTAATTACGGGCGACATGGGCATCGCGAACACTACCCCGGCAGCGGCCCTGATCTCCGCCTTCACAGGACACCCGCCTGAGGAGACCACAGGCCGCGGCACGGGCATCGACGAGGCGACCTTGAAGCTCAAGGTCAACGTAGTGAAGGAGGCGCTGGAGCTGCACTCGCCAGACCCCGAAGACCCTCTCGGGGTCCTTGCGCAGATCGGTGGTCTGGAGCACGCTGCCATCGTCGGTGTGATCCTCACCGGTGCCCTCTACGGCATCCCCGTTATCCTCGACGGCGTAGTATCAAATGCCGCCGCGCTCGTGGCCCGCGCCCTCGCCCTGCACTCGGCGGGATACGTCATAGCGGGCCACCGCTCCGCCGAGCCGGGAGCACGCATCTCCCTCCGAGCGCTTGACCTGCCTCCGCTCCTCGAGTTGGAGATGCGTCTCGGCGAAGGGACTGGAGGCCTGCTCGCCGTACCGCTCGTGCAGGCGGCGGCCCGGACACTTGCGGAGATGGCGACGCTCGAGGAGATAGGCGTTGGTTGAGGCGCTGAACCGGGGAGCCATCGAGACCCTGAAATCCCCTCTAGCCCTGGTCGTCGAGGTACACGACGCGCTGGGCTCGACCCAGGAGCACGCCCGCGAGCTGGCCCACGCCGGAACGCCGCACGGGACGCTGGTCTTGGCAGAGGTTCAGACCGGGGGACTAGGGCGGCTCGGTCGGTCGTGGGGATCTCCGAAGGGCGGGCTCTGGATGTCCCTCGTGTTGCGGCCCGAGTTCGCTGCGAGGCTCGCTTCCCGCGTTACCCAGACGGCTGCGGTCGCGGTTGCGAAGACGCTCTGGGAGTTCGGGGTCGAGGCCAGCATCAAATGGCCCAACGACCTGCTCGCCAACGGTAAGAAGATCTGTGGCATCCTCGCCGAATCGAGCGCGGGTTACGCTACGGGATCGGCGAATGAAAGGCGCCTCGACTACGTCATCCTTGGGGTAGGGATGAACGCCAACCTCGACCCTGCCGAGCTCGAGGTCCAGAATCGCGAGGTCACTACCATCCGTTCCGAGCTTGGCCGGGACGTGGATCTACCTGACCTGCTGCGCACTTTACTCTCCAACCTCGAGGCCGAGCTGGGCCGGATCGAGGACTTCGGCAGCGTACTCGAAGACTGGAGAAAGCTGAACTGCACGCTGGGAGAGAAGGTACGGGTAGGGTGCTTCGGGGAGACCATCGAAGGCCGAGCCGTAGACCTGACTTCAGAGGGTGCTCTGTTGCTCTCTACTCGACAGGGTACTGTGGAGTTATTCGAGGGTGAGGTCGAATATCTCAGACAGGGAGAGGGCGCCTGAGCAAGCACACCTCCCGGCAGCACGGAGTTGAGCCATGAGTCGGCAGAGCAGGTATCCTGAGCAAGGAGACTATCCCTGCAAAACCTGATGCCTGTAGCCTCGATCAACGGAACATTCCGACGGCAAGGACTTGCGTAACGGTCTCCGGCGCGGGCAGAAGACCAGCCTTCCGAGAATCCTCGATGACGGTCTCCATGCTGGGGGCGGCGTACTCGTAGTAGTACTTACTTCCTCTCTGGTCCATGATGTAGGAGCGGAGCAAGCGCAGGATTACTGCCCGGTCTTCGGCTTCCCCTGACCTCAGGATTGCAATCCTTGCCTTCTCCACCTCTCCAATACTTACGATGTGAGAAGGAGAGGGCTCTGTGCTTAACCGCAGTAGTAGAGGTGGCCTGCGATTCCAGGGCCTCGCCTTTGCGTCCGGCTTCTTCCAGAGAGGCCTGGGCACGATCTATGTCTTCACCTACATGAAACGCACCGGGCGGCTCTTGCCGCGCATCGAGCGAGATTAGCCGCGGTTCCCAGCCCGGGCGATCCAGCCCGTGGAGACTAGGTTACGGGAGCTTCCTCGTCTTCTTCATCCTCTTCGAGGATCGCAACCGAGGTAGCTCTGAAGACCAGGATCTTACCCCTCTCGGGGAAGTCCACTATCTCCACGTCGCCGGTTACGGCGATCTGGTCCCCCACGAGTTCGTCAGCATCCTGTATGGCCGACATGTCTACCTCCGTCTCCAGAACGAAGCCTGTATGCTCCTCTCCGGCTTCCGTGCTCGTGCGCTTGAGCTGTCCTTCGAAGTAGGCCATGGCCGATCCCCTTTCTGAACGTCAGGTGGGGACATAGTACCCGTATTCCAGATCCCGGACCGGGGTCCTTTTTCAGCAGGTCAGCATCTCAGCTCTTTGGTTTCGCACTCAGGAAGGCCGGCAAGGAGAGCCACGTACCATTGCCGATGATGCTCGACCCCTCGGACACCGGTCACCGCTATCCGTCGATCCCGCTTACGAGCCTGGCAGAGGACGTCGAGCGGGACTACGCCGGTTGAGCCCGGGTGAAGGCGGTCATCTGGCCTTGTGAGAGCAAGCTTCGGAGGCGCTAGATATTGTGCTCCAGTGACGGCGGCTTGCTATTCCCTCGCTCGTAGGATTTAATGCGCACCTGGGCAGGTGCCTCGACCCTGGATCAGGCAGCGTTGGGAGGGAGATAAGGGGGATGAGCGCAACGTTGATGTATGTTGGCATCGGGGCCATACTGGCTACAGTCGTGGCGATCCTCACTATCGCCGTCCTTTTCTTGCGGACGGTGCGCCACTACATCGACCTGACCGAGAGACGCCTGGAACTCCTGCGCGAAGGGCAAGCGTTCCTGCTCAAGCTCGTGCAGCGGCAGGGCCGCGCTCTGGAGGAGAGCCGAGAGTCGGAGCAGCGCGAGACGGTCCCCGAGATGGCCGGGCACTCACTTGGGCAGCAGGAGGGGGAAGATGCTCTTGGCAGCAGGGGGCCTGAGGGGTTGGATCTACACTTGCGAGAGACGCCGGATACGGGCGACCCTTCCGCAGAAGAAGATGAAGAGCAGAGGCAGGAGAAGACATCGAAGTCGGACGCAGCGGAGTCGCGGCCCAAAGACGGCGCACCGTTGCTTGGAGTCCAGGTGCCTCACCCTGACGACGATGTGCCCCGACGCGGCTGGAACAACTCCCCTGCCAGGTTCTTTGAGAAGTGCTACGACAGATACCTGGAGCACTACGAGGGCTACGTACGGCTCGCCGAGCGGCTCCACCAGAGCAGGGACGAGGCCGACGCGGGTCCTGGCACCCTCGGCAGGCGCGAGTGGGAGGACAAGGTGCGCCGCGCCTACGACGCCATAGAGCGCACTACCCAGAGGCTGGACATGCTCGAAGAGCACTATCCGGAGCTGGCAACCGACAGCGAGCGCATCTCATCGCGCATCGGTACCGCCCGCCTTCATGCCGCACTCACCGAGCGCTTCGGCCGCCCACGCTAAACACAACGGCCCGTGCAAAAGGGCCGCCAATCATGCAGGTAAATACTAGAGCGATCTCTAACAAGCGTATCGACCTACCCGCGGATCGCCATTCGGCGACAACTAGAACAACAAGGTCAAGCGGCGCGGCGTCTGCTACGAGCAGGGCCTGATCTCTCGGACGAAGAGGTACTCCAAAATCTGCTCCCGCTCAACCGGGAACGAGCCAAACCCGGTTGTGAAGGGTGGCAGCAAACTCAGCGAACGGTGACCAAGACAGTTGCTACTCTGCCTGTTCGCCCTTTGAAGCTATCTCGGGTCGCAGCCACAAAGAGATATGGGCAGGTTGCATCGTCTCCCTAACCACCCCCACCAGGTCGTCGCTCAACTCATCGAGGTCTGTATCGTCACGCAGTTTGGCCGAGAAGGCCTCCAGGGTCTTTCTCGCGTCGTACTTGCTGCGGTAGAAGCGCCTGTCTATGAACGGAGAGTTACGAGGATAGTTAGCACCTACAGGATACGAACGGCCACGTTTTCTCCCTCGGTACGGACTCTCAGCGCTCGATACACGCCGCGCTCTATCGTAGACCCGTCTCATAGACCAGGGACCCCGCCCTTTGCTCTAGCCTGCCGCCCCCTTGCGGTTGGCCCGCTCGCAGAGCGCCCCGAAGGATGCTCCCAGCACCGCCCAAAGGATGAACAAGGTGCCCAGGGAGGCCATACGATAGTTCCACAGCAGCCCGGCCGGGAACTCGCCCGGATCGGGGGCGGGGGGTAGTACCGCGAGCAGGAGTCCTACGATGGCGGCGAACCCCACACCAACCACCGCTTGGCGCACGGGGAGGCTCACTCCCCGCTCCCTAAGCAACCTGGCGGCACCCCAGGCCGCAAGCACGACCAGCAGCGAGAGAACCACCATCGCGAAATAGGAACTCGTGCGGCTGCCTATGGTGGACGGAGCCCCCACTCCCGGGGGGTTGGACGGGTACTTCAGGAAGGGGAGCAAGGCTAACCCGGTAAAGAGGGCGGCCGCGAGCGAGAGGCTGCGCGACCAGTCGCTCTTCGCACTCAGGCGTCCGCGGAAGAAGGCGAAGGCCATCCCGAATATCCCTCCAACGAAGCACCCGGAGAGACCCGTGGCGAAGAAGAGCCCCACCTTCTGTGTGCTCCTGCCAAGCTCCTCCATCGCCCCGCCGGCGTGGTGGGGGTCCGCCCCACGAGTGTGCGCCGAGTCGGAGTGCTCCTCGAGCGCTATGGCCTGGTCCAGTTGCGGCTCTCCGAAGGCGAAAGCGAACACGCCTGCCAGAAGCCCCGCGAGCAGCCCTGCTGCCAAGCCCCGCCGCAGGTAGGCCGTGATCACTTCTCCACCACCCGGTTTTCCTTCGCCAGATGCCACACCCCAAGAGCAGCACACAGCAGGGCGGCAACCATAAGCGCGGCGCTCGCCAGGCACCACTGGCATAGGGCATGGATCACGAACACCTCCAGGTAGGTGAGGTAGGCGCTTATGGTGAGGCCGGCCACCGCGAGGGCGCCGAGCACGAGCCGCAGGCCAAGTCGTCCTCCCTTCACGGTGACCCTCGAGCTAGTCCACCTGGGCTATCGCCTGGGAGATCCGGTCGTAGTCTTGCGGCCCCACGAGCTTCGTCTGCCCCCCTGGGCCGCTGAAGATCAGGGTGGGCGTAGCGTTCACACCCGCGGATTGGGCCTGGGCCGCTTGGAGCTCCTGGGTGAAGGAGCTCGGCTTCAGGTCGGAGCTCCACTCGTCTACGTCGAGACCCGGTGTCTCCATGGCCTGGTCCGTGAGGAAGTCGTCGGTCACGTAGCCACTGTTCTCCTTCCCCTGGTTCTCGAAGAGCAGCTGGGCGTAGGGCCAGTAGCGGTTCTGCTCTCCCGCGGCGAGCGCCGCCCTTGCCGCCACGACGGAGTCCGATCCTATGAACGTGAGCGGTTCGGAGATCACCTTGACCTCACCCCCCAACGCTGCGATCCACCATCTCGGGGAACGTCTCGCGGCTGAACTGGCCGCAGACGGGGCACTGGAAGTCCTCGTAGAGATAGACGGTGACCGGAGCTGAGCCCTTGCCAAGGGTGGCGCCGTCCTGCGGTATGCCTGAGTAGAGTTCGCCTACGTCCCCGCCCGAAGCGGAGCTTCCCCCTGCACCACCCAGTTGGCTCAAAACGACCATAAGGGCGGCCACCACGATGTCTACCCCCACGATCAACGCCAACAGCATCCGGGGAGAGCGTAGGAGGGCGCTCTGGGGCGAGGGCTGGTTCTTTCTGCGCGCTCATGTCTGAAGACCATTCTACTTCGCTTTTCTCCGATGTGGCACCCTAGCGGAGGCGGGACGATCTCTTAGGCAGACCCATGTCATCAACACAAACGTCCTAGAACTCCGTAAAGTGGAAGTCCAACTATGAACAACGAATCTACTGCTCCGGCATCGAGACGCGCTCCCAGATCTGATGTGCGCTCTGCTGGATGCCCCTGAGCAATAGCGGTCTGGTGCTCAACGTCAATCGGCTGCCCCTGAGATCGACCAGGCGTTCTTGGTCACCGCCGATCCAGTTGGGAAACAGGCTCAGCTCCACGTGGTGGACCACCGTATCTCCCAGGAAGTCGTAGCGCCCACCATGGGAGACATAGCGAACCTAAGTCGCTTGGGAGCCATGATGGCCACGAACATGTAACCATCATCGTTGTACATAATGTAGCCGCTGGCATCCTTGCCGAGCGAGTGGCTGACCTGACCATCTGCGAGGCTCCACGTGCCGATGAGAGGATTAGAGGCCATCGCGTCCTACCCCTCTTGCCCAGTAGCTGGTGCGTACTCGTTTACATCATGATGCCACCTGTAATACCGGGCACGAACCTCGAAGGATCTCTTAGATGCAACGTTTCTTGTTCGGGATCGCCCTGATCGTGCTAGCCTTGAGGGCACGGGGGTTGCAGAACCGCGAGGGCCGTAGGGTAGCCTGATCCCCGGGAAGGAGGCAACGAATGACCACGCCACGAGAAAGCACCAACACGACCGAGAGAGACCCTACACCTTCCGGGAGCCCGCCGGACGAACCGCGGCGCGCGCCTGGCTCCGAGAGACAGGGCACTATGCCGCCCAGAAGGACCTGGCTGTGGTTCGCACTCATATTGCTTGCGAACTTCCTCCTGGTCAGGCTCCTCTTACCCGGTCCCGAAGCGCCAGTCGAGGTGCCCTACACCTTCTTCAAGGAGCAGGTCAGCTCGGGGAACGTCGAGGCGATCTTTAGCCAGGGGGATACCGTCGAGGGTCGCTTCGAGGAGCCGGTCACCTACCCGCCCAAAGGACAGGAAGGCTCTGAGCCCGACTCGACGCCTTCGCGCACCTCCAAAACCTTCACCACCACGCTGCCGTCCTTCGTGGACCCCGGCTTGGAAAAGTTCTTGATCAACAACGGGGTTCAGATCAGCGCCAAGCCGATACAAGAAGGCGGTAGCTTGTGGCAGACGCTCCTCTTCGCCTTCGGACCGGCGCTGCTTCTGATCGGGGGCTACATCTGGCTCTATAGGCGCGCGCAGCAGGGGGGCGGCGTGGGCGGCGCCCTCACGGGCTTCGGCAGGAGCCGCGCCAGGCGTTACGATCAGGAGAGGGAGGCGCGGGTCACCTTCGACGACGTCGCCGGCATAGACGAGGCGGAGAACGAGCTGGTCGAGATCGTGGACTTCCTCAAGGACCCGGAGAAGTACACCCGCCTGGGCGGAGCGGCCCCGAAGGGCGTGCTGCTGGTTGGCCCTCCTGGCACGGGCAAGACGCTCCTGGCCAAAGCGGTCGCGGGTGAGGCCGGGGTGCCGTTCTTCTCCATAAGCGGCTCGGAATTCGTGGAGATAGTGGTGGGCGTCGGGGCCAGCCGCGTGCGGGACCTCTTCAAGCAGGCCCGCGAGAACGCCCCGGCGATCATCTTCATCGACGAGCTGGACTCCATAGGCCGCGCCCGCGGTCAGACAGTGGTGGGAGGATCGAGCGAGCAGGAGCAGACCCTAAACCAGATCCTCACCGAGATGGACGGCTTCTCCAGCAAGGAGGGCGTGATCGTGCTGGCCGCCACCAACCAGCCCGACGTGCTCGACAAGGCACTCCTGAGGCCCGGGCGCTTCGACCGGCGCGTGGTGGTGAACCCCCCGGACAAGGTGGGCCGCGAGGCGATCCTCAAGGTCCACACTAGAAGCGTGCCGCTGGCGGACGACGTGGACCTGGGGGAGCTCGCAGCTTCGACGCCCGGGCTCTCGGGAGCAGACATCAGGAACCTGGTCAACGAGGCGGCACTCCTGGCGGCGCGGCGCGAACAGAACGAGGTTCGCCAGAAGGACTTCCTGGATGCCCTGGAGAAGATAGTGCTCGGACCCGAGCGTCCGCTGCTGCTGAGCCAAGAGGAACGGGAGCGCATCGCCTACCACGAGGGCGGTCACGCCATCCTTGGCCTCGTCGTGCCCGGCGCCGACCCCGTCAACCGGGTGACGATCGTCCCGCGGGGGCAGGCCCTGGGCGTCACCTACCAGCGCCCCGAGGACGACCGCTACAACTATCCAGAAGCGTACCTCAGGGCGAGGATCGTCGGCGCCCTGGGAGGGCGCAGCGCGGAGGAGATCGTCTACGGCACCAGAACCACAGGCGCCGAGAACGACATAGAGCAGGCGACCGACCTGGCGAGGAGAATGGTCACCCGCTGGGGAATGAGCGAGAAGCTGGGAACGGTGCAGCTCGCCCCGCGTGAGAACCCTTACCTCGGAGGAGGGAGCTTTCCGAGCGAGAAGCCTCTCAGCGAAGAGACCGCCCGCGACGTAGACGAAGAGGTGCTCCGCATCATGGATGAGAGCCACGAAGAGGCCCTCCGTCTCCTCACGAAGTACCGCAAGGAACTCGACGCGCTGGCCCAGGCCCTGCTGGAGCGGGAGACCCTGGACGAGGCGGAGATCCTGGAGGTCACGGGACTCCCTCCCGCACCGCCACTGGAGAACAGGAAGGTCCCCGTCCCGGATGCCGACTCCCGCACGTAGGCGACAGACGCCCATTGAGCCGCAAGGTGCCAGGAGGACGTCAACCCCAAGTTCGTCCAGGAGCTTTGGGGCACGCCGACATAAGCCTCACGCTCAACGTCTATTCTCACGTGCTGCCGGACATGGGCGACGCCGCTGCTGGCGCGATGGACGCCGCGTTGGGGTAGTCTCAGCCTTGCAGGCGTTGCACCTTGTTTCTGCACCAGGATTCGGTGCGGTGACTTACTCATGAATGCCCACACGAGATGGCCGAAGGATGTAAAAAGTTGGGCCGCACAGCTGCCATGGTGCGGTGGGCTAAGAGGCGGTCGCAGGAAGAGTAATCTTCCTAGGCTTACAGCGATTTGCAAAGAGGTCTTTGACCTCTTTGCAAAGCTAGTCAGCACTTCAGCTTGTCAGCTTCTTGTTCACTCATTGTACGGTTCCCTGAGAGGGAGGAGAGGCCCTGCGACAAAGAGCGCTCTCAGCTCAAGCTTCCGAAGCGTACGCCATAGTTATCACTCTTCCTTTCCCCACGCTCCCCACGGAGCGCCTGTGTCTATTGTAGCGAATGCTGCGAGGATGGTGCTACTTCCCCCAATTCCACACTTGTGGACACTTTGGTGAAGCAGGTCGCGAACGCGTGACCACGATAGCGTTATGCAGTGATATTGGACCACTGCTCTTGCTCAATCTGGTGTTGGCGTGGCGAGCGTTGCGAAGCTTCCCGCGCTATGCCTGAAGGCAAAATCGGAAAGGCGGTCCAACTTCACTGGCCAACGCGTTAGGAGTTAGTGGTCTCCCGACGGACGCATCCGGAGATTGAAATCATTATCTTCAGGAGCAAGAAGCGGGGAGCTGACGCTGGACCATATATTGAACCTTGATTAGGTCTATATGAATAGCGACAAGGTTCTGTATCTTACGGTAAAGGAGAACCGGACCAGCTACGATGCCTATCAGACATATCCGCAGCAATACAAAGACGTCGTGGCGAAGTGGGCGCGAGGGCAGGCTAACGGTAGCATGGCTGAGATCCCGGTCGCAGTACGGTTGCAATAATAGGAGCCCAGACTTACGCCGGTGCTCCTCTGAGTGACGCGAATTCCCCTTACCAATAAGGAATCCGACAGTGCGCCTGGAAGGATTCGAACCTCCGACTCGCGGTTTAGGAAACCGCTGCTCTATCCCCTGAGCTACAGGCGCAAAGCGTCAACAGTTTAACCCGAGACGGCCTTTCTTACCACAGGGTTGGACCGGAGAGCTTGAAGTCGGTCCGCTGAGCCAGAACGGGCTCGAACTTCGGGCGCATCTGTTCTCCGGAGAGCACGTTCCAGTTGAATGAGCCTCTGGAACGACGTATGATTCAGCGGTACCCGCGCCCTGCCAGGAGGGTGGAGATGGCGCAAGGGTTGCATGCATTTTTGTTTATCGAGAGGTGTAGGCGGCGGGGCGTGCGATCTCACGTTGCAGGCTAATAAAGGAGAGGCCGCGGAGGCTGATCACAGCTTAGGGAGAGACGGTCGTCCGAGAGGGACGAATGGCCTGCCGCATAGAAAGGGAATGGTCGGCCCGCTCCTGAGATTGTTGAAGACCTCGCTGCTCTTGTTGGTAGCGGGGGTTCTGGCTGCGGGCTGCGGATTCCGTGGAGGCGGGGATCTCACGCTGGGCTACCTGGGCTGGGATGAGAACGTGGCCAACTCCCACCTGACGAAGGTGCTCCTCGAGGCCTACGCGCTCATCAATGCCATGAGGCTCGACGAGGAGCAGGTAGGCAGCCTCGAGCTGGAGATAAACAAGGTCGAGGATCCCGAGACGGGCGTCAGACGGTGGCTCGAAGAGAGAGTGAACAGGGAGCTGGTGCAGCCCTGGATAGAGGCCGCAAAGAAAGCACAGGAGGAGTAGTAGTGACGAGCGAACAGAAGAGTGATATTAGAGCCGACGTGGTCGAGGAGGCCGTACGGGTCGCCGAGGAGGCCGAGCGCCAGGACGTGGCGCTGCGCCTGCTGGGAGGCGTGGCGGTCAAGGTGCGCGCGCACGACGGCCTCCAGCCCGCCTTCGAGCGGGAGTACGCGGACCTGGATTGGATCACACCGAAGGGCAAATCCAGCAAGGCGCAGCGATTCTTCGAGTCTCTGGGCTACGTTCCGCAGACGCGGTTCAACACGATGTATGGCCGCGAGCGGCTGCTGTACTTCGACGAGGAGCACGACAGGCAGGTCGATGTCCTGGTCGGCAACTTCAGGATGTGCCACGAGATCCCCTTCGGGGACCGTATGCTCATGGAGCCGCTGACCGTCCCGCTCGCGGAGCTCCTGCTTACGAAACTCCAGATCATCGAGCTCAACGAGAAGGATGTCGGCGACGCCCTCGCCCTTCTGCACGACCATCCCGTGGAGGAACAGGACGGAGATGCCATAAACGCCGCCCGGATCGCCGAACTGTGCGCCGCCGACTGGGGCCTGTGGCGCACCTTCACGGCCAACCTGGAAGCCCTGGACGGTTACCTGGGGCGCTTCGACCTCACGGACGAGAGCAAGGAGCGCATCACGGAGCGCGTAAGGACCCTACTCGGGCGCATCGAGGAGGAGTCGAAGTCCTTCGGGTGGAAGATGCGCGCGAAGATAGGGGATCGCAAACGCTGGTACGACCTGCCTGAGGAGGTAGAGGGAGGACCATGATCTCTGGATGAAACGCGTGCGGCCCGCCTATCTCCGCTACGGCGCCGGGCATAGGACCTTGAGCTTTATGCACGACGAGCTAGTCAGCACTTCAGCAGAAAGCTGAAATGCTGACTAGCTGACCAGCGCGGTTTAGGGAAGGACCCTTCCCTAAACCGCTGAATCACAGGCTCACGATGACGGTCTTGAGTTCGGTAAAGCTCTCCATCGCGTAGCGTCCTCCGACGCGTCCTAGGCCCGAGCGGGAGCCCGCTCGCCCGCCGAAGGGCAGGTGGCTCTCCCAGTGGTTGGATGAGGCGTTTATGTTGACCCAGCCGCATCTCACCGCTTCGGCGAAGCGCAAACCTCTGGCCAGATCCCGGGTAAAGACCGCGGAGAGCAGGCCGTAAGGGGAAGAGTTGACGGCCCTTATGGCTTCCTCCTCGTCACGGATGACGGTCGCAGGGGCTATCGGTCCGAAGGTCTCCTCCCTCGAGACGCGCATCTCTGGAGTGACCTTGCTGAGCACGGTCGGGCGGTAGTAGAGATCCGTAGGGAAACCCTCGGCGCGGGCCCCGCCGGAGACCAACTCTGCGCCACCCTCGAGCGCGTCGGAAATATGCCGATCCATCTTGTCGGCCGTCGGTTCGTTGTTGAGGGGGCCGAGCGTGGTGATCGGATCGAAGGGATCGCCGAGTTTGATCCCGCGCTGGATCGCAGAGCCAAGCCCTTCGAGGTAGGCGTCGTAGACGCCCTCATGCACCAAGAACCGTTCCCCGGCGGTGCAGCTTTGACCGGCACCGAGGAAGGCGGAGGTGAGGCTAGCCTCGGCGGCGGCGTCGAGGTCGGCATCTTCCAGGATCACCATCGGCCCGTTGCCCCCCATCTCTAGGAGGAGTGCCTTTCCGGCGGCACGCCCGGCCACCTTCTGTCCGGTCTCGATGGAGCCGATAAAGCCGACCGCCTGGGTGCCTGGGTTGGCTGCCACCTCGTCCCCGACAACGGGACCGGGGCCGGTGATCATGTTGAAGACCCCTGTTGGCAGTCCGGCGTCGACGATGCACTCGGCGAGCTTCACGGCGCAGACGGACGTCGAGGGCGCCGGCACCCAAACGACCGCGTTCCCGCAAGCGAGTGCAGGCGCGATCAGCTCCGCCGGCATGGTGTAGGGCCAGTTCCACGGTGAGATTACGCCGACCACCCCGCGTGGAACCCTGTAGAGCATGACGCGCTTGTCGGCGTCTACCGAGGGCGGCATGCTTCCCTCCAACCGCGTCGCGTCGGCGCTCGCCATCTCGAAGTAGGCGACGAGCTCATCGACCTCGTCGTACGCCTCGGCCGCCAGCGGCTTGCCCTGATCCAGGGTCAACGTCTCCGCCAGATCGTCCCGGCGCTCCTCGATAATCTCCGCGATCCGATCCATCGCTGCGGAGCGCTCGAACGCGGAGAGCGCCGCCCACTCAGAGAAGGCCTGGTTCGCGGCGGCTATCGCACGCTTTACGTCCTCACGAGTACCCTCAGGGACGGTCCCGATCCGCTCTCCTGTTGCCGGGCTTGTGGCCACCATGCGGGCTTCGGACTCGCCGGTGGCCCACTCGCCGGCTACGTACATTGCGTAGTCTTTCGTCCTGGTGTACATCACTTCCCCCTGGCGAAGGCGCTCTTGTAGATCTCTTCGTAGTCTGCGACCGTGACCTCGCGGGGGTTGCCGACCGTCTGTGGATCTTCGTAGGCGATCCGGGCGAGCATCGGGATCTCATCCTCCGCGAAGCCCAACTCCTGCATCGTGGGTATCCCGACGTCCTCGGTCAGGCGGTAGAGCTCCTCGATGCCGGCTTGGGCCGCCTCCAGCGGGTCCAGAGCCCTGGTATCCGCGCCCAGGGCCTGCGCGATCCGGGCGTAGCGCTCGGGCGCGGCCGGGACGTTGTACTCACAGACCGGTCCGAGGACGCGGGCTGTCAGGGCGCCGTGGGGGCAGTCATGTACGCCTCCCGCAGACTGGCTCATGGCGTGGGCGGCCCCCGCGCTCTCCGTGCCGTAGGCCATCCCTCCGAACGTCGCCCCGTGCGCCATGAACGTGCGCGCCTCCATATTCGCACCGTCCTCGCAGGCGGCTCGCAGCCACCGCGCCACGTACTCTATGGCCGTCAGCGCGAAAGAGTCGGTGAAGGGCTGATGGTAGTCGCAGGTGTAGCACTCGACCCCGTGCGAGAGCGCGTCCGTGCCTGTCGCCGCCGTGATGGCGGTCGGCAGGCCGACCGTCAAGGCCGGATCTATGAGCGCCACGTGCGCGCCGATCAGGGCCGTGCCGCCGACGTTGAACTTGATCTTGCGCTCGTGGTCGGTGATAACGGCCCAGAGGGTAACCTCGCTGCCGGTCCCGGCCGTCGTGGGTACCGCTACTAGCGGCGGGATGCGCCGCATGATCGGGGTCTTGCCGTATTCGTAGTCGGCTATGGACCCGCCATGGACGATCTCGACGCCTACCCCCTTGGCCGTGTCCATCGAACTGCCGCCGCCGAGGGCCACGAGTCCGTCGCAGCCCTCCTCCCGGTAGACCTCGCTCGCCCATCCGATGAGTTCCACGTCGGGGTTCGGCCTGACCTCGTCGAAGACGGAGACGTCTGTAAGGCGCTCCAGGGCCTTCTCTGTTATACCCGCGGCGACCACACCCCCGTCGGTTACGAGCAATGGACGCTTTACGTCCAACTGCTCCACGATCTCGCCCAAACTGCCGATGGCTCCGGGCCCGTGCACCATGCGGGTGGGGACCTCGACCGTGCGCACGGTTTCGACTTCGATGTTCATACGGCCTCCTCGTTTGCGTTCTGCATCTGGTCTTGTTCGGTCTCGGGCGGCCTCGAGCCGGAACCCCGCATGAAGTCCGGTGCGAACCCCTGGAGAGCGAGGCGACGGGGGGCCAGATGGAGTTCCGGCGTCCCCTGCCGCTCCAGGAACGAGAGCGCTCTCTCTCCCAGCGCCGCGCCCACTTCGATACTGGACTCCCACACGTTCGACTGTTCGTCAGGGTCCAGCCCAAGATCGTAGAGCTCGGGCATGTAGGCGGGGCCGCCCAGAATCAGGGACCACTCCCGCGTGGTCACGGTCATCGGCATGTAGCTGGCGATGCGCCGGGACCGGGAGTCGACGGCGGTGGTGAACTCGCCCGCTGCGAAGTAGAGGGGCCATGAACTGACGACGAACGAGCGGTGTTCGTCCTTCCCACCCTTGAGTACGTCCCCGAACGACTCTCCCTGCATGGCCTGAGGACGCTCGATGCCGACGAGGTCGAGTATGGTTGGCGCGAGGTCGGGTGCGGTCGTCAACGCCGAGCGACGACCAGGCTCGACCCAGGGCACGCGGACCATAAGGGGCACGTTCGTCAGCTCTTTGTAGAGGGGTGACCATCCTACGGTGAGCAACCACGACTCGGGTAACCAGTCAGGGACGACCGAGTCCTCGGTCACGGCAGCGTCTAGGTCGTTGATCCACTCGGCCTTGCCGAAGTAACCGTGCTCCCCGAAGTAGAAGCCGTGGTCGGAGGTGAAGAAGACGAGCGTGTTCTCCCTGAGCCCAAGCACGTCAAGTTTCGCCAGGAGCCTCCCGATCCAGAAGTCCACCATCGTGACCTCGCCGCAGTAGGTCGCGTGGGCGAGATCCACATCATCCCGGGTGAGTCCGGCTTCCTCCCACCTGCCGTAGCTCGGATAGATCTGGCGCCCCTCGTAACCCGCCCGGTAGAGCGAGGTGTAATACTCAGGCGCGTCCCAGGGCTCGTGCGGGTCCCAGGTGTCCACGTAGAGGAAGAAGCGTTCTTTGTAATGCCTCTCCAACCACTGCTCGGCCTCCGTGATGGTGCGCGCCACGAGCCTGTCCGACTCCGACCTCCACGTCTTTCGGTAGTCGGAGCGCTCGTGCAGCCTCGTGTCGTCGCCCTGGCCCCTGATCCAGATAAAATCGTCGAAACCACGGTCGTAACCGAAGCCGCCCCTGATGAAGAAAGGCGTGTCCACGACTCCCACCGTCAGGTAGCCGGCTTCGGAGAGAAGTCCAGGGAGCGTGGGCACATGATGAGGCAGGGGCTCCCAGCCCATGAAGGTGTAGGAGAAATTGCCCGTCAGCATGTCTGCCCTGGCCGGCATGGTGGGGAAAGACGAGATCAGGTGCCCCTCGAAGACCACCGACGAGCTCGCGAACACGTCCAGGTTCGGTGTATGAATATTGGTGTTGCCGTATGCTCCTAGATGGTCCCGGCGGAAGGTGTCCGAGACGATGACCACGACGTTGGGTCGTGTCGACATACACTACCTCCTGCGTAAGGCATAGCCCTAGTAGTTACCGAGGCAGGAGGGGCGGCGCCCGTCGACCGGCCAGGTACTGGTTGCCCTCCAGTTGACCTTTCCTGGCAAAGGCTCCATAAGACCACCAGTTCAACCGATTCCGGGATTCGAAGTCGTCCGATTCACCATCCAAATAGGGCGTGAGCCGCGAAGATTCCAAAAGAGCGCGAAGGGTTGCCTTCCGGCTACCGAAAAAGTTGAAGGGCCCGCAACGACCGGAACGAAACATTCCGGAATAATTAGGAGACGGTGAGCGTGCGTCGTCAGTCTCCGTGTTGCGTATAATGAGCCCGGTTGTCATATGGAAAACTCATAGCACTTTGTTCTTAATCTGTCAAGGAGCGAGCAGAGATATTTGGAAGTGTGCGATCGAGCACACGGCTTTGGGGGAGAACCATCGCAAAGACACGCTGTTGGAGAACATCGTGATCGTACGCAGGTGATCCGTGAAAACGAGCGCCACTTGTGGATCGGGCAGGCGACTCTCGCCGGTACCTCAGCAAGCTATGCTACATTTAGGTAACATGCTAACCGCAGTTGCCTAGTGGACATAGCGGGGAATCTTTACATGCTCCAGACAGTCGACCGCGCATTACAGCTTCTTCTTCTCTTCGAGGAGGTTGACCAGGAATATCGGGTGGGTGAGATGGCGGCGATGCTCGGCGTCGACAAGAGCAGTGCCTCGCGCCTCGCCGCCACGTTGGCCAACCGGGGCTTCCTCGAGCGGGCTCCGGGCAGCGAGGCGTTCAGGATAGGCCCCGCGCTCGGGCGACTTGGCGTGCTCAACATGGGCAGTAGCGACAACCTCGTTGATCTGGCACGAAGACAGATGGAATCTCTGGCGGAGGAGACGGCAGAGACGGTAAATCTTGCGCGCCTCGAAGACCGCAAAGTCGTCAACATAGCCCAGGTTGACGGTTCCCACCTTGTGGGGGTCGGGGACTGGACTGGTTGGAAGACGGAACCCCACGCCACAGCCAACGGCAAGGTGCTGCTAGCGTTCGCGGAGGACCAGTTCGAGGGCTTATCCCTCCAGTCCCCCCTGGAGGCCTTCACCGAACAGACGATCACGGACGTCGGAGATCTCCGCTCCGAGCTCGAAAGGGTCAGATCGGAGGGCTGGGCGTCGACTCTCGGCGAGCTCGAGGAGGGGTTCAACGGTGTCGCGGCCCCTGTCTTTGATGCCCTCGGGTGCTGCCGGGCCTCGCTAAGCGTGTCCGGGCCGGTGTATCGGATGCCCCCCGCACGCTTGCCTGAGGTCGCGGGGCTCTGCAACAAGGCCGCCGGACAGATCAGTGCCTCTCTGGGAAAGACGCGCAGCTTGGCCTGAAACGCGTGTCACAGGCCCGTTCGGCTTGCGGCCGATCTGTGATCGGAGCGCCGCCGTACCTCGGGCTTCTATGCAATACGTGGTCATCAGTATAAAATAGAGGGACGGGCTGTGCGTTCACGGGGCAGCGGGGTCTGGGATAGGCGGGGATCGCAGCGTGACTTTAGACGAAGAAAGGGCCGCCGATAGCGGGGAGTTCATGAGCGGCATCAGGGCGGGCATGGTCGAGGAGGCCGTGCTGCTCCTCCGACTGATTCCAGTGGCGCACCTTCCCGGCCAACCTCGAAGTCCTGTACGGTTACGTGGGATGCTTCGGCCTGTCGGAGGAGAGCAAGGAGCGCGTAAGGACCCTACTCGGGCGCATCGAGGAGGAGCCGAAGTCCTTGGGGTAGAAGATGCGCGCGAAGATAGGGGATCGCAAACGCTGGTACGACCTGCCTGAGGAGGTTGACGGAGGACCATGATCTCTAAACTCTTTTCACGGGAACCCGACACGAGGGTGTTCTTCGCCACGGACATCCACGGCTCGGAGACTTGCTGGCGCAAGTTCTTGAACTCGGGCAAGCACTACGAGGCGAACATCATGATCCTTGGTGGCGACATGACGGGCAAGGCGCTCGTCCCGATAGTCGAGGAAGGGCCAAACCGCTGGCACGCGACGCTACTCGAGAACCAGCGGAAATTCGAGAGCGAAGACGAGGTAAAGGAGTTCGAGGACTCGGTCAAGAGGCGCGGCTACTACCCTTTCCGCACCGACCCGGACGAGATGAGCGAGCTCGAGTC
>Ga0126312_10000646_pt1 | contig 21401 bp, 21 predicted proteins | sample Plot104A_FD_92537 | JGI IMG/M metagenome (GOLD analysis project Ga0126312, IMG submission 92537) | Serpentine soil microbial communities from UC McLaughlin Reserve, CA, USA - Plot104A | ecosystem: Environmental > Terrestrial > Soil > Grasslands | place: USA: UC McLaughlin Reserve, Lake County...
AGACGACGGGTATTCAGCGGCATGCAACCGAGCGGGACGCCGCACCTCGGGTCCTATCTCGGCGCTCTGAAGAACTGGGTAGCGGTACAAGAGGACTACGACAGCTTCTTCTGCATCGTCGACTTGCACGCTATCACGGTGCCGCAGGACCCGAAGGTGTTGAGGCACAACGTACGGGAGTTGGCGGCGGTCTTCCTGGCGGTAGGGCTCGACCCCGAGAGGTCGGTGGTCTTCCGCCAGAGCCATGTCTCGGCGCACGCCGAGCTCGCCTGGCTCCTGAACTGCGTGGCGAAGGTCGGCGAGCTCTCGCGCATGACCCAGTTCAAGGACAAGGCGAGCAGGGGTGGGGCCGAGGCCGCGAGCGTCGGCCTCTACGCCTACCCCGTGCTCCAGGCCGCCGACATCCTCCTCTACGGGACCCACCTCGTGCCCGTCGGGGAGGATCAGCGCCAGCACCTCGAGCTCTCGCGCACGCTCGCGCGCCGCTTCAACGGGATGTACGGCGAGACCTTCACCGTGCCGGAGCCAATGATCCTCGAGGTCGGGGCGAGGGTAATGGCGCTCGACGAGCCGACGCAGAAGATGAGCAAGTCTTTGCCTACCCCTGCAGGCTACATCGCCCTCCTCGACGATCCCGACACGATACGGCGCAAGATCCGGCGCGCCGTGACCGACTCTGGGACGGATATCACCGCGGGACCAGACAAACCCGCCATAACCAACCTCCTTGGAATCTACGCCTCCACCACAGGAGAGTCGATCCCCGAGCTCGAAGAGCGGTACAAGGCCAAGGGCTACGGGGACCTGAAGAAGGACCTCGCCGAGGTGGTGGTCGAGGCGCTCTCCCCCATCCGCGAGCGGGTGCTCGAGCTGCTCGACGACCCGCGCGAGCTGGACGAGATCCTCGCAGCCGGCGCAGAGAGAGCGCGCAAGGTCGCCTCTTCCACCCTGCACGACGCCAGGGTGAAGATGGGGCTCGACTAGTGCAGGAGATAAAGGAGAAGATCCTCGAGGTTCTCACCTCCATCCCCCAGGGCGTCCTCTACTCGACCACCGACTGGCACAGGCTTCTCGGCGACGACAAGCGCCAGATCCGGCACGCACTGGACGAGCTCGAGGCCGAGGGGCGCATAGAGGTGGTCAAGAGCGAGGCCGGCCGCTCGGACAAGCCGCTCTACAAGATCAAGTAACCTTGCGCCGCCTCCAATCCACGCTCGAGCGCATAGACCGCAGGGGCTACGGAGCATACAAGGACCTGCAAGGTTCCTACGACCTCGGAACCTTCACCCTCTTTATCGACAGGGTGCAACGCGACCCTTTCGCTCCGCCCTCCCTGGTGCGGGTGCGCACGAAAGAGAACCGCTTCGACCCCGCGCTCTGCGAGAGCCCCGTACGCCGGGTCGCCTTCGAGGACTTCCTCACGCGCGGCGTCGACGGTGCCATTCGCCGGGTCGTGCGCGGAAATCGCGGATCGGGTGGGAGCGGGCGCGTGGAGATACAGCGCCCCTCCCAGGTAGTCCTGGAACGCACCTCGATGGTGGTTACCCGCGAGCACGTCGAGGCGCGCCTCGCGGTAGGGCTCCCCGCGCGCGGCAGGACCGTCGATGCCCGCGCCGCCCGCACGGTGCTCCTCGAGGAGCTGCCCGAGGTCGCGCGCCGCGCTCTCTCACAAGGTGGCGTTGACTCGGAGAGGGCCAGGCTCCACGTCGAGACCGTGGAGGACGCGGGGTATCTGCGGCGGTTTCTCCCGGATCTCGGGCTCGTCGCTTTCGTGGCCGACGGTTCGGTTCTGCCGCGCGAGAGCGGGGCGAGCGACAGGCCCTTGAGGGAGGGGGCCGTGCCGTTCGAGAGCCCTGAGGAGCTGCGGGTCTCCGTGGAGCTACCGAACCGGGGCGAGGTATCGGGGATGGGGGTCCCCGAGGGGGTGACGCTGGTGGCTGGGGGTGGTTTCCACGGTAAGAGCACGCTGCTCTCAGCGCTCTCGTGGGGGGTCTACGACCACGTGCCGGGGGATGGCAGGGAGCTGGTGGTGACACGGTCCGACGCGGTCAAGATCCGGGCCGAGGACGGCAGGAGCGTGGCGGGGGTGGACATATCGGCCATGATCGGGGAGTTACCCGGCGACAGGTCCACGGCTGACTTCTCTACCCCCAACGCCTCCGGCTCGACCTCGCAGGCAGCTAACATAGCCGAGGCGCTCGAGGTTGGGGCCTCGCTGCTTCTCGTTGACGAGGACACGAGCGCTACGAACTTCATGATCCGGGACGAGCGGATGCGCGAGCTGGTCCAGAAGGAGCCCATCTCCCCCTTCATAGACCTCGTGCGCCCGCTACGCCGCACGCTCGGCGTCTCGACGGTAGTGGTAGTTGGCGGCGTCGGCGACTACCTCGACGTGGCCGACCGTGTGATCCTCATGGAGGACTACGAACCTTCGGACGCAACCCCCCGCGCCCGCGAGGTCACCTCGAAGTTCCCGCCCCGCGCCCCGCTCGGAGACAAGGAGATGCGCCCGCCGAAACGGCGCCGCGTCCTGGCTTCCTCCATCGACCTGCGGCGCGGCAAGCGCGAGACCGCAAGGGGCAGGGGGCTCCACGCCATAGAGCTCGGACGCGAGCGCGTCGACCTCTCCTACCTCGAGCAGCTCGCCGAGGCAGGCCAGACCGAGACGATAGCCCGCGTCATCGGCGAGCTCGCGGCAGCGGGCGAGTGCCGTAGTGTAAGGGAGGTAGTCGAGGGGGCGTTCGCCGCCATCTCGGAGCGCGGCCTCGGCTCGTTGGGAGGTTTCGAGGGACACCCTGGCGAGCTCAGCCTGCCGCGGCGGCAGGAGGTTGCGGCGGCGATAAACAGGGTCCGCTCGCTGGAGGTGCGCCCGGACACCGGTTGAGCGAGATCTCACGCGCGTGGCACAGCCCAGGGCTGTTATCATTGTGTTGCATGTGGAGAGGGAACTAGTGGAAGGTCGGATGGAAGACCTTAGCATCGAAGACGCCGAGATAGAGAACACCGATCCTCCCTGGTTCAGGCTACGGGCCGTAGCGGTGCACCTCTACACTGCGAGCGGGGCGGTGCTGGCGCTCCTGATCCTGGTCGCCGCTTACGGGGGAGAGACCATAACGGCCCTGTGGCTGATGCTCGCATCGCTCATCATAGACAGCACCGACGGCCTCCTGGCTCGTCGGCTCCGCGTGAGCGAGGCGCTGCCCTTCTTCGACGGGGCGATGCTCGACAACATCGTGGACTACATGACCTACGTCTTCGCCCCCATGGTCCTCCTATGGAGCGGGGGCTATCTTCCCGCCGGCGCCTCGGGCGTTGTGCTCGCCGCGCTGCCGCTCCTGGCTTCGAGCTACCAGTTCTGCAGGGTCGACGCCAAGACCGACGACCATTACTTCCTCGGCTTCCCGAGCTACTTCAACGTCGTGGCCTTCTACGCCATCGTCTTCGAGCCCGGCGCGAACGCTCTGGCCGCGGTGCTAGTCGTCTGCTCGCTCCTGGTCTTCGTCCCCATCCGCTACGTCTACCCTACGCGCACCATCGCCTTCCGCAGGCTCTCGCTCGCGCTCACCGCGCTCTGGCTGATGAGCTACGCCCTAATCCTCCTCGAGATGCCACAACCGGACCCCCTGATCCTGAGCTTCTCCATCTTCTACCTCTTCTACTACTTCGGCCTGAGCCTCTACCTCTCAAGCAAGCTGCTCGAAGAACGCCGCGCTCAGGAGACCTAAGCGTAGCCCTCAAGCCTATTAAAGCGTTAACATCCCCACCACCTCATCCATCGGCACCAAGGTGGCGAGACGGTACGTTTAAAGTATTGCGGGAACAACAAACGACAGGTAATAGCGCGGGACGCCCGAACGCCGTGGAGGTCGCGCTCGGGGATGCGTTGGAGTGGTCGATCCAGCGCTGGGTCGCCTGGACCGGCAGAGAGGTGCGAGTCGCCGATGCACCCTGGCTAGAAGGGCCGGTAGGGAAGGGGCAGATCGGCGCGGGGTTCTACGATACCTACGCGAAGGACGCTGGCTTGGAGGCCGTCGCGAGAGATCCCGAGGCGGGGCTTCTGCGTGACTTCGGGTCGTTGGCGGGCGAAGGGTTCGAGCCTGAGAGGGTCCACCCTGAGATCCGGCGTTTCTACGAGCGGACGGCCCGCTACGAGCTCGGCGTACAGATCGGGTGGAGCGGGCCATTAAAGCACCCGCCGCGGACCTTGATCTACCTGGTCGGCCGCAACGTGAAGCAGTTCGACATCCCCCTCTCGCTCCGGACCGCGAACGTGACGATGGAGAACGAGTTGATCCGCCTCGCAGACCCGACCACGGACGAAACCTCCTACGTCGGCTGGCTCAGACGCTCGGCTGTCACGGGGGAGGCGATGCTCGCCGGCCTCTATACCACCTGCGAGTTGCCGCGGGCGCGGGGCCGGTTCTTCAAGGGCGTCTACCCTCTGCCCGGAGGCTCGGCGACGACGATCTTCCGTCCCGAGAACCGTCCAGATGGCTCCTTCGCGCTCGTCTCAGACGGCCGGCGCTTCGGAGAAGCGCGCTACTACCGCATCCATCGCATGAAAGCCGCCACCCTGCGCGTAAAGCCCTTGTCGTCGACGTGCTTGACGAGGAAGCCTATCTCATCCACGTCTTCGTCGACCCCCAAGGCGCGCTCCGCGCCCGCCACACCTTCGCGTTTGCGAAGATCCGCTTCCTCACCCTCCACTACGAGATCACACCGAAGAAGGGGGGCTGAGGCTCCCTGAAGTGCTTTGACGCGCCAGCGCGCCGTTGCTACGCTCACCGGACGCGTTCACGAAAGGGGAAGGAACTATCGTGGCACTCAACGAAGCATTGTTGAAGCGGCTAACCGAGACGCCCGGCGTCCCTGGGCGGGAGGAGAAGCAGCGGGAGATCGCCCGCGAGGAGCTGGATTCTTTAACGGATGAAGTCCACACCGACTCGTTGGGGAGCGTAATCGGCACGAAGCGGGGCAGCGACGACGTGCGCGTGATGGTCGCCGCTCACATGGATGAGATAGGCTTCCTCGTCAAGCACGTCGACGACAAGGGCTTTATCAGGCTGCAGCCTCTGGGCGGGCACGACCCCGCGAACATGGTCTCCCAGAGGGTCATAGTCACCACCGCGGAAGGGGCAACGCTGCGCGGCGCGTTGCAGCCAGCGCGCAAGCCGCCGCACCTCTCGCGCGGCGAGGAGCAGAAGCCCCCCAAGGTGGACGATTTCTACGTCGACCTCGGTATCCCGGCCGAGGAGGTCAAGGAGACGGTGCGCGTCGGCGACTACGTGACGATGGACCGCGCGCTCGAGCGTGTCGGAGACACCTACATGGGCAAGGCGATGGACGATCGCATAGGGGTCTTCGTCATGATCGAGGCCATGAGGGCTCTGGGCGAGCACGAGGCCGCGATCTACGCGGTCGCCACCTCGCAGGAGGAGGTGGGCTTGAGGGGGGCCGAGGCGAGCGGGTCGGCCCTCGCACCGACGGTGGTGGTGGCCCTGGACATCACGCTCGCGATGGACGTGCCCGGCACCCAGGACGAGGGCAGAATCACCGAGCTTGGGAAGGGGGTCGGGATCAAGATCATGGACTCCCTCTCGATCTCCCACCCCAGACTCATCGAGCACTTCCAACGGATCGCCGAGCGCGAGGATATCCCTTACCAGATGGAGATCCTACCCGCAGGCGGCACCGACGCCGGCGGCGTCCAGCGCCTGCACGGCGGCATACCAGCGATCACTCTCTCCGTTCCCTGCCGCTACGTCCACACCCCGAACGAGATGGTGAATGAGAGCGACGTGCAGGCGACAATAGACCTCCTCGCCCGCTACCTCGAAGATGCCCACACAGGCGACTACGCGCTGTGAGAGAGTCGAGATGAGCGAAGATCCAACGCTGTCCCCTGCCGCCTTCGGGCACGCTTTCCGCGCCTTCCTCGAGGAGGCCGCGAAGGGGCGGGAGGCAGAGGACCCTCCTTTCGTCGTGCGTCTCTCGGGGCACCTCGGGGCCGACCCACGCGGGCTCCCCATACTGGCCGAGCAGTTCTCCACGATCGAGCACCCCAACGTGCAGGCGGCGCTGGACGCCTGGATCTCCGGTGACGGACGCTCGGCCGAGCTCGTGGGAATGTCGGCCGAGCAGAAGCGCTACGTTGGTCTCGGGTTCTCGGATCTGGTGACCCCCGTGCGCGGCGGGCTCATGGGCGATAGGGGACCGCAGCCGGGGCCTGTGGACTACGTGAACGTGGTAGTAGGGCCTGACCGCGTGCGCGCCTGCGTGCAACACGGGCTATATCTGCTACGCGATGGCGAGACGCCGCTCGCAGCGCTCGTACGCGGCCCGAGCGAGCACGGCGGGATGCCCCAGATCCAGATCGAGGTGATGGCGCAGGAGCCCGAGACGGCCGCCGCGTTCCTGGCCGAGATCCGCACGGCAATGCGCGACCACAACGTGTATCGCGGGCAGGTGCTAGCCCTCGGCAACCCGCACGGACCCTTCGGCTACGGCGGACAGATGGTCGAGTTCGTAGCGGTGCCGGAGATCGAGCGCGACGACGTCATACTCCCCCAGGGGGTCCTCGAACGCATAGAGCGCCACACCGTCGGCTTCAGCGCGCACGCCGACAGGCTGCTCGCTGCGGGGCGGCACCTCAAGAGGGGCCTCCTGCTCTACGGCCTGCCCGGTACGGGCAAGACGCTGACGGCGATGTACCTCGTAGGGCGGATGCCTGGCAGGACCGTGCTAATCCTCTCGGGGCGCAGCTACGGGCTCGTCGCACCGACTTGCGAGCTAGCGAGGAACCTTCAGCCTTCGACGGTCATCCTTGAGGACGTAGACCTGGTGGCAGAGGAGCGGGGCATGGGTCCGATGGGCGAGAACCCGCTGCTCTTCGAGCTACTGAACGAGATGGATGGCCTCGCCGAGGACGCAGACGTCGTCTTCGTCCTCACTACCAACCGTCCAGACCTGCTCGAGCCGGCGCTCGCCGCGAGACCCGGCCGCATAGACCAGGCCACGGAGATACCGCTCCCCGACGCGGGCTGCCGGCGGCGCTTGATCTCGCTCTACGGCCAGGGCCTCGACCTCAAACTCGAAGACCTCGACTCCATAGTAGCCCGCACCGGAGGCGTGAGCGCCGCCTTTATCAAGGAGCTGCTGCGCAGGGCAACGCTCTTCGCCGCGGAGGAGGGGGGAGAGCTCGTCGTTACCGACAGGCACGTGGGCGAGGCCCTCGACGAGCTGCTCGTTGCGGGCGGAGACCTCACCGTGCGGCTGCTCGGCGGCGAGCCGCCCGGCCCCGGGCCCCCGGGTCTGTTCGGCAATGAAGGGCCCCTACCCCCGGTGCGGTAACATGGGTGCCAAGAGAACAAGGAGGAGCTTTGGCCGAGAAGAACTATGACCGTCCGCCGGAGATGGCGCTCGACCAAGAGAAGGACTATTACGCCAACCTAATAACCGAGAAGGGGAACGTGAGGGTAAGGCTCTTCGCCAGGGAGGCCCCCGAGACCGTCAACAACTTCATCTTCCTTGCGCGGGATGGTTACTTCGACGGGACCACCTTCCACCGCGTCATAGAGGGTTTCATGGCGCAGGGCGGCGACCCGACGGGCACGGGGGCCGGCGGACCGGGGTACAGGATCAGGGACGAGTTCCACCCCGAGCTCAGGCACGACAAGCCCGGCATCCTCTCCATGGCGAACCGCGGCCCAGACACCGGCGGCTCGCAGTTCTTCATTACGCACGTTGCGACGCCGTGGCTCGACGACAGGCACGCCGTCTTCGGCGAGGTAGTCGAGGGGATGGATGTAGTGAACGCCCTGCGCGAGCGCGACCCGCAGACTGACCGCGAACCCGGAGACAGGATCGAGCGCGTCGAGATCGAGGATGCCTAGCAGGCCCCGTAAGTGGGCTCTGTTCTGGTGAGCATTCTGGAGTTCGAGGGCGGCAAGGTGCGCCGCTTCATGGCGTACTTCGATACCCGCCGCCTCACCCGACAGGTGGTGGATCAGAGCGGTCAGCTGTCAGCAAGCTGATAGCTGAGAGCGAGGGCCTTTTAAAGGCCCGATGCGTGCTGAAAGGCGCCCGGCTTAAAGCCGGTGCGCCGTGCTGACAAGCGGAGCCCTTATAAGGGCGTAGCGTGCTGAGAGCGGAGGCGTTAGCCGGAGCGGGCTAGAGTAGTCCGCCGAAACGGTCGGGCGGCCAGAAGCGCAGGAAGGCTTCTCCCTCTATCTTCTTGTAAGGGACGGTGCCGAAGTAGCGCGAGTCGCGGGAGTTCGCGCGGTTATCGCCCATCACGAATACCTGGCCCTCTGGGACGGTAGTAGGAGCGGAGAAACTCCTGTCCGGGTACTTCTTGTTGACGTAGGGCTCTTTCTGGGGCTCGCCGTTCACCAGCAGCTTGCCGCCCCTCACCGAGATCCTATCCCCCGGCACTCCTACCACGCGCTTTATGAGGTCCTCGTTGCCCCCCTCGACGCTCTCGAAGACTATGACGTCCCTGCGCGCGGGCTCGGCGAAGCGGTAGATGAACTTGTTGACGAGCACCCTGTCGCCTACCCGCAGGGTGGGGACCATGCTCTCGGAGGGGATGTAGAAGGCCTCGACTACGAAGGGCCTGACGAAACCGAAGACCAGCGCGAACGAGACGAGCAGGATGACCAGGAACTCGATGACGCCCCCGCTCTTCTTGGATGCCCTGCGGCGGCGGCGCTCACCCTCTATCTCCCGGGAGGTCTGGAATGGCTGCTCTTCGTAGTAGGGCTTCTCTGACATGAGGACTAAGAATACCCCACGAAGGCCGAAGGCGCTCTAAATTTTTTCAAGGCGGCTCTCCTACGACCCGCTCAGGGCGTCGAAGATGATCAGGGCAGCGACAACGACCATGTAAGCGGCGAAGGCGCGCTGCAGGACGGTCTCCCCCAGACGCTCCCTGATGCGCACCCCAGGCCAGGCTCCGATCATGGAGCCAACGATCAGCGGGGGGAGGCCGGCGAACTTGTCGAAACCCGCCACGATGTAGCCAGTGGCGCCAACGATGCTGATGGCGAGCGTGACTACCAGGCTACTCGAGATGGCGGTCTTGGTGTTCAACCCGAAGCCGAAGGTGAGCAGGGGTATCGTCAGAACCGCGCCGCCGATACCTATGAGGCCGGCTAGCGTGCCCGCGGCTATCCCCCCGATGACCGCGACGGCGGGGTGGATCGCACCCCTCAGGCTCTCGCGGTACCGCTTACCGGAGCGCGCCGTGGGATAGGCGAGCGCGACGAGGAAGCCGGCGAAGACCAGCTGCGTGAGCGTCTCGGAGAAGTAGTGGCTCAACACGACCCCGATCAGGGCCGCCGGCGCTACCGTCGCCGAGAAGATCGCGGCCGCCTTCCAGTCGACGGGGGCCTCGCTCCGCATGCTCCTGAGCGTTCCGGAGAGAGCGCTGAAGACTATGATGATCAGGCTGGCGGCGACTGCCTCCTGGATGTTCCATCCCGCCGTATAGACCAACGCTGGAACGAAGACGGTGCCGCCACCGACGCCGAAGAGGCCGGCGAGTACACCGCCGAAGAGGCCGGCGAGGCCGAGGATCAAGAGCTCGGAGAGATCCACCGCTCTATCTTGTCCCTAGACCACCGAGGAGCGGGACCTGCGCCAGCGCCAGAGGAGGTAGACGGCGCCGGCCAGAACCGCAACAGCGACCGCGTAGTCGAGGTAGTGGAGGTAGTCCCCGATCCTCTCCCAGTTCTCCCCGAGGACGTAGCCGAAGTAGGTAAGCGCTGTGACCCAGGGTATGCACCCGAGGAGCGTATAGATCGTGAACTTGGCGAGGTTCATCCTGGCCGTTCCCGCGGGGAAGGAGATGAAGGTGCGGACCACTGGCAAGCACCTCGAGATAAAGACCGTGAACTCCCCGTACCTGTCGAACCACTTCTCGGCGACGTGGAGGTGGTGGGCTCGCACCCCGACGTAGCGCCCGTAGTGCAGCCACAGCTCGCGCCCGCCCCACAGCCCTATAAAGTAAGCGATCCACGAACCTACCACGTTCCCCAGCACCCCTGCGGAGATAGCCTCGAGCAGGCCCATCTTGCCCTCTGAGACGAGGTAGCCGGCAAAGGGTGAGATCGCCTCCGAGGGGATCAAGATCCCCATGCTCTCGAGCAGCATGAGCACGAAGACCGCGGGGACGCCGTACTCCCCTATGGTCCTCGTGACGAAGTCTATGAGCGGCTGCAGGATCGCTTCGAGCACCCGGAGAAGCTAACACCTCGCGTTCACTATTTCCACCGCCCCTCCCGCCTCGACTCCGCTGCCCTCAAGCCCCTTACCGAGATCCAGACCACGTAAACCACCCCGACGCAGATCACCCACAAGGGAGCGGCGAGGAACCCTGCGAGCACGTCCGTAGGGTAGTGCACCCCGAGGTAGAGCCTGGAGAAGCCGATCAGGAGCACAAGAGAGACACCGCACACAACTACGGCCCACCGCGCGAAACCCCTGAGCCTATAGGCCAGGATCATGGTGAGCGTGCCGTAGAAGCCTACCGCGACCGTGGCGTGTCCGCTGGGGAAGGAGTAGAAGGAGGCAGCGTATCCCGAGTCGAAGAGCTCTGGCCGCGCCCGCTCGAAGACCATCTTGAGCACGGCCGTGAGCAACGCGCTGCCCATTGTCGAGACCACAAGAAGCGTGGCCGAGAGCCTCCAGCCCCTGCGATAGAAGACGAAAACGACAACTACCAGGAGCGGCAGCACTACCCAGTAGTAGCCAAGCGTTGTGACGAGGCGCATCGGGCCGTCGAGCCACCCTGGCGAGTAGGCATGGATCCAGAGCAACACCTCCCTGTCGAATCGGCGGCTCTCGCCCTCTACCACCCCGTCGGCGAGCTCCGCAAAGGCCCATATGACGAAAGCGGAGCTCGCGAGACCGATGACCAACCATACGACCGCTGCCAGCGTCAGATGGCCAGTCAGCCCCCGGAAAGTCTCACCGCGCCTCTTCACCACGGAATGATTCTAGCCGCTCTGACCCCCGGCGGCGTCTCCTACGCCCGCGGCTTCCCTTCCACCTCCTTTCTCAGGCCCTCAAGCCGCTCCTAGCCTGACAGCGGGGCCAGCTCCGGGACGCTGCCTCCCCCAGCGCAGCGCGCCAAGTAGAACGAGCGCGACGATCGCAGCGGAGATCACCGCGACAGCTGTGATCAGGACCGAAGCGTCATACTGTTCAATTACTATTCCGAGGAGCGCCCACAGGACGGCCGCCCCGTATGCCACATAACCCTGCGGCGGGCCGCCTCGCCCGGCTAGGATCACCGCGCAGGCGATAGCGCCCGCGGTCACAAGCAGGAGCGCCCCGAAGACCGCCTCTCCAGGACCGCCGCTAAAGACGCCTGTGGCGACGAGGGTAGTCGCGAGGCCAACGAGAACTGCCGCCGTGACCCAGCCCGAGAGCAGCCCCAGGGCCGGGGCGACGAGCCAGCGCTCGCCCCTGTTCTCCCTGTCCGCTCCGCGCTGTACGAGCAGGTGCGCGGCGACGGCGCAGGCGAAGATCACGACCAGCACCACCTGGGCTAACACGAACTCGCGGGCGGGGAAAAGGATCTCCCATATACCGTTTAAGAAGAAGACGAGGGCCGAGAACGGGCCGATCCTTCTCAGGAGAGGTCTCTCCCTGTTGGCCGGTAGAGCCTGGTAGACGGCGTAGGCAAAACAGAGTACGAAGATCGGGGTCCAGATCGTGAACGCATAGTCCGCAGGTACCACCAGCGTCGAGTTCTCGTGCGAGATCCTGCCTATCGCAGGCCCCGTCGCAATAGGGACCGCTACCTGAAAGACAGCCCCGATCACGTTCGCTACCCGCCGCAATCCATCTCTCCCAGCTCCGTTACTCATGCTCTGCCTCCTTCTGTAACGAGAGCACACAGGTCATCGCAGCACCCCCGTCAAGAATAGATCTACGATCGTGTCGACCTTGGTTTCGCTGCTCCGTATTGTGTCCTGCGCCGGTGAACCGGAAGGCATCTCTTCGACCTCGACCATGCCGGAGAGGAGACTGAGGAAGGCCCAGGTGAGGAACTCGACGCTGTTATCCTTGAACTCGCCGGACTCTACGGCCGAGGAGATGACACCGTGGATCGGGGCGAAGAGGGAGCCGAAGAACGCGGTGGCCAGCTCTGCGCGGTGCTGCTCGTTCATGAAGTTGCCGACGTTGCGCAGCTCTCCCACTGGATGATCTCGGGCGCGCTCGGACATCAGCCACCGCGCTATCGCCCGCAACCTGCTGGCACCATCGCCGGCTGAGGAGATCGCGCGCTGAAGACCCTCGCCGTGCTGTTCGAGGGCGCGATGGGCTACCGCTACGAAGATCTCCTCCTTGCCCTCGGGGAAGTGGTAGTAAAGGGCCGGCTTGCTCACGCCGACATCCCTGGCTACCTCCTCCAGCGAGACCCCGAGATACCCACCCTTGGCCAGGTGCGTCTCCGCTGCATCCATGATCCGCTCCCGCGTAGGTGAGACCCCAGCCCGCGACCGCCCCCCGCGAGCCGCCCTTCCCTCTTCGCCAGTGCTCATAATCTCCATGATATTACTTACTTACTAGTAAGTCAATTGAGATTTTGCGGGGCGCGGCGGTAATCTGGCATCGGGTTTTACGTTCGGAGCGGTAGACTTGTTGTGGAACGCGGCGTAATTCGGGAGGCGATAAATTGCGAAATGGTGAGATAGTACGAGCTCTGGAGACCATTTCGACGCTCATGCAGATCAAGGGCGAGGACTACTACCGCTGGCTCGCCTACGATCGGGCGGCCGAGTCCGTGGGCTCTCTTGGCCGGCCGGTCCGGGAGCTTGATGACATCACCAGGCTACCCCACGTCGGCGGGACGACGGCTGGGGTGATCCGGGATCTGGCCGAGGATCGCACGCCCGAGATACTGGCGGAGTTGCTCGCCGAGATACCGCCAGGGCTGGTCGAGATGACGCGTTTACCGGGGGTGGGACCGCGTACGGTCAACACCCTCTGGCGGGAGTTCGGCGTCGAGAGCGTCGAGGAGCTGGCGGCCCTGGAGGAGGGCAGGATCTCCGGCCTCAAGGGCTTCGGCAAGAAGAGCGAGGAGAAGATCCTGCGCGCCGCGAAGACCTACAACGCCCAGGAGCGGCGCATGCTGCTCGACGTGGCGACGGCTCTGGCCGAGCAAACGCTAGAGTTCGTGCGCTCTCACCCTTCCACGGTAAAGGCAGAGGTCGGCGGGTCGTTGAGGCGCCAGAAGGAGACCATAGGGGACCTCGACATCGTCGCTGCGAGCACCGACCGGAGGGCGCTCGCCGACGCCTTCGCGGATGCGCCTTTTGCTGACGAGGTCCTCGCCCACGGGCCTACCAAGGTCTATATAGTGCGCGACGGGGTGGAGATCGACCTCCGGATCGTCGAGCCCGAGGCGTTCGGCTCCTTGCTCCACCACTTCACCGGCGGCCAGGCCCACAACATCGCGCTACGCGAGCGGGCCGTGAAGATGGGCATAAACATCTCGGAGTACGGCCTCGCGGAGGAGGGGACCGGAGACTACGAGCCCGTAGCGACGGAGGAGGAGCTATACGGTAGGTTGGGTTTGCCCTACATCCCGCCGGAGCTGAGGGAGGATACGGGGGAGATAGAGGCCGCGGAGAGGGGCGCGCTGCCAGACCTCATCGAGGTCTCCGACGTGCGCGGGGACCTTCACGTACACACCAACTGGTCCGATGGTAAAGGAACCATCGAAAGCATGGCAGCGGCAGCGATCGAGCTCGGCTACGAGTACCTCGTGTTCTGCGATCACTCGCAGAGCCTCAGGGTGGCGAACGGCCTCTCCCCAGAACGGCTGAGGAAGAAGATCGAAGCCGTCAGGAGAGCCGACGACGGGTACGGGGAGATACACCTCCTCTGCGGCTCGGAGGTGGATATACTCAAGGAGGGCTCCCTCGATTACGAGGACTCTCTCCTCGCGGAGCTTGACTTCGTAGTCGCCTCGGTACACACCTCCTTTGGCATTGGGGAGAAGGCGATGACCGAGCGCATCATCAGGGCGATGAACAACCCATACGTGCGCACCATCGGCCACCCCACGGGGCGTCTTCTGAACCGCCGCGAGCCCTACGAGGTGGACGTCTCGCGCCTCATAGAGGAGGCCGCCGCAACGAACTCCGCGCTCGAGCTAAACGCCTACGTCGACCGCCTTGACCTCTCGGTCCCATATCTCAGGGAGGCCATAAACGCGGGCGTCCGCATCACCATCGACACCGACGCCCACGACGAGGGCGCTTTGAGCTTCGCGAGGTTCGGCGTCTCACAGGCCAGGCGGGCCTGGGTCGAGAAGGAGAGCGTCATCAACTGTCTGCCGTGGTCAGGGTTCGAAGAGTATCTGAGAGAGGGGAAGTAAAGCGAATTGCAGAAGTTAATACTTCTGCAATTCGCGCTTGTCAGCATTTCAGCTATTGTGTCGGAGGCGGCCTCACGAGTTCGTGCCGGAATCACATCGAGAGATCGCGTTCGAGCTCGCGCCACCTCCAAGGGAAAGGCTGACCAGCTGAAATGCTGACAAGCCGCCTGAATGGCGGCGTGCTGAGTAGCCAAGAGTTCTACAGGTTCGCCGCGTCCCTGTCCTTCTCCGCGGTCCAGACGGCGGGGTCCTCGGCCACTTCGGCCTCTCCCTGCTCCTCGAGCCAGCGCTCGGCGTCTATGGCCGCGCGGCAGCCGTCGCCTGCGGCCGTCACGGCCTGGCGGTAGCGCTTGTCCGACACGTCGCCAGCGGCGAAGACGCCTGGGACGCTCGTCATGGTGTTCTCCTTCTGGAGTATGTAGCCGCCCTCGTCCATCTCGACTACGCCCTCGAAGACCCCTGTAGCGGGAGCGTGGCCGATGGCGGCGAAGAAGCCATCCATCTCGAGCTCGCGCTCCTCGCCGGTCTCCAGGTTCCTCGTTCTTATTCCCTCGACGGACTCATCACCCAGAACGTCGTCGACTACCGTGTTGGTAAGGAAGGTGATCTTGGGGTTCCTCCTTGCCCTTTCGAGCATGATCTTGGACGCCCTGAACTCCTCGCGCCTGTGGATTATTAGGACCTCGCTGGCGAACTTGGAGAGGAAGAGCGCCTCCTCCATCGCCGTGTCCCCGCCGCCGACGACGGCGACGCGCCTGTCCTTGAAGAAGAAGCCGTCGCAGGTGGCGCAGCCGCTCACCCCGCGGCCCATCAGGCGCTGCTCGCCAGGGAGGCCGAGCCACTTCGCCTTCGCCCCCGTGGCGATGACGACGGTCCTGGCAAGGACGGGCTCATCCTCGCCCTCGGCCCAGAGCTCGAAGGGACGCTCGGAGAAGTCGACCCGCTCTACGTTCTCGGGGCGCATCTTGGCCCCGAAGCGCGCCGCCTGCGCCTCGAACTCGTCCATCATGTCGGGCCCGGTCACGCCGTCCTTGTAGCCAGGGTAGTTCTCGACGTCGGAGGTGAGCATGAGCTGGCCGCCCGACTCGAACCCCTGGTACACAAGGACGTCGAGGTTTGCCCGCGCGGCGTAGAGTGCAGCCGTGTACCCTGCAGGGCCTGAGCCCACGATCACAACGTCGTAAGTTTCGGACATCTCAAATACCCTTCTTATATGATGTTCTCCAACCCATACATTTTATTACATCGCGCAAGTCGGATGTGACATGCGCGCGACCGCCATCAGGGCCGGGGATTAGCGCGACCGTTCCCGAAAATGTATTATTTGAGCCAGCTATCCACGAAGGCGGGAGGACGCCATGTCCGAGCACGAGCACGAGAAAGAGGTCGAACGCTACCACGCCGAGTACGTCCCTTTGCCAGGAGGAGGAGAGGGCGCCTCGCTGGTAGCTCTGCAGGAGGCGATCAACGAGAACGCCAGGCACAGCTGGAAGCTGATCGGGGTCTCCCAGGACCCGACGAGCCAGGGTCTCTTTCTGGTGTGGGACACGAGCGGCTTCTTCTCCGGCTAGGTCTCTAGCCCCAGAGCCCTGCATCCGCGTCACCCGGTGAGAGGTATCCATTGCGCCGCGTGACGGTAATCTTCCTTCTCGCGGCGGTCGCCACTCTAGTCTGGCGGGCAGGCGAGGAGCGAATCCAGGCGCTCGAGACGCCAGAGCTGCGCCCCGCTCCCGAGGTCTTCGAGGAGCCGGTCTCGGCCTCAGAGCGGGCCGAGATCCAGAGAATAGGCAGCTTCGAGCGGCCAGAGAGCGTGCCGGCCTACGAGATACTGGAGGAGGAGCCGACAGGGCGCGACGGCGCCCGCTCCGCGCGGCTGCTCGTGGATACCCGCTCGCGCAGCGAGGAGGACTTTACGCTCATCACCCAGGACCTCAAGGCGCGCTACGACGACTACGACCTGGTCTCTGTGGAGTTCACCGATACGTCGGTTGTGCTCGACTACAACGGCGGCGCGGTAATCGTCAACACCCCAATCGGTTCCCGGCGTGCAGGCTTCATCTTCGCCCCTCCCAACGAGGGATATTACGTAAATGCCGTGCAGCGGTAGAGACGTAGCATGTTACGTCTCTATTCTCGCCAGATCGTCAGGAACTCTTCTTGTTGTGGCGTAAGGGTGTCGACCCCCATGCCAACGGCGTCGAGCTTCGTGCGGGCGACCTCGTCGTCGATCTCCTTTGGGAGGAGGTGCACCCTGTTCTGCATGGTCTGGCTGTTGTTCGCGAGGTGGTGGGCGCACAGGGCCTGGATGGCGAAGGTCAGGTCCATTATCTCCACGGGATGGCCGTCGCCGGCCGTGAGGTTTACTACCATGCCTCCCCCGACCAGGTGCAGTCTCCTGCCGTCAGGGGTAGTGAACTCCTCGACGTTGGTGCGCACCTCGCGGACCTCGGAGGACGTGGCTCTCAGGCCTTCGACGTCGATCTCCACGTCCACGCCGCCCGCGTTGGCAAGGATCGCCCCGTCGCGCATGCGCTCGAAGTGGGACGCTGCGAGGACATCCCTGCTCCCCGTAGCGGTGATGAAGATCTCGCCCAGCTCGGCCGCCTCAAGGGAAGGCATCACGTCGAACCCGTCGGCGTAGGCCTCCAGACCCCGCACAGGGTCTATCTCGCAGACCGTAACGCGTGCGCCGAGGCCAGCGGCGTAGCGGGCGATGCCCTTGCCGCACCAGCCGTAGCCGATCATGACCACGCGCTTGCCACCTACCATCAGGTTCGTGTTCTGCATAATGGCAGTGATCGTCGACTGCCCGGTCCCGTAGCGGTTGTCGAAGAGGTACTTGCAGCGGGCGTCGTTGGCAGCGATGACGGGGAACTCCAGGACCCCCTCGCTCTCCATCGCCCTGAACTTGGCCACCCCGCTCGTCGTCTCTTCCGAGGCCCCACGGATTCTCTCCAGGAGGTTGCGGCGGGTGGTGTGCGCGAGCCGCACTAGGCCGGCCCTGTCGTCTATGAGGACAGCCTCCCTCTCTCCCGCTGCGCTGTCGAGCACCCGCTCGAGCTCCCTGTCAGCCTCCTCGGGGGGATTGCTGGTGGAGGCGTAGACCGTCACGCCCCGTTCGGCAAGAGCCGCCGCCACGTCGTCCTGGACGAAGAACGGTCCTGGGCTCGCTACGGCGACCTCAGCTCCCGCCTCGGCCAGGACCACCGTTAGGTAGGCCGTCTTCGCCTCGATGGGGAGGGCGACCCCTACGCCGAGGCCCTCGAAGGTGCCGTCCTTGAGGTACTGATCGCGCACCCTGTTGAGGACCGGAGAGTGGCGCGCGGCCCAGTCTATCTTTCTGTGTCCGGCAGGCGCGAGGGATGGGTCCTTTACTATAGATTCCTGCTGCATGCCGCTCCTTCAGGTCCTGGATTCTTCTCCTTCGGCAGACTCATCTGCTCCGGCCATCATCTCCTCGTGGACGGCCTCTACCTGCTCGCGGCCGCCGAGGATAAAGCTGCCCACGAGGATGAGAAGCAGGAACGGGACGAGCCCCACTGTGATGCCGACGCCCGAGGCCACCCCTGTGAGCGAGAGGATAATGCCAGCCGCCACGCCGCCGACGCCACCTACCCACACCAGGACGTTGCCCACCTTCTGGAACCTCGAGGCCGAGACCTCCTCCGGGTTCATAATCTCCGACCAGAGGAGCCCCCACTGCTTTACCCTGGGGTAGAGGGCGAGAAGGAGGATGGGTCCCAACACTATTGCCATTATGGCGTTGTTCGAGACGACGAGTATGAGGGTTGCCAGAAACGGAAAGATGCCGAGCACGGCGACCCACCAGGCGATTATTACGGCGCAGGCCAGAGAGGCCAGGAGGGCCACGGCGACGTAGACCGCGAGCTTCTTGCCCGAGTCGACGTTGGTCTCGAGGTTTTCATCGCGTCTGAAGTACGCAGCCCACATCTTGTATGGCAACAAGGCGAGGAAGAAGTTCCCGACGAACCCGCCGATGCTCCCGGGGCTCAAGGTGCCGAAGAAGTCCCCGATCAGGTTCCCGACGGCCGCCCCCCACGCCCCGGCCGGACCGAAAAGGAGACCGAAGACCACGGGGAACACGTTGGCGGGTCGGATCTCCACGGCTCCGGGGATGATCGGAAACCCCTTGAATGGGATCAGGACCGCAGCGTAGATCGCAGCGCTCAGAGCGACCAACACCACCATCTGGGTGTGCCGCCACATTGTAAAAACTTCTTTCATTGCTCCTCCCTTCTGTCGTCGCAGCACGCTGACTTCGTCAGCTTGTCAGCACGCTTCGGCCGCTAGTCTAGGCCTCGCTTTCAGCTTTTTGGCTGACTGGCTGACAAGCCTGCGTAGCAGGCGTGCTGAAATGCTGAAATGCTGACCGCCGCTCATTTACTAAACCCTTCCAGCCCTCCGTATCCGGCCACCCGCAGCGCGATGCACCCTGCCAGGAGCACTACGAACGCCACCATGACCAGCGCGTCCCTCCCGCCCATGGCGGTGTGGAGGAAGTAGGTGCGTCCATGACGAGCGCCGAACCCCTTTGACTCGAGCGCCATGGAGAAGACGTTGGTCGAGCGGACGGTAGTGATAAAGACGGGCACGAGCAGCGGCAGGTGCTTCCGGATCCTCTGGATGATGTTCCCCGACTCCAGGTCGAGACCTCGTGAGCGCTGGGCCTGGCCGATGGTAAGGCCCGTGGCCACCACCGTAGGGACCAGCCGCAGGGCCGTCGAGACCGCGAAGGCGAACCGATAAGGTATCCCTAGCCGCACCAGCCCTATCGCCACCTCCTCGTTGCGGGTGGTGGAGAGGAAGATCATGCCGGCGATGATCGTGATGACCACGCGCAGCGCGATGCCGAGCCCGTAGAGCAGGGCCTCCCGCTCAACGAAGAGAAAGAGGGGTGTACGCCCGCTCCCGAAGATGGACCACAGGACGGCGCTCACGATGGCTATCGCCACGAGGATGAACCAGATGCGCTTGAGGTTCACGAGGGACTGCGCCAGATACCCGAAGAAGAGCACCACAGCGAGCACGGCCAGCTCGTAGAGCGGGTTCAAAAAGACGAAAGCCAGTACGAAAGACCCGATAAGCAGGAATATCTTCGTCCGCGGATCGAGGCGATGAACCCACGTATCCCGGTCGAGGTAAAGGGAAGGATCCATCTATCTCTCCTCCATCACCTCTAGCATCTCCTCGACCGACAGAACCGGATACCCCATAGTGTTCCCCATAGAGACGATGTGCGGGGGCCTGAGCGAGGCGTCCCGCAGCGCGTCCTCCTCGGCGAAGACCTCCCTCACGGTCCCCTGCAGGGCTACCTTTCCCTCCCTCATCACCACGGCCCTGTGGGCGTACTCCGCCACAACCCACATGGTGTGGGTTACGGCGATGATCGTGGAGCCCCCTTCGTTCAGGCGCCTGACGAGCTCCATCATGCTCCGCTGCTCCGCGTAGTCCAGGCCCGTGGTAGGCTCGTCCAGGATCAGGACCTCGGGTCGCACGGCGAGGACAGAGGCCACAGCGACCCGCTGCCGCTCGCCCTTGGTGAGCCCGAAGGGGTCTTCGTCCCCGCGCCCCTCCATGCCAACGGCGGCGAGGGCTTCCTCGACCCGCTCCTTTATCTCGTCCTCCTCCATCTCCCTTATCTTCGGCCCGAACGACACCTCATCTGCGACGGTGTCGGAGAAGATCTGGTGGTCGGGGTTCTGGAAGACGTAGCCTACCTCCTGGCCTAGCCGGCGCAGGCCCTGCTTCGCGGTTTCCTCCCCGTTCACCCGCACGGAACCCTCCGTCGGCTTCAGGAGCCCGTTGAAGTGCTTGACGAGCGTGGTCTTCCCGGAGCCGTTCTGGCCGAGCACGGCGAGGAACTCGCCCTTCCGCACCCTTAGGTCAACGCCCTCGAGGGCGACCAGGCCGTTCTGGTAGCGGTGGGTGAGGCCCTCGACCTCGATGATCGGCTCCCCGTAGCCCTCCTCCCGCTTCTCGTCCGCCGCGACCAGCTCTTTGTGCCGCTCGGGGCTCACCCGCCAGCCCCTCTCCTCGAAGCGTTCGATCCCTTCCTCCGGCGTAAGGGGTAGCTGCCCGTCTTCGGTACCTCGCTCGTGGAAGAAGCGGGCTACCTGCAGCGGCATGACGCTCGACTCCTCGAGGAGCTCTACGTCCTGCAGTACCTCGCGAGCCGGCCTGTCTGCGACGACCTTCCCTTCCCGCAACACGATGATGCGGTCGGCGTCGAGGGTCTCCTCTGTCTCGTGCTCGACTACGATGAGGGTCACGTCGTCCCTGTCCTTCAGCTCCTCGGCGATCTCGAACACCCCTAGCTTCCCGATGGGATCCAGGTCCGTGGTAGGCTCGTCGAGGCAGAGGATGCGCGGCTCTATCGCAAGGACCGAGGCTATGGCGAGGCGCTGCTTCTGGCCGCCGGAGAGCGTTGCCGGCGTCCGGTCCTCGAACCCCTCGAGGCGCACCCGCTCGAGCATCCGGTGTACGCGCCTTACCATCTCCTCGCGCTCGACCTGGAAGTTCTCGGGTCCGAAGGCCACCTCGAGGGCCACGTTGGTCGAGAAGAGCTGGGCCTCGAAGTCCTGGAAGACAAGCCCTACCTCGTCGGCGAACTCGCCGACCTTCCCCTCGCGGGTAGAGCGTCCCCCCACGCGCACCTCACCCTCCATGCGGCCCCTGAGGAAGTGCGGGACGAGCCCGTTCAAAGAGGTGCACAGGGTGCTCTTACCCGCCCCCGAGTGCCCCATGATGACCACGAACTCACCCCTTGCCACCTCGAGGCTCACCCCGTCCAGCGCCCGTTCCTTCCGCCCCCTGTACGTGTAGGAAAGATCCCTGACGCTTACCGCAGGCTCCACTATCCCCCAAACCTCCTCACGCCACGAAGAATAGTCTAAAAGCAGTATGTGGCGCTACCCCTCGCGGCGCGCCAAAAGAGACAAAGTCCTCGCTCCGGTTTGTTAAACGGAGGACTTCGCTCCTAGCGCAGGTA
>Ga0126312_10000647_pt1 | contig 21394 bp, 20 predicted proteins | sample Plot104A_FD_92537 | JGI IMG/M metagenome (GOLD analysis project Ga0126312, IMG submission 92537) | Serpentine soil microbial communities from UC McLaughlin Reserve, CA, USA - Plot104A | ecosystem: Environmental > Terrestrial > Soil > Grasslands | place: USA: UC McLaughlin Reserve, Lake County...
CGCATCGGAGCCGGTCGTGCAGGCGCTGCTCTCGCAGGTGGAGACCGACTATCGAGCTGCGATGCGCGCCCTGGTTACGGCGACCAATCCCCAGATGAGTGAGGACGAGGTCCGCCAGCGGGTTGCAGACCAGGCCGAGTATTGCCCGGTCGAGGCCGCCGCGCCCCGGCTGCGCGCCTGGGCATCCGATGACGCCAGGGAAGACTCGCTGGCGGTCGGCGACAGGCTCTGGGTGATCGTCTCCGAGGCGATGGCGAGCGGCTGGTTTCCCGCGGGGGCCGAGATGGTGGGGATCGTGAACAGGGTCCTGCCCGAGGCGAACGTCGTGGATGTTGAGGACGGCATGGTCAGCCGGCCCGATCTCAGCGCCGCGGTGATCCGCGGCGTGCCGACTGCCGCGGTCGCCACGGCGGGCGACCCCAACGCGGTCGAGGCCCGATGAGCTCTCCCGCGACCACGGGCTGACCTCGTGGGCCACTGGGGCGGACTGCGACCCGCCGAGCGCATCGCCGCGCTGGGGGCGCTGGCCTGCGTGGGGAGCCTCCTCTTCCCCTGGTACGGCATCGAGCTCGAGCTGTTCAACGGCTTCTCCCAGACGGGTCTGGAGGCGTTCACGTTCGCGCACGCCGCACTCGTCCTGACGGCGGCCGCTGCCATCGTCCTGATCGTGCGGTGCGGGGCCGGCTACTTCCCACCGCGGCCGCTCTCCGAGGGCGGCGTGCTGATCGCCGCCGGCGTCTGGGCCGGGCTCATCGTGGGCTACCTGGCGATCGACCGGCCCGAGGAAATCGCAGGGTTCGGCCACGTGCGCCTGCGCTACGGGCTCTTCGTGGCGGTGGTGGGCGCGGCCGCCATGATCGCCGGCGGCCTACGCCTGCGGGCGGCGCCGAGAGGGATTCCCACGGGCGAGGTTTAGGAACTTCAGCGAGCGGGAAGATTGTGCGTGCCTTCAATCCGCGCGCGCCGGCAAACCCCCCAACGGCGCGCGCAGTCTGACGGCAAAACGGAAACGGGGCGCCCGCCCGGCGCCCCGTTTCCATGTTTAGGCCCGGGAGGCTGGGGCGCGAACGGGCCAGGCCCAGGGGGGTATGCCTCACCACCCCCGCCAACGCCTCCCCTACCCAGCCAATCAACGCCCGCGCCACACGACCGCCCCACGGACCACCGCGACCGCCGGCACTACCTAAGCCCCTCCACCAGGCGCCTGTCGTGCTCGTAGTCGAGGAGTGCGATCCCTTCGGGCGGGGGTAGCCAGCGCAGCTCGTCGACTTCGTCGGTCGGATTGAACTCGCCGCCGGTTGGCCGCATTAGGAAGTAGCGGACGAGCTTGTCGCGGCCCTTGCGATCCTCGTAGCGGGCCGGCTCCAGCTCCCGTCCGAGCTCGCAGCGCAGCCCCGTCTCCTCGGCCACCTCACGGAGGGCCGCCTCCTCGAAGGACTCCCCGGCGGTGAGCTTGCCCTTGGGTAGCGACCAGTCGTCGTACTTCGGCCGGTGCACGAGCGCGACCTCCACCCCTTCGCCCGCGGCCTCCCGCACCACGAGGCCGCCCGCGGCCCGGACCTCGGGCTCGGCGGGGCCGCTCACGCGGGCGCGGGCTCGGGCGCGTCCGGGGCTGGAGGCGCGCCGTCCCCACCGCCCCCGGATAGCTCGCGCGACTCCTCGCGGAAGGAGAGGTACTCGCGGACGACGATCTGGATGGTGGCCGCGGTCGGGATCGCGAGGATCGCTCCGATCACGCCGAAGAGGGTTGATCCGAAGAGCACCGCGACCAGGGTGATGAACGGCTCGATCTTCGTCGCCCGCTTCTGTATCTGGGGCTGGATGAGGTAGTTCTCGATCTGCTGGTAGACGATCGCGAAGATGATCCAGATGATCAGCCCGACCGGGAAGTTCACGAACAGCATCACGATGGCGATGATCGTCGCGCCGATCGTCGCGCCCACCACCGGGATCAGGTCGAAGAAGAACGTCAGCAGCGCCAGCGCACCGGCGAACGGCGCTCCGAGGATCGTGAGCATGATGAAGGTGCCGATCGCGGCCGTGCTCGCCTGGACCAGCGCCCCGCCGATGTAGTTGCCGATCGCGTTGGCGATGTGCCGGAGCCCGCGCTCGATGCGCTTGGAGCGCTCGGGGGGCTGCGTTTTCAGGAAGGCCTCGATCCAGCGCGGCCCGCCGGCGACCATGAAGATCGAGAGGACGAGGATCGTAATCCCGGCGAAGACCGAGTTCACGACCCCCACGCCGATGTCCTTCAGGATGTTCGCCGCATCTCCGATCTTGCTCGGCAGATCCGACGCCGCGCTCTCGATCTCGCTGGTGAAGTCGTACTTCTCGTTCAGGTCGTTCAGAGTGTTGTTGTCCTCGACGAAGTTCGTGACGTCCTGCGCGTACGAGGGAACGTCCTGAGCAAGGTCCTCGGCCTGGCCGACCAGGCTGGGGATGAGCGCGACGCCGACGCCGATCGGAATCATCACCAGGATCAGATAGGCGCAGGCGATCGCGAGGCCGCGCTTCATGACCCGATGCAGCAGGTTCACGGGCCCCGTCATCGCGACCGCGATGAACCCTGCGATCACGAGCCACGAGATCGGCCTGCGAAGCCTGTACACGACGTAGAGCGCGAGCGCCGCGCATACGACGACGATCACGATCCGAAGAATTCCGCGCGTGGATAGCCGGTCGGCCGACATACCACCCTGCTCATTCGGCGGCACGGCGCGGTTTCCTCGCCTGAAAATGTCTCAACTAGCTACCTTGCCCTGCGATGGGGAGCGCGATCGACACGCTTCGCGAGAGCCTGGGCAAGATCAGCGACCTGGGACGCGCCCGGGCGCTGCTCGCGTGGGACGAGCGCACGCAGATGCCGCCCGGTGGAGCCGAGCCCCGAGCGGATTCCCTGGCGACCCTGGCCAGGATCCACCACGAGCTCCTTTGCGCCGACGAGCTGGGCGACCATCTCGACGCGGCGGCCTCCGAGACCGACGCCCTCCCCCACGAGTCCTTCGAGTCCAGCCTGGTGCGCGTCACCCGCCGGGAGTGGGAGAAGGCGCGCCGGGTCCCGGCCGACCTTCGGGCGGAGATCACGCGCACGGCCTCGGTGGCCGAGCACGCCTGGGTGCAGGCGAGGGGGGAGTCCGACTTCAAGGCTTTCCTGCCCCACCTCGAGCGGGTGGTGGAGCTGCGGCGCCGGTACGTCGAGTGCTTCGCCCCGTACGAGCACGTCTACGACCCGCTGCTGGACGACTACGAGCCGGGGATGAGCACAGCGACATTGGTCCCACTGCTCGCCGCGCTTCGCGACGGCATCGGGCCGATCCTCGAGCGGGTCGCCCAGGCGCCCCAGCTCGACGACAGGCCGTTGCGCGGATACTTCGATCTCGTCGGGCAACACGCGCTCGCCCGCGCGGTCGTGGAGGGTCTGCCGCTGAACGAGGGCGAGTGGCGGCTTGACGACACCATCCACCCGTTCGCCACGGCAATCGCCCCAACCGACGTCCGCATCACGACGCGCTTCGACCAGAACTACCTCGGGACCGGGCTCTACTCCGCAATGCACGAGGCCGGCCATGCCATGTACGAGAACGGGATGCCGCCGGAGCTACATCGGACGCCGCTCCAGGGTGGCGCCTCGCTTGGCTTCCATGAGTCCCAAAGTCGCCTCTGGGAGAACTGGGTGGGCCGCGGGCGCCCCTATCTCCGGTGGGCCCTGCCGATGCTCCAAGAGCACCTCGGCGCATCCTTCGACGGCGTCGACGCGGAGGCCCTCTATCGCGCCGCCAACCGGGTGGAGCCGTCCCTGATCCGCGTCGAGGCCGACGAGCTCACGTACAACCTCCACATTGCCCTTCGCTTCGAGCTGGAGGTGGAGATCTTCGAGGATCGCATCGAGCTCGCGGACCTACCGGAGGCTTGGAACGAGCGCATGGAGCGCTACCTCGGGGTCAAGGTGCCCGACGACGCCCACGGCGTCCTCCAGGACGTCCACTGGGGCGCCGGCGCGTTCGGTTACTTCCCGACCTACAGCCTCGGCAACGTGATCGCGGGGCAGCTCTGGGAGGCCGCACGAGAGGCCATGCCCGACCTCGAGGCGGGGATCGAGCGCGGGGAGCTCAACCAGCTCAACGCCTGGCTGCGCGAGTCCCTATACGCGTATGGCTCGTGCTTCGAGCCCCTCGAGCTGATCGAGCGGGTCGTCGGCGGCCCGCTCGACGTCGGTCCCCTGATCGCTCACCTCGACGCGAAGCTCGGCGAGCTCTACTAGCTACTGGACGTAGCCGGCCTCCTGCAGGTAGTCCGCGGCCACGTCCTCGGGCTTCTCGCGGTCGAGGCTCACGCGCGCGTTCAGCTCCTGCATGACGTCGAGCGTCAGGCTCTCCTGGACCTTCTCGATCGTCTCTTGGTAGTCCGGGCCGGCCTCATCCACAGCATCCTGCGTCGTGACGAACAGGACGTTGCCCGCCGGCAGCAGCCCCTGGTCGTCCTCGAGGATCGTGTACTCGTCGGACTCGGCGAGCTGACCATCGGTGGTGAACAGGATCGAGAGGTCGGCATCGTCCTTGTCGAGGACCTCGTAGCGCAGCTCGATGTCCACCGGGGTGAACTTCTGGAAGCTGAGCCCGTAGTTGTCCTCAAGGCCCTTCAGGCAGTCGATTCGCTCGCGGCACTCTGGCGATCCCGCGAGGGTCATGTCCTCCGAGACACCCTCCAGGTCGGAGATCGTCTCGAGGTCATTGTCCTCGGCCGTCGAGGTCAGCGTGCCGACCGCGTTCGCGCTCGAGAACGGGGTGGGAGAGAACGCCACCAGGTCCTCCTTCTCGAACTCGTCCTGCGCGTCCTCGTACGCCTGCTGCGCGTCGCCCGGAACGTCCTCCGGCGCGAAATGGAAGAACGACGTGAGTGCCGTCGAGGTGTACTCGGGATATCCGCTCACCTCGCCCGCCTGCAGGGCCTTGAGGGCGATCTGCTCCGAGCCGAGGTTGAGGTCCGTCTTCACGTCGTACCCGGCCGCCTCCAGCGCCTGGGCGTAGATCTCCCCGAGAATGAACTGCTCGTCGAAGTTCTTCGACCCGATCGTCAGCTGCACCCCGGCGTTGTCAGAGTTGGAGACGATCGCGGTATCCGAGGACTCATCTCCCGAGTCCGACTCGTCGTCGTCGTCGCCGCACGCCGCGACGGCGAAGGCGAGAACGAGCGCGGCGATCAGGGCGAACAGCTCGCGGAAGCGGGCGGTGGAGCTCATGGGACGGGTCCTCCTCTCGTGGGACGGCTGAATCCTATGCGGATGCCGCGGCGGCACGCTCGAGCGCCAGGCCCCTGGGTGTGAGCAGGCGCTGGATTCCGGCGAGGATGAGCTCGACGCTGATCGCCAGCGCCGCGACCACAATCGCCCCCGCCAGCACCCCGTCGTCGCCGTACACGTTGGAGTTGATGATGAAGTCGCCCAGGGTCTCCTGACCGGCCAGGATCGCGATCGTGGCCGTCGCGATGATGTTGATCGCCGCCGTGCGCAGGCCCGTGAAGATCGTCGGCACTGCAAGCGGGAGCTCGACCTTGCGGACGACCTCCCAGCCCGACATCCCCATCCCGCGGGCAGCCTCGACCGCGTTGCGGTCGACCTGTGTGATCCCGACGAACGAGTTGGTGAGGATCGGCGGGACGCCGAGCACGGCCAGCGCGATCGTCACGTTCAGGAAGCCGAACCCCACGAAGGCAACCAGGAACGCGATTAGCGCGAGCTCGGGTATGGCTCGCCCCGCGTTCCCGACGGCGATCGCCAGCCCCTCTCCCCTTCCCCGATGCCCGAGCCAGACTCCAACCGGCAGGGCAACGAGCACGGAGAGGGCAAACGCCGCACCGCTCACCTTCAGGTGCACGAACAGCTTGTCGAGGACCTCGGCCGGCCCGCCGACCTCCCCGTGGCCCGTCGCCGCGAACTCGGAGGGCTGCGGACTGGTGAGGAAGTCGAACGCTCCGCCGAAGGCGCCGAAGACGTCCGCCACCTGGAGGACGTGACTCATACCGGCCTCACCCGCCGCCACGGCGCGAGCAGCCGCTGGGTGAGGACGAGCCCCACGTCAAACAGGATCGCGATCACGATCGCCGATCCTCCCGCGAGGATCACACCGGTCTTGAAGTCGATGTTCGACCCGCCGACCAGCTCCTGGCCAAGCCCGTCGCCGCCCGCGAACACCGCGAGGGTGGCCAGCGCCACCGTGGACACCGTCGCGATCCGCAGGCCGGCGATGATCTCCGGTAAGGCGAGCGGCAGCTCGACGCGCCATAGCAGCTGGCGGTCTGACATTCCCATCCCCCGCCCAGCGTCCTTCGACTCCGCGGGAACGTTCGCAAGCCCGGCCACGATGTTCCGGTAGAGGATCTGGAGCGTGTAGGCCGTGAGGGCGATTACGGCAGTGACGTTCCCGCGGCCGGTGATCGGCAGGAGCAGGAAGAAGAAGGCGATGCTCGGGATCGTGTAGAGGACGCCGGTGCTGACGTTGAGCGGGGGGATCAGCCAGCGCCGGCGATGAGAGGCCAGCGCCAGGCCGAGGGCGATCGCAAAGCCGAGGGCCACCGAGATCGCCACCAGGGCGATGTGCTCCAGCGCCGGGGGGAGATAGCGGTCCGTGTAGTTGTCGATCGCCCAGTCCAGGCAGAACGCTCCGTTGTCCTGGATGCAGCCGGCATCCGAGCGATCGCGGAAGAACTCCTCCCCGATTTGGGCAACCGGCATCCAGTTACTCACATGCGAGCGGCCGCTCGGCTGCCGGGTGCTCGTCAGTCAGCGCCTCGTCGGAGGTGAGGAACTCGGAGACGATCTCGACCGACAGCACGCCCGCGATCCGGCCGTCGCCCCCCACGACCGGGGCATACCGCGTCTCCGCTTGGAGTAGGTCAGACAGCGCGTCGCGCATTACGTCTTCGAGGTCGAGCACGGGATGGGGCGAGGTGTCCGGCTGGGCGGGAACGACCTCGGCGGCGAGGTCACTGTCGGATAGCCAGCCCAGCGGCCGCCGGTCGGAATCGACGAGGAGGGCATATGGCACCTCCGCGCCGTCGAGCTTGGAACGCACCTCGGCGCTCGCCTGGCCGACGAACGCGAGCGGCGCCTGCCAGAGGTCGATGTCGGAGACCCGAAGCAGGGCGAGGCGCTTGAGCGCGCGGTCCGCGCCGACGAAGTCCTCGACGAAGCCGTCGGCCGGGGCCATGAGCAGCTCGGCGGGGGTCGCGTACTGGGCGACCTGCGCGCCCTCCCGCAGGACCGCGATCCGGTCACCCATCTTGATGGCCTCGTCGATGTCGTGGGTGACGAACAGGATCGTCTTGCGAAGCTCCGACTGGAGGCGAAGGAACTCGTTCTGCAGCCGCTCCCGGTTGATGGGGTCGACGGCCCCGAACGGCTCGTCCATGAGCATCACCCCGGGATCGGCCGCCAGCGCCCGCGCGACCCCCACCCGCTGCTGCTGGCCCCCGGAGAGCTGAGACGGGAAGCGCTCGGCCAGCTCGGGATCGAGCCCAACGAGCCCGATCAATTCCTCCGCCCGCGCATCGGCACGCTGGCGATCCCAGCCGAGCAGCCCTGGGACGGTCGCAACGTTCTCCGCGATCGTGCGGTGCGGGAACAGGCCGATCTGCTGAATCACGTAGCCGATCTCACGGCGGAGCTCGGCCGGACTGCGCTGACGTACCGAGGTGCCGCCGACGCTGATGTCGCCCTCGGTGATCTCGACCATGCGATTCACCATTCGCATCGCGGTCGTCTTCCCGCATCCGGATGGCCCGACGAGCACGCAGATCTCCCCCGCCGGCACCTCCAGCGTCAGCCCCTCGACCGCGGCGCGATCCGCGCCGGCATAGCGCTTCGTGGCGCCCTCGAACTGCACGGCGACCGCTCCGGCGTGGCCGTCGACGCTCCCGGAGAGCTCAGGCTGACCCATGGGGGTCGATGCTAATCCCTAGCGGTTGTCGAATTAGTTCCGCATAGCGACACGAACTCGACAACCGGTGGGTGGTGGGTCAGCCCCAGTACTCGACGTGCCACCACTCGTTGGAGTGTGGCGCGACCCAGCCGTACCCGCCGCCGATCTCGTCGATGACCGAGCGCATCTCGGGCTCGGCCAGGTCGACGGCGATTCCAAGCTCGTGCGCCGACGTGCCGGGCGGGTTCGCCGGCGCGCCCTTCCCCGCCAGATAGAGGTCGTACAGCTGCGCCTGCTCCTCGTAGGTCCGGTAGACCGAGAGTGGGCCCCCCGACGGATACAGATCGATGCCGTAGACGGACTGTGCCTCGGCGCGCATCGAGCTCCAGCTCGCAGCAGCGCTCGGCTCGAGCTCGGCCGCCGGGTCAACAGTGGCCGATCCCGACGAGGTCGTGCTCGCCCCGAAGGTCGACGGAATCTGGATGTTGGTGCCCGCGATCAGGTAGGCGTCCTCGGAGAGACCGTTTGCGGCGGCCAGGTCGGCCGTGGACATGCCGTTCACGGCCGCGACCCCCGAGAGCGTCTCGCCCGGCTGGACGGTGTGCGCGACGCCGCCGGTCGAGCCAGTGCCCGAGGAGCTCGACGAAGTCGTGGATGTGCCCGCCGCGGCGAGCGCGCCGGCGCCCTCGTCGACCGTGGGCACCATGATCGTCTCCCCGGCGATTACGTGGGCGTCCTCGGAGAGGCCGTTGTAGACCGCCACCGTGCGCGTGGTCAGGTTGTTGGCCGCCGAGATCGACCAGAGCGTCTCGCCCGGCTGGACGACGTGCGGCAGCTCGGCCTGGGCGGTGCCCGGCGCCGTAACCGCGATTGCGGCGGCTGCCAGACCGAACGCCTTTCCCCATCGATTGCGTCCCATTGGTTGCCTTCCCTTGAGGTCCCGTGTTTCTTGGTGTTCGGGCGGGTTCGATGGCCGGCGGGACTGCCCTCCCGGGTTGCCGCGCGTTACGGCCTCTGAATGGCCTCGTTCAGACTCCGGGAGCAGCGACGAGGGTGGGGCCGTGCATTACATGGATGTAGAAACCCGACTTCGTCGTCGAGATGAGTGAAACACCGCACCACTGGGGTTGGGCCGACCTGCACGGCTGGCAGGTCCTTCGGCCGCTGCTCGACGTAGGCGGATTCCTGCCCTGGACGGAGGGCGCGATGTCCCCGGCCGGCCTGGCGACCGTGGCCACCGAGGTGTCACTCGCGGAGCGCCGGGTGGTGGCGGAGCTCGGCTCGGGAGCCAGCACGGTGGTGCTCGCGCGCCTGGCGCGTAAGCTAGGTGGGAGGGTCTTCGCCGTCGAGCACTCCCCCGAGTGGGCCGGGTGGGTGCGCCGAGCTCTCGAGCGCGACGGGCTCGAGCGGATCGCCACGGTGATCGAGGCGCCGCTTCGCCCCCACCCGCTCAGCCTCTCAGGCGCCCCGTGGTACGACCCAGAGGCGCTCGGCGCGATGCCGTCGGGCGGCATCGATCTGCTGCTTATCGACGGCCCCCCGGGCCATGGCGAGGGGATGAGCCGCAGCCGCCACCCCGCCCTGCCCGCGCTGGAGGGCCGGCTCGCCCCGGGAGCCCTGGTGATCCTCGATGACGCCGATCGCGAGGGCGAGCGGGAGATCCTCGACAACTGGGAGCGCGAGCTCCCCTGGCGGTTCGACCGAAGGCCCGCGGAGCGGATCGCGATTGGCCGTCGGGCCGAGCCCGGCTGAACGCCGAACGTCCCTCTCACCCCCGCTCAGCGGGGTCTCCGGGACGTTTGCTGGACTAGAGCTCGAGCTCGTATTCGAGCCAGGTCTCACCGTTCGCGCCGATGCGCTCATAGACGGACTGGGCTCGCCTGTTGTCGACCGCGGTCTCCCAGAGCATCGCGGGGGCGCCGTGCGAGCGGGCGCGCTCCGCGCACGCCTCGATCAGCGCCTGCCCGGCTCCGCCGCGGCGCGCATCGGGATCGACGAAGAGGTCCTCCATGATCGCCACTCGCGCGCCCCGCAGGCTCGACCATTTCCAGCCGACCGCGGCGAAGCCGATCGGGGTGCCGTCATCATCGCGAGCGACCAGCAGCATTCCCTCCTGGGTCGGCGCGGCGATGAGCGCCCGGGCCATCTCCTCGAGGCCCTCGTCGGCTGGGGAAACCCCGTAGAAGTCGCAGTAGCTCCGCATCAGGGGGAGCACGGCGCCGAGATCCGCCTCGGTTGCATCGTCGATGGGCACCGGCATGTGGATGAATGGAAGCAGGTGCGACGGGTACCGGTCGGACGAGGGCCGAGGATGAGGTTGAGATGAGCTGGTGGGATCTGACGAAACGGGTCTTCACCGGTGCGCGCTCACACGGGCTCACGGACTGGGCCGCAGCGCTCACCTACTACGGGATCCTGGCGATCTTCCCGGCGCTGATCGCCCTCGTCGCGATTCTCGGCCTCGTGGGCGCCTCGGCCACCGACCCGCTGATCGAGAACCTCACCGAGCTGACCCCAGGCGCGGCGGCTCAGATCATCAAGGACGCCGTCGAGGAGGTGGGCGCGAGCCGCGGCACGGCGGGCGTCGCCTTCGTGCTCGGCCTCGTGGGCGCGCTGTGGTCGGCATCCGGCTACGTCGGCGCGTTCGGCCGCGCGACCAACGTCATCTACGACACGGACGAGGGGCGGCCGTTCTGGAAGCTGCGCCCGCTGCAAATCATCGTCACCACAGGTTTGGTCCTGCTGCTGGCGGTGTGCGCGCTCGCCGTGGTCGTCACCGGCCCCCTCGCAGAGACGGTCGGCGACGTGATCGGTGTCGGGGACATCGCGGTCACGACCTGGGATTTCGCGAAGTGGCCGGTCATCGCCATCGCCGTTGTCCTGCTGGTCTCGATCCTCTATTACGCGGCGCCGAACGTCCGCCAGCCCGGCTTCAAGTCGATCGCACCGGGGGCGGGGATCGCGCTGCTCATCTGGATCATCGCCTCGCTCGCGTTCGGCATCTTCGTCGCGAACTTCGCCTCGTACAACGCAACCTATGGCGGCATCGCCGGCGTCATCGTGTTCCTCGTCTGGCTGTGGATCTCCAACGTCGCGATCTTGGTCGGCGCGGAGCTGAACGCTGAGCTCGAGCGCAATCGCGAGCTCCGAGCGGGCATACCTCCCGAGGAAACGCTTGCCCTGCCGCCGCGTGAACCGCATACCGTCTAGCCGGATTCGTCGGGGGGTCGAACTCCTGAGAGCCTTTCAGCCGTAGTATTCGTAGCGGCAGGAAGGAAAGTTGGCCACGCTTCCACAGCTCGACCCCGACGCCGTAGCCGAGCTCGGGTCGCGAGTGCGGGAGAACGTCCAGCGGGCGGTCAAGGTCCGCGATGACGTGATCCGCGACGTGCTCGTCGCGCTGTTTGCCGAGGGCCACGTCCTGATCGAGGATTTCCCGGGCGTCGGGAAGACCGCGCTCGCGCGGGCGCTCACCCGCTCACTGGAGGCGGAATACGCGCGCGTGCAGGGGACCGCCGACCTGCTCCCGGCGGACGTGATCGGCGGCAACGTCTTCAACCAGCGGGAAGCCCGGTTCGACTTCCACCCCGGTCCGGTGTTCGGGAACGTGATCCTCGTTGACGAGGTGAATCGGATGTCGCCGAAAACCCAGTCCGGCCTGCTCGAGTGCATGCAGGAACGGCGCGTCACGGTGGAGGGGCATACCCATGAGCTTGCCCGCCCGTTCATGGTCCTCGCGACGCAGAACCCGATCGAGTACGAAGGGACCTATCCCCTCCCCGAGGCGCAGCTCGACCGCTTCATGGTGCGCCTGCGCCTTGGTTACCCGGACGGCAGCGAGGAGGCTGACATGCTCGCGGTCCACGGTCAGACCGACAGGGTCGACGCGCTCGAGGCCGTGGCCGACGTCTCCGCCGTCGTCAGCGCCCAGGAAATGGCGGCGGCCGTACACGGCTCGGAGGCCCTGCGCCGGTACATCGTGGATCTGTGCGAGGCGACCCGCGGGGACCCGCGCGTGGAACTCGGGGCGAGTCCGAGGGCGGGGCTGATGCTCTTCCGCGCCGCCAAGTCGCTGGCCGCGCTCGAGGGCCGCGACCACGCGCTCCCCGACGATGTCCAGGCGCTAGCGCCCTCCGTGCTCGAGCATCGGCTGCTGCTCGCGCCCACCGCGTCCGAGGACGACCGGGCGGCGGCGGTGCGCGACGCGATCGAGCGCGTGCCGGCGTTCTAGGGGTACCGGGCGGATCGGACCATGAGCGTTCGGCGGACGGTGGCGTTTGGGGCCGCCCTCACGCTGGTCGCGGGACTCTTCGACGTCCCTTCCCTCTTCGTCCCCGGCGTCGGCATCCTGGCCCTTGCGGGCGGCGCCTCGGCGTGGGTTTCACTCGCGGCGCGCCAGACGAGGATCCGCCGGGAGCGCGGCCCGGCAACCGCCGTGGAGGACGAGCCCTATCCACTCGCCTTCTCCATCGAGCATGGACAGCTGCCGGTTCCGGGCGGGAGGGTGATCGACCCTTTGCTCGCGGAGCCGCTCGAGCTCGCCGGCGCCGACGAGCTGCTCACCGCCGAGGTGCGATTCGCGCGCCGCGGCCGGCGCACGCTCCAGCCGCCCACGCTTGAGCTTCACGACCCGCTGGGCATCGCGCGGCGGCGTGTGCGCGGCGAGCGGGAGCGCGAAGTGCTGGTGCTGCCGCGCACCTCGCCGGTCGTCGTCTCCGAGTCCGGGGGCAGCGAGGCCGGCGGCGGGCTCGGGGGCTCCGCCGGTGGCGGCTCCGGGCTTGAGACGCCGACGGTGGACCCGGAGATCGATGGGCTCCGCCCCTTCAGGCAGGGGACGCCCGCGACGCGCATCCACTGGCGATCCGTCGCGCGGCGCGGCGAGATGCTGGAGCTGCGACTGGTGGCCGGCGCGGACCGCGTGCCAATGGTCGCACTCGACAGCTCGCGGCCGGCGAGCGAGGACGCCCTCGACCGCGCCGTGCGTGCCGCAGCGTCGCTGTGTCTGCATCTGGCGCGCGAGGGGGGCGGCTGTTCGTTGCTGCTGTCCGCGGACGAGCGTCCGATCCCCGTCACGCCGGACATGGAGAATTGGCCCCGCGCGCTGGCGCGCCTGGCCCTCGTGGAGCCATCGCGCACGACGCCGTCGGTGCGCCGCGCCTCGCGGGCAACCGCGATCTTCTGGGTCAGCGCCCGCTCGGCCGAGCGCATGCCCAAGGCGCTCTCGGGCCTGCGGGGATCGGCGTGCACGCTGGTGCTGCCCGAGGGCCTTTCGGATGGCGCGGTCGAGTTCACGGTGGCGGGCTGTGAGGGCGTCCGCCTCAGCTCGCGGATACGGCCGCGGCGGGCGAGGGCCGCATGAGGCTGTTGGTGCTCGCCGGGCTGGGGATCGTGGTCGCGCTCCGATGGGGTGCGCTCGTCGACTCGCCCCCGGCTGACCGGATCGCGCTCATGATCGCCGTGTGCGTTGCCGGCGCGGCCGCGCTCGAGGCGCTGGGGCACCTGCAGGCGCGCCCGGCCGTCCGCTGGGCGCTGGGCGCGGGCGTCGCCGTGGCCGTCGTTGCCACCCTGCTGCTCGCCGCCGGCGTGCCGGCCAGGATGCTCGTGCCCGGGGGCTGGGCCGAGCTCGGTGACCGGGTCGCCGTCGGCATCCGCGAGCTCGGCGACGCCGACTACCCGTACCGGGGGGCCGAGGAGTGGTCGCGGATCGTGCTCCTTTCGGGGCTCGCCGGGATCCTGGCGATCGCGGCCATCCTCGCCGGGTGGCCGCGGCGCGATGGCGCCGGGCGCATGCGCATCGGCGCGCTGGCCGTCCTGCTCGGTGGGTACGTCGCGGCGGTCGCGATCGGCGGGCAGGGCGATCCGCTTTGGGCGGGGCTCGGCCTCCTTGCACTCGTGGCGGCCTGGCTCTGGCTGCCGCGGATCGCGGCTCGGCGCCGCACGGTCGCCGTGGCTGCCGTCGCCGCGGCCGGCTTCGTCGCCGTTCCGGCGGCCGCCGCACTCGACGGTGATGAGCCCTGGGTCAACTACGAGAGCTGGACCTGGGGAACGCTCGACGACGTGGTGAGCTACGACTGGAACCACCGGTACGGGCCGCTCGACTGGCCCCGCGACGGCACCACCCTCTTCCAGGTCGAGAGCGACACGCCCCACTATTGGCGCGCGACCGTCCTCGACAACTTCGACGGCACCGGCTGGCACCGCTCGGCGGAAGCGGTCGAATCGATGGAGCTCCCAGTCGAGGTTGAGGGAAAGCCCGCCAAGCAGAACGCGCGCTGGAGCCCGAAGGTCACGGTGACCCTGGGCGCGCTTCGCAGCTCGTACGTCGTCGCGCCCGGCTACGTGCGTCAGCTGACCGGGATGGCCTACCAGCCGGTGGGCGACGGGACTACCCTCACCGACGGCCTAGCCGACCCGGGGGATGAATACGTGGTGAGGGGGTATGAGCCAGATCCGGATAGGGCGCGGCTGCGTCGCTCGCGTGGCCCGTATGTGCCCCGGCTCGCGCGCTACACGAGCCTCAATCTGTCCGACCGGCTCCTCGCCAGCTCAGACCCCCTTGAGGAGGGGTCGTCGCTGGAGCTCACCCGGCCGATCCGCATTCCGCTTCGCGACGGCCCAACGGCATCGCTGCGCCCGGGCACGCGGGAGCTGATCGCGACGGACGGGTACGCGAGCGTGTATCGCAAGGCCCGCTCGCTCACGGACGGCGCCGGCACTCCGTACGCGGCTGTGCGAGCGATCGAGCGCTACCTGGGCCGAGGCTTCGCGTACTCGGAGAACCCACCGACGAGCGTGATCCCGCTGCGGAGCTTCCTCCTCGAGGACCGGGTTGGGTACTGCCAGCACTTTTCGGGAGCGATGGCCCTGCTGCTGCGGATGTCGGGTATCCCAGCGCGGGTCGCCGCAGGATTCTCGCCCGGGACGCCCGCCGGCGGCATCTATGACGTCACCGACCTCGATGCCCACTCGTGGGTCGAGGTCTATTTCATGGGCATCGGCTGGGTCCCGTTCGACCCGACCCCCGGCATCGCGCCGGCCACCTCCCAGGCCGGGCCCGGAGACTTCACCGCCGCCCCGTCGCGGGGGCTGGCGCCCAAGAGCCAGCCCGAGGGCATCGGGCCGCAGCCCACCGACACCAGCGCCGGCGCCGGAGCGCGGGACGGCGGCGGTACGAGCGGACGCGTTGTCGTGCTCGTCGTCCTGGGGCTGGGCGCACTGGGAGGCGTCGCGACCGCCGTTGCCGCCGCCCGCCGCCGGCGGCGGTTCCTCGTACTCGAGCCGGCGGCGGCCGTCAGGGCCCAGGCGAACGAGATGCACCGGGCGCTACCGCGGGCCGGGCAGCGGGTGCCGCCGGGGGCGACGCTGCTCGCCATGGAGCGCAGGCTGCGGCGTAGCGGAAAGCCGCGCGCGGCCTCCTACGTGGCGACGCTTGCTGCCGCGCGCTACGCGCGCGGTGCCGAGACGGGGCCGAGCCTTCGCGAGCGCCGCCGGGTCGGGCGCGAGCTTCGCCGCGGCCGCTCGGTACGCGACCGGCTGCGCAGTCTTGCGACGATGCCGCCCGGCGGCCCCCGCGCCGCCTGAGCGCGCCCGGCCCGCGAACGTCCCTCACACCGTCGCCTGGCTCGTCATGCTCCAGACCAGAAGCAGCAATCCGCTTTTGCCTGGAAAGCGCAATCATCCTGGTCACGGCAGCCGTGCCGTTCGCCGTGGACCCCTCCCGCGCCCGGCGGCGTACCTAGGGAGAGATGCTGGGTTGGAGCTGCATCCTGCGGGCGGCGGTCGCGGTCGTCGCGGCAGCGTCCGGCCTTGCCGCCTGCTCGAGCTCGGAGGACGGTCCGACCGAAGCCCGGGCGCTATGCCCGGCTTTGGCTGGAGACGGCGATGACCCCCTTCAGCCGGCCCTCGTCGTGCTCGACGATGCCGGACGCCTGACGAGGTACGGCATTCCCGATGGCCGCCCGGGCGCTGTCCGGCAGTTCGCCGATCCGCAAGCCCCTGGACCGGCGGGAGCGCGGCTCGAGCTGATGGGACGACTGCTCGCCCCTCTGCCGGGAGACCAGGGCATCGTCATGCTGCAGCGGAACGCGGCGCCGGCGCGGGATGTCGTCCTGATGCTCGAGGCGCGCACCCTGCGGCCGCGGTGCCGGTTTCCGCTGCCGAAGGGCATCCGCTACCGGGCCGTGGCGACGGCGCAGGACCGCGTTTTCGCGTTCGGCAACCGCGCTGCGGGAGACGGGCGAACCTCGGCCCTGTACTCATTAATCGAGCCGGGCAGCGGCGCGTGGGAGACGCAGGTCGTTCGCCATCGGAGCCAAGACTGGTTCGTCCAGTGGGGAGTGGCGAGCTCGGACGGTCATAGCGCGATCCTCACCTACCACGGCGCGGACACGACGGGCGCCGACCTCGTTCGGCTTGAGGGGTCGGACGACGGTATGAGTGGCCGGCCAAAGTACGTCGGAGAGGTCCATGGTGCCGCGGAGCCGAACGGTGACGCGTTCATCGCCACGAACGGATCGGACCTGATCCGGCTCGATGGGGCGATGACCGCGACGGAGCCCTTCAAAGTCCCCGCGGATGGGGTGCACCTCATGCACTTTGCCCTCAATGCCGCGGGCTCCGCTGCGTATGTCAGCTCTTGCGGGAACACGCCGAGCGTGCACAGGCTGGACCTCGAAACGCGGGAGCTCCGCCGGACCCGAACCGGCGACTACTGTGGCGAGGTGCTCGGCGTCGTGGGCGACCGATACGCAGCGCTGGGAGCGGCACGAGTGGAGCCGGCGGGATTCCCGATCTCGCCGACCTATCGGCTGCGCTTGGTCGACGTCGAGCAGGGCGGGACCGGCATTGCGCTCGGCCAAGGCGTGGTGCAGGCCGTCTTGCCGATCCCGGCTCCCCGCTGACTACTCGCCTTTTTCGATCGTTGGCCTCAGCGCCACCTTCTGGCTCGTCCCGGGGGCGGGTGCCCTTACCCTCGGCCAGGTTGGGCCCCCGAACCTCGGGGGATGCGTCAACTGCAACATCTTTCAGCAGAGGACCTCCTGCGCTCAGTCCGCGGGGTGGGAGACGACGTTGACGATCGTGCCGCTCGGCTCGCGGAGCATGAAGCGGCGGACTCCCCAGTCCTCGTCGCGCAGCGAGTAGGCGATATCGAGGCCCTGCTCCACGGCCCTGGCGTGAACGGCGTCGACGTCCTCGACCTCGACCGAGATGCCTGGGGCTGCCGGGTCGTCGTTGCTGATGACGTTCACCTGAGCCGAGGGGTTGTCCGGCGAGGCGACGGTCTTCACCCAGCCGATGTCCATGGCCACCTCGAAGCCGAGCAGATCGACGAAGAAGTCGCGCGTCTCCTCGGGGCGATCGGACTTGATGTTCGGCACCGCTCGGCTGGCCATCAGGCCCCGGCCTCGGCCGGCAGCTCAACGACGGACGCCGCGACCCCGCCCCGCCAGCCCGGCTTCGCGGCGAGGAGCTGCACGTCGCGGATGCGAGTCTCCGCGAAGCCGGCCTCCGAGAGCGCGAGCCAGAGGGTCCAGAGGCGGCGGAAGCTCTCGTCGTAGCCGAGCTCCTCCAGCCGGTCTGTCGCGGCGACGAAGCGGCGGCGCCACTCGCGGAGGGTGAGCACGTAGCTTGAGCTGATGTCATCGAGCCACGCGCTGCGCAGGTCGGTCTCGCGGGCGAGGCAGCGCTGGATGATCTCGAGCGAGGGCAGGCAGCCTCCGGGAAAGATCAGCTCCGTCGCGAAGCTGCGGGCGGACTTCTCGGCCTCGTAGGCGCGGTCGTCGATCACGATGGCCTGGAGGAAGAAGAGCCCGTGTGGCTCGAGGAGCTCCGAGCAGCGGCGGAAGAAGGTGTCGAAGTACTGCCAGCCCACCGCCTCGATCATCTCCAGCGAGACGAGCTTGTCGTAGCGGCCGTCGAGAGCGCGGTAATCGGCCCCGAGCACCGTCACGCGGTCCTCCAGGCCCTGCGCGCGGACGCGGGCCTCCGCGTACTCGCGCTGCTCGCGCGAGATCGTCGTCGTGGTCACCCGGCAGCCGTACCGCGAGGCGGCGAACGCCGCCATCCCGCCCCAGCCGGTGCCGATCTCGAGCAGGTGGTCGTCGCCGACCAGCTCGAGCTTGCGGCAGACCCTCTCGATTCGCGCGAGCTGTGCCTCCTCGAGGCTCGCGTCGGGGCGCTCGAACACGGCGGACGAGTACATCATCGCCTCGCGGTCCAGGAACAGCTCGAACAGCCGGTTCCCAAGGTCGTAATGAGCGGCGATGTTGCGGCGCGCGCCGCGGCGGGTGTTGAGGAGAGGGAGCGAGCGCAGGCGCTGTACCGGCCGCGCGAGCGGCGCGAGCCGGCGCCGGATCCGGTCCCCCCTCCCCACCTCGCGAGCGCCCAGCCGGCAGAGGCCGATCAGGTCATCCGTCTCCCAGAGGCCATCGGCATAGGTCGTGCCGAGACCGACGCTTCGGCTTCGGGCCAGCTGCGTGTAGACGTCCGGCGTGCGAACCTCGACGCGGATCGGCTCGGAGGCGGCCCCTCGCCCCAGCACGATCGGCTCATCGGCCCACCTCTCGTGCAGCTCGACCCGCCCGGTTCGCAGGCCGCGGAGCACGCGATGTACCGCCGCCCGCGCGGCCGCGTCCAACGGCCCGGGCCGGGCCCGGAAGCTGCCTGTATTGTCCTCCGCAGCCATGGATGGCACGCCTCGACGCAGGGATCTGCTGCGCACGACCCATACTTCCATACGCCTCGCGCTGGCGGCGGTTGCCGCTGGCCTCGCATTCACGGCCATCTTCCCCAGCCCGGCCGGAGCGACGGTCACGACAAGGACCGAGCAATTCAAACTGCCCGCGATAGGCGGCTTCGACGTCAGACAGGACGTCCAGTTCAACGTGCCACGGCCCGCCGCGGGGCTGGGGAAGATCGTTCGGATGGAGGCCGACATCGTCGACGGTGCGGGCGACCCGATCCCGATCACCCAGCTAATGCTGCACCACATCGTCTTCATCAACACGGGGCGGGCCGATCAGAGCTGCGATTCGGTGACCGGCTTCGACAACCTGGACAGTGGATTCCCAATGCGAGAGCGGTTCATGGCCGCCGGCGAGGAGCGCCAGAGGATGGTCCTCCCCGATGGCTACGGCTACGACCCGGGAAGCAGCCCATGGGCCGTCCTCTACATGGTCATGAACCACAAGCCGGACGCGAACACGGACGCCTACATCCGGTACACGATGACCTACGACGACGACCCCAGCCTCACCAGCGTCACGCCCTGGTGGCTCGACGTAAACAACTGCAACGCCGACCCGATCTACAACGTCAGGGGCACCGGCGATGAGAGCGACGAAAACATCCGCGTCCAGGATTTCCCGCTGACCAAGGCTCCGTTCGCCAGCACGGGCGGGCGGGTTGTCGCCGCCGGCGGCCACGTCCACGGGGGCGCCTACGACCTGCGGCTCTCGCAGCCCGCCTGCGGCGATCGCACCCTGTTCACCTCCGAGCCAACATGGGGCGAGGCTGAGCACCCCTTCTACACGGTCCGGCCGATCCTCCACGAGCCGGGGCCGATCCACATGAGCGCGTTCAAGAGCGAGACGGGCTTCCCGGTCGCGAGCGGTGAGTCGCTGCGGCTGAGCTCGGCCTACGACGACTCCCAGCCGCACACCAGGGTCATGGGGATCCTGATCGCGTACGTCGCACCCGATCCGGGCGTAACGAGCTCCACCGACTCGTGCGAGGAGCAGCTGCCGACGGACGTCGTCGAATCCACGGAGCCGCCCCCCGGCCGCGCAGACCCGGTGCCGTTCGAGATCCCACTGGTGGCCGAGGACCCGGATGCCCCCGGCGGCTACGTCGAAATCAACCACCCTCCGGGGAAGCTCCAGAAGGTGAAGTCCGGCACGAGGATCAGGGTGTCGGACTCCGCGGTGTTCTCGAAGCCGAACGTGAAGATCCACAAGGGCGACCGGCTGGAGTGGAGATTCACCAACACTCGGTCGAACCTGCACAACGTGACGCTTGCCAACGGCCCGGAGGCGATCGGCTCGCCTAACCTCAGCCTCGATGAGACCGGGAACCCGCGCACATTCGCACGGCGGTTCAAGAGCCCTGGGACATACCGCCTCTTCTGCGCCCTGCATCCGACCCTGATGCACGAGCGCGTGGTGGTGCGGAAGTAGCCCCCGCCCCGCTGCCGGGCTCGCCCGCGTCGCGCGTACGATCCGGCCCCTGAAGCTCCCCTCGCCAGCTGACCTTCGCCGGGCGGCCGAGCGCCGCGTGGAGCCGGTCGTGCGCTTCGGGCGCGCGCGGCTCGACCCGCTGCTGCGGACTCCCTACGGGCGCGCGCTTCGCCGCGTAATGGAGGCCGGGCTCACCGACAGGGCCGGCGCGCTGACCTACTACGTGATCCTCTCGCTGGTCCCCGCGCTGACGCTGATCCTGGCGCTCGTCGGGTTCATCGGCGAGGACCCGCAGACGACGAACACCATCCTCGACATCGTCAGGGAGGGAGCGTCCGAGAACGCCGCCAAGACCCTCCAGCACGGCCTTCAGACCGCGCTCAACTCCAACTTCCACTCCGGCAGCTTCCTGCTCGTCAGCCTGATCGGGACGCTCTACGTCGCCTCGCTCTACGTCGCCGCCTTCGGCCGGGCGGCCGACGTCCTCGCGGGCGGCACGGGCCGCGGGCAGTTCAGGCGTCGCCCGATCCTGATCCTGGCAACCCTGGTCGGGGTCGTCGTCCTGGCCGTGGCGCTGCTCCTGATCGTGATCTCACGGCGGATCGCCGACGCGATCGCCGACGCGACCGGGCTCGGGCTGTTCGCGAACGATCTCTGGCCGGTGATCAGATGGGGCTTCGTGATCGCCGTCCTGGTCGCGATCGTCACCGCGCTCTACTCGCTGAACCCGGAGCGCACCCGGCGATTCCCGCTTCCGACGTTCGGGACCCTGATCGCGTGCGGGCTGCTGATCGCGACAACGATCGGCTTCGACATCTACGTCCACACCCTCGCCGGCTACGACGCTACCTACGGCACGCTCGGCGGGGTGATCAGCTTCCTGGTCTGGGCATGGCTCTCGAACATCATCCTGCTCTACGGGCTGGCGCTCGACCAGGAGCGGCGGGTAGATCGGGTGAAGGGGCGGTGAGGTTCGTGGGTGGGCCGGCCTGGCGCCCCGCCCCGCCGGGGCAATCCTGACTTGAGGTCGCAGAACGACCCTTACATCGGATTGTCGCGAACTCCCTCATTGCCCCTGTTAGACGCCGGCACCCCGCAATCGTCTCGACGCGCCTAGCGCGGGGCGGCCGGGGCCCCGCGCTCCCGGGCGCCGCTTACGCCAAAGGCGTATAGACCGACACGACCGCCGCTCCGCCCAGCCCGATGTTGTGCTGGAGGGCGATCTTGGCGCCGTCCACCTGGCGCTCGTTGGCGTCGCCGCGCAGTTGCCAGGTGAGCTCCGAGCACTGCGCGAGGCCCGTGGCG
>Ga0126312_10000648_pt1 | contig 21388 bp, 20 predicted proteins | sample Plot104A_FD_92537 | JGI IMG/M metagenome (GOLD analysis project Ga0126312, IMG submission 92537) | Serpentine soil microbial communities from UC McLaughlin Reserve, CA, USA - Plot104A | ecosystem: Environmental > Terrestrial > Soil > Grasslands | place: USA: UC McLaughlin Reserve, Lake County...
CCGCACCAGCGGGGAGCTCAGAATCTCGAACTTCCTCCTCTGGCAGATCGCCTACGCAGAGTTCTACGTCACGGACACGCTCTGGCCGGACTTCTCCCCAGAGGAGTTTAGGCGGGCGATCTCCTCCTTCGCGGCCCGCTCGCGTCGCCGCGGCGGGGTCTAGAGAGAGAAGGCCTATGCTCAGGTGGCGCTTCGTTACCGCGCTAGCCCTGGCACCTGTAGTCTTGGTCGCCATCGCTCTAGGCCGCTGGACGGTGCTCGCCGCGGTCCTAGTCGCGGTTGCTCTCGCGGCTTACGAGCTCGCCGACGCCTTGGAACCACTGCCGTTCCCGGCAGCCTTTGGCGCCGGGGCGTTCCCGATCCTGCTCTCTGTCTTCTACGGCGCGAGCGGTGCTTTGGCCGGAACCGTGTTGAGCCTGCCTTGGGCGCTGTTCTGGCTAGGCGGTAAGCCGGAAGCCCGCACCTTGAGGACCATCCTCACCCTCCTCTTGATGGCGCTCTGGGTCGGCGGACCCCTGGCGCACCTCGGTCTTATGGAAGAGCTTGCCGTCGGCGGCTACCTCATCCTCCTCGCCGTGGTCGGACCCTGGATCTCTGACGCCGGCGCATACTTCGCCGGACGCTTCTTCGGCCGTCGCTTACTCTTCCCGAACCTGAGCCCCAATAAGACCGTGGAGGGCGCCATCGGAGGGCTCCTGGCGACGACGGCCGCCGTCGGGTACTTCGCGTACGAGTTCTTGAGCTTCGGCGCCGTCGAGGCTGCCCTCTGGGGAGCGGCGATCTCCACCATTAGCCAGGCCGGCGACCTCTTCGAGTCCATTCTGAAGCGCCTCCTGGACCTCAAGGACCTCGGGCGCGCTCTCCCCGGCCACGGCGGCATCCTGGACCGCATTGACAGCCTGCTCTTCACCGCCCCCGCGGTATACTACCTCTACGTCCTCACCCTATGAACCCTTCTACCACACGCGCATGACCACACGCGCATGAAACGCCGACTCACCATCCTCGGCTCCACGGGCAGCATAGGCCTCCAGGCTCTCGACGTTGTCCGATCCCATAGAGAACGCTTCGAGATCGTAGGCCTCTGCGCCAACAAGGACGCCGAGACGCTCAAAGAGCAGGCCGAAGAGTTCGAGCCTACCTATGTCGCCCTCGAGCTCGGTGGTGCGGACGCTTTAGAAGGCTTGCGCACGGAAAAGATCACCGGACCCGGCGCCGCCTCCAGACTCGCCGAGGCCCCCGCCGATGTCGTTCTCAACGGCATCGTCGGCTTCGCCGGCCTCGCCGCCACCGTGAACGCCCTGGAGGCGAACAACGCCGTCGCCTTAGCCAACAAAGAATCCCTCGTCGCCGGCGGCGACTGGGTCATACGCCTCGCCGACGCCACCGGTAGCCGCATAATACCCGTGGACTCGGAGCACTCGGCGATCTTCCAGTGCCTCGCAGGTAGGCATGAGGGGGAGGTAAGCCAGATCCTGTTGACCGCTTCGGGCGGGCCGTTCTTCGGTCACACCAAGGCGGAGCTTCTGGAGGCTGGGCCGGAGGACGCGCTCAAGCACCCGACGTGGCAGATGGGACCCAAGATCACGGTAGACTCGGCCACCATGATGAACAAGGGTCTCGAGGTCATAGAAGCCCACCATCTTTTCGGCGTGCCCTACGATCGGATAAAAGTCGTCGTGCACCGGCAGTCGGTGGTGCACGGGGGCGCCGTACTCGGTGACGGGTCGGCGATCCTGCACGCGGCTTTGCCGGACATGCGGCTCCCGATCTCCTACGGCGTCCTCTACCCAGAGAGGGTGGACGTGGGAGCGAAGAGGGTCAGTTTCGGAGAGGCGAGTTGGACCTTCGAGGAGCCCCGAAACGACGTGTTCCGGTGCCTGCCGCTCGCGATGGAGGCCGGGCGGCTCGGTGGAGCATACCCAGTGGTGCTCAACGCAGTCAACGAAGTCGCCGTGGGGGCGTTCCTTGACCGCCGGATACAATTTTTGCGGATAGCGGAAGTCATAGAGGAGGTCCTGGAAGCCGTGCATAAGTTTGGCGCGATGGAGAGCATGGAGGCCATAGTGTTTGTCGACGCCTGGGCCCGAGAAGAAGCGGAAAAGGCCACCCGGGGCGCGCGATGACGATACTCCTCGCCATCCTCGGACTGATAGCCTTGATCGTGGTCCACGAGCTCGGCCACATGCTCGTCGCCAAGGCGGTGGGCGTGCACGTCCCCGAGTTTGGCGTGGGTTTTGGCCCTGCGCTCTTCAAGAAAAAAATCGGCAAGACCGTCTATTCCTTCCGCATAATACTCCTCGGCGGTTTCGCCAAGATGGCGGGGATGGAGGGGATGGCGGGTGTCGAGAAGGAGACGGGCGAGCTGGGGCCGGAGACGTACCCGTCGAAGCCGGCGTGGCGGCGGGCCCTCATCATCTTCGCCGGGCCCTTCGCGAACCTTTTGACGGCCGTCCTGATCCTCGCGGGTGTTTACATGGCGGGAGTCCCGACCGGCGCCGAACCGGAGATCGAGCAGGTCGTCCCCGGCTCCCTGGCCTCCGAGGTTGGTTTGGAGCCTGGGGACAGGATCGTCTCCATCGACGGAGAGCCCGTCGGGGAGTGGGAAGACTTCCAGGAGGTCGTCGACGAGAAGAGCCCGGGCGATGAGGCGATGCTCCTCGTGGAACGAAACGGCGAACACGAGGAGTATTCGGGGACCATGAAAGCCGACCCCGACGATCCGGAGAAGGCCATAGTCGGCTTCCGTCCGGTCCTCACGTACACGAGCTACGGGCCCTTGGAGGCTGTGGGGCTCGGGGTGGAGAGGACGGTCCAGATCGTCGGTCTCTTCGGCTGGTACATAGGAGAGCTAGTGACTGGAGACCAGAGCTTCTACGATTCGGTTTCGGGGCCTGTGGGCATCGCCTCGGTCAGCAGCGACGCTGCCTCGCAAGGGACGCATAGCTTTGCGTTGCTTCTGGCTTTTATCAGCATCAACCTCGCCGTTGTCAATCTGCTTCCTATCCTTCCGCTCGACGGGGGCCACCTTTTCTTCATCGCGGCGGAGAAGGTCTTGGGGAGGCCAGTAAACCCCGAGACGCTCGCCAGGATCGCCACCTTCGGCCTCGCGCTCATGCTGATGCTCTTTGTTGTCGCAACCTACGTGGATCTTAGTAAGATCTTTACGGGGCAGCCATTTATCCCCGACCAGAATCCTTAAAGTTTGGGAGAGGTATGACAGAGTCAGTGGTACAAGAGCGCCCGATCACCAGCCGACAAATAGTCGTGGGCGGCGTGCCCATCGGCGGAGGCGCCGAGGTGGCCGTCCAGTCGATGACCAACACGAACACTAGCGACGTCGAAGCCACCGTCCAGCAGGTCTACGATCTCAACGCTGCCGGCACCGACCTCGTGCGCGTCTCCGTCAACGGCTCCAAAGCCCTAAAAGGTTTCAAAGAGGTCGTCTGGCGCTCTCCGGTCCCCCTGATCGCCGACATACACTTCGACTACCGGATGGCCTTGGGAGCGGCCGATGCGGGCGCCGCCTGTGTCCGCATCAATCCTGGCAACATCGGCAGCGACGACCGCTTCAGGGCCGTAATCGAGAAATGCGTGGAGACCGGCTGCGCTATGCGCATCGGCGTCAATTCCGGCTCCGTCGAGAAGCGTTTCTGGGACCTCCCGAAGGCCGAAGCCCTGGTTGCAAGCGCCTTGCACAAGGTCGAAATTGCCGAAGAGACGGGCTTCAAGAACTTCAAGGTCTCCCTGAAGGCGAGCCACGTCCCCGAGATGGTCGAGGCTAACAAGGAATTTCGTCGCCGCTCTGACGCGCCGCTGCACCTGGGCGTTACCGAAGCCGGCACCAAGCTTCCCGGCGCTATAAAGAGCGCCGCCGCTCTGGGTCAGCTTTTGCCGTACGGCATCGGGGACACCATCCGCATCTCGCTCGCCGAGGACCCGGTCGAGGAGATACCGGTCGCGTACCACATCCTCTCCGCCCTAAACTTGCGGCACCGCGGCCCCAACGTTATCGCCTGCCCGAGCTGCGCCCGCACCTTGGGCTTCGACGTCATCGGCATGGCCGCCCAGGTCGAAGACAAGCTCAAGCACTACGAGGACCACTTCACCGTCGCCGTGATGGGCTGCGTCGTCAACGGCCCCGGCGAGGCGCGAGACGCCGACTACGGCGTCGCCGGCGGCAAGGACGACGGTGTCATCTTCTCCAAGGGCCAACCGCTTCGCAAGGTGCACCGCGACGAGATCTTCGACGCTCTCTTTGAGGAGATAGAGAAGGACGGCTGGAAGTAGCGTTCAGCAAGCGACTCAGTCGCTGGGACCGGCGCTGCTAAGCTAATGGTCCTGTGTCGTCCGGCCGCTGTCGCCTACAAGTTAGATGCAAGTTCGCATCTCGTACCCGCCAAGTTTTACTGGAGACGATTGGCGAGGAACCTCTCGATGCCACCCACCATGTCTGCAACTCGTCAGTGTCGTATTCTCCGAAGTAACCATGGTCGGCGTTGTTACGCACGACGATCCAGACTTGAATCTTCTTGCGCACTAGATTGTTGTAAACGCCAGCGCTCACAAGCTTGCCATTCACGGAACTCAAGTCTTTCTTCGCTTTAAGCTTGACGCTATTCGCATCCGCAATTTTTCGCTGACCATCTTCCAAAACCGCACCGGTCAGATATGCGGTGGGGTCTTTACAACCATTGTCGTCCAAGTGCTCGACCATCTCAAGGAAGTCCGTGAAAAACTTCGGCTGATATTAGCGTCCTGATGTCGGTGAGTACCCGACTTCGACGTCTTCTCTAATAGACCTCAGAATGCTCTGTCCCATTTTACGAGGCTCGGCGCAGTCTTTCTGACCCCGGTCGTAAAGCTTTCCAGGTAGACGTGTTCGCTGCCTAGCAGATTAGTGAGAAAGCTGAGCGTCTGCGCTTGCCACTCCGCGAACGCCCCTGCGCCGAGGGTCACATTGGTGATCACCCCCGGCGGAGGTGGTCTATGCGTACTGAGTACCCGTTCCGCTTTAGATATGAGGTGCTCGACCCGTTCCAGCAATCTTATTTCTGATTTCCAATGCCAAGTTTTGAGTGTACTCGATCCGTACTAGCTATTGAAGAACTATCGACAACGGGCAATCGAAAGTGTTCCCGGCCTGCCATAAGCTTTCAGGACTGCTCGCCTTGTAACCTAGATACTCTGCGATATAATCTTTCTTGCTGTAGTGGAGCAAGGGGTCTCTCGGGACCCGTTGCTTTTTTAACGTCTCGAAAGCAGAGAGTAGCAGACGACACGGTTGGATAGATTGGCGGAGGTTGTTGAGTGCGCGCTTCCGAAGGAGGCGGAGCTCGTGGAGGCCCGCATTTCCGGCGGGCCTCTTCTCACGCTACTCGTAGACCGGGAGGGCGGACCGGTCGACCACGAGTTCTGCTCGGAGGTCGTTACCAGGATCTCGCCGGTCCTAGACGAGGAGGGCTACGACGGGCTCGTCGAGGTCTCTTCACCGGGGATAGAGCGTCCTTTGACCAAACCAGAGCACTTCCGGCGCTTTGTCGGGCACGAGGCGAAGGTGAGGCTCGCGGAGCCCATCGACGGGCGGCGGAACTTCACCGGCACCATCGAGCGGGCTAGCGAGACAGTTTTCGTATTAAAACTCTTAGAGGGGGGCGCGGAGGTGGAGCTGCCGTTAGGCTGCGTTTCGCGGGCGTACCTCAAGGAGGACATATAACCAGATGAATACAGCGTTGTTATCGGCTTTACGCGAGATCGAAGTGGACAAGGGCATCCCCTTCGACACGGTCCAGAGTGTCCTCGAGGAGTCATTGCTCGCGGCGTACCTCAACCGCGAGGGGGCCGACGAGGAGGCACGGGTCGTCCTGGATCGTGAGACCGGCGACCTCCGGGTGATGAAGGATGGCGAGGACATAACGCCCGCCGACTTCACCCGTATTGCCGCTCAGGTGATGCGCCAGGCCTTCTACCAGCGCTTGAACGAGGTTCACAACGAGCAGCTCCTCGAAGAGTACGGCGGACGCATAGGCGACATCGTCACCGGCATCGTCCAGCAGGCGCACCGCAGGATGACGCTCGTGGACCTGGGGAGGGTCGAGGCGCTCTTGCCGGCGAGCGAGCAGGTCCCGAACGAGCGGTACGAGAACGGGCAGCGCATCAAGGTGTACCTTTTGGAGATAAGGGAGCCGGGACGGGGCCCGAGCCTCGTGGTGAGTAGGCGCCACGAGGGGCTCTTGAAGGGCCTCTTCGAGCTGGAAGTGCCAGAGATCTACGACGGATTGGTGGAGGTAAAGGCCGTCGCACGCGAGGCGGGGTTGCGTTCGAAGGTCGCGGTGTGGTCGAACGAGTCGGGGATAGACCCGGTTGGCGCCTGCGTGGGACCGCGCGGGAGCCGCGTGAGGGCCGTTGTCTCCGAGATGAGGAACGAGAAGATAGACATCATCCAGTGGGACCCGGATCCGGCGCGTTTCATAGCGAAGGCTTTGAGCCCTGCACGCGTTAGGGAGGTCTATTTGGACGACGACGAGCAGCAGGCCGAGGTCATCGTGCCCGACGATCAACTCAGCCTCGCGATAGGGCGGGAGGGCCAGAATGCCCGACTCGCCGTGAAGCTTACCGACTGGAAGATAGACATAAAGCCCGAGAGCCAGGCTGCGGAGTTCGAGGATGAGGAAGAGGACTGGGAGCTTGAGGAGGACTCGGCGATGAACCGTTGCCGGGCGGTCCTCGCCAACGGCCGGAGGTGCCCGAACACGGCGCTGCCAGGGTCGCTGTTCTGCGGGATCCCTTCGCACCAGGCCCAGGCCGCGGAGTTCGAAGGCCTGATAGAGGGCTCTTAGAGGGGGTTTAGATGGCTAGACGAGTGTACGAGATAGCCCGCGAGCTATCGCTGGAAACAAAGGAGGTTCTGGATCGCCTGAACGCGGCGGGCGTGGAGGTGAAGAACCACTTAGCCACGGTCGAAGATCCCGTCTACGAGCGGGTCTTCGGTGACGAGGGGAACGGCCAGGCGTCCACTCCGGTTTCGCCGGACACTGACGGCGCTACGAACGGGCGGGCAGAGGCCTCTCTGGTGTCCGAGCCCGCGGAGCGGCGGGAGTCGAAGGAGAAGAAGGGCGGCCGCAAGCGGCGCCGAGTGGTGATAGATGCGAGCGCTACGAGCAGGGGACCACGTGCCGTACCCGCCGAAGTGGTGCCTAGCGAGACACGGCGGCCACCCGAGACCGAGGCCACAAGGGAAGAGAAGACCGCAGCCAGGGTCGAGCCGGGGGCGACGGTCAAGGATCTGGCGGACGCCCTAGGCGTGGCGCCGACCGCGATTATTAAGGTGCTCTTCGCCTTGGGCGAGATGAAGACCGTGACACAAACGCTCTCTACCGAGGAGATAGAGCTCGTCGCCGACGAGATGGGGGTCGAGGTCGAGATCGGGGCCGTCGCGGAACCCCCCCCGGAGGCGGCGATACCGGAGGACACGCCGGAGGACCTCGTTGAGAAGCCACCGGTCGTAACGGTTATGGGCCACGTCGATCACGGCAAGACTTCCCTCCTGGACCGCATCCGCAGGTCCGACGTGCAGGCTGGCGAGGCCGGGGGGATCACGCAGCACATCGGCGCTTACCAAGTCGAGAGTAGTGGGAGGAAGATTACCTTCATAGACACGCCGGGCCACGAGGCGTTCACCGAGATGCGGGCCCGGGGCGCGAAGGTGACGGACGTCGTGATCCTGGTCGTCGCCGCCGATGACGGGGTGATGCCCCAGACCCAGGAGGCCATTGAGCACGCCCGGTCTGCCGGGGTACCCTTGGTCGTCGCGCTGAATAAGATTGACGTGCCCAACGCCAATCCGGACAGGGTCTTGGGGCAGCTCTCCGAGCGAGAGCTCATGCCCGAGGCCTACGGTGGTGATACCGTCACGGTGCCGGTCTCCGCCAAGACGGGCGAGGGGATAGACGAGCTTTTGGAGAACATCCTCGTCGTCGCGGAGCTCGAGGAGCTTCAGGCGAATCCCAAGGCGCAGGCTTCCGGGTACGTGATAGAGAGCGAGCGCGACCCGGGCCGCGGTCCCGTCGCGACGCTCCTCTTGAACCGCGGCACCTTGCGCAAGGGCGACGTCGTGCTCGCTGGCACCGCCTACGGGCGCGTACGGGCGATGCTCGACTACACGGGCAAGAGGATCAAGGAGGCGGGGCCTGCGACCCCGGTCGAGATCCTGGGCCTCTCCAGCGTCCCCGAGGCGGGCACCCGCTTCGAGGTCGTGGACCACGAACGGACCGCCCGAGACCGGGCCCAGCAGGCAGAGGCGGCCCTGAGGCGGCAGGAGCTCGCTCAGGGTGGGCTGAGGCGCACCCTCGAAGAGCTCCTCGGCGAGGGCGGTACGCAGGACCTGAACCTCGTCATCAAGGCGGATGTCGCGGGTTCGGTCGAAGCCTTGAAGGAGGCTTTGGCGAGGCTCTCTACCGATGAAGTACGGGTCAACATCGTCAGGAGCGGTGTCGGGGCCGTAACGGACTCAGACGTGATGCTCGGTTCGGCGAGCGGCGGCATCGTGTTGGGCTTCAACGTCCGACCGACCAACACCGCCAAGCAGGTCGCCGAGAAGGAGAACGTAGAGATACGGACCTACGAGGTGATCTACAAAGCCCTCGAGGAGATAGAGGCCGCTATGCGCGGCATGCTCGCACCGGAGACCGAAGAGCGCGAGACAGCCACCGCCGAGGTCCGCGCCACTTTCAGGGTCCCGAACGTCGGCGTGGTCGCTGGCTGCTACGTGACGAACGGTGAGATCTTCCGCAACTACCGCGTCCGCGTGGTCCGGGACGGCACCGTGGTCTACGAGGGCAACATCGCTTCCCTGAAGCGCTTCAAGGACGACGTGCGCTCGGTGCGGCAGGGCTTCGAGTGCGGAGTGGGAGTAGAGAACTTCAACGACATCAAGGAGAACGACGTCCTGGAGTTCTTCGAGGTCGTCGAGGTCCCCAGGTAATACTCGAGGTCCCTTGTTCTGCGCCGTAAGGCTCGAGCTGGAGTTGCCCTTCGCTACAAGCCTGAAGGACAAACGCCAGACCTTGAGGTCACTCAAAGACCGCTTGAGGCGCAAGAACGTCTCCGTTGCCGAGGCCGACCACCAAGACCTCTGGCAGCGGGCCACGGTCGAGTTGGCCCTGGCCGCCGTCAGCAGGAGCGCGGCAGAAGAGAAGCGTGAGGACGTCAGGCGCACGCTCCTCAACTACGAGGAGCTGGCCATACTCGATTGGCGGGAGGAGTTTGTCAATTTATGAGCGGGCACACCCGCAAGGTCGAGTCCCAGCTGAAGGAGATCGTCGGCGAGGAGGTCACCACCCTCTCCGACCCGCGCATCAGGGGTCTCGTAACGGTTACCGGTGTCCGGGTGAGTCCGGACCTCAGCACCGCCACGGTCTTTTACAGCGTGCTCTCGGACGAGGACCGGGAAGGAGCGAGAGCGGGTTTGCAGAGCGCTGCCGGGCGCATCCAGGGCTCTATAGGAGCGCAGACGCGCCTCAAGCGTACCCCGCGCTTGCGTTTCGAACCGGACCCAGTCGTGGAGAACGTGGGCAGGATCGAGGCAGCGCTCAAAGACATCAGAGAGACGAGGGAGGATGCAGACGCGACCGACTAACAATATGACACGAGAGGTCGCGTTTTTCTTGAAGGGTCTGGAAAAGGCGGCCATTGCCACCCACACCGGCGCCGACGGAGACGCCGTGGGCTCCGCGGTCGCGCTCTTGTACCTCTTGCGCTACCTCGGTGTCGAGGCCATGTTCTGCTACTCCGAGGAGGTGACGGACTACCTCTGTTGGCTCCTGCCCGAGGAGCCTCTCAAGGAGCGTCCGCCGGATCATGACCTCCTTGTGGTCGACACCTCCCGGGCTGACCGCATTAGCGTGCGAGATGGGGAAGCGCGCCCGGTGCGCCTGAACCTCGACCATCACGAAGACAACCCGCTCTACGGGGAGCTGAACCTCGTGGACCCGCAGGCCGCCGCGAGCGCCGAAGTGGTGGCCCGCCTATACGCCGAGCTCGGCGTGCCCCTAAAGGGAAGGGCGGCCGAGGCGATCTATGCCGGCATCTACACCGATACCGGCGGCTTCCGTTTCAGGAACGTCTCCCCTGAGGCCTACGAGCTGGCCGCCGACCTCCTCCGCGCAGGAGTAGTACCAGCCGAGATCGACAACCGGATAAACCGTACCAGCACCGTGGAGCAACTGAACATCGTCGGCGTTTCTCTAGCGAACGCCGAGCAGTACGGCGAGGCCCTGGTCTCGGTCGTGGACGGCTCCGACTACAAGTGTACCGGCGCCACCGAGTTCGACTCCAAGGAGTCTATTGACTACCTGCGGACCGTGGCCGGCGTCGAGGTCGTAGCGCACCTGAGGGAGGTCGAGGACGGCACGAAGGCGTCATTGCGCTCCGAGCACGTAGACGTGGGCGCCGTAGCCCGGCGATTCGGCGGTGGCGGACACACGCTCGCGGCTGGCTACACGACGGAGAAGCCGCCACGGGAGGCCAAGGAGGAGCTGCTCGAGGCCTTGAGGGGCGTCGTGAACCTCGGTCGAGAACTGGGGCGCCTAACATAGCTCCTCCGAGCTTCTCCGGCGCGATGCTGCTGGACAAGCCGTCCGGCATCACCAGCGCCCGGGCGGTCGCCCGGGTAAAGCGTCTCCTGTCGAAGGGGACCAAGGTCGGGCACACGGGCACCCTCGACCCCCTCGCCTCCGGGCTTTTGGTTCTCCTTTTGGGCCGAACGACTCGTCTCTCCCGCTACGTGGCCGGCCTCGACAAGGAGTACGTCACCACCGCGCGCTTCGGCGCCGTCTCCGACACCCTGGACGCGGACGGCAGGATCACACCCCTCGAAGACGCTCCGATACCTGACGAAGCCACCATACGCGCCGCGACAGAGCACTTTTCGGGCGAGATACGCCAGGTTCCCCCGATGGCCTCCGCCGTCAAGATGAATGGAGAACGCCTCTACAAAGCACTGCACCGCGGCGAAGAGATCGAGCGCGAGAGCCGCCCCGCGACGATACATGCCTTCGAGCTCCTGTCCCTCGATGGGGACACCGCCACCTTCTACGTCTCGTGTGGTGGCGGTACCTACGTCCGTACCCTCGTCGTGGACCTCGCCGACTCCCTGGGAACCGGCGCCTACCTCACAGCCCTCCGTCGCACCCGGGTAGGCCACCTGAAGGTCGAAGTTGCGTCCCCCCCGGAAGACTTCACCCCAGAGAGCCTCGAAACACATATAATACAATCGGTGGTGGTGGTGGGGCATCTGCCAGTGGTGTCGGTCTCGCCGAGTGTTGGGGAGCGTTTGGTGTGCAACGGGCGGCCCCTAGATGCGTTCGGGATCGGTGGCAGCTACCAGGTGCAGTCCGGGGGCGAGTTATTGGCGATCTACCGGGACGTCGGCGAGAGTGCGAGGGCTGAGGTCGTATTGTGCGGTCCGTAGTCGTGGCCTTGGGGACTTTCGACGGGGTGCATCTCGGGCATCTGGCCGTGGTCCGACGCGCGGTCGAGGAGGCGCGCATTCGGGGGCTGCGTTCCGTGGCGGCGACTTTCGATCCCCACCCGCGGGCAGTCCTGGCGCCAGGGAATGAGCCTAAGCTCTTGACGCCCCTGGACCTGCGCGAAGAGCTGTTGCTCGGGTGTGGGATGGACGAGATGCGCGTGATACGGTTCGATAGAGAGCTCTCGAGGAAAAGTCCCTGGGGTTTCGTGCGGGACGTGCTCGTCGGCGCGCTTCGTGCTGCAGTGGTGGTGGTCGGCGATAACTTCCGGTTCGGCTACAAGGCGTTAGGGAGCTACGAGGACCTCCGGAGATGCATGAAGGAGACGGGCGGGGAGGCGCTCGCCGTCCCCACCTACGCTTCGGGCGAAGCCATCAGTTCAACGAGGATACGCGACCTTCTCCTAGACGGCGAGGCACGCGAGGCCGCAAGGCTCTTGGGGAGGCCCTACGCGTTGCGTGGCGAGGTCGTCGTCGGGGACAAACGGGGCCGAACCATAGGCTTCCCCACCGCCAACGTCCTCCCGGACGCGCGCGCTCTCGTACCCATGCGCGGGGTGTACGCGGGACGCGTGCGGGTGAGGGACGAGTGGTTCGGCGCCTGTACTAACGTCGGCGTGGCACCCACTTTCGATAGGCGGGACAGCAAGGTTGAGGCGTACCTGTTGGACTACGAGGGGGACTTGTACGCAGAAGTAGTTGACGTCAGCTTTGTGGAGCGGCTCAGGCCGGAGAAGCGGTTCTCCGATATCGAGGAACTAAAAATTCAGATAGCGCGGGACGTCGCGCAGGCCCGAAAAGTGGTCTCTTAACCACCGACGTTCGGAAAAGAACGGCTGCTGCGGGATCAGACGAGAAGTCTTACGGCTTTGTTCGGTAGCTTTCGCGGGAGGCCCGGGAAGACGCGACGGCTGATGCCCGAAACCTGACTGCTAGATTGATGCATGTGGTAGCATATGCGTAACTAGAGAGATAAAACGAGAGAGCAAAGAGGAGAACGAAGAAGTTGGCGGTAGTAGAGAACAAAGACGAGATAATCCAAAATTTCGCAGCCCACGAGGGCGATACGGGTTCGCCCGAGGTTCAGGTCGCGGTGCTGACGGAGCGCATCCGGCACCTGACGGAGCACCTGCGCGTGCACATGCACGATTTCCATTCCAGGCGTGGCCTCTTGAAGATGGTCGGTAAGAGGCGTCGCCTCCTAAAGTACCTGCAGAAGAAGGATGTCGAGCGCTACCGGGCGCTAATACAGCGGCTGGGCCTGCGCCGGTAAGCTCGGGGTTAGTCCCTTCGCTGCCTACCCAGTATAAACACAGAGGAGAAAATGAATATGCGTTTAGAGATACCCGTAGGCGAGCGCTCGATCGTGCTCGAAACCGGGAAGTTGGCCAAGCAAGCCGGCGGCGCGGTCACAACGCGCTTGGGCGACACGGTCGTGCTGGCTACCGCGACCCGTTCGGCAGTCCCTAGGCCTGGGGTGGACTTTCTGCCCTTGAGCGTGGATATCGAAGAGAGGATGTCTTCTGCTGGCAAAATCCCCGGCGGCTTCATCAAGCGCGAGGGAAGGCCTTCGGAGAGGGCTATCCTCACCGCCCGGCTTACCGACCGTCCCTTGAGGCCTCTCTTCCCTAAGGGCTACCGCAATGAGATACAGGTCATCGGCACTGTGTTCGGGGCTGATCAGGAGACGCCGTATGACACCATTAGCATGGTCGGTGCGTCGGCGGCCCTGGCGCTTTCGGACATACCGTTTGACGGACCGATAGGGGCCGTGCGCGTGGGGAGGACGCTCGACGGGGAACTGATCCTCAACCCGACGTACGGTCAGCTCTCGGAGAGCGACCTTGATCTCGTGGTGGCGGGGACGAAGGAAGCGATCACGATGGTCGAAGCCGGCGCGAACGAGGTCCCCGAGGACGTGATGGTCGACGCCATGCTCTTCGCCCAAGAAGCAATCAGGGAGCAAGCCGAGGCCATCGAGAACTGGGCCAGGGAGTTCGGCAAGGAAAAGCAGGAGGTCGTCGCGACAGGGGGAGACGAGAACCCGTTCCTAGCCGACTTCAGAAAGCGCTACCTCGACCGGGTCAAGGACGGCATCGTTAACACTGACCGCAGGGGCAGGCACGAGGCCCTGGACGAGCTCGAGGCGGAGCTGGTCGAGGGATGCGAGCCGGGAGAGGCCGAGCAAGTACGGGCAGCCCTGCGCGTTGTGGAGAAGGAATCGTTCCGCAAGCTTTACCTCGAGGACCGCAAGCGGACCGACCTTCGGGAGATGGACGAGATCCGGCCGACGACGGCGGAGGTTTCGATGATCCCGCGCGTGCATGGGACGGGGCTCTTCACCCGCGGTGAGACGCAGGTCCTCTCTTCCCTTGCGCTCGCGGACCTGGGGCTAGCCCAGAGGCTCGACACCATAGAACCGGTGACCGGCAAGCGCTACATGCACCACTACAACTTCCCGCCCTACTCCACCGGCGAGACTGGCAGGGTCGGGGCGCCACGTAGGCGCGAGATCGGGCACGGGGCTTTAGCCGAGCGAGCGCTCATGCCAGTTATACCGTCTGAAGAGACTTTTCCATACGCCATGCGTATCGTCTCCGACGTCCTGGAGTCGAACGGCTCCTCCTCGATGGCGAGCGTCTGCGGTTCGACCCTGGCGTTCATGGACGGCGGCGTGCCTATCAAAGCGCCGGTTGCTGGAGTGGCTATGGGCCTCGTCAAGGAGGGCGAGGACTACGTCGTCCTCTCGGACATACAGGGCTTAGAGGATCACATGGGCGACATGGACTTCAAGGTCGCGGGCACACGCGACGGCATAACGGCCCTGCAGATGGACATGAAGATCACCGGGGTCTCGGCAGAGCTTTTGAGGAAAGCCTTGAACCAGGCCAGGAAGGGGCGGCTCGAGATTCTCGAGATCATGGTTGGTACCATCTCCGAGCCCAGGAGCGAGGTCTCGGAGTTCGCACCAAGGGTCGAGGCCCTGAGGATCCCGACGGACAAGATAGGACTCCTCATAGGCCCGGGCGGGAAGACGATCAACGCCTTGCAGGAGCAGTTCGGGGTGAATATCTCCGTCGAGGACGACGGGACGGTCTACGTCGCGGGCGAAGGCATAGCGGCCAAAGAGGCTGCCGCCGCGGTCACCGGCATGACCAAGGATGTGGAGACCGGCGAGATCTACACCGGCAAGGTGGTGAAGACCACCAACTTCGGCGCCTTTGTCGAGCTCACCCCGGGCCGCGACGGGCTGTTGCACATCTCGCGCTTAGCGCCGGGCCGCCAAAGGGTAGAGCGGGTCGAGGACGTCGTCACGGAAGGAGACAAGGTCAAGGTGCGCGTCCTCGACATAGACAAGCAGAAGCGCATCTCCTTGGAGAGGGTGGAGGAGGAGTAGCCCTTGAGCGAGCAGAACGTAAACGTAAGGGAGTTCCCCAGCCGCTTGAAGGCCTTCTCCGAGCCGTTGGACGAGGCGACGAGCGTCTCTTTGGGGATCTGGATCCGAGCTGGCAGCCGCGACGAAAAGGACGAGGTCGCCGGCATCACCCACCTCATGGAGCACATGCTCTTCAAGGGCACGCCCTCTATGGACGCATTAGGAATTGCAGAGGCGTTCGAGAGCATCGGCGCCCAGGACAACGCGGCTACCGGCGAGGAGTATACCGTCCTCTACGCCCGGTTTTTGCCTGAGCATCTCGAGACGGCAATGGACATCATGAGCGAGATGGTCGTCTCGCCGACTTTGGCGGACCTCGAGCGCGAAAGGGAGGTGATCGTCGAAGAGATCAAGATGTACGAGGATAGGCCCGATCAGATGGCCGACGAGTACCTCTCTTCCCTGATCTTCCACGACGACACCCTGGGCCGTCCGATCATCGGCTCGGTCGAGACGGTTCGCGACGTAAACCACGACACTCTGCGTGCCTTCCACCGGGGCACCTACACCGCCCCGAACATCTTCGTCGTCGGCGCGGGTAAACTCGAGAGCGACGGGTTCGAGAGCATGGTCGAGGAGAAGCTCGGGGCGTTGCCCGCGGGCGAGACGTTCGTGCGAGAGGCGAACCCAGGGACTCCGGAGAACCGCTTCTTCTACAAGTTCAAGGAGACCGAGCAGTACCATGTGGCGCTGGGCTCTTTGGGGTTGCCCGCAAAGAGCGAAGACCACTTCGCCATGAGCGCCCTAAACAACGTGCTTGGCGGCGGGATGAGCAGCCGGCTCTTCCAGGAGGTCCGCGAGAAGCGAGGCTTGGCCTACGCCGTGTACTCGTACCACCAGGGCTACTCAGACGCCGGCGCGGCAAAGATGTACGTCGGCTCCTCCACCGGAAACGTCGAGGAAGCCGTGAAGGTTATCGCCGAGCAGCTGGCAAGGATCCGCGAAGAGCCCGTGACCGAGGAAGAGCTGCAGCGCACCAAGGAGCAGCTCAAAAGCTCGACTATACTCGCCCTGGAGAGCACCGCCGCGCGAATGACCCGTGTAGGCCGGAGCGTCATCACCGGCTCGGAGCTCTTCACGCCCGAGGAGATAGCCGCTCGCATCGACGCGGTGACCGCCGACGACATCAAGCGGCTTGCCAACGACCACCTGAGACTAGAGAACATGTATCTCTCCGCCGTCGGCCCAAAGGAAGTCAACCTTGGAAGGCACTTGAGCAGCAGTTAGCCGTCAGCGATCGGCCGTCGGAAAAGCAAAGGGCTGATGCCGACGGACGATGCCTGGCCACTTCCAAAAGGAGGTGTAGGAGCTGTTAGACAGTAGAACTTTGCAGGTTCTCCCCTTAGGCGGATTGGGGGAGATCGGCAAGAACATGACCGCCGTGCGCCAGGACAGCGGGATCGTCCTGATCGACGCCGGCATGGCCTTCCCGGACGAGGAGATGCCGGGGATAGACCTAGTCCTGCCCGACTTCTCTTACCTGAGAGAACACCGGGACGAGCTCAGAGGCATCGTCCTTACCCACGGCCACGAGGACCACGTCGGCGCCCTGCCGTACCTTTTGCGGGAGTTCGAAGAAGTTCCCGTCTACGGGACGCGGCTCACGCTCGAGCTCGTGCGTCCGAAGCTCGCCGAATTCGGGATAAAGAACGCGGAGTTGCAACAGGTCAACGCCGGCGACAGTACGGCTTTCGGCGGTTTCGGTGTCGAGTTCGTAAACGTCAACCACTCTATCCCAGGCGCGGTCGCCGTGGCCCTGAGGACGAACGCGGGGGTAGTGGTCTTCTCCGGCGATTACAAGATCGACCTGACCCCGATCGAGGGTGGCCCAATGGATCTGGCCCGCTACGCCTCTTTGGGAGAGGAGGGCGTGCTCGCCTACTTCGGCGACTCGACCAATTCCGAGAGGGATGGGTACGTGCCTTCGGAGAGGGTGGTCGGCGAGACCTTCGACGAGGTCTTCGAGAGGACCGAAGGGCGCATCATCGTCGCCTCCTTCGCCTCGAACGTCCACCGCCTGGGCCAGGTCGTCGAGGCAGCCAAGAGGCACGGTCGCTCCGTGGGGGTTACGGGGCGGTCCATGATCCGCAACGTCCAGATCGCACGCGAGCTCGGCTACCTGGACCTTCCCGAAGCGATGCTCGTGGACCAGCGGGACATAAACCGAATCCCGGACGGCGATATCGTGGTCCTCACCACCGGCGCCCAGGGCGAGCCCTTGGCTGCTCTCAGCCGCATCGCCACCGGCACCCACCGCACCATCGAGGTCGGCCCCGGCGACATCGTCGTGATCTCGGCGCACCCCATCCCCGGCAATGAGCGCGGCGTCTCGCGCACAATAAACAACCTGATGAAGCGCGGCGCGGAGGTCCTGTACGCTCCCTTGAGGGCCGTACACGTCTCGGGGCACGCGGCCAAAGAAGAGCAGAAGCTCGTGCTCTCGCTCTTGAGACCCAAGTTCTTCGTCCCGGTGCACGGCGAGTTTCGCCACCTGGTGCACCACGCGAAGACGGGCGTGAGCATGGGCATCCCGGAGAACAACATCTTCGTCTTGGAGAACGGAGAGAGGCTTGAGTTCAAGGACGGGGAGGCACGCAAGCTGGATCCCGTCTCCGCGGGGATGTTCCTAGTGGATGGAGGGGGCTTCGCGGACACCTCGGGGGCGATCATGCGCGAGCGGCAGCAGCTCTCCGAGGAAGGGATGTTCGTCGTCATCGCCCGCATCAACGCCCAGAGCGGCGAGCTTTTGGGTCCGCCGGACGTGATCTCGCGGGGCTTCGTAGACCCGCAGGCGCAGAACGGCCTCGTGGACGAGTCTATCGACATCGTCGCGGAGACCTTGAAGCGCACCGCCAGACGACAAGTCACCGACTGGGGCGAGCTCAAGAAGGAGATCCGCAAGGACCTCTCCTCCTTCCTCTCGGAGAGGACACGCAAGCGCCCGATCATACTCCCCCTAATAGTTGAGGTCTAAAGAGAAGCCCGTACCACATAGAGTGTCTAGCGCAACAGCCGCAGCTTATGCGCTAGACTAGACCCCATGGCTACGAAGAAACGGGCCACGAGGCGGTCCGCAAAAAGGTCTTCTAGCAGGAAAAACCGCGGGCGCGCCGGCCGTGTGAAAAGCGCTCTCTCCCTCGTCAGACGAGCCTTCTCCCGCAAGGTTGTGGGCACCACGTTACTCGTCGTCGGGTTGTTCTTCACCGCGACGTTCCTCACGGGCCGGGGGGCATTCCTAGGCGGGGCCGGTATGACCGCAGCGACGCACCTTATGGGCCTAGCCGGCTTTGCGCTGGCCCCGCTCGCGACGCTCGCCGGCGCGCTCTTGCTGCTCGAGCGTCTGCCCTGGGGGAGGACTTTGGGCGTAGTGCTCCTCCTCGTGACCTTCGCTACCACTTTGGCCTCCACCCTTCCGCCGGAGCTGCCTTACTCGGACCGCGGTGGCCTTCTCGGGAGCGGCCTATACGCGGTCATCAGCCAGACAGGCGGTTCCGTCGGGGCCACCTTCGCGCTCGTGGTGCTCTACGCAATAGGCCTCTCCCTGTTGACCGGCGTCACATTGGGCGCGGCCGCCGGGACGATAGGCGACGCCGCGCGCTCCCTCTACTCCAGGCTGCGGGTCTTCTTCGAGGAGAGACTGAGGCAGGGTGGGGGGCGGGATTTCCCGGCTACCTGGTCCGAGTTACAGGAGCGCGAAGTCCCGGCGTCAGAAGAACCTTTCGCCGGGGCGTCCGGAGAGTCTGCGGATGAGGAGACCGAGGAGTTCGAGGTTGTCTTGGCAGAGCGGCGCGGTTCTCTGGGATTCGAGGAGGAGCGGGAGCAAAACGTACCCGGGGAGTACACGCCGCCCCCGTTCTCGCTCTTGAACCTCGGGCGCGGTAGTCCCGAGCACGACGCCGAGGGCACGAGCCGCAGGCTCACGCGGGCTCTCTCCGAGCTCGGGGTGGAGGCACACGTGGTCCGGGCGGTAGTAGGGCCGCGGGTGACGCGCTACGAGCTCCGCTTGGGGAGCGGCGTCAAGGTCGGAAAGGTCAGGAACCTCCAGCAGGACATAGCGTATGCTTTGGCTGCCACGGAGGTTCGGATACTCGCCCCGATCCCCGGCAAGAGCGCCGTGGGCGTCGAGGTACCGAACACGCGCCCCGCGATGGTCACCTTGGGGGATGTCTTCCGAGAGTACCCGGACGCGAGCGACTGGAGCCTGCCCGTGGGCCTCGGGAAGGACATCTCGGGACGGGCGGTATTCTTCGATCTCGCCGAGATGCCGCACCTCCTGGTGGCGGGCACCACGGGGAGCGGCAAGAGCGTCATGCTCAACGGCCTCTTGACGTCGCTTCTCCTGACCACTGACCCCCGGCAGGTCAAGATGATCCTCGTGGACCCGAAAAGGGTCGAGCTTTCGCAGTTCGTCCGTATCCCGCACCTCATAACGCCGGTCGTCACGGACGTCAAAAAAGCGGCGAACGCCCTCACTTGGGCCGTCTCGGAGATGGAGCGGCGTTACGAGGTACTGGAAAGATCCGGGGTGCGCTCCTTAGAGGGCTACAACGACCGGGGAGCGGAACAGATGCCGTACGTGGTTATAGTCATCGACGAGCTTGCAGACCTCATGATGACCGCAGCGGCGAAGGTCGAGGATGCGGTCATAAGGCTCGCCCAGAAGGCACGGGCGGTGGGGATACACCTCGTCGTCGCCACGCAACGGCCTTCGGTGGACGTGATCACCGGTATGATCAAAGCCAACGTCCCGAGCCGCGTAGCCTTCGCCGTTTCCAGCCAGATAGACTCCCGCGTAATCCTGGACGTCCCCGGCGCCGAGGCCCTCCTGGGCAGGGGCGACATGCTCTTCAAGCCTGTAAGCGCTCTCAGGCCCTCCCGCGTACAGGGAGCCTACATCTCCGAGCCGGAGGTGGAGCGTGTCGTGACCGCGTGTGTCGAGGCCAGTTGGGCCGGGGGCACACAGACCCGCTACGTCGAAGAGGTGACAGAGGGGAAGCCGGAGAAGGAAGAGGCTGGGGAGCCGGAGGACGAGCTTCTGCCCGAGGCCGCAAGCTTCGTGGTCGCCACCCAGCAGGCCTCCGTGAGCGCGGTGCAGCGCCGCTTCAGGGTCGGCTACTCTCGGGCGGGACGCATCATAGACGCCCTCGAACGCAGGGGCGTCGTCGGCCCTTACGAGGGTTCCAAGAGCCGACAGGTAGTAGCCACCGAGCTCGACCTCGGTCGCATCTTCGGTGGCGAGGACCCGCACGACGAGGAACAGAAAAATCTCTACCCACCCTCGCTCGGCGAAAACGCTTAGGCCAAGGGTCTCGCGAGGATTCAACCTTTTGTGGTAGTCTCTGTGCCGTGGACCACGATGAGCAAGGCGGGGGGCAGATAGGGCAGCTCCTGGAGAACAAGCGCCTGGAGAAGGGCCTCTCGCTCAAAGACGTCGAAGATGCGACCAAGATCCGGAAGCGCTACCTGGAGGGCTTGGAGCGCGAAGACTATGCTATGCTCCCCGACCCGATCTACGCCCATGGCTTCTTGAAGACTTACGCGAACTTCCTGGGCCTCGATGGCGAAAAGCTCTCCCGCGAGCTCAAGGATCGCCGGGCGCCGCGCCGGGAGCGCCGATTCGGCTACGAGGTATCTGAAGAGGGCGAGTTCGACCAACCCCTGATAGACCCTGGTGGCTTGGGTGGCACCGAGCGCCGGAAGGCCTCCGGGGCGACAATCCTCACCGTCGTGCTCGCCGTACTCGTGCTCGCGGCGGTGATAAGCGTCCTCTACTTTATCGGCCGCGGCTCACAACAGGCGGAGAGCCCCGTCGAAGAAGAGCCCGCCGCCGAGAAGGAGCCCGCGGAAGAAGAGCCCGCCGCGGAGCCCGAAGCGAACGTCGGTGCGGAAGAAGAACTCGCGGACGAGCCGACGAACGAACCCGCCTCCGAAACGGTGCAGGCGACGGTGAGGGTGCCCGACGTCCCCGCGGGGTTGACCATAAGCGTCGATGGGACGGTCGCGGCCGACCGGTTCGCCCAACCCGGCTTCTCCCAGACGTTCGAGGGGCAAAGGGTGGTCACGGTCTCGGCCGCGAACGCTGGTGCCGTCGAGGTGGAGGTTAACGGCCAAGACCTCGGAAGCCTCGGCCGCTACGGCCAACCCGTGACCCGCGACTTCACGCCGGATACCCGGCGTTAGGGAAGCCATGTCCGGCCGTTCTCCATTCCTTTTCCTCTTGGGAGGCTGCGTAGCCTGCAGTATAATTCTCCTGAGACTAAGCAAAGATTAGTGCGAGCCGTCTTTGGAGGATGCATTGGACAAGACGAAGGCGATAGGCGCGGCCGTCTCTCAGATAGAGCGGCAGTTCGGTAAGGGTTCAATCATGCGCATGGGCGACGAGAGGCCCAAAGATGTAGCCTCTATCTCTACGGGCGCTCTGGCAC
>Ga0126312_10000649_pt1 | contig 21387 bp, 20 predicted proteins | sample Plot104A_FD_92537 | JGI IMG/M metagenome (GOLD analysis project Ga0126312, IMG submission 92537) | Serpentine soil microbial communities from UC McLaughlin Reserve, CA, USA - Plot104A | ecosystem: Environmental > Terrestrial > Soil > Grasslands | place: USA: UC McLaughlin Reserve, Lake County...
AATGCGGCCGATGTGTTCGCGCGCGTGTAGTCGTACATGAGCTGCGCGAAGTGGTTGTCGCGCTCATCGGAGTAGCCGCAGCCGCAGTCCTCGTCACCGCGTCCGATGGCCACGTCGTAGTTGCCGGCGATGCATTCGACCTCGTGCTCGACCAGCAGCGGCCACACAGCGTCGCACTCGGCGCCGAACCCGCCCATGTCGCCGAGGCAGACGACCCGCGAGCACCCGCCCTCGCGCGCACGGTCCAACATCGCCCGTACTGCGTAGGGGTTGGCGTAGACGCCACCGCACACGGCGATCCGGGTCACGCGCCACACCATATGGCCCGACCGTGGCGGGCGGATCAGGCTAGGGTGCGAGCGGCACGGAGAGGAGAACCCAGTTGCCGCACAAGGCGTCCGGCGTCGCGATCCTCGGCGTTGGTCGGATCGGGCTGGAGGCGGCGCTCGCCGCCGCCGGGCGCAGGTCAGCGATGATCCGCGACCGCCTGCGGGCGCTCGAGCTGGCAACCCGCCCCGTCCACCCGGACACCGAGGCGGCGCTCGAGCGGCGCTGGGCGGAGCTGCCTCCCCACGCCAAGCACGACGGACAGATGCTCGGGCGCCGTACCGCCGGCTGCGAGGGCACGCACGGGGTCTTTCCGCGCTGCAACCTCGCCTGCACGCCCTGCTACCACTCGCGCGCCGCCAACCGCGTGCGCATCGACGGCCCGCACACGATCGGCGAGATTGACGCGCAGATGGCGCTCCTGCGCCGGCGGCGCGGACCGGGGCAGTACGCCCAGCTCATCGGCGGCGAAGTCACGCTGCTGGAGCCCGAGGACCACGCCGAGGCGCTGGCCGTCATGCGCAGGCACGGGCGCAAGCCGATGTCGATGTCGCATGGCGACTTCGACTACGAGTATCTCGAGCGGCTGGCGATCGGGCCCGACGGCAAGCCTCGATTCAAGCGCCTCAGCTTCGCCGGCCACTTCGACTCGATGATGTTCGGGCGGCGCGGCATCAAGCGGGCGCGGCGCGAGACCGACCTGAACGAGTCCCGCGAGCGCTTCTGCGCCATGTTCGCTCGCCTCGAGCGCGAGCACGGCGTGAAGGCCTACCTCGCCCACAACATGACCGTGACCCCGCGCAACCTCGACCAGATCGCCGAAGTCGTCCGCGCGTGCCGGTCCATGGGCTTCCGGATGCTCTCGTTCCAGCCCGCCGCGTTCGTCGGTAACCGCAACCGCTGGAAGGACGACTACCACGAGCTGACCGGGGACGCCGTGTGGCGCGAGATCGAGCGCGGCGCCGGCGGCCGCCTCGTCTACCGGACGTTCCAGATCGGCGACGCGCGCTGCAACCAGACCGCCTACGGCGCCTACGTCGGCGAGCACTACCACCCGCTGCTCGACGACCGCGACCCGCGCGACCTCGCTGTCCGCGACGCCTTCGTCGACACCTTCGGCGGCATGGACTTCGAGCACGCGCCCGCGCTGCTGGCCGCGAAGCTGGCGCGGGTGCTTGCGCGCAAGCCGGCCTCGCTCGCCGTCGGCGCGCGCTGGGCGGGGCGGTTCGCGCAGCGGGCCGGCCTCGTGCCGCTGCTACGCCACGGCGCCCGGCCGATCACCTTCGTCATGCACTCGTTCATGGACGCGCGGGTAGTGCGCCCGGCGTGGGAGGGGCTGCAGCGCGGCGAGCTGTCGGACGAGCCCGAGGTTCGCGCCAGCCAGGAGCGGCTCGAGGCCTGCTCGTACGCGATGGCGCACCCCGAGTCGGGCGAGCTCGTGCCCGCCTGCGTGCAGCACTCGGTCCTCGACCCGGCCGAGAACCTGAGGCTGCAGGAGGTGCTTCCGCTCGCTTAGCGGTCCTTCGCCTCGCGCGGCACGCGGCCGGCCTCGGCCCCCACCTCGTCGGCGGGCCCGCGCGGGGGCGGGATGCCGAGCACCCGCATCGCCTTGAGGCCGAGAGAGAGCTTCTCGCGGCCGTCGCTGGAGCCGACGTCGAGTCCGGTGAGGTCGCGCACGCGCTCGAGCCGGTACCGGATCGTGTGGCGGTGGGTGAAGAGCTTCGAAGCGGTGCCGGCCACGTTGCCGTCGGCCTCGAGGTAGGTCTCCAGCGTGGTCACCAGGTCGGTCTCGTACTGCTCGTCGTAGGCGACGACCCTCTGGAGGGTGTCGGCGTAGAAGCGGTGCAGCTCGTCGGGATGCTCGCTCATCGAGGCGAGCAGCAGCCGGTAGGCGCCGGTCTCCTCGAACGTGAGCACGATACGCTCGTCGCCCTCGGCGACGTTGGCTGCGAGCAACGCCTCGTGCGCGGCGCGGTGGAGGTCGACCGGGTCGGCGGCCACACGCGAGCGCCCCACGGCAAACCCGAAGCCGGGCAGGTTGGCCTCGAGCTCGCGCACGAGGACGGCGGTGACGCGCTCGGCGCTCGCCTCCTCGGCGCCGGGGACGAGGACGACGACCTCGTCGCGCGGGCCGGCCGGGTCCTCGGCGGCGGCTGTCTCGACGAGCGCGGCAAGCGCCCCAGGGGCGGTGGCGCGACCGGCGCGCTCCGCGATGGCGAGCATCCGGCGCCGCCAGTCGCCCTCGTGGGTGGCGAGGGGGTGGCCCCGCGCGACGAGCACGCTCGCACCGCGCTCGAGATCGATGCCGAGCTCCTTGCCGCGGGCGACGAGGTCGCCCCGGTCGGTCACCTCGCGCCGGAGCACCGCGCGGACGAAGGAAGCGGATGCCTCCTCGGAGACCCGTTCGGGCGCCCGCACGCGCGCCAGCTCACCCGCCAGCAGCGCGCGCACGACGAGGAGACGGTCGGCCGGGACGGGCGCCCGCGTGTGCGACCGCAGCCGAAGCTGGCCCACGACATCGCCGGCGATGCGCAGCTCAGTCGCCTCGACTCCGGCCGCGCGCGTCATGAGCGAGCGCTCCTCCGTCGGTGAGCGGGTCGCGACGGCGAGCACCGAGCTCGACGGGTCGATCAGGACGAGGCTTGCCTCGAGCGCACGCGCCGCGGCCCGCAGGACCTCGGGGATGCCGGCGCCCTGCTCGAGCGCCGTGCAGAGCTCGTCGAAGCTGCCCGGATTCGCGGACGCCGAGCTCGTGGCCGGGCGCGCCGGCAGCGGATGAACCGATCCCTCCATGAGTGCGGCCGAAGGATAGGTGCGGCCGTTCTGACGAGCGACTGGGGTCGCCTCACAAGCGAATCGCCCAAAGCCCACCCCGCGTGGCCTGCTTCCGCAGGCGAGCGACCGAGGACGCAGCGAGGCGGCGCCAGGCGCCGTCAGAACACGCGATCCCAGAGCAGGACCACGAGGAGGCCCAGCCCGGCCCCGATCACCAAGAGCCCCGCAAGGACGTACAGGGACAGGAAGGTGGCCGCCAGGCGCTGCCACAGCTTGGTGTACGCCGACCACGCCGGGGCGACGATCAGGGCCCCGAAGGCGGCCACGCCGAACACCGCGCAGCAGGCGACGATGAGATAGGTGATCGCGGTCTTGCTCATGCGCGCGCGGCCTCATTCTGCCGCACGAAGGCGACGATCAAGGCAACCATGCCGCAAATCGCGAAGATCGCCGCGCCCAGCGACCAGCCGGCGAGGACGTCCGAGAGGAAGTGTGCCCGCAGGTACACGCGGGACAGCCCGACGGCGGCGGCCAGCACGATCGCGCCTCCGACGAGCGTCGTCCGGCCCGCCCAGTTGGGCACGGCGCGCGCGATCGCGACCGCCAGGGCCACGTAGGCGATCGCGTACGCCGCGTGACCGGACGGAAAGGCGGAGCCGCTCGTGTCGATGAGCTCGCCGAGGGGTCGGGCGCGATTCTCGGCGGCCTTGGCGACGTGGACGGCGAGATACGTCAACAGCGACCCCGCGGCCAGCGCGACGGCGTCGATGACATCGCGCCGGTAGGCGAGGAAGGCCACGCCCGCGACGACGATCGTGGCCACGACCGGCAGCGAGCCAAGGTCGCTGACGACCTTGGCGAGGTCGGTCAGCCAGCGGGTGCGCAGATCGTCACCCAAGTCGAACGCCTTGGGGTCGAAGTCGATCGTCCCGCCGTGGTCGACCTCGACCGCCAGGCCGACGAACATGAAAGCACCGACCGCCAAGACGGCCAGCAGCGACGTCAGCTCGAGCCCGAGGCCGCCGGGCGTCAGCCGGCCGGCGACGAAGCGAGAGGGCCCGCCGAGGGCCCGCACCAAGGGGCGCAGCGCGGTCACGACGGGCCGGACGGCCGGGCGCTGCGCCTGCTCGTCGAGCCAGCGGCGCGTCTTCTCGCGGTTCTCCGGCTGGCGCCAGCGGCGCCAGCCCACCACGATCGCCACCACCACGCCGATGACTAGGCCGAGCGCGAGCGCGCCTTGCTTGGCGATCTCGAGCGCCTTGTCGAACGAGTGCCAGAAGACGTAGCCGAGGAGGAGCAGGGCGGCCGCCCATAGCCCGCACCCGACGACGTCGTAGGGCAAAAAGCGCGCGTAGGACATCTTCGACGAGCCGGCGATGAACGGAGCCAGCGCGCGGACGAGCCCGATGAAGCGCCCGATGAGGATGGTCGGCCCGCCGTGGCGGTGGAAGAAGCCCTCGACCTGGGTCAGGCGCTCCTCGGTGATCTTGAACCGCGGGCCGTGACGCTCGAGAAAGCCGCGGCCGAGTCGGCGGCCGAGGAGGAACGACGCCGTGTCGCCCAGCACCGCCGCCGCCCAGGCGATGCCGATGACGACAACGATCGAGATGCGGCCCTGGCCGGCGACGACCCCGCCGACGAGCAGCGCGGTCTCGCCGGGGAGGACGAGCCCGACGAAGGCGCCGGTCTCGAGGAAGGCGAACAGGCCGACGAGCGCGTACGTCCAGGTCCCGAGCGCCGTGCCGACGTCCTCGATGACCTTCTCGATGTTGGGCAGGTGCACGAGGCCGGCGCCATACACGGCGGCGGCCGCGGCGGCGAGCACGCCGAAGATGCGGCGCTCGGTACTGAATCGGCGCCAGCGCAGGACGAGCGCGATGACGATGGCGGCGGCTACGACGATCCAGAAGGGCTTCATGCGAACGGCCTCGGCTTCGCATACCCGGCGGGGGCGGGAGCGACGGCGGCTGCTTTCGGGTGGCGCTCGCGGAGGGCGGCGGCGGCGAGCTTGGCGTCGTTCAATGTCGGGAACACCCCTGCGACGGTAGGACCGGAGCCGCAGACGAGAGCGTGCTCGGCGCCGGCCATGCGCAGATCGGCGAGCGCCTCCTCGGTCGGTGGGTGGAGCGAGCGGGTGGCCGGCTCGAGGTCGTTGTGGAAGGTGAGCTCTCCGGCGTGGAGGCGAGCCCGGTGCGCCGCGAGGTCGTTGGCGCTGCGGGGAAGGCCGAGCCGGTCGGCCTCCGCGTAGACCGCCGCGGTCGAGAGACCCGCATCGGCCGGGAGCACGACGAAGGCGTGCGCCGGCGGGGGGTCGACGGGCGTCAGGCGCTCGCCCGCGCCGGCCATGAGGGCTGGGGCGGCGTGCAGGGCGGCGGGGACGTCGGCGCCGAGCTCCTCGGCGATGCCGGTCGGGACGGGCAGCCCGCTGACTTTGCTCGCGAGGCGAAGCGCGGCCGCGGCGTCGGCGGAGCCGCCCCCCATCCCGGCAGCCACCGGGATCTGCTTGAAGATCGTCAGGCGCACGGGCGCGCCGTCCCAGCCGGCGGCCGCGCGGAAGCGCCGCAACGCCTCGGCCGCGAGGTTGGGCCCCTCGACCCCGTGGCAGACGACCTCGTCGCCATCGCCCCGGGCCGGGCCGATCTCGAGCCAGTCAGCGAGCGTGACCGGCTCGACCACCGAGACGAGCTCGTGCTTGCCGTCCCGCTCGCGCAGCGGGCCCAGGTAGAGGCTCAGGTTGACCTTTCCGGGGGCGCGGGCGCGCAGGACGGTCACAGGCGCCTCGCCAGCTCGGCGAACTGATCGGGGGAGAGCCGCTCGGCGCGGGCGTCGGGCGGCAGGCCCATCGCCTCGAGCGCGGCGCGCGCCCGCACGCGGACCTCGGCGTCGTGGGTGGCCAGGGCAAGCGAGCGGGGGAGCGCCTTGCGCCGGTGCGCGAACGCCCGCTGAACGAGCGCACGGACCGCGGGCTCGGCCACCGGACCCGTGCGCCGCAGCTCGACCAGCACCGAGTCGACGTTCGGTACCGGGAAGAACACGGTGCGCGAGACGGGACGCACCACCTGGACCTCGCACGCGAGCTGGGCGAGCACGCTGGGCACCCCGTACGCCGCGGTGCCGGGCGAAGCCGCAAGGCGCTCGCCGACCTCGCGCTGCACCATCGCCACCCAGCGGCTGACGCTGGGCAGCTCGGCGATCGTGCGCAGGATGGCGGTCGCCGCGATGCCGTAGGGAAGGTTGGCGACGACCTTGGTAGGCGTCGGCTCGAGCGCAATGAGGTCGAGGTGGAGGGCGTCGGCAACATAGAGCGTCGCGTTGGGATGCGGGTCGAGGGCGTCGCGCAGCGCTGGCTCGAGCCGCGCGTCGACCTCGACGACGTGCACGTGGGCGGCGTGCTCGGCCAGGTACTCGGACAGCACGCCGAGGCCGCCGCCGATCTCGAGCACGACGTCGGCGGGTGCCAGCTCGGCCGCTCGCCCGATCACGCCCAGGAGGTTGGAGTCGACGAGGAAGTTCTGGCCGAGCTCGCGGTTGGGGCGCACGTCGAAGGCGCGCAGCCGGCGCAGGCTCGGCTGGACGGGCTCGGCCGCGACCCTCACCACCCGAACAGGGCCGCCGCGTTGCGCTCGACCTCGGCCTCGAGCTGCTCGTAGGGAATGCCGCGCGCCTCGGCCACGATCGCCGCGGTCGCGGTCACGTGGCGGGGCTCGTTCGGCTTGCCGCGGACGGGCTGGGGGGCGAGGAACGGGCTGTCGGTCTCGACGAGCAGCCGCTCGGCCGGCACGCGAGCGGCGGCATCGCGCAGCGCGGGCGCCTTCGGAAACGTGACGTTGCCCGCGAAGGAGATCCAGTAGCCCCGCGCCAGGCACTCGTCGAGGCGGTCGGGCATCGAGAAGCAGTGGAGGACGACGCGCAGGCCGGCGCCGTGGCGGTCGAGGGCAGCGAGGGTGTCCTCCTCGGCGGCGCGGGTGTGGATGACCACGGGCTTGCCGACTTCGCGGGCGAGGTCGAGCTGCGCCTCGAACGCGCGCGCCTGGTCGGCCCGGGGAGCCCGATCGCGGTAGTAGTCCAGGCCGGTCTCGCCCACCGCCACGCAGTCGTCGTGGGCGGCGAGCGCGGCGAGCTCCGCCGCGTCGGCGTCGTCGAAGCCGGCGGCGCCGTTCGGGTGGCGGCCGATGGCGACCTTGATCTGGGGGAAGTCCTCGGCGAGCTGCAACACCAGCCGGCACGAGCTCGAGTCGATGCCGACGCTGAGGATGCGGCGCACGCCGGCGGCCTCGGCGTCGGCGACGACCTCGCTGGCCGGCCGCTCGATCAGGTCGACATGGGCGTGTGAGTCGATCACCGCTTCGGGAACAGCGGCTCGAGCCGGCCGAGGCTCGAGCCGCCCCCGCCGGCCCCGTACCGCGCGTGCCCGTAGTCGGTGTTGGGCTGGGCGAGCGCCGTGAGCACGCGCTCGGTGGCTGCCGGCATGTACGCGTGCAGCAACACGGTGACGACGCGCAATCCCTCGACGAGCGAGCCCAAGATGCGGTCGAGGTCGCCGGCGCGGCGCTCGTCGCGGGCCACCTGCCAGGGAGCCTGCTCCTCGACGTAGCGGTTCAGGCGGCGTACGGCGCTCCAAATCGTCTCGAGCGCGGCGGTGAGGTCGGCCTTGTCGACGAGGTCGGCGACCCGCTCGTCGATCCGCAGCGCTTCGCCGAGCTGCGCGTCGAGCTGCGCCCGCGGCACCGTCCCGTCCCGGTAGCGGTGAACCATCGCGATCGTGCGACTGGCGAGGTTGCCGTACTCGTTGGCGAGCTCCGTCTCGTAGCGGCCCTCGAACGCGATGGTCGAGACCGAGCCGTCCTGGCCGAAGGTGACGTCGCGCAGCAGGTAGTGGCGCAGCGCGTCGGCACCGTAGGTCTCGACAACCTGCAGCGGGTCGATCACGTTGCCGAGCGACTTGGACATCTTCTGGCCCTCCTGCAGGAGGAAGCCGTGGACGAAGAGGTGCTGCGGGGTCTCGACCCGGGCGGCCATGAGCAGCGCCGGCCAGTAGATGGCGTGGAACTTGAGGATGTCCTTGCCGATCAGGTGGAAGGTCGCCGGCCAGAACGTCTCGGTGAGATCGCGGCCGGCGTCGGCATAGGACAGTGCGGTGTAGTAGTTCAGCAGGGCGTCGAACCAGACGTAGAAGACCTGCTTGTCGTCCCACGGGACGGGGACGCCCCAGCTGAGCTTGGCGCGCGACAGCGAGACGTCCTGGAGTCCCTGGTCGATGAACGCCTTGGCCTCGTTGTAGCGAGCTCGCGGAGCCACGAAGTCGGGCCGCCGGGCGTAGAGGTCCTCGAGCGGCTGCTGGAACTCGGACAGGCGGAAGAACCAGTTGTCCTCGTGCTCCCAGTCGAGCGGGATGCCGTGGATCGGGCACGTGTTGTCGGGACCGATCTCGTTGCCGGACTTGAAGTCGGCGCAGCGCGGGCAGTACCAGCCCTCGTACAGGTCCTTGTAGACGTGGCCGTTGTCGTGCACGCGCTGGAGCACGTCCTGGACCTTGGCGACGTGCTGTGGGTCGCTGGTCCGGATGAAGAAGTCGTTCGAAGCCTCGAGCACCGGTGGGAGCCCCTTGAATCGCTCGGCGTTGCGATCGGCGAGCTCCTTCGGGCTGACCCCCTCGCGCTCGGCCGCCTGCGCGACGGGCTCGCCATGCTCGTCGGTGCCGGTGAGGAAGAAGACCTCCTCCCCGCGCTGGCGCATGTGCCGGGCCATCACGTCGGCGGCGATCGTCGTGTATGCGTGCCCGAGGTGGGGCGCGGCGTTGACGTAGTAGATCGGCGTGGTGACGTAATAGGCCACGAGGGGGCCGAAGGCTAGTGGAGCACCCGGCGACGTTCACCGGTTTCTGGCGGGCGCAGATGCCCGCCAGCCGGCGTCCTCGGAGGTCCCCGATAGCGCTGCTATCGGGGACTCCTGCGTCCTTTGCCTGGCGACCACTGCGCGACGCCAGAATCCCGGCGACGTCACCGGGCACCCCACTAGCCACCATCACGCGCCTGCCGGCCGAGCGGCCGCTTCCCCTCGAGGGATCGGACGACGCCGCGCACGACGCACCCGGACCGTGGCGAGCGGCGCGGCGGCAGCGACGAGGACGAGCACCACGCCAGCGGGAACCCAGAGGCCCTGCGGATCCACTGCTGCCGCTCCTCCGATCGGAGCGGATCGCCTTGCCGGTGCGGCGACCGGGCGGTGCTCTGGCGCCGGGGCTCGCCCCAGTGGGGTATCGCGTGGTAGCCGTCGCCGTGGCAGCGGCGCGAGGTCGGGCGGGATCCCGCGCTCCCGCGGCAGCAGGCGCAGCGGGTCGACGTAGCCCCAGCGGTCGCTCGCCCTGCGCACGCCGAAGGAGACGTGCGCGCGGGCTTCGTGGCGCCGGCCGGTGGTGCCGACGGCGCCGATCGGGTCACCTGCGTGCACGCGCGCCCCGCGCCGCGTCGCGATCCCGTCGAGGTGCAGGTAGGAGACGACGTAGGCGCCGCACGCCGTCGAGACCGTCCGTCCCGACGTGCCGATCGTGCCGGCGAACCGCACCGGTCCGCCGCACGCCGCCAGCACCGGCGTGCCGCGCGGGGCGGCGATGTCGATGCCGCGCCGCTGGCCGGCCGCGAACGGGCTCGCACGCGCGTAGTCGAAGCGCGCGATGACCGGACCGCGGACGGGCCAGGTCCACGCCTCCGCCGGCGCGGGTGGCAGAGCGACGAGAGCGATCAATCCGCCGATCAGCCGCGTCATCCCATAGCGAATCGCCATGGGGGCCACCGTAGGGACGGACCGGCCCCGGACGCCTGGACACAACAGAGTTGTGACGAGGACGTGCGGAAGGCGTGGCAGCGCTGCTTACGACGACCGCTTCTGCAGCGCGTCGTAGAGCGCGTTCGCCGGGGCGCCCGTCAGGTCGGCGACGACGCGCGCCGCGGGTCGCGGCTTTGCCCCGGCATCGACAAGGCGCCGCAGCGCGTCCACTGCGGGGACGAGGTCGGGAGCCGTGCTGGTGGCGGGCCCGACGACGAGCACCACCTCCCCCTTCGGCGGCGAGGACCCGTAGCGAGCGGCAATCGAGGCGGCGGTCCCGCGCACCACCTCCTCGTGCACCTTCGTCAGCTCGCGCGCGACCGCCACCGGTCGATCCGGGTCGCGCGCCGCCAGCACCGCCAGCGACGACGCCACCCGGCGCGGCGACTCGAACGCGACCAGCGTCTCGGGCATCGCGAACAGGCGCTCGAGGTCGCCCCGCTTGCGCGGCAAGAAGCCGACGAAGTGCCAGGAGTCGGCGGGCAGCCCGCTCGCCACCAGCGCCGCGAGCGCCGCCGACGGCCCCGGGAGGACCTCCACCGGCAGCCCGGCCGCCACGCACGCGCGCACGAGCTCGAAGCCCGGGTCCGAGATGACCGGCATCCCGGCATCGGACACGAGCGCAACCACCGCTCCGTTGCGCATCCGCCCCACCAGCTCCCCCGCCCGCGCGCGCTCGTTGTGCTCGTGGTACGACAGCAGGGTCGCGCGCACCCCGTAGCGGTCCAGCAGCGCGCGCGTGCGCCGCGTGTCCTCACAGGCCACCACGTCGGCCTCGCGCAGCGCCGAGAGAACGCGAAGCGTGACGTCCTCGAGGTTCCCGATCGGCGTCGGGCAGATGACGAGACGGCCGGCGGCCATCTAGGAGACCGTCTGGCGGTCTTCCAACCCGTCGAAGGCCAGCGCCGCGGCCCCGATCAACCCGGCGTCGCCGCCGAAGTGGGCGGCATCGACCCGCACGAGGTCGCGCACGAAGGGCAGCGCCCGACGAAGCATCTCCTCGCGCGCCGGTTGAAGGAGAAGCTCGCCCGCGGCCAGCAGGCCGCCCCCGATGACGATGACCTCGGGGTTGAAGATGTTCACGTAGTTGGCCAGCCCGACGCCGAGGCGCCGGCCGATCAGGGCGATCAGTTCGGTGGCATCGCCGTCGCCGTCATGGGCGATCTCGGTCACGTACATCCCGTTCAGCTCACGCCCCGCGTCCAGCGCCTGGCCCAGCTTCGACGCCGGATTGGCCTCGGCGAACGCGCGCGCCTCACGCGCCAAGGCGGTCCCGGACGCCATCGTCTCCAGGCATCCGTTGTTCGGGCAGTTCCCCTGGCACGGCGGTCCGTTGATGTCGATGGTGATGTGACCGAGCTCGGCGCCTGCGCCGACCGACCCGCGATACAGCTTGCCGTCGAGCACCATCCCGCCGCCGATCCCGGTGCCGACCGTGAGCGTGATCGAGTAGTCGGTGCCCTTCGCTGTCCCCCACCGGTGCTCGGCCAGCGCGGCGACGTTCGCGTCGTTGTCGACGAACACGGGCAGGCCGAGCCGCTCGGCCATGACGTCGCGCAGGGGGATGTTCTCGAGCGGGAGGTTGACCGCCAGCACCGCCGTGCCGTCGCGTTGGTCCATCAGGCACGGGACGCCGAAGCCGACCCCCTCGACCTCGAGGGGCGACGCCTCGCGCACCTCGTTGACGGCGTCGACCACGGCCGAGACGACGCTTGACTGGTCGAGCCCGTGCACCTCCCGGCGGGCGCGGTGATGGACCTGCAGGTCGGCGTCGATCGCCCCCGCAAGTGCCTTGGTCCCGCCCAGATCGACCCCGACGACGCAGGAGGCAGCCATGGGCGGCCACTATAAACCGCCCCACGTGGCGGCACCCGAGTACACCAAGTACCGCTCGCGCCCGCGCCTCTTCCGGCGCGACGAGCCGGAGTTCTCGGGCCCCGGAAGCCTGCGCGGGCCCAAGCGCGATCGCGCCCGCCGCCGCCCCATCACCTGGAAGCGGGTCCTGCTGTGGCTGGGGATCGTGCTCGCCGCCTGGCTGCTGCTCTCGTTCGTGCTGTTCGTCGTTTCGGCGCAGTTCGAGCAGGACCAGGTCTCCGACGCGGCCAAGAACCAGCTCGACGACGGCGGCCCGCTTCCGTTCGCCGCCAACACCCTGCTGGTCATCGGCTCCGACGCGCGCCCGCCTGGCACGGACGAAGGCGGCGCCAACGTCGTCGGCCAGCCGAGCCGCTCGGACACCCTCCTGCTCGTCCGCACCGGCGGCGGCGACTCGGCCCGCCTCTCGATCCCGCGCGACACGATCGTCAACATCCCGGGCCACGGCCCCGACAAGGTCAACGCGGCCTACGCCATCGGCGGCACCGCTCTGACCATCACCACGCTCAAGCAGTACCTCGGCATCGACATCAACCACGTCGTCGAGGTCAACTTCGTCGACTTCCCGAAGTTCGTCGACGCCCTCGGCGGCATCGACTTCGCTTTCAAGCACTGCCTCATCGCCGACATCAACGGCGGTCGGCGCAACGGCGGCGTGTCGCTGCGCTACCGCAAGGGCGAGCACCACCTCAGTGGCAAGAAGACCCTCGCCGTCGCGCGCGTGCGCAAGAACCGCTGCCGTCCCGGCGAGACCGACCTCGACCGCGCCCGTCGCCAGCAGGAGATCCTCTCGTCGATCAAGGGCCAGCTGTTCTCGCCCGGCACCTTCTTCCGCCTGCCGTGGGTTTCCTGGGAGGCGCCCAAGGCGATCCGCTCCGACATGGGCGGCCTCGGCCTGATCGGCCTGTTCAGCTCGATGGCGGTCGGCGGGACTCCGCCCACGCACGTGCTGAAGCCGTCGGGCGTCGCCCAGGTGCCGGGGGGTGGCGCCGGGCTGGTGGTGTCGGAGGCGTCGAAGCGGGCTGCCGTTCGCCGGTTCGAGAACGGCTGACAGGGAGGTCGGGCTTCGGCCGACGCCGACTGGCCAGCGCGACGCCCGCGAGGATGAGCACCATGCCCGCGATGGCGCCGGGCGTGATCGCCTCGTCGAGCAGCGCGGCGCCGTACGCAAGCGCGACCGGCGGCGCCAGGTACGACACGAGGGCGGCGCGCCCCGCCCCAAGCTCGCCGATGAGCTTGTAAAAGATGACGAAGGCCGCCGCCGTGCCCAGCGCACCGAGCCCCACGAGCGCCAGCACCGCGCGCAGCCCCGGCGCCTCCGAGGGCAGGTCGGCCAACGCTGGGGGCAGCGTGATCAGCGCCCCGGCGCCGACCGAGAAGAACGAGGTCGCGATCGCGGGGATGCCGCTGTAGGCGGACTTGACCACGAAGCTGGACAGGGCGTAGCACGCCGCCGCGCCGATCATGGCCATCGCGCCGAGGAACTGCCCGGCCGTGCTCACCGACTCCACGCCCACGAGCAGCCCGACGCCGAGGATCCCGACCGCGAGTCCCACGCCCTGCCGGCGGTCGATCTGCTCGCTGCGGTCCAGGAAGGGCGCGAACAGGGCGACGAAGAGCGGGACCGAGGCGATCAGGACCGCCGTCAGGCCCGAGGGCACTTCCTGCTCGCCGACGGTGATGAGCAGGAACGGCGCGGCGATCGCCACGGCGCCGAGCCCGAGCGCCGTCCAGGGTCGCCGGCGCGCGTCGCGCAGCGCGTCCCACGTCGCGCCGCCCTGGAGCCGGATCGCCAGCAGCAGCACGCCCGCGCCGAGCAGCGACCGACCGCAAACGATCACGGGCGCCGAGAAGCCCTCGAGGCAGTACTTGATGAGCAGGTACGAGCCGCCCCAGATGGCCGCGAGGAGGCCCAGCAGCCCCACCTGGCGGGGCGTCACGGCGCGCTAGTCGTCCGAGGACGTGGAGGACGACGCGCTCTCGGACTTCTTCTCGGACTTCGTCTCGGACGACCGATTGTCGTCCGACGACTTGGTATCCGAGGAGGACTCCGACGCGGCGCCGCGCTTGGCCTTGCCGTAGTCGGTGTTGTAGAAGCCCGAGCCCTTGAAGTGCACCGCGACGGGGTGGAAGACCCGGCGGACCGGCGCCTCACAGGTCTGGCACGATGCGACCGGGTCGTCGGTCATACGCTGCATCACCTCGAAGGTATGGCCGTTGTCGCACCGGTATTCGTAGATCGGCATCGCTTTACGGAGTATAGGAATGGCCCCAGCCACGCACCCCCGACCCCTCCCGCCTCCGACCGGCCGGTCGGCGCGCGCTCTCACATGAGTGACGTGGTGACCATGGACAAGGTCGTGGCCCTGGCCAAGCGCCGCGGCTTCGTCTTCCCCACCTCGGAGATCTACGGCGGCCTCGGCTCGACCTACGACTACGGGCCGTACGGGACGCTGCTCAAGAACAACGTCAAGGCCGAGTGGTGGCGCGCGGTCGTGCAGGAGCGCGACGACGTCGTCGGCCTCGACTCGGCGATCCTGCAGGCGCCGCGCACCTGGGAGGCCTCCGGCCACCTCGAGTCCTTCACCGACCCGCTCGTCGACTGCAAGACCTGCGGCCAGCGCTTCCGCGCCGACCAGCTCGACGAGGCGCAGTGCCCCCGCAAGCCGTCGGTCCACCCGGGCGAGGGGCCCGACTGCGAGCTCACGGAGGCGCGCCAGTTCAACCTCATGCTCGAGACCTCGCTCGGGCCGGTGCGCGACGAGGGCTCGATCGTCTACCTGCGCCCCGAGACCGCCCAGGGCATCTTCGCCAACTTCAAGAACGTCCTGCAGACGTCGCGGCGCAAGCCGCCGTTCGGCATCGCGCAGATCGGCAAGTCGTTCCGCAACGAGATCACCACCAAGCAGTTCATCTTCCGCACCCGCGAGTTCGAGCAGATGGAGCTCGAGTTCTTCGTCCCGCCACCGGAGGCCGACAGGTGGTTCGAGTACTGGCTGGCCGAGCGCGAACGCTGGTACCTGGACCTCGGCCTGAGCGCCGACCGGCTGCGCCTGCGCCCGCACGACCCCGACGAGCTCTCGCACTACTCGAGCGCGACGAGCGATCTCGAGTTCCTGTTCCCCACCGGCTGGCAGGAGCTCGAGGGCATCGCCAACCGCGGCGACTACGACCTGCGCCGCCACGCCGAGTACTCGGGCGAGAAGCTCGAGTACTTCGACCAGGGATCGGGCGAGCGCTACGTGCCGTACGTGATCGAGCCGTCCGCGGGGGTCGACCGCTCGCTGCTGGCGTTCGTCGTCGATGCCTACGACGAGGACGAGCAGGAGGGCGAGCGCCGCACGGTCCTGCGCCTGCACCCACGGCTCACGCCGGTCAAGGTCGCCGTCCTGCCGCTGGTGCGCAAGGACGGGCAGCCCGAGCTCGCGCGCGAAGTGCACCACGCGCTCAAGCCGCTCATGCAGTCCGAGTACGACGAGGGCGGCTCGATCGGCCGCCGCTACCGCCGCCAGGACGAGATCGGCACGCCGTGGGCCGTGACGATCGACCACCAGTCGCTCGACGACCGCACGGTGACCGTGCGCGACCGCGACACGCTGGCCCAGGAGCGCGTCGCCGTCGACGAGCTGCCCGCCCACCTACGCGGCCGGCTCGCCGCCTCCTAGTGGGGTGCCCGGTGACGGCGCCGGGATTCCGGCGTCGCGCACGGGCCGCCAGGCAAGGACGCAGGAGTCCCCGATAGCAGCGCTATCGGGGATGTCCGAGGACGCCGGCGGGCGGGCATCTGCGCCCGCCAGAAACCGGTGAACGTCGCCGGGTGCTCCACTAGCCCAGATCGAACGGCACCGAGCTCCAGTGGCGCATCACGCGGGGGACGCGGTGCGGACCATCACCCGGCCTGAGCGCGAAGCGCGTGATCGTCGGCTGGCTCCCACGGTGGTCGGTATAGAGCAGCTCGAGCGCGACGATCTGGTTCGCCTCCACCGCCTGGCGCAGCGCGGCGCGCAGCGGATCGTCCGGATTGCGCAGCGAGGCCTGCCACTAGCCCGCGTCCCCGGCGGGCACGTAGAGGTCGAGTTGCTGGCGGCGGAAGTCGTCCTGCTCGGCATGCGGCGACGACGCGTTGGGGCGCTCGGGCACTAGGTGGTATCCGCGCAGCACGCCAAGCCCGGCGCCGACGTTGCGCAGCGCCAGCGCCAGGTAGACGTTGCCGTCCGCCTCCTCCACCCAGCCGGCGCCGCCCGGCAGCGTGATCGCGTGTTCGTCGCCCCAGACCACGTCCTCGTCCGGGTCCTCCGGACGCGAGGGCACGAGTGCCGGGCGCAGCCCCGCCAGCAGCGACTCCTCGGCGATGCGGGCCGCCCGGTTGGCCGACCGGGTGGCGAGGAAGGTCGCGACCGCGAGCACGAGCGTCCCGACCGCCGTGCCGACCTCGGCGATCGTGCTCCACTCGATCTCGGCGAAGGTCAAGCGCCCAGCAGCGCCCGGGCGCACACCACGCCCGCGCGGACCCACGGTCCCAGCTCGCGCACCCGGTCTGGCGCCGGCAGGACCTGAACCGCGATCCCGTCGCCTAGCGCGAACAGGATCGCCGCCACCGCCTCGGGCTCGTCGGCGAGATGGAGCACGCCCTCGTCCTGCTTGGCCCGCAGCAGGTCGGCCACGTGGGCGCGCGTGCGCCGGTAGAGGTCGGACAGCTCTGAGGCGATCTCCTCGTTGCGGCGAGCCAGGGTCGTGATCTCAAACAGCAGCGCGTAGAACTCCGGATCGTTCTCGAGCACCTCCTCGAGGGAGCGCACGAGCGCGTCGACGAAGTCCTCCGCCGTGCGCACGTCGGCCAGCGCGGCGTCGAGCATGTCCATGCGGATGTCGCAGTCGCGCCGGACGACCTCGACGAGCAGTCGCTCCTTGGTGCCGAAGTAGTAGTGCAGCAGTCCGCGTGAGACGCCGGCCTCGCGCGCGACGTGGTCGAAGGTCGAGCCCGCGGCGCCGCGCTTGGCGACGCTCGCGCGCATGGCGTCGACGATCCGCTGCGCCTTGTCGCCCGCGATGGGCTGGGTGGTCGGCACCGCCATGGAGACGGGACTCTAGAGGGGCGACTGGCCAGACGGCCAGTCGGAGGGGGTCAAGTCTTTCCTTGCCGCACCTCAGTGCAACAAGAAAGACTTGACCCCGGTTGGTCAGGCCGGCGTGGTTGCCCCGGGGGCCGGGGCGGGCGTCGCCGGAGTGGTGGTCGAGGAGTAGTCGAACTCCTCCTCGGCCCCGAAGAGGAGGTCGAGCACCTTCTGGCGCAGCCCTTCGCTGAGGGCGAGGGCGAGCCCGGCGCCGACGGCCACAATCAAGAGTCGCCGCCCCCAATGCCGCTTCTTGCGCTTGGGCCCCTCGCGCAGCGCCTCGCCCGCATCACGCAGCGAGGTGGCGGCGGACCGGAGATCCTTCTGGAGCTTCTTGTCGTCCATCAGGGCCTTGGCCGGGGCCTTGCCGTTGCTCAGTCGGCCGTAGGCCTTCTTGAGCGACTCGTAGCCCTCCATGATGTTCTCGCGCAGCTCCTCGTCCTCGACGAGCCGCTGCACGTACGGGCTGTCCTTGAGCGCCACCGCAGCGGCGCCCGCCTTAGCCGCCTTTTTCTTCGCTGCCATTGAACTCCCTCGTATTGCTTGCGGCTGCCGGCGTGAGCATACCCGCACTCCGGCGGCGTCTTCCGCGCGATGTTGCCGCCGGCGATTCGAGCGCAAGCTCGAAGACGTCCTCGACGTGCTCGACGAAGCGGAACTCGACGTCCTTCCGCAGGTGCTCCGGGAAGTCCTCGCAGTCGCGCTCGTTGAGCTTCGGGGCGATGACGAGGCGCACGCCCGAGCGCTGGGCGGCGAGGGCCTTCTCCTTGAGCCCGCCGATCGGCAGGACCTGGCCAGTCAGCGTGACCTCGCCGGTCATCGCGACGTCCTCGCGCAACGGTCGGCCGGTCACCAGCGAGCGCAGCGCGGTGGCGATCGTGATGCCGGCGCTCGGCCCGTCCTTGGGAATGGCGCCCGCGGGCACGTGCACGTGGATGTCGTGGTCGGCGAACCAGCCGTCGGGCAGCTCGGGCGAGTGGCCGCGCACGTACGAGAGCGCGGCCTCGGCCGATTCGCGCATGACGTCGCCGAGCTGGCCGGTGATCGTGAGCCGGCCCTTGCCCGGCATCGCCGTCGCCTCGACGAACAGCACGTCGCCACCCACCGGCGTCCACGCCAACCCGGTGGCCACGCCCGGCTCGGCCGTCCGGCGGCGCATCTCAGAGTGGAACCGCGGCCGGCCGAGCAGCTCGTGCACGCGCTTCTCCGACACGGACAGACGGCGCGAGCGCGTCCCCCGCGCGTATTCGAGGGCGGCCTTGCGACAGACCGAGCCGATCTCGCGCTCGAGCTGGCGCACGCCCGCCTCGCGCGTGTACTCGCGCACGATCGCCCGCAGCGCCGGGTCCGAGAACGCGATCTTGCCCTTGGTCAGGCCGGCGCGCTCGATCTGCCGCGGCACCAGATAGCGCTTGCCGATCTCGAGCTTCTCCTCCTCGGTGTAGCCGGCGAGCTGGATGACCTCCATGCGGTCGCGCAGCGGCCCCGGCACGCGATCGAGGTCGTTGGCGGTGCAGACGAAGATGACCTTCGAGAGGTCGAAGGGCAGGTCGAGGTAGTGGTCGCGGAAGCCGAAGTTCTGCTCGGGGTCGAGGACCTCGAGCATGGCCGACGACGGATCGCCGCGGAAGTCCGTGCCCATCTTGTCGATCTCGTCGATCATCAGCAGCGGGTTGTTCGAGCCCGCGTCCCGCATGGCGCGGATGATCGTCCCGGGCATCGCGCCGATGTACGTGCGCCGGTGGCCGCGGATCTCGGACTCGTCGCGCACGCCGCCGACCGAAATGCGCTCGAACGCGCGCCCGAGCGAGCGCGCGATCGACTTGCCGAGCGACGTCTTGCCGACGCCGGGCGGGCCGACGAAGCACATGATCGAGCCGCGCGCGTCCGGCTTGAGCTTCCGCACGGCCAGGAACTCGAGGATGCGATCCTTGACCTGCTCGATGTCGTAGTGGTCGGCGTCGAGGACCTCGCGGGCATGGTCGAGGTCGAGGTTGTCCTCGGTGGAGGTGTCCCACGGCAGCGAGACGATCCACTCGAGGTAGCTGCGGATGACGCCGTGCTCGGCCGCCGCAGGGGGCAGGCGCTCGAGCCGCGAGAGCTCGCGCTCGGCCTGCTTGCGCACCTCGTCGGGGAGGTCGATCGCGTCGAGCTGGTCACGGAGCTCCTTGGCCTCGGCCCCCTGCTCGTCGAGCTCGCCCAGCTCCTCCTGGATCGCCTTGAGCTGCTGGCGCAGGATGAACTCGCGCTGACCGCGATCGACCTCGGACTGGACCTGCGACTGGATCCGCGAGCCGATCGAGATGACCTCGAGCTCGCGGGCGAGGATGGTCGAGAGGCGCCGCAGCCGGGCGGCGACGTCGGTCTCCTCGAGCAGCTCCTGCTTCTCTGCGGTGTCGATGCGCAGGGAGCCGGCGATCAGGTGCGACAGCGCGGCGGGATCGTCGAGGTTGGCCACCGCCATCTGCAGCTCCTCGGGCAGGTACGGGACGTGCTGGACGATCTCCGTGAAGGTCTGCTGGACGTTGCGCTCCAGGGCAGTGAGCTCGGGCGACTCGCGCAGCACGTCGGGCAGCTCGGCGATCAGCGCCGTCAGGTAGGGCTCGGTCTGGAGGAACTCGTCGAGGCGGACCCGGACCCCGCCCTGCACGAGGATGCGCAGCGTGTTGTCGGGCGCGCGGAGCATGCGCGCGATCGTCCCCACGACGCCGACGCGGTACAGCTCGTCCGGGCCCGGCTCCTCGTTGGCCGGATCCTTGGAGGCGACCATCGCGACCAGCCGATTGGAGCCCAGCGCGTCGTTGACGAGGGCGACCGACCGCGGCTGTCCCACCGCCAGCGGGGCCACGGTCTCCGGGAAGGGCACCGTCTCGCGCAGCGGGAGGACGGGGAGCACCCGCGGCAGGGCCGCGGACGGGTCGGGCGGCGTGTCGCCGTCACCGCGGGCGTCGACGACGTCGATCATCGGTTCTGCTCGATCGGGACGCTGCGGGCTGGCGGGTCCTTGGCCACGAGAGGCAGCTCGACGCGGAGGATCCCGTCGTCGTAGGTGGCGCGAGCGCCTTCCGCATCGACGTCGGCGCCTAGGGCCACCGCGCGGCGGAACGGGCCGTAGGCGATCTCGAGCTGCTGGTAGAGGCGCCCCTCGTGCTGCCCGGCGCGCCGCACCCCCGACACCACGAGCTCGCGTCCCTTGACTTCGAGGCTCAGCGCGTCGGGGTCTGCGCCCGCGACCTCGACGCTGACCACAGCGGTCGGCGGATCGTCGGCGTAGTACACGTCCACGGCGGGCGCGAAGCCGGACCGGGGGCGCACGCGCTCGAACGAGACGAAGACGTCGCGTCTGGAGGGCACGGCGCGCAGGCTAGCGAGGGCGTGCAGGGATCCGGAGAACGGGGGCTGGCGCGCCACGACGTGGCACACCCGGAGAACGGGGCCGGCGCGCCACCACCTCCTGGTTACCGGAGACCGGTGGTGGCGCGCCGGCAGTTACTTCTTCGTCACCTTGATGACCCTCGAGCCGTCGCCGTTGATGTTGGCCTCGCCGGCCCACTGGGCGACGTAGCTCGACGTCTTCCTCACCCGCACCGGCACCTGCACGGTGCAGTTGGACGTGATCGACTGGATCGACCCGTCGCTCCCGAGCCCCGGCCCCGAGATCAGGACCTGCTCGTTGCCGCCGCACGGCTGCAGCGTGGCCGTCAGCGTCACCGTGGTGGTCCTCCGGATCGTCTTCGGCGACGCCGACAGGGTCAGCGACGAGGACTGCCCCTGGCTCCCGTTCGTGGAGGTCAGGAACAGGTTCTGAGCGTCGGTTAGGGCCCAGTCGGTGCCCCCGCCGGCCGCCAGGCCGCTCACCGTGTTCGCGTCGATCAGCTGCGGCGCGAACGTCTTGCCGCCGTCGGCGGTCGCCAGCACCCAGCCCTGCCCGCCCGAGCCCAGGCTCGAGCCCAGGTTGTCCGAGACCGGCGAGAACTGCTGGGTGGCGACGTACCCCGCCGACGTGCTGTCGAACGCGAGCTGGGGATCCCCATCATTGGAGAGGTCGTTCGCGCCGGCCGCCAGCGTGACGTCGGTCCACGACCTGCCGGCGTTGGTGGTCCGGAACAGGTGCGAGTTCGTGGTCAGCGCCCAGCACGCCTTCGTGCTCGTGCAGTCCACGTCGTCGACTGCCAGGTTCCTCCGCCCCTTCGGCGGCAGGTCCATCGCCGTCCATCTCGAGCCGTTGGCCGAGTAGAGGATCGACCGCGTGCCCCAGGCGACCGCGCCGTTGGAGACCACGTCGCCCTGGAGCAGCCGCGCGGTCGACACCGGCCTGCCCGACACGGACGAGAAGCTCCCGCCGCCGTTGGTTGAGCGGCGCACGCCGCGCGGGCCGATCAGCAGCACGATGTTGCTGTTGATCGCGGCTACGTCGTTGGGCTCGGCGCCGCCGCCCGTGTTCTTGCGCGCCCAGGTGGAGCCGCCGTTG
>Ga0126312_10000650_pt1 | contig 21381 bp, 20 predicted proteins | sample Plot104A_FD_92537 | JGI IMG/M metagenome (GOLD analysis project Ga0126312, IMG submission 92537) | Serpentine soil microbial communities from UC McLaughlin Reserve, CA, USA - Plot104A | ecosystem: Environmental > Terrestrial > Soil > Grasslands | place: USA: UC McLaughlin Reserve, Lake County...
CCTGTATAAATTCTGCAAAACCGCCATTAACACTGGATCCAATTTCTCTCAGTTCCCTACAAAGGTTGAACTGGCTATTAGAACAATAGGCACAATGAAGACAAGGAATAAGTGGGGAAATAGCTACTCTTGTACCAGCGGCTATTATTTTTCCATTAGCAAGTTTCAAATTGTCATTAGTTTCAGCACATATTTCATGCCCTAGAACAATCGGCGGTGTAACCTTCTCATGACCATTTCTAAAGACTCTAACGTCATATCCACAGACCGCACAAGCCTTGACACGCAGGAGCGTAGTATTTTCGTTTGCCTTCTGATCGGACAACATTACTCTTCTAGTAGAAATTTTATTACGTCCCAAAAAAACAGCTGCATTCATACTTTTTTGGGAGGTAGACGACAACAACTGATGATGTGATGGATGAAGATGATTAATAATAAAAAGCATACGCATAGGTTTTATATATTGAAAAGGAAGTATACCCCCCTCTTTTGAATTCATTGTAGACAGCTTTATAGACATCCACTCGACCAAAGTTAGAAGTCGATTAACCGGTCGATTATACTATTGATGAGTCATTTTAACGGGATTCTATAAAGTTAATTTTGTTGTAAAGCTTCCCATGCCCCTGGTGCCGATGACTTATTACGGGATTGTTTATTTTCAACAATTTGGTTAACGATGATCTCGCGAGGTTTACCCGGAGGCCAAACCATTGCAACATAGTCTCCAGTACTGCTGGCTTCATCGAGTTTTGCCATTAATATGTTTTCTTCTTTAAATCCTCTTAAAATGAGCTTAGATTTCACCCCTTCCAAAAGATCCTTCTGTCCTGTCTTAAAATGGTGCTTCCTATAAATCTGTCTTGTATGGAGCTGCCAAATTAAATCTGTTCATCGTTGCAAATAGTAATATATTATGAGAATATAATGGTTAGCTTATATTTTTAGAAGAATTTTTGTAGCGGAAGCAACCATGATAGTACTGATTGCTGTATAACCCAGTGGCTATCTTCGATTCTGGTGTAGGATCTCTATCAATCGTTAGGCAGCTAAGAAAAGAAATACCATTTGAAAATATACTCTATTTTGCGGATAAGGCTCACTTTCCATATGGAAATAAATCACATAATGTGTTACGGCAGGTTATAGCCGACACAGTGAACTATCTCGAGCAATATAAACCAAAGCTGATTGTAGTTGCATCGACCACACCCTCTGTTCAGGTCCTAAATGAATTAAATTCAATTACTAATGTTCCTCTTATAGGCGTCAAGCCACCCCTAGAAGAAGCATCTAGACTGACAAAGAAAAAACATATTGGAATAATGGGTACTACCAACACTATCAGGAGTAAGGAATTCGACAATGAAATCAGGAGAAAAGTGCCACAACATATACTCATTTCAAGGTATGATGCCTCTCCGATAATAAAATTGATAGAAGAAGGTATTCATATTAGTAATGAAAGGAGGACATATGACACAATTCTTAGATTGCTTGATGAAAATTTGGACACAAATATTGATGTAATGGTGCTAGCAAGCACCCACCTTCCGTTTGTTAGGAACTATTTGGAGTCCTTGTTACCGTCTGTAAAACTTTTAGACTCGTCTAGGAGTGTAGCGAAGCTAGTAAAAAGGTATTTGGTCTCAAACCGGATGCTAAAAAAAACGGGTAATGGTAGATTGGAAATTCTCGTGTCGGATAAAAAACAAGAATTTGAAAAAACAATCCGCAACATGGGGATCACTCATCCTGTGAATGAGATTTTTCTAACTTTTTAGTAAATAAATTTCCAAGTTATAGTACAACCAATTTAAATAGAGTAATAGCCTATGGATTAGGCGCACCTAACGGTTTTGGAATGACAAGGAGAGTAAGAGTAGGCATTGATGTTGGAGGCACATTCACGAAAGCTGTAGCTATAGACGTATTCGAAGGTAAAATACTCGCTAGTGTAACTGTTCCCACGACTCACTCATCAGTTCAGGGGGTTTCCGATGGTATCTTAATGACTTTATCTAAGCTTTTGGATGAAGCTAAGATAGAGAATTCGGAAATTGAATTGATTTCACATAGTACAACTCAAGCAGTGAATGCTTTGCTTGAAGGAGACACGGCAAAAGTCGGAATCATAGGAATGGGTGTGGGATTGGAAAAGAATAGCATAATTAAGCGCACAAATATTGGCAACGTTCCATTAGCTCCCAACAAATACCTCAATACTTGTTACCAATTCTTGGATACCTCTAAGTATATTAATGCCGAGGACGTTAAGGATGCAATATCTCGCCTCCGCAGAGAAGGAGCCGAGGTTCTGATTGTGAGTGAAGCTTATGGTGTTGATGATCCTAGTAATGAGCTTTTCGTTGTTGAACAATCGGAAATACCAAGTACAGCAGGTCACGAGTTATCGGGTATTTATGGTCTGGAAATAAGAACACTGACAGCTGCTATTAATGCAGGAATTCTTCCAAGAGCAATCAATACTGCAAAATTTGTAGAATCGGCGGTCAGAAGTAAAAAAATAACCTCGCCAATAATGATCATGAAAGGCGATGGGGGAACCATTGATGTCAGAACATTTAAAAAGAAACCTATTTTTACTGTTCTTTCCGGGCCCGCCGCTAGCGTGGCTGGGGCCCTTCTTCATTTGCGGGTTTTGAACGGAATTTTTGTGGAAGTGGGAGGTACATCGACGAATATTTGTATTATCAAAGACGGAAAGCCAGAGATGCGGTATGTAACTATAATGCAGCATCCAACTTGCATACGTTCTCTTGACGTTCGGGTTGCTGGTGTCGCAGGAGGATCTCTTATCAGGTGGTCGGGTAAGAAAATAACAGATATTGGTCCCAGATCTGCACACATATCAGGTCTACCCTATTCATGCTTTGCTGATCCATCCGACCTTGAGGGTGGACAAATAATCACCTTTGCACCTAAGGATGGAGATCCTATGGACTACGTTGCAATAGAAGTGAGTGGAGGAAAAAGGTTTGCAATTACAAACACTTGTGCCGCTAATGCCATAGGAGTAGTACCTATTTCAGATTATGCTCATGGTAATACTGTAGCAGCACGTTTGGCTATGTCTATTCTTGGGAGGAGAATCGATTGTTCACCAGAAGAGACAGCGAGAATAATACTGGATAAATCTTCCAAGAAAGTTCAAGAATTAATGGAACCTATGATAAAAGAATACGGACTAAGGAGGGATCAAATTGTTATGATAGGTGGAGGTGGAGGCGCAGCAGTTCTTGTGCCATATCTTGCTGAAAAACTTAAATTGCAATACAAAATCCCTGACTATGCTGAAATAATATCCTGTATTGGAGTTGCCGCAGCACTTGTGTATGAAGAAAGGGAAAAGACCATAGATAATCCTTCTGCAGATGATATTTCCTCTTTAGTGCACGAGGTAAAGGAGGCCGCTCTTGAGCGTGGGGCACATCCGGAATCACTTAGTCTACAATCTAGTTATATTTCCGAGCGCTCACTATTGAGAGCAACAGCCTCAGGAAATATTAGTTTAGACATTGGCTCTTCAAAAAGCAGAGAAATAAACGAAGAGGAAGCAAGGATTTTGGCTTGTGAACTGTTCGGGATGTCAGAAGGAGTGAACCGCATATTTGATATGGAGAATTATCATGTGTTTACTTGTGAAATTAATAAGAAGAAGTTATTTTTGAGATCAAAAAAGCGACCTGTTCTTGTATTTGACAAGTACGGTCGGGTAAGGTTGTCTGTGGACAACGCCACAGTATTAAATGGAACTCCTAATGAAGTTCTAGAAGAGTTGCGCATTCTTCTCGACTCAGAAAAACGAGTAGGTAAGTATAGTGAATTCGCCCCCCAGATTCACATACTTGACGGTTCGAAGATTGTAGATTTCTCTAGTTTGACGGCTAGGGAGCAGGTATTGCAGGCGATCAAAGATGAGTTAAGATCAACAACAACAGAACAAGTAGCAGCCGTAATTCGTGTTTAGTAGTATGAATCAATATTCCAACTAATTTATTGCTAAACATAATCAACATACAAAAAGTTATGAACTGGTGACATTCTAAACGTTATAAGACCGCACCATGTGTGGCTAACTGTAGAAACCTGAAGCGCGCACAGGCCATATCGGACTCATAAGCGCATGCCTCTTCATGAACCTCTAGACCACTATATTAATTGACCTGCAGGTGGAAAGGAAAGGATCGCAGAATTTTTAAAAATTTTAGGTGTAGAGTATTTGATACTAGAGAAGTTTCGTGACAAATACTCAGGAGAAGTATTAATTGATGACAAGAGTATACCTGACATAACTGATGGTAGGGATATTATTATTCTAGACGACATCATTAGCACTGGTAGTAGTATTGTTAAGGCGACCGAAGTTCTCAGAAGGAAGTCAGGAAAAATTTACATAATGTGTTCTCATTCTTAATCAATGAAAATAAATTTCGAAAGATATTAGACACTAGTGTCGAAAATATAATTACCACGAATTCTATACCCAATAGATTTGCAAAGGTTGACATTGGCCCTGTTCCCGCATCTTGCATTCGCAAAGGAATTTATTAAGAAAATCCCTTGTGTAAAATGATTATAAAACCTTGTTGTAAACATATATGACATTCTAGAAAATTGGTAGAAATGAGAATCGTATTTCTAGGTACGTCTGCCGCGGTTCCAACAGCTACGAGAGGATTATCTTCCACTGTAATAGTTCGCGGTGGTGAGTTACTCATCTTTGACGTTGGCGAGGGAATGCAGCAGAATTTCATTAGATCGAGATTGGGTGTTAATAAGAAGATAAAAATTTTCATTACACATATGCATGCAGATCATTGTCTGGGAGTACTGGGACTCTTGCAAACGTTGTCCCTACTGGGGCGAGAAGCACCAGTCGATATTTACGGCCCTCCAGACTTTGCCGAGTTTGTAAAAGCAAATGTGAAAATCTTGTCTTTTGGTTTGGTTTTCGAGGCACGTATCAATTCTATTAAAGACGAAGGGGTAGTCGTACAAGAAAGAGATTATTTTGTCAGCTGCTGTAGAGCGCAGCATATAGATCCTACATATGCGTTCTGTATAAATGAACACAAAAGACCCGGAATATTCAATGTGGAAAAAATAAGGAGACTTGGCATTCCAGAGGGACATTTATATAAGAAACTTCAATCTGGGGAGGATATAACTTATAGAGGTAGACGAATTACAGCTACACAGATTACCGGTCCAAAGAGACCAGGCCGGAAAGTAGGCATCTCAGGGGATACTCGGCCAACCGATAAACTCAGGAACTTTTTTCTAAATTGTGACTTACTGGTATTTGATTCAACATACTCCCATAATGAATCCCAAAAAGCTAAGGAGAGACTTCACTCTACAGCATCAGAGGCTGCGGTGCTAGCACAACAAGCTGGGGTTAAAAAATTGCTATTAACTCACTTTAGCGCAAGGTATAGAGATACAAGTCAACTTGTCAGCGAGGCAAGTGCATTTCACAAGAATGTGGAAGCCGCGGAAGATTTGAGGATTATCGAAATTCCATACGCGGATAGCTAAGTCTAAAATTGATTTAACCAAGATAGTCTACAAAAGCGAGACATACTAAATGGAAGAGTCTCAAATAACTATAGGAGATCAATTGAAAGGCAAAGGTCTACAATATTTAGTCAGTTTTAGATAATTAAGTTCTAAATTTCGATCAGAAATGTTGTCTAAAAAAATTTTTAGAGAGTAGAGCTTTCCTTTGTTCTGGACCTAGTTGTAGCCCTCTCTGTAACGTTTGAAGTCCCGGGTTCTGCACGCGATTTTCTAGCTACTGTTTCTTTGACAGCCTGCGCTGTCTCACGCGCAGTAGCATTTAAATCTTCTGCAGCGACGATAGTTTCTTGTATTACACCTCGTTCCTTCATTTCCTTAGCGACATCATTGACTTCTTTGACAGTGTCACGTGCTGCAAGAGTCGCTTCTCTGACGGCCTCAGTAAGTTCATCAATTGCGCCACTTTTACGAATAGCTCTTACTGCCTCTCTCATTTTATATGAAGACTCACGAAGGTTTTTCGCTACATTCTTAATAGTATCTGCAGTTTGCTCTGGAGTCATATGTTTTAGGGATGATAGTCTTGAGGTTTTGGCAGTAGATGTATTCTCTTCTATATTAGACATAAAATACATTGTAACTTATGGTATAAAAGGACACTGGCTCAGGAACTTCATTCTTTCACAGTGTGATAAAAGTCTGATGCCTCTTTTGCAGCCTCCTCTACATCATGAAGTAGACCTGATCTTCTCGAGGTATTTATCGTGAGTTTCAATTCGTCGACAAGTAATCTAATCGATAATAGCATTTCCCTTATTTCAGCCATCAGTTCGCTCGTGTTTTTCTTGTTGTCCTCAGATGTTAATGAATTGCGCGCAGCGACGAGTGTTTCTGATGCTTTTTCAAAGAGTCCTGTCTTTTTAATCTCTATAACTAATGTCTCTACCCTCTTTGAGGTATTTTCAATAGCCTCCACGGCAAGACGCATGTTTTCGATATTTTTTACCATTTCTGGTCGCGTTATAGACTCCATGATCCCCTTTACTCCTTGTGTAGTTTGTGAGATTTTTTCAAGGGATCCATATACTTCAGGCGAGCCTAATGTTCTTAAAATTTCTACAGCATCAGACGTAGTTTGGCGTATATCCTTCAGCTTGTCTCCCATCTAAAATGCATAATGCATTTGGATCCTAATAAACGTCTCCACGCACTACAAAAATGGTACAGTTCAATTGCACATGTGGCGAATTAACGATTCGGTACTTCTCCAGAGCCTATCCTCGAAGATCGCCTGACAATTATATTATTTGTCATGACAACCACATCATTAAGTTTACCATAGAGGTTCAAAGAATGAAAACCTTTACCAGTTGTCTTGTACGCTCTTCCTTCTTCTTGATAATTTATCAGACTATTTTCCTGTAATAATAATAAATATTCTTTAAGGTGTTGATACGACAAATATGCTCTGTAAAGGATCTTTTTTTGCACTACTCCATCCTTGTGCGCAGCTATATCTAGAATAAGAGATATTATTTCCAGTCTGCTTCAGTGCTTCAGTTATTCGGGGCTAGTATACCCGAATAAAAGAATAATCAATCAAAATTGGGGTAATAAATATTGATTGTTTGATCAATTCTTTGTTTTAAATAGTTTTTATAGGCTATCTTTTAACTATTATATTCCTAAAGTCAGAAAGGAATCGTTACCAGTGCTGGTAAATGATTAGATCTGATTCGCTGATAATATCAGCCATCTGTGAAACCATTTGGATACATAATAAACACTAATAAGAAAACATCAAAAGTAAATAGTCAGAAAGTACAGTTATCCATTCTTTTGACCCCCTAAAGCTCAATCATTTGGATATCTTGATCATTTTTACTTTCCCAATATGAAAACACCACATTAATTTCTGGCGTGTAAAACCAGATGTTTATCACTACTATGACATCCTGGCGTCTATCTATCTGTCATCAACCAACATATTAAAATATTATCGAATATAACCTGTGGTAACAACTAATATAATACATGTGATAATGGTTGAAAGACGACAAACATAATATTGCAATTTTTGATACCTTTAAGACAAGGAAAGATAAGTTTACCGGGGAGGCAAAGAGACAACGTGGTATCATAGCTCATCTGGCTGTTGAACAAAGCCCAGAATTTCGAACTAGGACTTCTATTGCACATGTTATAGCAAAGAAACACGGTATCCTTTGGCAGAATATTTACTCCGGTATTTTCAGAGATCTGGACGAAGCCTTAATTCCCTCAGGTGTCATCAAAGAAGGAGGAAGACTTCCGCTTAGGAGGGGTCCTCGAGCACTTCAACTCGAGGGGGTGCCTTTTTATGAACTGACTGAGACAGGACTACTGGTCGCTTCCTCGATAGAAGAAATAGGTGATGGCAGGGTCAAGATACTAGAAAAGTATCTAGGGTCGTTACCAACCAAAGATAACACAGAAGACTCGATTATAACTGGTCTGCTACTCTTGATAAAGACAGCACCGAGCTTTGCCTTTAAGATAGTAAATGAGTATATCTACGCTTACAGTATCGGGCTGATTGACAATATAACACCCCTCGATATCAAAAAATTACGGGCTGTAATTTCAAAGCAGATACGAATAGAAAAGGAACTTATTGAAGCATTTATTAGAATGGAAAATGGTCAGAGAGAAGTAGTAAAGAAGTTTTTTAGTGAAATTGGATGACATCTATGATCCACCAATGACTTTATGGTATTTTCACAATTTAGAATAATTTCAGCTTTTACTATCACCTCTTATCGATGTACATATCATAGAAATCAATGTTATTGAATCTAATGATGATAAGGTAAGACCAGTTCTCACCTAGGAATAGCGAGGTTATATGGTATGTTATAATTGACACCCGATGTATTTCAGATAAGTAATACTCACTTGTAGCCATCTCTATATATATCCAAATGTTGCTATATTGAACCCAATGAAAATCTTCTTCCGATTATCTAGATAGATCTAAAGTCAATAATAGAAATTCCGCTAGCCACCCCATTCGAGCAATACTACGAGAAAAAGTCCCATTTCAAATTCTTCTCTTTGCAAAGTATATATCATCTGTATAATAATTTGCTGCCACTATGGAATTGCATCCTTGCTGGGTAAGTAGGATTGAGCTGATAGTAAAGTCTTGTCTTGCTTTAATTGCAGAGACAACAAAGTAAGAAATTCAAATAAGTTTCTAGTATGTTTCTGTCCCAAATTGTATTTAGGCACCTAGGGTAGTCAAATTGTGTGGAAGACCTCTTTCAGATATCCAGGCAAAGAATAATTAAAAGTAATATTACGTATTATGACTTAGTCTATACTATCTTCTAAATTATGAACCTTGGTAGTCTAAAAATCTAACCCATTCTGGGAACCAAAGTTCATGTTCGGAAAGTCCTATGCCTCTTGCCAGAATTTCTGGCGAATTATAATAAACAGCATCTGCTCCTATCTCCTTAGCAATTTTTAAGTTGAGTTCATCGATACTTGCAACATCGCCGACAAACTTGTTTGCTGTCAGGTCCCTGTTTTGAGTATACAGTCCTACTTGTCTACCATCAATGGTAACAACATAGCTAACAATTACTTCAATACGTTTGGCTCCAGCACGTCTTAGGTAATGGATTGTTTCTCTTGCTGTGCCCCCGGTCTGAATTGTACCTTGAATTGTTGCCACATTCTTTTCCTTAACTAGTCCCCCTATGACAAACTTCAATGATTTACCTGTTGTAAGTAGTTTATTCTTGCTGACTTGTTCTGAAAAGTCAATCATGTGATCCGAGTCGTCATATCTGTCTTTGATGATACCTTCTGAAAGCTCAAAGTTCTTGTTTTGCTTTTGGAGCTCAATATTGAAGCCCAAGCCCATCGGGCGAGCATAGTCCGGTTCGGCAAATGCTGATTCAATATCCAAATCTTTTGCCAAGAAATTTGCTTGCTCTTTACCTATATTCTTTCTAATAGTATATAGACTTCTTCCGAGTAGTGTAGAGGCAACGTGACTTTCTCTTATAAACTCAAATGGATCTAACATCATTGTACTATTTTGTAATTCTGTGACAGCATCTAGTCCTGTATCTCGATTCAACCTAAGTAGCTGGCCGGGCCTTACGTCAATAAAATCCATATCTACAAAGGATGTGCGTAAAGAATTTTCAGATGCTATAATGTTCAATGTTCTATTCTTGCTTGTGGCATAGACAAGTGGCTTAAAACCTGTGCTATTTCTATATGCAAAAATTTCATTGCCTATCTTTGTTATCAGGTTGCCTCTTAGATGTCGGTCAAGAAATTGGATAGCACGTTCAGGGTAGCCTTTATCTATTAGGAGCTTCGTAAAGATATGGCATATTTTATACAGGGAATCCGAATCTCCTGCTCGACCAATTTCCGGATGCAAATACAATTTCTCTGTATCAACAAAAAAGCCGTCCAAGGCAACGTGGATGATGTCAAAGCTATGAAATTGAGGGAACCTTTTTGATAAGTAACCTATTGCACTTCTACCAGATAATTTTTCTTTATGAGCAATTCTCATTATGGTGTCGTAGGTCGGTAAAGATCCTTCATCTGCAGAAGTATTATCACCTATAATCATCTTCCAATATGCTTTTCCCCTATGCTGAAGCAGACGCATTGAATGTGCAAGAAGACCTATTATAGAGTCATTATCTATGGTAGAGTCCAAACTGTTAAGAGCAATGATTCCGGCCAACCTTAATGACCCTGGAGCCTCTATGTTTCTGTCGAATAAAAATCTTGATTAGCCAGGTATCATCGCATCATCGTATCCTCGTATCATGTTGTCAATCTAATTTTTTCCTAATTATTGATCAGACATCAAGATGCTTCGGTCACAGATAATAACCAAATCGAAGATCTCAACAATTTAAACTGGGTCGATACTTCTATATACTGATGCTTCTTGGCTTAATTGGAAAGGCCAATGTCGGCAAATCGACATTTTTTAATGCAGCGACAGACCTTGATGTCCAACGCGGAAACTACCCCTTTACAACCATTGCCCCGAATGTGGGAGTCACATATGCCAGAGTTGGATGTGTATGCAGAGAGTTTGGAATCCAGGACAACCCTGTCCATTCCTTTTGCATCAATGGAACAAGATTTATTCCCGTCAAGCTAATGGATATTGCTGGTCTTATTCCCGGCGCCTCCAAGGGAAAGGGCCTAGGCAATAAGTTTTTGGATGACGCAAGGCAGGCTGACGCTTTGATTCATGTTGTAGACGCAGCAGGTTCTACTGACACCGTAGGAAGACCTATAATACCTGGAACAGGCGATCCCCTACTCGATGTCCAGTTCGTTGAGGAGGAACTAGACCAATGGCTTGCATCCATCCTAGGAAGAGACTGGAATAAATTAGTACGAGAGGCAGATAACCAAAGTGTAAAACTAGAGCACATGATCGCCACACGACTATCAGGGCTTTCTATCAAGGAGACAGATATTGCTCATACTATTGCTGAGTTGGGCCTTTCACGGGCAAGAGCAAATGAATGGTCTGAAAATGACATACTCAGATTCTGTAAGAAACTCAGAGGTAGGTCAAAACCTATTATAGTTGCTGCAAATAAGGCCGATTTGCAGTCAGCACAGCTTAATATTCACAAAATTAAAGATACAATGGAAAATGTTGTGCCATGCTCCTCCGAGTTCGAAGTATTGCTCAGGCGTGCGACAAAAAAGAAAAAAATCGAGTATTTGCCAGGAGACAGCCATTTCAGGACCAGGGAGGCTGCCCTAATGAACGAACAGCAAAAGCAAGCTCTTGAAAAGGCTAGTACTTTTCTTTCCAAATATGGTTCGACAGGCGTACAAGAAACTATTAATCGGACAATATTTAATTTATTGAGGTTCATCGTTGTTTATCCTGTTGAAGATGAATTGAAACTTACAGACAGGAAAGGGAATGCTCTTCCTGATGCTCATTTGCTGCCAGTTAACTCAACACCAAGAGATTTGGCAGAAAAGATCCATGCAGAACTAGGGAAAGGATTCTTGTATGCCATTGATGCTCGCAGCAAAATGAGGCTAGGAGCTGATTACAAGCTCAAAAACAATGATGTGATTAAAATTGTGTCAGCTACAAGTAGCGGTAGGTAATAATCTCAATAAATGCTGTGTCTTGGCATAGAAAGTACTGCTCACACATTTGCCGCATCCATTATAGACTATTCATTTATCAAAAGTTCTGTAAGTAAGAATAACCTAGGGAATTTGGAAAATTCACGTACAAGGATTCTATCCGATAATCGTAGTATATATTTCCCTCAAGAGGGTTCCGGAATTCATCCAAGGCTAGCTTCAAGACACCATGCGGAAGTCGCTGCCAATATTCTGAAAGAATGTATAAAAGAGTCAGGACATCGTATCCAGGATATAGATATTATTGCTTATTCCGCCGGACCAGGTCTGGGCCCATGTCTGAGAGTAGGAGCCGTTGTTTCAAGGACTCTTGCATATTTTTACAGGAAGCCACTAGTGCCTGTAAACCATGCTTTAGGGCACGTCGAGCTTGGTATAATGCTTACAGGCGCACGCGATCCCCTGGTCTTACTCATCTCTGGAGGTCACACAATGATCCTTACTTTTTCAAAGAAAAGATGGCGGGTATTTGGTGAAACACTTGATATAACTATTGGACAGCTGCTGGATCAATTTGGAAGAGCAAATGGCCTTTCATCCCCTTGTGGTGATAAAATAGAAAAATTTGCCAGGAAGTCATCGGGGACATATATCCGTCTCCCATATGTCGTAAAAGGTAATGATGTTTCTTTTTCAGGAGTCCTCAGCGCTGCCAAGAGGCTTGCGGAGAAGAGAGGCAGGAACGCACATATATTTGCAGATCTGTGCTATTCCTTGCAAGAGACAGCCTTTGCAATGATAACCGAAACAATAGAACGAGCAATCTCGTTTTCTAGCAAGAAAGAAGTATTAGTAGTAGGAGGAGTAGCAGCGAATGAGAGGCTAAAGGATATGCTCCAAAATGCATGTGTAAGACACTCTTCGAAGCTATTCATCTCTCCGAATAAATTTGCAGGTGATAACGGCTGTCAAATCGCTTGGACCGGTATTATCGACTACTTGTCTAGGAAAAAGGAAGTTGAAATAGAGAAGTCATTTGTACACCAGTCATGGAGGATTGACACGGTAGATGTTCACTGGCGGACGACCTAAGACATTTCCGAAAAATTCATACTCGCAATTTGCTTTTTTATTACCTTTGCCCACCTGCCTGGATTAAGCACCCCAAACTTATAGAAGTGGTCTCCAATACCAATTGTTACTTTTGCTATAACGAATCCATGAGATTCGACGCTAGAAACCTTGTTCAAATCTATATTCAAGATCAACTCACCTGCTTCTTTCCAAAATGTTGCCATCCTGCCTTCCGTCCTTTCAAAGAGTAGCCTCTGGGTAGTCAGCGTCAGAATGCCATTTTTGAGGTGGTCTTCTGCGCAGTCTTCTTGGAGAATTACTTTTTCTCCTTCTCTAAGAATTTTAGCGCACACGTTTTTATTCTCCCTAAATCACAAATATAACACTATTGCAGACTCATTCCTGTGTTCTATTGAGTAAAGGTGCTGAAGCCGATATCTATCATACGACATGGTATGGAAATAAAGCTATTTCCAAAGTTCGCATGGAAAAGCCTTATCGTCAAAAGCTACTTGACTATGAAATTCGCAAGAACCGTACTGTCCACGAAGCAACCATGCTATCTATTGCGAAGGGAGTAGGAGTTAGAACACCATTTGTATATTTTGTTGATCCCATTGCAACAGAAATAGTGATGGAATTCATAGAGGGTGAAAGCATAAAGAAAAAAATAAATCAAGATCTCGCCCTACAAATGGGCAAATGCGCAGGACTGCTGCATATTAATAATATTGTCCACAGCGATTTGACCACATCTAATTTTATTAAAGTTAAAGACAATAGACTCGTGCTGCTTGATTTCGGATTAGCTTTTTTTTCAGAGAGACTAGAGGACAAGGCAGTAGACATACGTTTGGTTAAAGAAGTTCTTTATAGCTCATACGTCTCCATATGCGCTAAGGTATTTTCAAAGTTTCTCGAAGGCTACTCATTAGTTATAGGTCAAAAGACAAGTCAGGCTACACTAAGAAAAGTACGGGAGATTGAACTTAGGGGTAGATATTCCAGGATCACCTAGTACGAGTCAACCCCCAAATCCTGCATGGCCTTGCGAGTCACAGCCTCGAAGGCAGCTCACTTTAAGAATCGCCATTATGACATCAGGATGAAGATAGTAAAGACACTAGATCGGTTTAGTGAAAAAACAGCTCGTGAAGACATGTCTATGTTCCAATCTTCCATATAGCAGAATCTCATCCTTACGTAGTGCCACTATTGATCATTTAATTGAGAGACGCGATCATCCTGGCTTATGAAATCTGTAATATTTGTTAGTTCCAATGAGAAGAAATACTATGAAGTCAAATCACTTCTTTCTAACTTTGACATCGATGTACAGTTTGTCAAAAAAAATTTGATTGAACTCCAAGCAGATTCAATGGAAGTTATTGCGTTAAATAAATCACATTATGCATTCTTAGAAATCTCAAAGCCCCTTATAGTTGAGGACGACGGCCTATTTATAGCAGAACTAAATGGATTTCCTGGGCAGTATTCAGCCTTCGTGTTCAAAACCATAGGGAACTTGGGAATTATAAAGCTGCTCCATAACACAAACTTTAGATGTGCTATTTTCAGGTCTGTTTTTGCTTTTAACGACGGAAAGAAATCGCTTACGTTTAGTGGGGAGACAAGGGGCACTATAGCAAGAAGGTTGACCAAAGGAGGATGGGGGTATGATCCAATATTCATACCAGAAAACTCAGACATGACCTATGGAATCTTAGAGACTAGAGGAATAAAGGACTCTTTGTCCCATCGGGCTGTTGCGCTAAGAAAATTTGGTGAATGGTTTAGTGATAATTCTGCTTAGCAAGAATTATGAGTTTTGAGATCCTCTTGGAATACGCAAGATAGGGAAACGATATCGACATTTTAATCATATACTGAAAAACCATAGTAAGACATAATTCTCTTATAGGACATCACTTTGTACTTTCTTCCTGCTCAGTGCATTAACAAGGTTGTCTCTGTAGCGACGTAGAATGATACTATAAAGAAGTAACCTTAGTCCCTATTGTGCTGTAGGTCATCCCGAAGACTATCTTTTTGTCTTGATGAAGCCAAATGGAAACAATCGGACAAGGAAAAGCCTGTTGAGAGAACTGTCTGGGCTGTAAAAGAATAAAGAAGTGTCATCATTAATGAACTTAATGAAAATAGACAATTGTATATTCCCAGAAGGTCTTCTTTACGATATCGAAAATTTCGTTTGGGTAGATGTAAAAGCAACTAAAGTAGTCACAATTGGTATCACCACGCTGCTTTCTTCCATTTCGGGTAGACTATCTACTATCAAGCTGAAGGAGGTAGGAACAGAAATAGAAAAGGGAAAAGGCCTTGCGACTATCGAAAGCAACAAGTATTTTGGAGTTGTCAGGGCTCCGCTTACAGGCAGGATTATCGAGGTAAATGAGTTTATTCGTCGAAAACCGAAATTGGTAAATGACTTTCCTTATTCCTATGGGTGGTTTGTCAAAATGGAACCATTATCCATAGATAAATATCCGGTCAACTTGCAGCCCATCGAAAGCTGTCACGATAAAGTAAAGGCGTTAATTAATGACTTACATATCCGATGTTTCGTAGCATATCCTGACTATGAAATGTACGAGATCGGAGTTGAATGTGCTGCGACCCTCACAAAGTTAGACGAGTTGATTTCGAAAATAGAAATCGGAGAGATTGTTCATTTGGTATCGGATGACAAAACAGCCGATCTAGAAATGGTAAGATGGTCTCAAGAGAGTGGGCAGTCAATACTAGAAACTAGACCAGAAGAAAATCTATTGCATTTCATAGTCAAAAAAGTCAAATAGATTGCCGACGTCAGGGCATCTAAATTAGCATATAAAAGCAGCTACTTCTCTATTGGATTGGCAATCATATTGCCCCACTCCGTCCACGAACCGTCATAATTCTTCACATTTGGATATCCCAGCAAGTATTTAAGAACAAACCAGGTATGTGAAGACCTTTCGCCTATTCTGCAATACGTGATAATTTCCTTCTCAGGGATTATACCTTTATTCTTGTACATCGCTTCTAGTTCTTCCTTGGACTTGAATGTACCATCTTCTTTAACAGCTTGGGCCCACGGTATATTCTCTGCACCTGGGATATGACCTCCCCTTTGTGCATGCTCTGTTGGATATTCTGGCGGTGCAAGTATTTCTCCGGTAAATTCCTTGGGGCTTCGAACGTCAACCATTTTTACTTTATCCTTTTGGTCCAAGGCTTTTTTTACCTCGTCTAGAAACACTCTAATATTTTCATCAGGGGTTGATGCTTTAAAATTACCTTCAGGAAGATTCGAGGGAGCATCTTTGCTCAGAGGACTATCTTCTTCCAGCCATTTTTTTCTTCTACCATTCATTAGTCTGATATCTTTATATCCATAACATTTGAAAACCCAAAATGCAGCTGCAAACCAATTGTTAAAGTCTCCATAAAGAATCAAAATGGTGTCATCGTTTATACCCACTCGTCGTAGCAATTTTTCACATGAATCCCTTGACAGAATATTTCTACTCGTTGGATCATTAATGTCCTCTTTCCAATCAAACAAAACTGCACCGGGGACATGACCTAACTGATAGTTCGCTTTCGGGTCATAATCTACTTTGGCTATTCTGACATTCGAATCCTTCAAGTGATCCTCGACCCATTGTGTATTTACTAATACCTCCTGATGTGTATACTCCATATTGAGATCATGGTGGTGTAGATGAAGGTAGCATATATTAGATTTTATATTCCAGGCCTGTGATAAATGACTTACATTGCTTAGGCCAGTCATTGAAGTCCAACTTTAAGATCAAATGGGTATTGTGCCTAGATACAGTTGATAGTCGGCAAGTTATCCTATTAGAAATTGAACTGCGAGTAGCGGCATTAGCGCTGCCCTGCCAGATTCTTTCTTACTGTATATAAGACGAAGTCACACTTGTAACAAATGTAGTACAGGCTATCAAAGTCAGAACACAAGGTCATGACGTCATAGCAACGTGGGCATTCAATCTCGCTTTCAATCTCCCTCCCAATTTTCTCAGGTAGCTCCCCTGAGAACTCATAGCTATCTTCAGAAATATGGTCGAGCGGCGAATCAATTTCAGCCTTGTTATACATTGGTTTGTTTAGTATTTCCTAGATATTAAAAGGCTGAAACACCCCCTAGCCGGTGGGAGGGTGTTGCTGTTTAACGTAACAAAAAAAGAACACCTTTTAGAACCTATAGTTGCTAAGATACACGTAAAAGAGTTCTCGATCACATGGTTATTCTTGAAGTATAAAAACATACAAGATAATGGCCCATCTCATCAGAGCCTATTAGCCGTACGATTACATCACGTATTCTTGAATATACCTGTTGGTGTAGCGGCCTTGATTCTGGAGGACTACTATTCTCGATATTTCGCTTTCATCCATTATTGCAAATCTAGGAAGTTTTGTTACGAGACAATCCGCAAAAGTTTTTACCTCACTCATTTCCAACATATTGCTCTTTTCTAAACGTTGTACTGACATTCCGATATGCATATAGGACTTTATTTCTACGAAATGTGGAAATGCTTGAGATATGAGTCTGGCAAAGTCGTTCACAAAGTTAATTTCTTCATTATAACCTCTAATCATAGTCATTCTTAGAACCGTTCTGGTCCTTGCGCTAGCTAGAAATTCCAAGCTCTCGCACCACCTTTCCCAAGCGTTCTTGTGACGGGGTCTATTAATTAAATGAAATGTTTTCCTATTGGTTGCGTTTGTTGAAAGATAAAGCTGGGTCGGTAACGCATCTTCATCGGCAAGTCGTCTAAGCATAGCTGGCTCCTGGCCATTTGTTACTAGGAAAACAGATTTGGTGGCTTTGAGGCTTTTTAGGTATTTAATTAGTTGTGGCAGTTTAGGATACATAGTCGGTTCACCAGATAAGGATATAGCATAATGGGCGGGCAACAAACTTTCATCTAACTTTTTCTTGTCATTTTTATTGTTGCCATAGAATCCAGATAGAAGTCGCTCCCTTTCTTTCATAAGTTGGTGAACAATTACATCCGGTTCGTCAACTAGATGTGGTGGCATCTTTAGAGTATCATAAAACTCGGCTGGTCTCCAACAATAAATACATCTATTTTCACAATTCATTGCTGTTGGTGTCATTTCCATGCATCGATGAGTCGAAATACCGTAAAACTTGTGTTTGTAGCAGTTTCCTTCATTCGCAAATGATTTTTTTGTCCAGTGGCATATCTCGACAGCAGAGTGATTATATATCCCGTATTTTGCCTTCTGCAACTTCGACTTGGTCAGTGGAGATATTCGTATCAAATTATCCTCTTTGGTATGCGAAATATATTCGTCCGAACAGCTCATTTACGACATCTTTGAAGGTAGGAGATTTAAAGCTTGCAGACAGAGTACTATCCAAAGCCTTCTGAAATAAAAATGCACAGTACTCATCATGCTGAAATGAAAATTCAGTGCCTGTACTAATACATAACTTTGCTTGGAATTATAGTAGTATATTTCAGTCATTTAATGGGGTAGGTGAGACAGCGACCTACTACCACCGCACGAAAAGTGTGTGAAGGCACACCATCAAGCAAACTCAGTATTCGATACTTTTTCTTTGGTAGAGGGAAAAAGAATACAATGGATATAACAACTTCACAGTCTCGGTATGTCATTCTCGGCTGTCTTATAGATTTTTGTACCTGTTTCTTTAGCTATTAAGCAATGACGGTAAATACTAAAGATATCATGAAAATAGGTCTTGATCTTGTAGGTTGGAATAGAATGCCTTTTGATAGCGCAATTCACAATAAAGGCACTAATATTCAGAAGGCATTAATTGCTGTTGATGTTTCCACCGCAGAACTCTTCTTAGCAAAGAATGCTGGCTGCGACGCGGTGATAGCACACCATCCTATTGGAGCTTCATCTATGGGATTCCACCGAGTATTCGATAGACATGTGCAATTCATGATTCAAAATGGAGTTCCGGAAAATGCAGCTAGAAATGTTGTAAAAAACCTAAAGCGCAGAATTCAAATTAAGTCTCATGCGAATATCTATAAACAAATTGTAGATGCGGCAAGAATTTTAAAAATGCCGCTAGTAAATATTCACCAACCATGCGATGAATTCATGCGAAGAGTTATTTTAAAAAAAATTAGAAATTGCAAAAAAGATCATAAAGTTTCAGATCTCTTAAAATTGGTCGAAGATATTCCGGAATTTAAGAATGCTGCAAATAGGCCACTAATTACACTCGGAAGCGCAAAAAATAATGTGGGCCAGGTGGCTCTAGTTGTTGCAGCTGGAACAAATGGAGGTTATCCAATAGCTAAACTATATTATGAGCATAATGTATCAACAGTTATTTACCTTCACATTGACCCTGGGGATGCAGCGAAACTGAAGGCTGACAAAGTACGGGGAAATCTCGTAATTTTAGGACATTTGGCTGGCGACTCAATAGGTTTAAACGCCTTGGCAGACAAGCTTGAACTAAAGGGTGTAGAGACAGTTAGGATGGGCATTATATCTGCGTCCAAGAAGGGATGATAAGATAAAAAAATGTATTACCACTTTAAAATTCATTCCCAAATTTGATTAAGAACCGTATAAATAGAGTTGTTGTAAATCATAAATAAATTTGCGGCCTTCGTAGTATAGCCTGGTTAGTATAGGCGGCTGTGGAGGGAGGTACGGTAAAATAATGCTGGTTCACGAACTTACCTGCAGAGACCGCTTGAGGAGGGTTCAAATCCCTCCGAAGGCCCTTGTTCTTATAAATTAAAGACTGTTGAATAGTTTTATGCTCGGATAATACTTTCTTAAGGTATATCTCTACTAAAGAATCATTAGTATTATCTTCATGTCTCTTCTCATCTCTCAGTTTTGACTAAATGATCCTCATATATCTTGGGGCTCAAGAGAAGCCATCCATAATTATTTTCATCATGCACATACCTTATCTCTCTGATATCAGGTCTTAGGTTCTTCTTTCTCAAAGAGAATAAGAATTCTCCTTGGATAATTAATCCCAATTTTTTAGCGAGTGGGTCTAATGTGCCACCCCGTGGTAGCAGAATACGAACACAAAATTGGGCCTGAAGGCCAGTTCTCTCATAATGCAAGGCTATTTCCTCTACGGTTTTGTGGATATGGCCGATTTCTCGGACTTCAAATGTCTTTATAACTGGAAAATTGGCATAAAATGATACACCAGAGGATGCCATATTTGTCTTGTAATATGTTAGCTACTCGGATAAATTCCTTCGCAAAATGCGATTAGGAACTTTGGCTCCTCCTAAACCTAAAAATATAGACTTCTGGCTATAATCTTATAAACCCAAACAAAGGCTAGGATTAGTAGTAATATACTCGAGTCATTGCTACCATTTCTTCGTAATGGCACCAAAGAGGTTCACATATGTTGCAATGCATACAAAGGGTACTACTATATAGTTCTGCGTTTGGAAGACCAGAACGTTGTACGAGAATTCTTCCATACACCATAATCAGATACCGCCTTTACATATCCAAGAAGTAAATGGTGCCGGAGGCGGGATTCGAGCCCGCGACCTTTCGATTATGAGTCGAACGCTCCAGCCAGGCTGAGCTACCCCGGCACCCAAAGCTCTGGCAGCGTTCAGCCAACAAAACCTTTTTTGGAACATAATATAAACTACTCAAACCTTAGTCTAACATATATTCGAGCAGGCCTTAGAACATAATCTTTGATAAATGCTCTCATTATACAAAAAGGTTATATAGTGTGAAAAGGCGATTCAGAGTATCAACAATCAACCTGAGATATTGTAGCGGAACCATGATTGGGATTAATCATCAAAATCGATTTCATGCTATAGCCATATTCTAGCTAACTGGCAACTTATCAGAGATGACTATCTATGGACAGATGAGGCCTATCTAAGAGGCCTGTCCAGATACGACTCTGAACAGACTATTAGTTTTTCTTGGCTGATGTGTGCCTCTGGATTAAATGAGGTCGGCCCCTATATCTCAGGTGCAGGCAGAGCGGAACTGGACAAATTCTAGTTTTTGGTTCTATTAATAATTGGTCAGAGAAGTCGAAGACATATGTATCAATAGTTAATCTTAAAGTGAATTTGATGGTCATAATTTTTGAAATTACAACATATTTGACCATTGGCATTGGCGCCTAATCAAACTGAGCGTAATTTTTTTAAGAGCAATTCAGCTTGCCACTTTAGTTTCTTCTGACACTACAACCTTCATTTCTTCTTCTCTAAACTGTTTTTGGAATGGATAATAGGCTGTAAGTCCATCTCTACTATATTCTTCGACCCATCTGAATTTTCTCTGTAGAGTTGCCGTGTATACCTTTTTCCAGTCAAGGTTTACATGCATGAGCCATGCCACTACAACTCTCGGATCTATATAATTTCTCAACGACGTTCCAAGGTTGTAATCCCGAGTTTCCTTTTGCACTTTGAGTTGCATTTCTATTCTCTCTATTCTATCTTCAATTCTATTTTTCTGAACATCTGTTTTCCATCTACCTTCAATAAGATCTGACCTCAATCTCTTGATAGTTTCCTCCTTCTTTATTATAGAGTCCTTGAA
>Ga0126312_10000651_pt1 | contig 21376 bp, 22 predicted proteins | sample Plot104A_FD_92537 | JGI IMG/M metagenome (GOLD analysis project Ga0126312, IMG submission 92537) | Serpentine soil microbial communities from UC McLaughlin Reserve, CA, USA - Plot104A | ecosystem: Environmental > Terrestrial > Soil > Grasslands | place: USA: UC McLaughlin Reserve, Lake County...
CGACGCTGCCGAGCATCCCGATCTTGACGGCGTCCACCCCGATGTCGTCGACGACCGCCCGGACCTGCTCGACGATCACGTCGCCGGGAACCGGGTGTACCGCGGTCACGCCGACCGTGTTCTGCGCCGTGATCGCGGTGATCGCGGTCATGCCGTGCACCCCGGAGCGAGCGAACGCCTTGAGGTCCGCCTGGATGCCGGCACCACCGCCGGAATCCGAGCCGGCGATCGAAAGCACTCGAGGAAGTCGGTCGGGCGCCACGGGCAAGCCAGGATAGGAGTCGCCTCGTTGTCACACTCGCGCGCCCACGCTTGAGCCGTGTGCCCGGAGCATCGGCACGGTGCTCGCCGCCGTGGCCACGTTTGCTCTGGAGGGAGTCAAGCCCCAGGAGGTCACCGTCGAGGTCGACGTGCGGCGTGGCCTGCCGGCGTTCACGCTCGTCGGGCTGCCGGATCGCGCGATCCGCGAGTCGCGCGAGCGCGTGCGTGCGGCTCTCCTCAACTCCGGCCTCGACTTCCCGCAGAAGCGACTGACCGTCAACCTCGCGCCCGCGCACGTGCGGAAGGCGGGCCCGAGCTTCGACCTCGCGATCGCGGTCGGGCTGCTCGCGGCGAGCGGGCAGGTGCCGGCCGAGCAGCTGGATCAATGGGCGCTCGCCGGCGAGCTCTCCCTCAGCGGCGAGCTGCGCGCGGTTCGCGGCGCCCTGAACGCGGCTCTGGGCGCCCGCCGCGCGGGCTACGCCCGGCTGCTCGTTCCCGAGCCGAACGCTCCCGAGGCCGCCCTCGCGGAGGGCATCGAGGTGAGCGCCATCCCATCGCTCAGGCGGCTCGCCGACCTCCTTCACGGCCGCTGGACGCCCGAGCCCGCCCGTCCGGCCGTCCCCGATCCCGAGGGGCCGGCACCCGAGGCCCCCGATCTCGCTGACGTGCGCGGTCAGGAGGACGCGAAGCGCGCGCTGGAGATCGCTGCCGCCGGGAGTCACAACCTCCTCATGGTCGGCCCTCCGGGAGCCGGCAAGACGATGCTGGCGCGCCGCCTGCCGGGGATCCTGCCGCCGCCGAGCTTCGAGGAGGCGCTCGAGATCACACAGGTCCACAGCGCAGCCGGCGTCGGGACCGGACGGCTCGCGACCGAGCGCCCTTTCCGCGCGCCTCATCACACGATCTCGGCGCCGGGCCTCGTGGGCGGCGGCACCCGGCCCATGCCCGGCGAGATCACGCTCGCCCACCGGGGCGTCCTGTTCCTCGACGAGCTGCCCGAGTTCGCGCGGAGCGCGGTCGACGCGCTCCGCCAGCCGCTCGAGGAAGGCCGGGTCGAGGTCACCCGCGGGCAGCGCACGCTCGACTTCCCGGCGAACGCGATCGTGGTAGCGGCGTGCAACCGATGCCCCTGCGCGCGCCCGCCGGACCGCTGCTCGTGCACGACGCTCGAGCTGGCGCGCTACCAGCGCCGTCTCAGCGGCCCGCTCGTGGACCGGATCGACCTCGTCTGCCAGGTCGAGGCGGTCCCGGCGGTTCAGCTGGTGGATGACTCGACCGAGCACCGGACGCCTTCGCTCGAGGTGCGCGCCCGCGTGGCGGCCGCACGCCGGCGGCAGCTCGCACGCCTGGCGGGCACGGGCGTCCTGTGCAACGGCGACATGGATGGCCGTCTAACACGCACGGAGGTGCCGCTGGAGGCGAACCTGGCGGCGCGCCTCCTTGCGCTCCGCGACCGCATCCCGCTGAGCGGTCGCGGGCACGACCGGGTGCTCCGGGTCGCGCGCACGATCGCCGACCTCGAGGGTCGCGAGCTGCTGCTCGAGCGCGACGTGGACGAGGCGCTGTCCTACCGGCTCGACACCTGGCAGCGGGTGGCTGCGTGATGATGGACGGCTGCGACGCGTGCCTGCGGCGCGCGTTCCTCATCGCGCATCTAGCGCCCCGCATCGCGGGTCTGCTCGGCCGTGGAGAGCGCCGCGCGACGGGCCTGCTCGGCCTGCCGGAGGACGACCTCATCGCCGTGGCAGCGGGCCGACGCGTCGAGGAGGCGCTCGGGTTTCTCGAGGCCCTCGACCCTGACGCCGAGCGGGTGCGTCTCACCGACGCGGGCTTCGTCGTGGCCTGCGCTCACTCGGACCGGTACCCGCCGCTGCTGCGCGACCTCTCGGACCCGCCCGCCGTGCTGTTCGGAAGCGGCCGTGCCGAAGCACTCGCCCTCCTCGCCGAGGAGCCCGCGGTCACGGTCGTCGGCACGCGGCGCGCCAGTCCGTACGGCACCGAGGTGGCGTACGCGCTGGGGCGCGGGCTGGGCGCGTCCGGGGTCCCGGTCGTGAGCGGCCTGGCGCTCGGCATCGACGGCACGGCGCACCGCGGCTGTCTCGACGGCTGCGGTGTGCCGGTGGCGGTGGTGGCGAGCGGCCCGGACGTGGTCTATCCGCGGCGTCATCGGTCGCTGCACGAGCGGGTGCGCGAAGCAGGTCTCGTTCTGTCGGAGCTTCCGCCCGGCACCGATCCCTATCGGTGGAGCTTCCCGGCCCGCAACCGGATCATGGCGGGGCTCGCCCGGATGACGCTGGTGGTGGAGGCGGCGGACCCGAGTGGAAGCCTGATCACCGCCGAGTTCGCCAAGGACCTGGGCCGCTGCGTCGCGGCGGTGCCCGGACGGGTGACCTCGAGCCTTGCTCGCGGCACCAACAACCTGCTGAAGGACGGCGCGACGCCGATCAGCGGCACCGAGGACGTCCTGGACGAGCTGTTCGGCGTGGGGGTTCGTCCGATCGCCGAGCCCGGCGACTCCCTCCAGGTCCCGGCGGACCCGTTCCTCCGGACGGTTCTCGAGGCGGCCGAGACGGGCGACTCGGTGGAGGCCGTGGCGGACGCGACCGGCCGCAGCGTCGCCGAGACGCGTGCCGCGCTCGGGCGCCTCGAAGCCGACGGCTACCTGGTCCGCCGCGACCTCGGCGGCTGGGAGCGATCGGCCCGCTGATGGCGGATGACCCCCGTCGGAGGCTTGGGGCTCGCGGTGAGGAGCTTGCCGCGCGGCATCTGGAGGCACGCGGCGTTCAGGTGATCGACCGGAACTTTCGGACCCGGTACGGGGAGCTCGACATCGTCGGTCGGGACGCGCGGTTTCTCGTCTTCTGCGAGGTGAAGACGCGGATCGTGCGGGACGCCTCCGGTCCGGCGGACGTGCTCGGGCCGTTGGCGGCGATCGGGACGCGCAAGCAGCGGCAGGTACGGGCGATGGCCCGCGAGTGGCTGGCTCAGGGCCGCGCGGACGGCCCGCGGCCTCCGGAGGCTCGCTTCGACGCCATCGGGGTCAGCTTCGACGCCCGCGGCCGCCTGCTCGCGCTCGAGCACCTCGAGGCCGCCTTCTGATAAACGAGCGGCATGCCCGACCCTGCGGCGGACGCCGCTAGCCCTCCAGAGCCAGCTGCGTGTACGCGATCGACTGGAACGACATCCGGTGCAGCGGCGAGACGCCGTTCGCGGCTATCGCGGCCCGGTGCTCCGGCGTCGAGTAGCCGACGTTCGTCTCGAAGTCCCAGCCCGGGTGGCGCTCGGCGGCGCGGCGCATGTAGCGGTCGCGGCTCACCTTGGCCAGGACGGAGGCTGCCGCGATCGCGGCGCTGCGGCAGTCGCCGTCGATCACGGCGCGCTGCTCGAAGCCGAACTGCGGCACGTTGAAACCGTCGACCAGGCAGACGGCGCCCGGCACGGCCACGCCGAGCAGCGCGGTCCGGAGCGCCTCCAGGTTCGTCTTGTGGAGCCCGCGGAGGTCGATGCCGCGCACGCAGCGCGACACGATCACCGAGCGCGCCGCCGCCCGCATCACGAGCGGGTAGAGCTCCTCGCGCATCTCAGCCGTGTGCTGCTTCGAGTCGTTGAGGCGAGTGAGCGCGCGCCGGTCCGTCAGCGTCAGCCGCTCGAGGTCGAACAGCACCGCGGCGGCCACCAGCGGTCCCGCCAGCGAGCCCCGCCCCGCCTCGTCGGCGCCCGCGACGTAGCGGCAGCCGATCTCACGGTCGAAGGCGAACAGTCGCCGACCGGTGCGCGGACGGCCTTTCGGCCGGCGAGCCCTGCGTCGCGAAGGCGTGGTGGTCTCGTCCCGCGGCATCCCCACTGGTGGCGCCGATCATAGGTGGGCACACGGCGGAAGCGTCTCCGCGCGAGCCCTTTAGACCTACAGTAGGCCGATTCGGCGCGGAGGCCAATAGGTCATGAAGGCCTTGCCGATGATCCATTTCTTCGGGACCGGCCCCCACTCGCGGCTGTCAGCCGACTCGCCGCGGTTGTCGCCCATCATGTAGTAGTCGCCCTTCGGGATCGTGATCTCGCGCGGCAGGTTGCAGGTCGGGCAATCCGGGTCGAGCCGCGCGAACGGCTCGTCCTGACGCTTCCCGTTGATGTAGACCGAGCCCTCGATCACCTTGAGGCGGTCACCGGGCAGGCCGACCACGCGCTTGATGAAGTTCGTGTCGGAGCGCTCCGGCGTGCCCTCGGGGCAGGGCTGGTCGCTCGGGCGCTGCACGCCGCATACGCTCGGCTGGCCGGCGGGCGGCTTGAAGACGACGATGTCGCCGCGATCCGGGTCGCCGAAGCGGAAGCTCACCCGGTCCACCAGCACGCGCTGGCCGATCTCGAGCGTCGGCACCATCGACTCGCTGGGGATGCGGAACGGCTTGACGAGAAACGCCTGGATGCCGAGCGCGAGGCCGAGCGCAACCGCCACGATCGTGACGAGCTCGATCAGCGAGTTGTGCTGACGCTTCTGCGTGCCCTTCGCCACCGGACCCCGGGGCCCCGTCCTAGGACGCCTGGTCGTCGTCTGCCGGCTGGTCGGCCGGCTCTGGCTCGGCGGGCGCCTCATCCGCCTCCGCCCTGGCGGGCGCCTGGTCCGCCTCGGCGGCGGGCTCTCCGCTGCCACCGTCCGCCTCCTGCGCGGCGGCCTCGTCCTCCTCGGCCGCGACCTGCTCGCCAAGCTCCTCCTCGCCGGGCCGTGGGGCGTCGTCCGGCGGCATCGCGCCCTCCTCGACGAGCCCGGGCTGGATGACCTCCTCGGCGCCCGACCAGCGGCGCTCGCGCACCCGCGAGGCGCGTCCGACGCGCTCGCGCAGGTAGTAGAGCTTGGCGCGCCGCACGTCGCCGCGCGCGGCCACCTCGATGCGCTCGATCTTCGGCGAGTGCACCGGGAAGGTGCGCTCCACGCCGACCCCGAACGACTGCTTTCGCACGGTGAACGTCTCGCGCACGCCGCTGCCCTGGCGCTTGATCACGATGCCCTCGAACACCTGCGTGCGCCGGCGCGTGCCCTCCACGACCTGGAAGTGAACTCGCACGCGATCGCCCGCCTGGAAGGACGGGACGCGGCGCAGCTGCGCGCGCTCGATGCTGTCGATCACTCCGTTCATGGGCACAAAAAACGCGACCGTGGGAGCCGTCGCGCGTGGACGGATCATGGTAGCGAAGGGACCGGGTGGCCCTGGGCGAGGCCGCGGGCGGTGCCCGCGGCGGAGCGATGCCGCCTTGGGCGAGGCCGCGGGCGGGGCCCGCGGCGGAGCGATGCCGCCTTGGGCGAGGCCGCGGGCGGTGCCCGCGGCGGAGCGATGCCGCCTTGGGCGAGGCCGCGGGCGGTGCCCGCGGCGGAGCGCTGCCGCCTTGGGCGAGGCCGCGGGCGGTGCCCGCGGCGGAGCGCTGCTATTCCGGGGGGCGCCGCTCGCGGCTTTGCGCGAGCCGCCACTCGCGGATGCGGGCGTGGTCGCCGGACAGGAGCACGTCAGGCACGGCGTGCCCGCGCCACTCGGACGGGCGCGTGTAGTGCGGGTACTCGGGGGCGCCCTCGAGCGCCTCGCTGAACGACTCCTCGACCGCGCTGTCCTCATGCCCGAGCGCGCCGGGCAGCTTGCGGATCACGGCGTCCACGACCACCATCGCGGCGAGCTCACCGCCCGACAGGACGTACGGGCCGATGGAGACGACGTCGGTGGCGAGGTGCTGGTTCACACGCTCGTCGAAGCCCTCGTAGCGCCCGGACAGCAGCGTGAGCGCGGGCTCGGCGGCGAGCTCGGAGGCGAGCGCGTCGTCGAGCTGCCGGCCGCCCGGCGACAGCGCGACCGTGCGGTGCGGAGGAGGAGCGGCGTCGTAGCGCGCCTCGAGCGCAGCCTCCACCACGTCAACGCGGATGACCATCCCGGCGCCGCCGCCGTAGGGCGTGTCGTCGACCTGCCCGGCCTTGAGCGGAGTCGTCTCGCGGAGGTCGACCAGGTCCAGCTCGTGGCCGAGCCCGAGCACGTTCGTCACGTGGCGCTGCGTCCTGAACCAGTCGAACCAGTGAGGAAACAGCGTGAAGACGTCGATCCTCATCCGAGGAAGTCCGCGTTCACGTGGATCTCCCGGGCGCCCGTGTCGACCCGCGCGATCGCGTCCGAGACGAACGGGATCAGCGAGCCGTCGTCGAGCTCGAGCACGGAGCACGACGGGCCGTCGACCACCCGGGCAACCGTTCCGAGCCCGGGCACGCGGCAGCCAACCAGGTCCGAGGCGAGCCACTCGTCCCCGGCGAGCTCGTCCTCGACAAGCAGCGTCTCGCCGCGCAGCGAGCCCGGGTCGTCGACGCCCGCGAGTCGGATCAGGGGCCGCTCGCCGGTGCCGGCCCTGCGGGCGATCTCGTAGGAGCCGCCCGCGACGATGAGCGAGGCGCCCTCCGGCAGCTCGTGCCGCGCGCCCTCCACGTAGAAGCTCCCGTCCAAGCCGTGCGGTTTCCCCACGCGGCCGGCGGTCACGAGCGTCAATCGACGACGTCGACGAGTACCCGGTGTCCCTCGCGGACGGCGGCGGCCTTGACCACGGTCCTGAGCGCGGCGACGGTGCGCCCGCCGCGGCCGATCACCTTGCCGGCGTCGTCCTCCGCGACGTGCAGCTCCAGGACGAGCGTGCCGTCGTCCTCCTCGAGCGACTCCACGCTCACCTCGTCCGGGCTGTCGACGAGCGACCGGGCGAGGTACGCGAGGAGCTCCTCCATCTACTCGGCGGCGTCGTCCGCCGGCTCGGGAGTCTCGGCCCGCGCCTCCACGATGTCGTCGGGCGCCTCGGCCGCCTCGGGCTCAGCCCCGGCCGCCTCCGGCTCCGCAACGGCCGCCGGCGCCTGCGAGACGCCCGCGCTGCCGGTCGAGGTTCCGCCGGCCAGGCCCTTCGAGTGCGCCTTGACGAGCTGCTTCACGGTGTTCGTCGGCTGCGCGCCGCGCGAGACCCAGTGCTGGAAGCGCTCCTCGTCGATCACGATCGTCGAGGGCTCCGTCTGGGGGTTGTAGTGGCCGATCGTCTCGATGAAGCGCCCGTCGCGCGGCGAGCGCTGGTCGGAGACGACCACGCGCCAGATCGGATTCTTCTTGCTCCCCACGCGGGTGAGGCGGACTCGTACGGACATAGGCTCGGGGAGGTTAGCGACCGCCGGCCAGCTGCTGCAGCGACGGCATCTTGCCGCGCGAGATCTGCTTCATCACCTTGCGCATCTGGCCGAACTGCTTGACGAGCTGCGACACGGCCTGCACCGAGGTCCCCGAGCCGCGCGCGATCCGCCGCCGGCGCGAGCCGTCGATGATCTTCGGGTTGGCCCGCTCCTCCGGGGTCATCGAGCGGATGATCGCCTCGAGCCGGTCGAGCTCCTTCTCGTCGACGTTCAGCGAACCGAGCTGCGACCCGATCCCCGGCATCATCTTCAGGAGCGACCCGAGCGGGCCCATGTTCCGCACCTGCTGCATCTGCTCGAGGAAGTCGTCGAGCGTGAACTGCTCCTTTCGGATCTTCCGCTCGAGCTCCGCCGCCTGGCGCTCGTCGATCTGCTTCTCGGCCTTCTCGACGAGCGTCATCACGTCGCCCATGCCGAGGATCCGCTGCGCCATCCGGTCGGGGTGGAAACGCTCGAAGTCGGCGAGCTTCTCTCCCGTCGATGCGTACAGGACCGGCTTGCCCGTCACCGCCTTCACGGACAGCGCCGCGCCGCCTCGGGCATCGCCGTCGAGCTTCGTTAGGACGACGCCGTCGAAGTTGGCCGTCTCGGCGAACTGCTCCGCCACGTTCACGGCGTCCTGGCCGGTCATGGCGTCGACGACGAGCAGCACGTTGTGCGGCTTCGTGCGCTCCTTGATCTGCGCCAGCTCCTTCATCAGGTTCTCGTCGATGTGGAGCCGGCCGCTCGTGTCGACGATCAGCGCCTCGCGGTGGTCCTGCTTCGCCTGGTCGAGCGCCCACTCCGCGATGTCGACGGGGTCGCGGCCGGTGCCCTGCTCGTACACGTGGGCGCCCGCCTGCTGGCCGACCTTGATGAGCTGCTGCACGGCCGCCGGGCGGTAGACGTCGCAGGCCGCGACGGCCACGTCCATGCCGTGCTCCTCGCGCAGGTGGCGTGCGAGCTTCGCGGTGGCGGTCGTCTTGCCCGAGCCCTGGAGCCCGGCCATCAGGATCACGGTCGGGCCGGGCTTCGCGATGGCGAGGTCGCGGCCGCTCCCGCCCATGAGCGTGGTCAGCTCGTCCGAGACGATCTTCACGACCTGCTGGCCCGGATTCAGCGAGGCCAGCACGTCCTGCCCGAGCGCCCGTTCCTTCACCGCCGTGGTGAACTCCTTGACGACCTTGAAGTTCACGTCCGCCTCGAGCAGCGCCAGCCGCACCTGGCGCATGGCCTGGTTGATGTCGTCCTCGGTCAGCTTGCCGCGCGAGCGGACATCGTCGAGGGCGGCCTGAAGCCGGTCGGAGAGGGCGTCGAACACGCATGAGAGGCTAGCTGTGTGGAGAAGCGGCGGTGGTCGACATTCGTCACGGCGAAGGTCCTCAACCCGGTCGTGAGAGCGGCAGCCCGGGCCGGGCTGCCGCTGCCGATTGTCGTGATCCTCGAGACCCGTGGGCGGCGGAGTGGTCAGCCCCGTCGCGTCGTGGTCGGGCGAGCGCTCCACGGCGACATGCTCTGGATCGTCGCCGAGCACGGACGGAAGGCTTCCTACGTGCGGAACATCGAGGCGGACCCGCGCGTTCGCGTCCGTATCGGCCGTCGCTGGCGCTCAGGTACCGCGCACGTGCTGGCGGAGGACGACTGGCGCGAGCGTCAGCGCCGGATGCCGAACAGGCTCAACTCGGCAGTTGTCCGCGCCATGGGCACCGAGCACGTCACGCTCCGGGTTGATCTGGATCCCGATCATCGCCGCGCGGCTTCGGCAGCGCCGCGCTGAGCTGGCCCAGCGCCTGGGTGACCTCGCTCGGGATGATCCAGACCTTGTTCGACTCGCCCTGGGCGATCTGCGGCAGCACCTGGAGGTACTGGTAGGCGAGCAGCTTCGGGTCGGCGTCGCCGCGGTGGATCGCGTCGAAGACGGTCTCGATCGCCTTCGACTGGCCCTCCGCCTCGAGGATCTGAGCCTCCCGCCGGCCCTCGGCACGCAGGATCGCCGACTGCTTCTCGCCCTCGGCCGTGAGGATCTGCGACTGCTTCACGCCCTCGGCGGTGAGGATCGCGGCCCGGCGGTCGCGCTCGGCGCGCATCTGCTTCTCCATCGCCTCCTGGATCGACGCGGGCGGGTCGACCGCCTTCAGCTCGACGCGGTTCACGCGGATGCCCCAGCGGCCGGTGGCCTCGTCGAGCACCACGCGCAGCGCCGCGCTGATCTTGTCGCGCGAGGTGAGCGTCTCCTCGAGCGTCATGCCACCGATCACGTTGCGGAGGGTCGTGACCGTGAGCTGCTCGATGCCGGCGATGAAGTTGGCGATCTCGTAGGTTGCGGCCTTCGGGTCGGTGACCTGGAAGTAGATGACCGTGTCGATGTTGATCACGAGGTTGTCCTCCGTGATCACGGGCTGGGGCGGGAACGAGACCACCTGCTCGCGCAGGTCGATCAGCGGCTTCATGCGGTCGACGTAGGGCACGATGAGCGCGAGGCCCGCGTCCAGCGTGCGGTGGTAGCGGCCGAGCCGCTCGATGATGCCGGCGCGCGCCTGGGGGACGATCCGGATGCCCCGCGACAGCGTCACGAGCACCACCACCGCGACGACGATAAGAACGATCAGGGCTGCCATAGGAGTCCTCCTCAGTCCGCGACGAGCGCGGTGGCGCCGTCGATCTTCATGACCTCCACGCGCGCGCCGGGCTCGAACGCATCGTCCTCATCGTAGGCGCGGGCGCTCCAGACGTCCCCGCCGATCTTCACCTGGCCGCCGTTGGCGTCGACCCGCTCGAGCACGATCGCGCGGCCGCCCACCAGCGCCGCCGTCCCCGTCCGTATGCGAGGCGGCGTCTTGAGGTGCCGGCGCGCGACCGGCCGCAGCACGAGCACCGACCCGAGCGACGCCGCGATGAACACGACCCACTGGACCGCCAGGCCCGCACCCGCCAGCGCCACGATGGCGGCGAGCGTCGCCGCGATCGCGATCGGGCCGAGGAAGAAGCCGAGCGTGGCGATCTCGCCGACCGCCAGCACTCCGGCGGCGATCATCCACCAGACCCAGTCGTCCATGTGAGCCGATCCTATCCACCGCCCCCGGCGGCACCCGCCGGCGTCAGGCGTCGAGCGCCTGCTCCACGTCCGCCAGCAGGTCGGCGGTGTCCTCGCAGCCCGCGGACAGGCGGATGAAGCCGTCGGGCACGGCGTCGCCGCCCCAGCGGCCGCGCCGCTCGGCGGTCGTGAGGACGCCGCCAAAGCTGGTCGCTTCGGTCACGAGCCGGGCGGCGGCGAGGAAGCGCTGGGCGCGTTCGCGACTGCCGAGGTCGAACGAGACGACCATCGCGTATCCGCTCATCTGGCGCCGCGCCACCTCATGGCCGGGATCGCTCGGCAGGCCCGGGTAGCGGACGCCCTCCACGTCTTCGCGCGCCGCCAGCAGCCGGGCGATCGCGAGTGCGTTGTCGCAGCCGCGCTCGAGCCGGACCGCGAGCGTCGCCAGCGAGCGGTGCGCGAGCCAGGCCTCGAACGGGCTCGGGATCGCGCCAGCGTCCCGGCGCCAGTCGCGCAGCGCCTGCGCGCGCTCGGCGTCGCGGGTGGCCACGTAGCCCAGCACCAGGTCGGAATGGCCCGACATCTGCTTCGTGGCGCTCGTGAGCGAGTAGTGCGCGCCGAGGTCGAGCGGGCGCTGGAGCAGCGGGCCAGCCGTGGTGTTGTCCACGACCGTCGTCACCCCCAGCTCCGCAAGGGTGGCGATGTCGTAGACCTCGAGCGTCGGGTTCGAGGGCGTCTCGAGCCAGAGCAGGTCGGCGCCCTGCGCGGCGTCGGCGAGGTCGGCCGGAGCCGCGAGGCGGACCTCCACCCCGCGCGGCTCCAGATGGGTGCGGGCGAGCCGGCGCACGTTCAGGTAGCACGCCTCGTGGACCGCGAGCGCGGAGCCCGGCTTCAGCTGAGTCAGCAGGATGGCCGCTGCGGCGCCCATCCCGGACGAGAACAGCACGGCGTCTGCGTTCTCGAGCGAGCCGACCGCCTGCTCGTAGCGGCTCCAGGTGGGGTTGCCGTAGCGCGTGTAGACGTGCGGCGAGTCGGCCGGGTCGTCGGTCACGTGGAAGGGCGCGGCGAAGGTCGGCCCCGGCAGGAAGGGCTCGCCCTGCTCCGGGTCCGGGAGCCCGGCGCGAACCACGCGGGTACCGGGCCCCGGCTCTCTCACGGCTCCAGGATCGCCTGCGCGAAGTCGTCCGGGTCGAACGGCCGCAGGTCCTCGAGGGCCTCGCCGATGCCGATCAGCTTCACCGGCACGCCGAGCTCCTGGGCGATCGCGAGGGCGATCCCGCCCTTGGCCGTCCCGTCGAGCTTCGTGAGCGCGATGCCGGTCACGTCGACCGCCTCGCGGAACAGGAGCGCCTGGCGGAGGCCGTTCTGGCCGGTCGTGGCGTCGATGGTGAGCAGCGTCTCGTGCGGCGCGCCCGGCGCCTGGCGCTCGATCACCTTGCGGACCTTGCGCAGCTCATCCATCAGGTGCTGCTGGGTGTGGAGGCGGCCGGCGGTGTCGATGATCACGATGTCGTGGCCGCGCGCCTTCGCCGCCTCGATCGCGTCGAAGACGACGGCGCCCGGATCCGAGCCCGCCTCACCGCGCACGATCTCCGTCCCAGCTCGCTCGGCCCAGAGCTCGAGCTGCTCCGCGGCGGCGGCCCGGAAGGTGTCGCCGGCCGCCAGCAGCACCGAGCGGCCGAGCTCCTTCTGGAGGTGCCAGGCCATCTTGCCGATCGTGGTCGTCTTCCCGCTCCCGTTCACGCCGGTCACCAGGATCACCGTGGGGTGCTCGGTGAGCGGGATCGTGTCGCCGTGGACGCGCGCGGTCTCCGCGAGCAGCTCACGCAGCCTGCGCGACAGCTCCTCACCTCCCTGGAGGTCGCCGCTCTCCGCCTCCGTCTCGAGGCGCTCGACGATCTTGGCCGTCGTCGGGGCGCCCACGTCGGCGTAGATGAGCGTCTCCTCCAGGCGCTCGAACGCCTCGTCGTCGAGTGACTGGAAGATCGTCGTCTGGAGCTCCGCGCCGATCGCCTGGCGCGTCTTCGACATGTTGTCGCGCAGGCGCCTGAAGAACCCGCGGCCCTCGGCGTCGCCGCCCTCGGCGGTCGCGGGTGCCGGCGCGTCGGCGCCGGTCTCGAAGAGCTCCTGCCAGGTGCGGGCCATCGACCCGCGGAGGATAGGGACGCCCGCGCGGCGGCGCGGGCGTCCCAGTGAGTGGCTCTAGACGGTGGGCGGGTCGTCCGACACCGGCTGATCGGCCGGCGGGTCGGGCTCCGGATCCGTCGCGACCCCGTCGTCACACGCGCCGGCGTGCGCCGCGCACGGCTGGTCGACCGGGTCGTCACACGCGCCAGCGTGCGCCCCGCACGGCTGGTCGACGGGGTCGTCGCAGCCGCCGTCGTTGGACGCGCAGGTCCGCTCGTCGTCCCCGCAGCTGCGGTCGTGCGACGCGCAGCTCCTCGGGGCGCCAGGACCCTTGACCTTCTCGCAGCCGTCGTCGTCGCTGCTCTCGGGCTCCTCGAGCAGCGGGTCGTCGGCGTCGTCGCCGGCGGGGTCGCCGGCGTCCGACGCCACGTCGGTGGACGCCTGGACCTCGACGAGCACCACGTCGTTCCTGCCGAGCACGACCACGTCGTAGCCGTCCCCGCAGACGATCCGGTCCTCGTCGCCGCCGTCGCCGCCGCCGTTTAGGTAGTCGTCGCCATGACCGCCGCGCAGCCGGTCGTTCCCGGCGCCGCCGACGACGTCGTCGTCGTCGGCACGCGCAAAGACACGCTGCCCGCCAGCGCCCATGGTCAAGTCATCGTCGCCCTTCGTGCCCTGCACGACGCGGTGCCCTCGGGCAACCGCGGTGGCGCTGAGCAAGCTCAGAGCAGCGACAATCGCAACAAACAGCCGCTGCCCTTCATCCCCGTGAAGCGAAGAGCCCGCAAACGGACATCTTTTCGGCGCGCGTCCTAGCGAGAATCGCGGCCCGTCGGAGGACGAGCATGAGGAACGCGGCGATGGCGCAGATGAGGACCGCTCTGGCGATGACGACGACCGCGTGGCCTCCAGCACGAACAGCGGGAGCCCAACGAAGCAGAGCGTGAGCAGGTGCTAGGCGGCTGCCTCTTCGGCGGACGCCAGTGCGTGGTCCTCCGCGGGCTCGCCGGCCAGCTTTCGGGAGACCACGCGGGAGATTCCGTCGCCGCCCATGCTCACTCCGTAGAGGGTGTCGGCGGCGTCCATTGTGCGCTTCTGGTGCGTTACGACGATGAACTGGGCGCGGTCGGAGTAGCGCTTCACGAGCTGGAGGAAACGGTCGATGTTGATGTCGTCGAGCGCGGCCTCGACCTCGTCCAGGATGTAGAACGGGCACGGGCGCGCCAGGAAGACAGCGAACATGAACGCGAGCGCGACCAGCGACTTCTCGCCGCCCGACAGGAGCGACAGGCGCGTCGTCGACTTGCCCGGCGGGGTGACCTCGATCTCGACGCCGGCCTCGGGCTGCTCGTCGTCGTCATCGGCGGGGTCGGGCTCCTCGCCCTCGGGCACCTGCTCCCCTCCCACCACCCGCCGCGGGCCCATCTCCTCGTGGACCAGGCGGAGCGCGCCTCGGCCGCCCGGGAACAGGTGCTGCACGACGTCCTCGAAGTTGCGCGCCGCCGCGTCGAAGGTCTGCTCGAAGGCCTCGCGGATGCGGCGGTCGGTCTCCTTGATCAGGCCCTCGAGCTCCGCGAGCGCGCTTTCGAGGTCGGCCCGCTGCACCTCGAGCTCCTCGACGTGCGCCACCGCCTCGTCGTATTCCTGCTTGGCGAGCGGGTTCACGGGGCCGAGCTGCTCGCGCCGCCGCATCAGGCGCTCCACGCGCGCGGTGAGCGCCTCGCGCTCCTCGTCCGGGAGCGGCTCCGCTGCCGGCTGCGGCTCGAGCCCCAGCCGGCCGGCGAGCTCGACGAGCTCGCGCTCGGCGTCGGCCGCCGAGTCGCGTACCTGCTGAGCCGCCACCTCGGCGCCGGTCACGGCCTCGCTGGCCCGCTTCAGCCGGCCCTGTAGCTCGGCCTCCTCCTGCGCGCACGCCTTGAGCGCGGCGGCCGTCTCCTCGCCGGCGGCCGCGCCCGCCTCGAGCTCGCTGCCGAGCGCGTCGCGGCGCGCCGACACGGCGTCGCGCGCGCTCTCGAGCGCCGTGGCCGCGCGCTCGGCATCGGCGGTGACGGCAAGATCGCTTTCCGCGCCGGCGCGAAGCGCCGCGAGGGCGCGGGCGCGCTCCTCGCGCTCGCGCTCGATCCGCTCCGCCAGACGCTGCTCCGCGCGCAGGTCGCCGAGCAGCTCGGCACGGCGCACGGCCTCGGGCCCGTCCTGAGGCGCCTCGCGGCGGCGGGCGATGAGCCACTCGGCGCGGCTCGCGCCCTCGGTGGCGTCGGCGGCCGCGCGCAGCGCGGTCCGGAGCGCGGACTCGGCGGTCTCGCGAGCGGCGTCGGCGCCGGCGACCGCGTCGCCGAGCCGCTCGACCGCCGCCCGAGCGTCGGCCTCCTCGCGCGCCGCGCCCTCGGACGCGGCGACGAGCTCGTCGCGTCTGCCGAGCTCCTCGAGCAGCCGCTCCGCGCCGCCGGCGGGCGCCTGCGAGAGTTCACCGGTGCGGGCGTCGAACAGGCGGCCAGCGCGCGTGACGGCGATGCCCGTGAACGTGTCGGGAAGCGCACCGAGCGAGTCGACGACCCAGGCACCGCTCAGCAGGCGCTCCGCGAGCGCCGCGACCTCCGGCTCGGGGCGCACAAGGTGCGCAAGTTGTTGGCCGGTTGGCACCGAAGGGGAGGCCGGAACGGCGCCGGAGCCCGGACGATCCTGACTTGACCCCCTAATAGGTGGTCTAAGCAGGATTGTCCCGCCGTTCGGGCCCGCCGCATCCAGGAGGCGCTCTCCCTCGATGCGGTCGTTGACGACCGCGGCGGTGAGCCGCGGGCCGAGCACGGCGGCGAGCGCGAGCTCGAAGCCGCTCTCGACGTGCAGCCGCTCGGCAAGCGTGCGGGCGCCGTCCGCGGCACCCCGCTCGGCGGCGGCCCCGCCCGCGCCCGCCGGGCGTGCGGCAGTCGATGCACCCGCCGGGCGTGCGGCAGTCGATGCGCCCGCCGGGCGTGCGGCAGTCGATGCACCCGCCCCGCGTGCGGCAGTCGATGCGCCCGCCCCGCGCACGAACTGGTTGACCGCCGCCAGCTCGGCTCCGACGTCGGCCGCTCGCGCTCGCGCGGCCTCGGCCGCGCGCTCGGCCTCGCGGCGTGCCGCGCGGGCGTCGTCGGCCGCCCGCTCAGCGGCCTCCAGCTCGCTGCGGCGCTCGGCGGCCTCCGCCTCCAGCTCCGCCACCCGTGCTTGCGCGCCGGCAAGCTCCTCCTCCAGCCCGGCCAGCTCGCTCGTCAGCCGCTCCTCGCGGCCGGCGTCGAGCACCGCGAGCTCCTCCTCGATCGCGGCGATCCGGTCCTGGGGGCGCTCCTCCTCGCCGGCGAGCTGGGCGTCGGCCGCGGCCTGCTGCTCGAGCACCTCGACCTGCCGCAGGCGGCGCTCGCGCCGCTCCCCTGCCGCGGCCGCCTGCTCGCGCACCCGCTCCAGCCGCATCGCGATCCGCTCGCTCGCCGAGCGGGCCGCGTAGAGGCGCGCCTGGAGCCGCTCGCGGTCGCGCGTCTGGGCGGCGAACGCCTCCTCCGCCTCCTCGCGCCGGCGCGCGACCTCGCCGAGCAGCCGCTCGGCCTCGTCGCGCTCGCCGCGCACCGTGCGCGCGCGCTCCTCTGCCTCGGTCAATGCCAGCCGTGCGCTCCGTGCCGCATCGCGCGAGAGGGCATAGCGCGCCTCCGTCGTCTGCCGCTCGAGGCGCTGGTGCAGCTCGGCCGCCTCCGCCTGGCGCTTCAGCGGCCGCAGCCGCGAGCGCGCCTCGCGCTCCACGTCGAGCGCCCGCGAGAGGTTCTCCTCGGTCCGCTCCAGCTTCAGCTGTGCCCGGCGGCGGCGCTTGCGGTGCTTGCCGAGCCCCGCCGCCTCCTCGATCATCAGGCGCCGGTCGCGCGGGCGCGAGAGCACGATCTGCTCGACCTTGCCCTGCGAGACGACCGAGTGCATCTCCTTGCCGAGCCCAGAGTCGGACAGCACCTCGACCACGTCGACGAGCCGGCAGCGCGCGCCGTTCAGCCGGTACTCACCCTCGCCGTCGCGCTCGAGCCTCCGCACTATCGAGATCTCCGAGAAGTCGAGGTCCAGAGCGCCGTCGTGGTTGTCGATCACCACCTCGACCTCGGCCGCGTTCGAGCCCTGCACGCCGTGCGCGCCGGCGAAGATCACGTCCTTCATCGCCTGCCCGCGAACCGCGAGCGGCGACTGCTCGCCGAGCGCCCACAGCACGGCGTCGGTGATGTTCGACTTCCCCGAGCCGTTCGGTCCGACCACCACGGACACGCCCGGGCCGAACTCCAGCTTGGTCCGGCTCGGGAAGGACTTGAAGCCCCTCATCGAGATCGAGCGCAGATGCATTACGGCGCCGCCACCTCGTCAAGCGTGTCGAGTGCGTGCAGGGCCGCCTCCTGCTCGGCGGCCTTCTTCGTCTTTCCCTCCCCGCGGCCGAGCTCCTCCCCGGCCACCTCGGCCACCGCGATGAAGCTTCGGTCGTGGGCCGGGCCTTCCTCGGAGACCGTGCGGTAGGCCACCACCTCGGCGCGCCGCGCGAGCCGCTCTTGGAGCACCGACTTGTAGTCGACCGGGTTCTCGAGCGCCTGCTCGATCTCGCTGTGGAAGGACTGAACCACCGCCGGCGCGGTCCGCGCCAGGCCGAACGTGAGGTACGCCGCGCCAATGATTGCCTCGCAGACCGACGCCAGCACGCGCTCCGAGTCCACGAGCATCTCGGCGCTCCGGCCGGTGCCCTCCGGCGCCGCCGCGCGCAGCTCCTCCGGCACGCCGAGCGCGCGCGCCACACGCGCGCACGAGGAGCCGCTCACCGCCTGCGCGCGCACCTTCGTGAGCCGGCCCGCGCCGTAGCGCTCGAAGCGCGGGTAGAGGTGGTCCGAGACCGCGAGGCTCAGGACCACGTCCCCCAGGAACGCCAGCCGCTCGTACGCCTCCGTGCGGTGCTCGACCCACGACGAGTGTGTGAACGCCTGTCGCCGCACGCCCTCGGGCAGCTCCGCAAGCAGCTCCTCAAGGGACTCAGGTCTCGATCCCGCTGGCATGGGCGGCGACGAAGTCGGCGGCCTGGCCGACAGTCAGGATCTTCACCGCCTCCTCATCGGGGATGCGGACTCCGTAGCTGTCCTCGAGCTCCACCACGAGCTCCGCCAGGTCGAGCGAGTCCGCCTCCAGGTCCTCCCTGAAGCGCGTGGACTCGCCGATGCGGCCCGGATCCACCTCCAGCTCGGTGGCCAAATGCTCCCGGATGCGGTCGAGAACCTCCTCGCGGGTCATCGCGGGGCGACGCTAGCAGTGCTCGCGGACCGCAAGGCCCCGGCCGCGTCGAGCGCCGCCGTGGTCCGGCCGACCATGTCCTCGTCCACCGCGCGGCGGGCAAGCTTCACGGCGTGCTCGATGCCGGTGGGGCCGAAGCTGCCGTGCGCGACCACCACCGGCTTTCGCAGGCCGAGCAGGATCGCGCCGCCCACCTTCTCGGGGTCGAGGTCGTCGCGGAGGCTCCCGAGCTTGCCGCGGACCAGAAGGCCGCCGAGGCTCGATATGGCGCCGGAGCGGATCCGCGAGCGGATCTCGACCCCGACGGCTCTGAGCGTGCCCTCCAGCACCTTCAGCGCCACGTTGCCGGTGAAGCCGTCGGCCACCACGACGTTCACGCCCGCGCTCGGCAGGTCGAAGCCCTCCACGTTCCCAGCGAAGTTGAGAGCGCCCGCCTCGGCGATGCGGTCGTGCGCTGTGAGCACGTCCGGCGTGCCCTTGCCGGACTCCTCGCCCACCGAGAGCAGGCCCACCGACGGCCGCTCGATACCCACCACCGCCTCCATGAAGCTCGCGCCCATGTAGGCGAACTGGACGAGGTGCTCCGGGCGCACCTCGACGCTCGCGCCCGCGTCGAGCAGCAGCACCGGCCCGCCGGGGATCGGCATCAGCACGGCGAGCGCCGGGCGGTAGACGCCCTTGATGCGCTTCACCGACAGCGTCGCGGCCGCCAGCGTCGGCCCGGTGCTGCCGGCCGAGACGAGCGCGTCGGCGCGGCCGTCGCCCACCGCCGCGGCGGCCTGGACGATCGAGGCGTCGGGCTTCGAGCGCACGGCGGCCACAGCCTCCTCGCCTGCCTTGACCGTCTCGGGGGCGTCGACGATCTCGGCGTGAGGACCCGCGGCGCCGGCTAGCTCGGCCGCCGGGCCGAACAGCAGGACCGGCAGCCCCGAGGCGGCGACTCCCTCGGCGACCGCGCCCGGCCCCTGGTCGGCGCCGTTCGCGTCAACCGCGATCACTCGTCGTCTGAGTCGACCCCGGGCTGCTGCACGACTACCTCGCGACCCGCGTAGGTGCCGCAGTTGTCGCACACACGGTGCGGGCGGCTCGGAGCGCCGCAGCGCGGGCAGCGCCTCAGGCCCGGCGTCTCGATCTTGTGCTGCGAGCGGCGCTTGTTCGTCCGCGAATGGGACTGTCTCTGCTTGGGGACGGCCATGCGGGGCGCAAGGATAGCTGGCGAAGGTGGGCGCCACCGGCCCTTGCCGCGTGCCCACGGCGCGGTTAGCGTCGCCTCATGTACGACTACGTGATCGTCGGGGCCGGCTCGGCCGGCTGCGTGCTGGCCAACCGTCTCACCGAGGACCCGGACGTCTCCGTGCTGCTCCTGGAGGCGGGCGGCCCGGACACGAACGAGCTCGTCCACCTGCCCGCCGCCTTCTCCGCGCTCTACCGGACGGCGCAGGACTGGGACCACTCGACGATCTACGAGCCGTACGCGAACGACCGCCGCGTCTACCTCCCGCGCGGCAAGGTGCTGGGGGGCTCCTCGTCGATCAACGCGTTGATCTACATGCGCGGGAACCCGCTCGACTACGACGAGTGGGGCCCGGGCTGGACCTGGGACGAGCTGCTCCCCTACTTCAAGCGCTCCGAGGACAACGAGCGCGGCGAGGACGACTTCCACGGGGTCGGCGGCCCGCTCGCGGTGTCGGACGGGCGCTCGCGCAACCCGCTCGCGCAGGCGTTCATCGACGGCGCGACCGCGCACGGGTTGCCCGCGAACGAGGACTTCAACGGCGCCTCGCAGGACGGCGTCGGCTGGTACCAGGTGACGGAGCGAAACGGCGCCCGCGCGAGCGCCGCGGTCTGCTACCTCCACCCGGTCATGAGCCGCCCGAACCTGACCGTCGAGACGCACGTGCACGCGCTCTCGATCCTGTTCGAGGGGAGCCGCGCGGTGGGCGTGGTGGGCGCCAGGCTCGGCGAGATGATCGTGCACCGCGCCGAGCGCGAGGTGATCGTCTGCGGCGGCACCTACAACTCGCCGCAGCTCCTGATGCTGTCGGGGCTCGGCCGCCCGGAGGAGCTCGATGAGCTCCAGATCGAGGTGGTGGCGGAGTCCCCCGAGGTCGGGCTGAACCTCCACGACCACCCGAACGCGGGCGCGGTGTACGGCATCGACGAGGAGATCTCGCTGTTCGGCGCGCTGAACGAGGAGAACCTCGCGCTGTTCGAGGCCGAGGGTCAGGGGCCGCTCACCTCGAACGTGGCCGAGGCGGGCGGGTTCCTCCGCACGCGCGACGGCCTCGAGGCGCCGGACGTGCAGCTCCACTTCGCGCCCGCGCGCTTCCAGTCCGAGGGCCTCGTGCCGGGCGACGGCCACGGCTTCGCGCTCGGCGCCTGCGTACTGAAGCCGAAGAGCCGAGGGTTCGTTGCGCTCGGCTCGCCGGACCCGACGGCGAAGCCGCTGATCGTCCACAACTACCTCGAGCACCCGGACGACGTGGCGTCGATCGTCGCGGGCGTGAAGACCTGCCTCGAGATCTGCGCGACAGGCCGCCTCGGCGAGCTCTCGACCGGGATGCTGATCGGCCCCGACTCGAGCTCCGACGAGGACGTCGAGGCGCACTGCCGCCGGCGGCTCCAGACGCTCTACCACCCCGTCGGCACCTGCCGGATGGGCGACGAGCCGACGGCGGTGGTCGACCGCGAGCTCAAGGTCCGGGGCGTGGAGGGCCTTCGGGTGGTCGACGCGTCGGTGATGCCGACGGTCCCGCGCGGCAACACGAACGCGCCGGTGATGGCGCTGGCGGAGCGCGCGGCCGACCTGATCAAGGGCGAGGTGCCGGTGGGCGCCCAGACGGAGCTGTCACAGACACAGGGCTAGCCTCGTCTAGGGGCATGAACCCCCGACGAAGGAGACTCCGATGAAGGTCCTGGTAGCGGGCGCCACCGGCGCGCTCGGGAAACAGCTCGTCCCCAAGCTGGTCGCTCGCGGGCACGAGGTGGTCGGCACCACGCGCAGCGAGTCGAAGCGCCAAGCCATCTTCGATCTCGGCGCCACCCCTGCGGTCGCCGACGCGCTGGATGCGGAGCAGGTCGCGCGGGTGGTCGCGGAGGCGGAGCCCGACGTGATCGTGCACGAGCTCACCGCGCTGTCCGGCGACCTCGATCTGCGCCACTTCGAACGCACCTTCGCCGAGACGAACCGGCTTCGTACCGAGGCGACTGACCACCTGCTGGCGGCGGGCCGCGCGGTCGGGGTCAAGCGCTTCGTCGCCCAGAGCTACGCGGGCTGGCCGGCCGAGCGCACGGGCGGGCCCGTGAAAACCGAGGACGACCCGCTCGACCGCGCGCCCCCCGAGTCCGTGCGCTCCACGCTCGAGGCCATCCTCTACCTGGAGAGCGCCGTGACCGGCGCCGACTGGACGGAGGGCGTGGTGCTCCGCTACGGCGGCTTCTATGGCCCGGGCACCAGCCTCGCGCCGGAGGGCGGCGACATGGTCGAGATGGTCCGCAAGCGCAAGTTCCCG
>Ga0126312_10000652_pt1 | contig 21366 bp, 21 predicted proteins | sample Plot104A_FD_92537 | JGI IMG/M metagenome (GOLD analysis project Ga0126312, IMG submission 92537) | Serpentine soil microbial communities from UC McLaughlin Reserve, CA, USA - Plot104A | ecosystem: Environmental > Terrestrial > Soil > Grasslands | place: USA: UC McLaughlin Reserve, Lake County...
GAGTTCCGTGGACCCGGGGGGCAACGTGGCCGCACCGAGCGCCCGACGAAGCTCGGCCAGATTCCAGCGCAAGGACCCGAGTGGATCGTCGGCCCCCGTGAACAGCAACTGCGCGAGATGCTCGCGCGAGGGGTTGCGAACGCGGCTCAGGGCGAGGTAGGCAACCAGCCCCCAGGCCTTGTGGCCGCGCGGCCCCGCCACCGGCTCGCCATCACGCTCGAGGTGTGGTCGGCCGAGCAGGTGGATGGCGAGCGACATGGGTCTGGCGGATCGTAGCCGCGGTGGTGCGGCTGTGCGGCCGGCGCAGCGGGCGCCCCTGCTGGCACGAAGTGGGGATCACGAGCCGGCGGCGGAGCACCATCGTCGCCTCCCACTGCAAGGTCACCACGGGGATCGGAGCGGCCATCGCACCCCCAACGCTCCTCGCTGGCGGCGCTGGATCGCCGTCGGGGGCGCCATCCTGGCGCCGGCGTCGGGCGAGGCCAGGGCACCAGCCCGAGGCGTAGACTGATGTAGTTCGGTATCGCCTCGGGTTCTGTCCCTTCTGCCTCTGTGCGAGCCTTTCCCGGAGGGACAAGGAGGCGGAGCAAATGCCGCCGCTGAAACATCCGCACGCAACGACGATCGTCGCCGCGCTCGAGGACGGCCCATTGCAAGGCAGCACCGTCGAGGCCGAGATCGTCGAGGGTCGCCCGCGGAAGACGATCGATGTGCCCGCCGGCGACGGGAACATCTACCGCTACTGCCTCGCCGATTGGGTCCAGACCGGTCCTAGAGCGGTCTACACATTCCTGTACCGCGTCTAGCGGGGTCTGCCGGAACTCACGCGAGCGTATGTAGGGCGTTCTCTCCAACTCGGAGCGTCCGGTTCGCGTTAAACCAGGTGATGAGATCTTCAGCCACGCGCCGTACCGGCTGGGTCGGTGGCATTGCCCTTCTCGCCATCGTCCTCGCGCCCGCCGCGTTCACGTCGGCGGCCAAGCCGCCCCCCAAGCCGCCCAAGCCCAAGCCGCCTCCCCCTGGTGGCGCGGGTCAGCTTTCGATCGCTGCGTCGCCCCGCGTGGTTGTGTTCGGTCGCGGATCGACGGTGTCGGGCCAGCTGACCGGCGTTCCGAGCGCCGTAGGTACGGCGCTGGTGATCGATCAAGCTCCCTATCCGTTCAGGTCGTTCAACCGGCTGGCCACCGGATCGACGGGCGGTGGCGGCGCATATTCCTTCTCGGTGACGCCGAACAGCAACACCCGCTATCGCGTGACCGCGCAGACGTCGCCTCCGACCACCAGCGCAGAGGTCGATGTCCTGGTCAAGAAACGTGTGACGCTCCGCGCGCGCGGCTCACGCATCTCCGGTCTGGTCTCGCCGGCCCACGACGGCGACGGGGTCGCGCTCCAGCGCCGTGGTAGCCATGGCTATCGCACAGTGGCCACCGGTCGCCTCGCCGACGCGGGAACCGCCCATTCGCGCTACCGGTTCACCGTCCACCGTGCCGGCGTCTACCGGACACGCGTGCCCGCAGACGCCGACCACCTCACAGGCACAAGCTCAAGCCGGAGAGTCCCCTGATGTCAGCCGGCGCTTGGCGGCGTTGTCGCAGCGCGTGAGTCCGGGTGCCCTCGCTCGGAGGCCTTGACGCCGCCAGGCGGCGCGACCAAAACTCGCACGATGCCCGCGCCCGAGAATGAGGCGCTCATTCGGCGTTACGAGCAGCTTGGGATATGGGGAACCTCGACGTCTGCGACGAGGACGAAACGGGGAGATCAGGCTCGTCTTCCGCCACCGCCAGCTCGGTTGAGGGGGACCCGGATCACCAGCCGGTCGAGCACGTCGCGCTCCAGTGCTGCGTGGGCAGCGATCGCGGGTTCCTGCGACCTTCAGGGGAGCGCGTCGTCCTCGCGAGACGTTGCGGTGCGCTCACTGGCTGGCATGCGGTGATGGCGCGGGGGGCGCAGGGTCGAGTTGTCGTGCCAGCCAGGCGCTGAGCAGCGTTCCGGCAGATGCCAGACCGAGGGTGCTGGGGAAGGCGCCTCGGCGGAGGTGATGGCGGGCGAGCACGCTTGCCGCCGCGTCGATGCCGTCGATCACGGCTGACGCTTCGAGCCAGCCGCGCGTGGGGGCGTCGCGCCGCAGGGCGACCTGGAGCCCGAGGCCGACTGCAAGGTCGCGGGCGCCGACCATGCGCACGAAGAGGCGCGTCCCGCCCTCGGACTCGTCACCGCTCATCATCGTCCGTGCCACCAGGCCCGGCGCAAGGAGCGACACGGCGCCGAAGGCGATCCTTCCACGCGCCAGGGTGATCGCCAGGTCCCGTTCCTCCATCTCGCCGATCCTATGAGACCGAAAGCCGGCGCTCACCCTGCGGCGATACTCCCGAGATGGCCGATGGGGACCGACGCAGGCGGAGCCGTTCCGGCCAGCTCCTCGATGCGGCGGGCTGGGGAATAGCCCTGGGCGCCGCGTCGGGCGCCGTGCTGGGCGCTGCGATCGACGGGGTCGGGGCGGGCGTTGGCGCCGCGGTCGGCGCCGCCGTGTACGCACCGGCCGAGGTGATCACCACGAGGAGGAGGGGCGCCGGCGCGATCAAGCCGCTCTGGCAGCGCATCTTCAGCAGCGCTCTGCTGATGGCGCTGTTCGGCTGGTTGCTGGGTCTGATCTTCGGCCCCGACGAGCTCCTGCTCACCGCGCTCATCAGCGGTGCACTCCTCGGTCTGCTCGGTCTACGCCCCTCGAAGGCGGCCCTCGGGCTCTTGATCGGCGCCGCTGTGGGAGTTCTGTTCCAAGCCGTTGACGCAGGTCTCGAATCAGCGCTGGTAGCGGCGGCCGTGGCGATCGTCTACCGCTTGATCGCCGCGCTCGCCTACCGAGATCGGCCGCTCGTCCGCGTGATGGCCGAGGAGGTACCGGCGGATGAGCTGCGATATGTCGTGCCCTTCGAGGCGCGCTCGCGCTACGTCGGCGCCGATTACGTCGAGCAGCTCGCGAAGCTCCGGGGCGGCACCTTTCGCCGCAACCCGCCCGACGTCGGAATTCTCGCCTCGCTCGACGGCTTGAACGGGCCGAGCTTCGACGCGGACAGGGTGCACCCGCTGATCCGCGAGTTCTACGAGCACACCAGCCGTTTCAAGCTCTCGATCCTTCCCGAGTGGCGGCGGTGGATGAAACCCGGATACGAAACCTTCAAGTTGCTGGTCGCGCAGCCGCTCGGGCAGGCTGCGATCCCGTCGAACATCGAACAGGCCCAGCGGGGAATGGTTAGCACGATCGACACGATCGCCCTGCACGGCGACGAGGCAATCGACATCCGGGGCTGGATCCGGACCTACGCGGACTCGGGAAAGCCGATCTACGTTGGCATCTACACGAGCTTGAGGCACGAGGACCGCGGCTATGTGAGCGTCGGTTTCCCGATCCCGGGCGCCAACTTCACCGCCACCCTGCTTCCCCAGAACGCCGGTGAGCACGACTTTGTGCTGACGTCGCGAACCGAGCTTCCGTTTACGGGCCACTACCTGAGCTCCGTCGACAGCGAGAGAGACGCCCTGACCGTTCTCAAGCTGCTCTATTTCTGGGAATCCATCTTCGTCTACGTCACCGAAGGCGAGCTGAAGACCGACCACAGCTTCTACCTGGCCGGACAGCGATTCCTCACCCTCCACTACGAGATCGAACGCCTTGCCGTGGATACGCGCGCATGAAGTGTCACTCCGAGAAGGACGACTGCCGACACTCACCCAAGGGCGGCGGTGGGCAACCGCCACGTGGCATCACAGGGTCCAGCTCGTCACACTGCTCGCCGATGGGACCCGCGATCAACCCGCCGTTTGACGTCGCGATCGTCGGCGGCGGTCCCGCCGGCTTGGCCGCTGCACTGGTATTGGGCCGCATGCGGCGCCGAGTCCTGCTCCTGGACGCCGACGACCCAGCGCATGGGGTGAGCGAAGGCGTGCACGGGCTCTTCGGTCACGACGGCACGCCACCCTTCGTGCTGCGCCGGACCGCGCAAGCGCAGCTTCGCCCCTACGAGAGCGTCATCACCCAGATGGTGACGGTCGAACAGGCGCGCGTGACGCCCTCAGGGTTCAGCGTCGCGGCCGGCGGCACGACCAGCGAGGCGGGAGTACTGCTGCTAGCCACCGGCGTGCGATACGAGTTGCCGCGGATCGAAGGCGTCGCCGAGCTCTGGGCGCGCGGCGTCTACCACTGCCCCTACTGTCACGGCTGGGAGGTGCGCGACCAACCGCTCGCTGTCTACGGAGCGGGCGCGGCGCATCTCGCACTTCTGCTGAGCTCGCTCAGCGACGAGGTCGTGCTGCTCACCGACGGGAGCACCGACGTCGATCCCGGCGACGTCGAGCAGCTGGGCCGAAGGGGCATCGTGATCCGCGACGAGCCTGTAGCTCGCCTCGAGGGCGAGGACGGCAGGCTGGCCCGGGTCGTCTTCGCCGACGGCTCGACCGACGATCGGACCGGGCTCTTCTTCGCGCCGAGCTTCACGCCGAGCCCGCTTCCAGCGCAGCTGGGCTGCGACGTCGACGAGTCGGGCGCGATCGTCATCGACGAGGATGGCCGTACGAGCGTTCCCGGCGTGTTTGCCGCCGGTGATGCGACGACCGGAAAGAAGGCGGTCGTGCTAGCGGCTGCAGCCGGCTCTCGTTCGGCCTACGCGATCAACGCGGGCCTCGCCAGCGGACTGCTTCCGGGCGCCGGCCGAAGCGTGGCCTCGGCGTAACCGAACGGCGCTCCCTCCGTATCGCGCGACAAGTCACCACGGCCGCGGGCGCTGCTGGCGATACGCTCGCGCGGTGGCGTTTCGAGCTGGCTAGTCGAAGTAACCGATTGACCGGCGAACGGGCAAGGGCCTCGTGAGCGAGCAGACCGTGGCGGGCGTCGTGCTGATCGCCGTCCCGATTCTGTTCAACGCCGGTTTCACCATGCTCGCCCAGCGCTTCGACTATCCCGACGTGCTGCGCCGGCCCACCCACGAGGTCCTGGAGGGCTTCCGGGCCGGCGGGGCAACGTTGATTCTGATCTGGTGGGCGTTCGCCCTCTCGGCGGTGCTGTTTGCGGCGCTGGCAGTCCTGCTCGCCATCGCGATCGACGACGAGGATCCGACCGTGGTCACCCTCGGGGCAGTGGCCGGCGTGCTCGCCTCGCTGGTCCAGTTCCTGGGCCTGATCCGGTGGCCGTTTCTGGTCCCCTATCTGGCCCGGGTTGCGGCCGACGCGGAGCCCGACTCCCCGCGCCGGCAGGCGGTCGACGTCGTCTTTCAGGCCTTCAACCGCTACCTCGGCGTCGCCGTGGGCGAGCACCTCGGCTATGCGTTCACCGGGATCTGGTCGATCCTCGCCGGCGTGGCGCTGATCGACTCGACCGCCGGCCCCGACTGGCTCGGCGTCCTCGGGGTGGTGATCGGCCCACTGTTCCTCGTCTCCTCGCTCGAGTTCGTCGGCGGCTTCGAGGATTCGGGGTGGAAGCTCGCCGGCGCGGTGACGCCGGTCACCTACATCGCCTGGTCGATCTGGCTGGTTGCGGTCGGCGTCGCCCTGCTGGCTTGACTTTGGCCCGCTTCTCGCGCCGGCGCTCGGGTCAGTCCAGCGTCACCGCGGTGCAGGTGGTCTGATACACGACCTCGCCCGCCGCGTTCGTCACCGTCCACATGACGCCGTGCACCCCTTCGAAGCCCGCGACGTCCTCAACAGTGATTTTCGCGTCTCCCCTCGCGTGCCGCTCGCATTCGTCGTCAGATCGGCGACGTCGGATCTGACGGGGTCGATCTCGCCGCTGCAATCGGGGTCGAAGGGAAAGAGATTCCTTGTGACCGTGGCGCGCCGTGGCCTCGGCGACCGCCTCGCCCACGGCCTCCTCGGCGCCAATCGCCACGCCGAAGATCAGGAACGGCTCCTCGATGTGCCCGACGGCCGCGGCCGGGGTCTGCTGGGTGAGCGCTCCGCCGAGCCGGCGGATCCGCAGCGAATCGAACGGGCTGTCGGCGTCGTCTCCGAACGTCGCGGCGATCGCGGCCACCTCGCCGGGGCCGAGTCCGTCGAGTAGGCCGCCGTCATAGTGCTCGGGGGTCGGGTCCGTGGGGCCGTCGTTGATCGCGAACAACTCGGATGGTCGGCGGCGGCTCGTGGAGTCGCCCCGGAGGTCGGGGATCGAACGGAGCGACGCGGTGATGCGTTGCAGCGTCTCCACGGGTGCGGAGGCGACCGCGTCGACGACCACGGAGCGGGATCGCGAACCGTCGGGGGCATCGTGCTGGAGGAGCGCAAGGTCGAGGCTGACCTCGGCCGGCAGGTCGGCCGCCGCGTCGGCGTAGGCGGCCAGGACGTCTGCGGTGCGGTGGACCGGCCAGGAGAGGCGTCCCCCGGCGAGTCTCCGACCTCGTGCAGCTCGACTTCAAGCGACGTCACGGTCGCGAGGGCGGCGCCGTCGCCGAGCATGCCCCACCACAAGTCGGGATCGCCCTCGGCGGTCAGGTGGACCTCTTCGCCGGTCGGGGTCACGAGGCCGATCGAGCGAACCGACTCCGTGGCGAGCCCGTGCTGGCGCGCGAACCAGCCATGACCGCCCCCGACCGTGTAGCCGACAGCACCCACGGTGCGCGCGTACCCGGCCGGGATGGCCAGACCGTGCCGCTCGGCGGCCAGCAGCACGTCGAGCAGGCGGGCGCCGGCTCCGATCCTGGCGAGGCGGGTGGTGGGATCGACCTCGATCTCTCGGAGCGCGGACGTGTCGACGAGGAGTGCCCGTCCGCAGGGAGGCGCGCACCGTGGCCGGCCGCTTGAACGGCGATCGGCATCCCGTGCTCGCCCGCGAACCGCACGGCGGTCACGACATCGTCAGGCCGCACCGCGCGTACCACCACCGCCGGACGCCCGGTTCCATGGCGAGCAAGCGCTGTGAAAGCCATCGTCCTCGGGCGTGAGGACCGCACCATGCATGGCGGCCCGAAGCATGTCGAAGGCGTTCGTCCGCCGGACGCTCACGCGGCTTCAGCCGAACCTATACGAGCAACCCGGCGACGATGAACACGGTGCCGACTATCCCGGCGAGGATCCCGCCACCGACCAGCCAACGCAGGTGGGTGATGATCGCGACCGACCCGAAGACGATCCCGATCTCGAGCGCCACGGTCGCCAGCTCGAAGCGGAAGTGCTTCTCGTCCTCGTTTTCATGGGTGGTCTGCATCGCCGCCGCGCGCCGGACCAACACGCGCTCGCGCGGGACGAACCTCCTGGCGACCTGGTCGTCCAGCCGCGCGGCGTGGCGAAGCGCTTGGGCCTCGCGCCCGCTGGTCTGGGCGGAGGCCAGCAGTCCGAGCTCGCGGGCAGCGCTGGTGCCGACGAACGCCTTGATCCCGATCGTTTCGGCCACGCTGCGGTTGAGCGCCGCCCTGGTCTGCGAGTTGATGCTCTCCTTGACCGCCGCACCGGAGAGCAGGTTCGAGATTGCCAGTAGGCCGGCGAGCACCGCGATCATGAGTGCTGCGCGGCGCGCGAAGGCATCCAGGACGTGGAGGGGCCCACCCTCAATGGCCTCTGCGCGCTCGAGCGACTTACGGGCTTCCACGGCGCGCGACCCTACCCAAAACCGGATTGCGCTAGTGGCGGGCGCGATGCTGATGGGGACGCTGGGCTTCGGTGCCCCGGCTTTCGCTGCCGACGCCCCGCCGGGTGCTGCGATCTCGGATTCGCTCGACTACGTCGGGCGCGTGGCGGACTCGTCGAAGATCGTCGAGGGCAAGTTCGACACGGTCGCGGGCAGGGAGGTCCTGCTGACCACGGGGCGGTACGGCTTCCGCGCCTATGACGTCACCGATCCCACGGCGCCCAAGCTGTTGGACGCGTACCAGCCGCCGAAGATCCGCAGTGACGACGGTACCGACGGCTACTGGCAGGACGAGGACATGGAGATCGACGTCCGGCGCAAGCTCATCATCGGGGCGCTGGACCCGCGCCATGACGATGTCGACCAGGCGAGCTGTCCGGGCATCGGGACGCTCTCGATCAAGACCCGCAATCCCCTGTGCCGGTCGGGCTTCTACGTCATCTCGTATGCAGACCCCAGTGACTTGCAGCAGATCGGCGACTTCGTCGAGTTGCCCGTCGGGCACACCACCAGCTCCATCGAGGACTGCAACTACGTGTGGACGGGCGGCCCCGCACGCCTCACGCCGGGCGGGCGCGGTGACGGGCGCCCGATCTGGGTGACGAACCTGAAGGATCCCGCGCATCCTGAGACCTTCCCGAACCCGATCGACCTCGGGCGCAACGACGGGCTGACCGACTACTCCCACGACGTCGACGTCGACAGCAGCGGGGTCGCCTGGGTCAGCGGACGCGGAGGTCTGACCGGCTACGCGACCCGTGGAGAGTGGCGCGACCCCAAGACCGACACCGTTCGGGAGGCCACGCCCTGGGATCCGGTCCTCGTCGACGGCGGCGTGGTGCAGGGCGGCAGCAACGGCGTCGCCCAGCCGAAGACGGACTTCATCCACAATTCCACCCGTCCGCTCAACGGCGAGGTCCATGCGTCGGACGTCCCCGACGGCAACATCGCCCTGATGACCGAGGAGGACTTCACGGAGCCGTGCGACCAGGGCGGCCGCATCGTCGCCGCGGACATCACGAGCTCCCTCGGAGGCGAGGGGGCAACGAACTCCACGCCGGACGACAAGTTCCGGATGAAGGCACTCGACTCCTTGCACCCGGCGATCAACAGGTCCGCACGCGGTACGTCCGCGCCCATCACTTCGTACTCGGCGCACTACTTCGAGCTCTCCGGCTCCACCCTCGCCGCCGCCTGGTACGGCGAGGGGCTGCGGGTGATCGACGCCTCCGACGCCAGGAACCTCCGCCAGGTCGGCTACTACTACGTGACCGGCACCGACCGGGCCACCAACCCGAGCTCGCTGTCATGGGACACCGCCTGGCGCGGTGACCTCGTCCACCTGTTCGACATGGACCGGGACATCGAGATCCTGCGTCTGAAGGGCGGCGCGGCCCATGCCGCGCGCCTCCCCACCGTCCGCGAGCCGCGGGCACGCGCCGACCGCCTGGCGGCGGTCTCGATTGAGGGCCTGACCGCCGGCTCGCTCGTCTGCCCGCTGTTCACGACGCCGAGCTGACCCGCCCCGCGGGAGGCGGACTTCCTTCAGCCGAGTGTCGACTGAGTCAGCCTCAGGCTGACGGAGTCGACCCTGGGCGAGTTCGCTGGCGCTGACCGTCGCCGGAGACATAGGCTCGGCAGATGGCCGCTGGCCAGCCGAAGCATCGCCTCGTTCTCGTCCTGGCCGCGATGACGCTGGCCAACGCAATGATCCTGGTCGACCAGACCGCGGTCCCGCTCGCGTTGCCGAGCATCATGAAGGACTTCCACGTGGGGTCGCAGGACTCCCAGTGGGTGCTCAACGCGAGCCTACTGCCCCTCGCGGGCCTGCTCGTCCTCGGCGGCCGGCTCGGCGACCTGTTCGGCCGCCGCCGGGTCTTCGTGCTCGGCACGGTGCTGTTCGCGGGCGCCTCGGCGATCGGTGGCCTGGCCCCGGCGATGCCGCTGCTTCTGGCCGCCCGCGTCGTGCAGGGCGTCGGCGGGGCGCTGATGCTGCCGACGACGGTCGCGATCGTCGGCGCGACATATCCCTCGGAGCGGCGCGGCTGGGCGCTCGGGACCATGGGCGGCGCGGCGGCCGTGGCGGGGGCGCTGGGCCCGACCATCGGCGGCGTGCTCACCTCGGCCTTCTCGTGGCGCGCCGTGCTGCTGGTCAACGTCCCGCTCGCGATCGCCGCCGTCCTGCTCGCGCTGCGGCACGTGGCCGCCGACCGCGTGCGCACCGAGCACCAGCATCCCGACATCAGCGGCACGGTGCTGCTCTGCATCGTCCTCGTCGGGCTCGTCTTCGGGCTCTCGCAGTCCCAGCAGTGGGGCTGGTCCACTCCCGTCGTGCTGGGCCCGCTCGCGATCTCGGCGCTCGCGGTGGTCGGTTTCGTGATCCGCGAGCGCCGGGCGACGCTGCCGCTCATGGACTTCAAGCTGCTGCGCCATCGCAACTACCTCGGGGCTTCCCTGAGCCAGCTGCTCGCGGGTATGGCCGAGATGGGGCTCGGCGTGATCTTCCCGTTGCTGCTGATCATCAACCTCCGGCATGAGCCCGGCACTGGCCGGTCTCGCCCTCATCCCCACCACCGTCCCGATGGTGCTCGTCGCTCCTCTGGCCGGGCGTTGGTACGACCGCGCGGGCGGGCGCGCACCGCTCGTGGTCGGGTTCGTCGTGCTCGCGATCTCCGGCGGCCTGCTGGCCTGGGGCGTCTATGAGCAAACGTTCCTCGGCGTGCTCCCCGGCCTGCTCGTCTATGGGATCGGGCTGTCGCTGGTGCTCACCACAAAGGACCCGGTGGGCCTCGACACCATCCCTGACGCCGACGCGGGACAGGCCTCGGGCGTCTCGGCCACCGCGGAGCAGTTCGGCGGAGCACTCGGCATCGCCGCCCTGTACTCGGTCTTCCACGCCGTCTACGTCCAGCAGTTGCACGAGGGCGTCAACGCGAGCCGCCTGCCGGATCTCAGCGATGCGTCCTACCGGGCCCTGAAAGCGGGCATCGAAGCCGCCGAGACGACGGGCCTGCGCGTCGAGGCGTTCTCGGTCAAGCTCCAGGCCTACCTCGGCATCGCCCGGGACGCCTCCGAGCAGGCCTACCTGGTCACGTTCCTTGCCGTTGCCGGGATCGCGGTCCTCGGAAGCGCGCTGGTGGCGTGGCTGGTGCGGAAGCCCCCGCGGAAGGCCGACGACCCGTCGGTCGCCGAGGCGCAGCCCGACGGCGTCTCGGCCTAGCGGCAGGAAACGCGGGCTCGACCGCGAACGTGCATTCCATGAGGCTTTTGGTGTTCGACGACCCCACACTTCCCGGCCGCTACGAGTGGCTGATCGACGACGGCGGTGATGTGCACGAGCCGATGCGAGCGTTGGCCCGGCAGGCATACCGCCGCAACAAGCGCCCTCTCCCCGACGAAGGGCTGGCTGAGCGACTGCGCGCACACAGCACCGTCGACGCCCGCCCGTACGCTCCCCCGCAGGCGACCTGACCTAGCTGTTGCGCGCCGGCCAGCCGTCATCGCGCGCGTCGGCCAGGCTCGGCGGCGCCGTGTCGTAGCGCGCCGGCGTGCGCGACAGATGGATCGGGTTGCGGGTGGTGCGGGCGGGAGCGCCGCCGGAGCGGGTGATCTCGACGATCGGGTCGAGGCCCAGCTCCTCGGCCAGGGCGAACGCCTCCGCGATGTCGTTGACCTTCCCGGCGGGCACGCCGACCTCGCGCAGGCGCGTCGCCCACTCGGCGGCGGGATGTGGCGCGAGCGCACGCTCGAGCAGATCGCGGAGCTCGTCACGGTGCGCGACCCGGGCCGGGTTGGTGGCGAAGCGCGGATCGAGCTCGAGCTCGGGCACCCCGAGCGCGCCGCACAGCGCCGCGAACTGCTTGTCGTTGCCCACGGCGATCGCGAGCTCTCCGTCCGCCGCCCGGAAGAGCGCATAGGGAGCGATGCTCGGATGGAGATTGCCCATGCGACCCGCGACCACCCCGGCGCCCGTGTACGCCGAGGCCTGGTTGACGAGCGCGGCGAGGAGCGATGAGAGCAGGTCGACCTCCACGCGCTGGCCCTCGCCGGTGCGGTCGCGGTGGCGCAGCGCGGCGAGTATGCCCACGGACGCGAACAGCCCGGCGACGACGTCGACGATCGCGACGCCGACCTTCTGTGGCTCCCCGTCGGGCTCGCCGGTGATGCTCATCAGCCCACCGAGCGCCTGGACGAGCAGGTCGTAGCCCGGAAGGGTCGCGCCGCGGCCGGCGCCGAAGCCGGTGATCGAGCAATAGACGAGCGCCGGGTTGGCGGCGCGCAGGTCCTCGTCGCCCAGCCCGAGTCGCGCCATGACGCCGGGGCGGAAGTTCTCGACGACGACGTCGGCGTCGGCGGCGAGCTCGCGCGCCCGCGCCTGATCGAACGGGTCTCCCAGGTCGAGGACGATGTTGACCTTGTTCCGGTTGATGGCCTGGAAGTAGGTGGCCTGGCCGGCGGGGTCGAAAGGGGGGCCCCAGGCGCGCGTCTCGTCCCCGCTGCCCGGGCGCTCGACCTTGATCACGGTGGCGCCCAGGTCGGCGAGGACCATCGTGGCCAGCGGGCCGGCAAGGACGCGCGAGAAGTCCAGGATGCGCAGGTCGGTGAGGGCGGCGTCGGGCACCGGAAACGGACGCTACGCGATCGCGCCGGCTCGCCGGGCCGGAGCCAACGGCGGCGCGGCACTGGAGGCGCAGCCGGCCGGCCGGCGTCTAGCCTAGCCCGCGCTGCACCCCAGCAGCTCGCGTATCGCGGTGGCCTCGGCGATCAGCTCCGCGGCTTGGTCGCCATCGAGCGCGTGGTCGCTTTGGGCGCGGACCTGGTTGCCGTAGGCGCCGAGGCTGCCGCATGCGGCTTCGAGATGGCCGGCGTCGACGCTTCGCTGCGCAGCGCCGAGCTTGGCGAGCAGGCTGCGTTCGACTCCCGGCGGCAGGCCGAGTCCCTCGACGTCGGCGACCAGCCGCGCGATGGTCGGGGGGCCCAGACCGGGTCCCGGGGCCGGCGCGGCGAGGGCGTCGACCGCCACCCCCGCGGGCGCGCTGAGGGTGGGGATGAACCTCTCGTTGACGCTCGTGCCATCGAGGTTGGCCTGCCCGATCGCGTAGAAGCTGGGCCCGTTCGCCCACCAGACGTGGGCGCCGTCGACCGCCACCGCTTGGGGGTTGCCGGCGAAGATGAAGAACTCGTTGGCCCCGGTGCCGTCGAGGTTGGCCCGTCCGATCGTCGCGGACTTGCCGTTCGCCCAGTAGATATGGGCGCTGTCGACCGCGACACCCAGGGGATCTTGCGCGCCCGTGATGAAGGTCTGGTTGGCCCCGGTGCCGTTGAGGTTGGCCTGACCGATCGCGTTGATGCCGCTGTTGCTCCAGTAGACGTGGGCGCCGTCGACCGCCACCCCGGTGGCGGGGACCACGGTGGTGATGAATCTCTGGTTGACCCCGGTGCCGTCGAGGTTGGCGCGTCCGATCCCGTTTCCGTTGGGCCCGCTGTTCGTCCAGTAGACGTGGGCGCTGTCGACCGCCACGCCTTTCGCACCGAAGGCGCCGAGGATGAAGCTCTGGTTGACGCCGGTGCCGTCGAGGTTGGCACGCGCGACCGTCGCCAACGGGGTGACCCAGTAGATGTGGGCGCTGTCGACCGCCATCCCCTGCGGTTGGTCGAGGCCGCTGATGAAGGTCAGTTTCACGCCGGTGCCGTCGACGTTGGCCCGCCCGATCGCGCCGAGTCCCGTCTCCGGGAAGTAGACGAAGGCATCGGTGCGGGCGACGACCGCCAGCGTGGCGATGGCGAGCGTGGCGAGCGCCACTGCGACGGCGCGCGCGGGAATCGACGTTCTCACTTCCAGGACCTCCAGCGGGGCGTTCGAGTGGCGCGCCAGCCTAAACCAGAACGGAAGTCGGTTTATGGGCGTCCATCAGAACTAGGGCGCAAGCCGCTCGAGCACCCAGCCCCGATCGGTCGCCCGGTAGCGCAGGCGATCGTGGAGCCGGTCCTCGCGCCCCTCCCAGAACTCGACCGTGTCGGGCGCGAGGACATAACCGCCCCAATACGCCGGGCGCGGCACCGGCGTGCCCTCGGGATACTGCTCGGCGACGTCGCGCATGGCGCGATCGAGCGCGGCGCGGTCGGGCACGACCTGCGACTGCAGACTTGCGGCGGCGCCGAGCTGATGGCCGCGCGGACGGGTCGCGAAGTAGGCGTCGGATTCGTCGGCCGAGAGCTGCTGCACCCACCCGCTGGCGACGACCTGGCGGCCCATGGCAGTCCACGGGAACACCACGGTCGCGCGCGGATTCTCGGCCAGCTCCCGCCCCTTGGCCGACCGGTAGTTGGAAAAGAACTGCAGCCCCCGCTCGTCGAGCCCGCGAAGCAACACCGAGCGCGCATTGGGACGTCCATCGGCACTCGTCGTGGCGAGCACCATCGCATTGGGCTCGAGGATCCCGGCGGCTACGGCCTCATCGATCCACGCGCGTAGCTGAGTAAGCCAGTCGGGACCGAGATCGGACTCGCGCAGGGACCGGCCACTGCGGTAGGACTGGCGCAGCTGCTGGAGCAACTGATGGGTCCGTTGGGGGTCTGGAGGAGCGCTCATGAGCGGCTAGACTCGCTGATTCCCGGGAGAGGTGGCCGAGTGGCTGAAGGCACTCGCCTGCTAAGCGAGTATGGGGTTCACGCTCCATCGCGGGTTCGAATCCCGCCCTCTCCGCTCATCGCCGGGAAGGATTCGCGATCCTGTGGGCGCCCATGGCGCACTTCCTGGCCTTCCTCGGGGTGTCGGTCGTCGTCATCGTCACGCCGGGCCCCGACACCGCGCTGACCGTACGCAACACGGTGCTCGGTACGCGCCGCACCGGCCTGCTGACGGCCCTCGGTGTCGCGACGGGCCAGGCGATCCGGACGCTGGCAGCCGCCGGCGGGATCGCGGCGCTGCTCGTCGCCTCCGAGCCCGCGTTCCTGGCGGTCAAGTTCGCGGGCGCGGCGTACCTCGTGTGGCTGGGCGCGCAATCGCTGCGCGCTGCGCTGCGCCGGACGGATCCGCCGAGGTCGCATGCCACCGCGCGCGCACCGCGCGCGATGACGGCCGCGACCGCCTACCGCCAGGGCGTCGTCAGCGACCTCGGCAACCCCAAGATGGCGGCGTTCTTCACCAGCCTGCTGCCCCAGTTCGACACGTCGTTCGCCGGCATGCTGGCACTCGGCCTCGTCTTCTGCCTGATCACCTTCGCGTGGCTCGCGGTGTACGCGACCGCCGTCGCCAAGGCCGGCGAAGTCCTGCGCCGGCCCCGGATCCGCCGCACGATCGACGCGCTCACCGGTGCCGTCCTGATCGGTCTCGGGGTCCGCATCGCGACGGAGACGCGCTGATCGGCCGGCGCTACCCTGAATCCGATCTGCGCCCGTAGCTCAGCTGGATAGAGCGTCGGTCTACGGAACCGAAGGTCACAGGTTCGAATCCTGTCGGGCGCGTAGAAAAGCCCCGCTTAGGCGGGGTTTTTGCGTTCTTGGAAAGTCCAACGATCGGCGAACGTGTCCCGAATATGTCCCGAGATGGGCGTATGCTTGGCTCGTGTCCGCCATCTCGGGACAGCCGGTTCGACCGCCCTCCGGACACGTCTTTCGGCTCGATCGGGCGCGGGCCGGCCTGGTACACGAAGTACCGCCTGCCTGATGGGCGGCAGGTCCAGAAGAAGCTCGGCCCGGCTTGGACGGCGCGCGGGCGCCCGCCGGCCGGCTACTTCACCAAGCGCCTGGCCGAGGCCTGGCTGCGCCAGACGCTCGACGAGGCGCGCCGCGGCACGCTCCCGGGGATGGTCCGGACCGGTGCGACCTTCGCCGATGCCGCCGCCGAGTTCCTGCGCTACGCGGAGCACGACCGCAGCTGCAAGCCGTCGACGCTGCGCGAGTACCGGTCGGCGGTCAACGGCCGGCTGGTTCCGGCGTTCGGCGAGGTCCGCATCGAGGACGTCACGCCCGCGATGATCGAACGCTGGCGCGCGTCGCTCTCTCCGACGCTCGCAAACCGCACGAAGAACAAGCTGCTCATCTTGCTCCACGGGGTGTTTCGCCGGGCGCAGAGCGTGTGGGGACTCCCTACCAACCCCGTGTCGCGCATCGAGAAGCACCCGCAGTCGGCGAGCGGCGACATCGACGTCTTCTCGCCCGAGGAAGTGATGGCACTCGTACGGGCGGCTGACAACGAACAGGACGCGGCGATCTACCTGACTGCGGCCTTCACCGGCCTGCGCCGCGGCGAGCTGCTCGCCCTGCGCTGGCGGGACGTCGACTTCGCCGGCAAGGCGATCCGGGTCCGCGGCAGCTTCGCCGGCGGCAAGCTGACGACGCCGAAGTCCGGAAAGGTCCGCTCGGTCCCGATGGCGCCCGACGTCGCCGAGTCCCTCGCCAAACTCGGGCAGCGCGACCAACTGACGGCCGACGACGACCTGGTATTCATCGGCGAATTCGGCGGTTACGTCGACGGGTCAGCACTCCGCCGCCGCTACATCGCGGCGCTCAAGCGCGCCGGCCTGCGGCCCCTGCGCTTCCATGACCTGCGCCACACGTTTGGAACGCGGATGATCGCCAAGGCCGACATCCGCCGCGTGCAGGAGTGGATGGGCCACGCCGACATCCAGACGACGATGAAGTACCTGCACTATGCACCGCGCGATGAGGATGCGGCGCTCGTTGCCGAGGCGTTCCAGTTGGAGAACGAGCGGGCAGTGCGCACCGCGCAGTGGGCGTGACGAGCTGATGCGGGACTAGGATCCGTCTCGTGACTTGCTCGGGCCGTCAGCGAAGCTAGCTCGCCGGCGCACTGTCGGCGGGCGCCCCTCTGAGGAGGTCGTTATGCCTGCCGGCCGCAAGCGCCATTCCGGCGCGCACATCCGGTTTCATCACGACCGCGTCGTCGACAAGCGCCCGCCAGGCCCGCGAGCTCCAGTGGTCGTACGACCCCGGCTGGTCACCGGTCGAGGGCCGGCTGGAGAACGAGCAGTCGTACCTGGGCTGCCACCACGGCCGCTGGGGGTGTGCCACCCTGACAAGCGCTGGCATCGCGGCGACGACCGCGCCGGGCGAAGCGGGAGTGGCGGCGCGAGTACGGGCTCTAAGGGTGGTCCTGCCCGTGTTGTCTGTCCCATCTTGGCGGACGACGGTGCGGGCTTGATTGGGCGCGATGGCCTCTCTCAACCTGAATGCTTCCCAAGCCGAAGGTCGCGGGTCGAGACCCGTCGTCCGCTTCGGCAAGGGCCTGCAAACCGGCGACTTTCGCGGCTGGCGCCTTGGGCTTCCGACGCAAAAGGGTCCCAGAAAGGTCCCGAAACGTCCGCGGCGCAAGCGCGTTCGCGATGTTCCGCGGCCGATGCTTGGCGATGCCCCCGGGGGGATGACGGGCCGCGGAGAGGGAACGAACTTCGTCGTCTGTCTGAAGGCTGCGGCAGACGGGCGGTCGGCGAGCTCGGCGAATCGGGTGCAACCGTGGGCGCCCTCGCTTTGCGCAGGCGATGCGGAGCACGCCGAGCTCCGTGGCGGACTTGTGGTCGTCGTCGTCCCGAGCGCTTGCCACGGCCGTCTCGCGGAGACGGCCGCTTTGATGGGATTGCGCACCTCTGCTCGGGCGTGGGCGGGGCTTCCGGGTTCGGGGGATGAAGCTGTCGCTGGCAGGCTGCCATCCCGGGTCGGGACGTACGGTTCGCCGACCGGGACATGGTCGTCCGCAGGGCGCCCGCCCGAAATCGGGCGCAGCAGTGGCGTGGCCGCGTGGCCTCGCCCGCTCAGTGCTCGACGGTGGCCACACCGCCCGGACGGCCACGCGCCATTCACGTGCGCCTGAGATACAGCACCACCGCACCGGACGCCCGCAGCGATTTGATCGGGTTCAGGCGGGTCACGTTCAACGCCAGCCACGAATGCAACCAGCGTCGCCACGACGAGATTTCCCGGCCGTCGCCACCGTCCGTCGGTCGAGACCGGAGAGCCGGATGCAGCCCACGGTCGCCGCGAGGAAGTTCGCGAACACCGCGACGGCGTAGAACTGCACGACCCTTTTGCTCGTCGGCGCCGGCGACCATGATTATGGCCGCGGCAACGCCAGCACCGCGATCACGCCCCAGTGGGCTACGAGGAAGCGGCTCTCGCGCCCGAAGCGCCGCGGCAGTGGTGGACGACGGCGGCGCGCCACGACTCGGTGCTCGCGCCGCCGTCGTCACACGGTCGCTACTGGATCAGTAGGCAGAGCCCGTACGTGGCGGGATCCGGCCGGTACTTCGAGGAGAGCCGCGCCAGCAAGCGCCGCTGCTTAGCCGACGTCGGCTCCGCCTGCACCTCGCGCCTCGCGCTGCGCGCCAGGTTCGCGCCCGGCGTCAGCCGCAGCACGTCGATGCCGCGCACGTGATCTGCGGTGTAGACGTAGTCGCCCCGGAAGTAGGACGCCCACACGAGCGTGTCGTCAGGCCGCCAGTACGCGATCTGCCTGGGATGCCTCGGATCGGAGATGTCCAGGAACCGCGTCCCCTCGCCGTACCACGCGTACGCGACCGTCGCGCCGCCCACGTCGAAGTAGTGCGCGGAGCAGAAGTCGGCGCCCGGCGCATACGGCCCGCCGATCGGACGTGAGCCCTCCTGCTTGTACGGCGCCCACGAGCCGACGGTCTTCAGGCGGAACTGGTGTTGGGGGGTCGACCGCCACGCCTCGCCGTTGTAGCTGCCCTCGAGCGAGGCGATGTTGAAGTGACCCTGCTTGCTGCAGCCGAGGTTGGGATCGGCGAAGTCCTCCTCCGTCGCGAGCAGATACTCGCCGTTGCGATACGCGCGCGGCGCACTCGGGCCGACCGGGCGCTCCGCGTTGTGCTCGAAGCCGCCGGTGTCGTCCTTGGTCTCGCTCTTGGCGAACCCCCCGCCCGCGTACGGGATCGGCTCCAGCGGCGTCGCCTCGCGCGTCTCCCCGGTGAGCGGGTCGCGGTGCGTGCCCTCGGTCCAGTAGCCGCGCGTGCCGCCGTCGCCGGAGACCCACGCGATACCCATGTCGTCGACCTGGACGTCGTGCGAGTACGCGGTGACGCCGTCGCGCCGGAACAGATCGACCGGGTCCAGCGTATGGCCGACCGGGTTTGCCGGGTCACGCAGGTCGGTGACGATGATCGGCCGACCGCCGGCCCAGTTCAACGGCGCCTGCCGCTGCGTGGCCGTCGATGCCGGCCCGCCCGTCCACAGCCACTGACAGTCGTTGACGCACGTCGTCGTGTGCCCGGTCGGCAGCTGCTGGAACGTGATCAGCTTCAGGTCGGCCGGGTCCTTGGCGTCGACGACGTAGACCCCGGCGATGTTCGTCGCGCCGTTCGGATCGTCCGCACCCGGGTCCCGGCTCGTCGAGCCTCGATACGAGCGCGGGTCGCGCGAGATCAGCACGAGCTTGCGGCCCTGATCGACGTCCATGTCCTCGTTCTGCCAGAACGTCGACACCGGGTCGCCGCCCGGCTCGTTGACCGTGAAGTCCGTCGGCGGATCGCCCGGCAGCTGGAGATCCTGCGAGGTGATCTCGTCCAGGAGCTGCGGGTTTGCCGGGTCGGCGAGCGAGTACGACTTCAGCCCGAAGCGGCCGGTGACCATCATCACGTCCTGGCCCCCGTAGTCCAGGAAGTTGATCGCCGTCGCCCACCTGGCCTCCGGCAGCGTCTTGACGTGCTCGACGTTCTTGGAGACGGCGAACGCCGGCGACGTCATCGCGAGCAGCAGCACGGCAGCGCCACAGACCGCGAGTCCCCCTCTCCTCACAACCCCTCCCATCGGGTCGCTGGCTTGGTTGCTCAACCCTACGCCCCACGAGCGTGCCATGCGGTCACCCTCACCCCTCGCGCGGCACGAGCTCGGCGAGAAGTCCTCGGGCGCCTGTCGACGCTCGGGCAATCGGAGGCCGACCGTCGCACCTCTGCCTGGGACGACTACTTGAAGCACCGCACCCTCACCGGCTGGACGGGCAGGATGCCCAGGCGGGATCTCGCCGCCCTGCTCGAGGCAGACGTGAGTCCGCGCCTCGGGCAAGCCATCGCCGGCTGGTGGCTGTCACGACTCGCAAGAAGCAGCGCCTTCCGACACCGCAGTGGCGCCACTCCCCACTCCCGCTCGCTCACGCGACCGAGCGCGCCACTGGTCGAGCCCAGAGTGTCGAGTTGGACGACAACCGAGAGCCCCGGCGAGCGGGGTCGCGTCCCCCGGCTGATGTAAATCGCCGGAGGGCCGTCAAGGACACGGCGTAGGTTCCCCCAAGTCCTGCAAGACCAAGAAGGGAGACCTACGCCGTGAGAAGCACCGTACCGCCGTCGGCGGAGATAGAAGCTCAGATCGACCAGCTGCTCGCCGTTGGGGTCGGCGAGAATCCGCGCCAGTCGCTCTCTGAGCTGGCCAAGCTCGGCGCACGGCTGATCATCCAGCGCGCGGTCGAGGACGAGTTCGACGCCTGGCTGGGAAGGGCGCGCTATGAGCGCCGGCCCGACCATCAGCGCGGCCTGCGCAACTTCGACTCGGGGCTGCGAAACGGCTATCGCCCCCGCCGGGTGCAGACCGCGGAGGGCGAGCTCAAGGTCGAGATCCCGCAGGTGCGCGAGGCCGCCGAGCCGTTCGTCTCCGCGCTGTTTCCGCACTCGACGAGGCTGCTGCGCACCCGGCCGCTTGAGGCGATGGTGGTGGGCGCCTTTGTCCGCGGGCTGTCGATGCGCGACGTCGAGTCGCTGTGTGAGGAGGCGGGGCTGGGCGAGCTCTCGAAGTCGACCGCGTCGCGGATCTGCGCCGAGCTGCGCGAGCGCTTCGAGGCGTTCAAGCGCCGCGACCTCTACGAGGTCCGGTTGGTGGCGCTGTTCGTTGACGCGATCTTCCTCAACGTCAGACCTCAGGGCCCGAAGGAGGGCGTGCTCTGCGCCTGGGGGTTTACCGAGGAGGGCGAGCGCGTCCTGGTCGGGGTCTGCCTGGGGATGCGCGAGGCGCACGAGGACTGGCTCGAGCTGGGACGCGACCTGATCGCCGGCGGCCTGCCGGCACCGATGATGGTCGTCGCCGACGGCGCCCCTGGGCTGATCAAGGCGGTCGAGCAGTGCTGGCCAGCCTCGGACCGCCAGCACTGCTCCGTTCACCGCGCCCGCAACCTGATCGCCAAGCTGCCCGAAAAAGAGCGCGAGCGGGTGCGCCGCGCCTACTGGAACGCGCTCGACGAGGCCAAGGACGAGCGCGACGGCAAAGAGCGACTCCAGGCCCTGGCCTCAGAGCTCGAGCGAGCCGGCTATGCCTCCGCCGCTCGCTGCCTCGCCGACGACCTCGACGCGCTCGTCGTCCACCTGCGCTATCCGCTGCGCCAGCGCTTGCGCTGGCGCTCGACCAACCTGCTCGAGCGAACGCTCGGCGAGGTCAAACGAAGGACGAAGGTAATCAGAAGGTTCCCCGGCGAGGAGAGCTGCCTCTCGCTCGTCTGGGCGGTCCTCGACCTGCAGATCAACAACGCCTGCAACGGGGTCAAGCTCTCCGATATCGACCGCCAGCGCCTCTACCGGCTCCGCTACGAGCCCGGCGAACCAGACGCCGAACGAGAGGAGGCGACAGCCGCTTAGACTTACCGCGAAGGGAACCGAAGCCGCGGCGAAGTTACAGCAGCTTTGGGACGCCACCTCGGGAGCGCGAGACGCTCGCTCGTCGTCCGACGGTGTGCCACGAACGTTGAAGGAGGCTGGATGTAGCAGATCAAGTCGCTGGATGCGGTGCTGTGCAGGAGA
>Ga0126312_10000653_pt1 | contig 21362 bp, 18 predicted proteins | sample Plot104A_FD_92537 | JGI IMG/M metagenome (GOLD analysis project Ga0126312, IMG submission 92537) | Serpentine soil microbial communities from UC McLaughlin Reserve, CA, USA - Plot104A | ecosystem: Environmental > Terrestrial > Soil > Grasslands | place: USA: UC McLaughlin Reserve, Lake County...
AAGATCGGCCTGGCCCTCAACGCCGATGAGGGCCCCGAGCGCTTCGACGACTGGGTGCGCGCGTTCGGCTTCGGAAGCCCTACCGGCATCGACTTCCCCGGCGAGGAGCAGGGCATCGTCCCCGCCCCCGACCAGTACTCGGGGTCGACGATGGGCAACCTGCCGATCGGCCAGGGCCTCTCGGTCACGCCGATCCAGATGGCCACCGCGTATGCGGCGATCGCCAACGGCGGCGTCCTGCGCTCGCCGCGCGTGATCCTCGACCGCGGCAGCGACCCCGAGCCGGAGGCCGCGGGTGAGCGCGTGATCAGCAAGGCCAACGCCGCGAAGCTGCGCGAGATGCTCGAGGGCGTTCTCGCGCCGGGCGGCACCGCCTCCGAGGTGAGCGTCCCCGGTTACACGCTGGCGGGCAAGACGGGCACCGCCGAGAAGGTCGTCGACGGCGAGTACTCCGACTACCTCTTCGACGCCTCCTTCGTGGGGTTCGCCCCGGCGGAGAATCCGCAGCTGCTGGTCGCGATCGTCGTCGACGAGCCGAAGGGCGACTACTACGGCGGCACGGTCGCCGCACCCGCGTTCGGCGAGATCGCGAAGTTCGCGCTTCCGTACCTGGGCATCGAGGCCCAGTAGGGGCCGGGGCGGCCTCGGCGCCGCTCCATACAATCGCGCCGATGAAGCTGAGCGAGGTTCTCGCCGAAGCTTCGGTCGCGGAGTGGGTCGGGGACGCCTCGGTTGAGGTCTCGGGCCTCGCCTACTCCACCGCCGACGTGGCCGACGGCCAGCTGTTCTTCTGCGTCCCGGGCGCGACGGCGGACGGCCATGACTTCGCGGGCGCGGCACGCGACGCCGGCGCCGCGGCGCTGGTGGTCGAGCGCCGCCTCGAGGTCGACCTGCCACAGGCCGTAGTCGCCGACGCCCGCGCCGCGATGGCCCCCGCCGCGGTCCGCTTCTGGGGCGACCCCACCGCCGAGCTGTTCGTGGCCGGGATCACGGGCACGAACGGCAAGACGACCACCGCGTTCCTCGTCCGCCACGTGCTGGAGCGCACCGGCACGCAGACCGGCCTGCTGGGCACGGTGAAACGCGTCGTCGGCGGCGAGTCCGAGGAGGTCGAGCGCACGACTCCGGAGGCGATCGACCTCCAGCGGACCTTCCGGCGGATGCTCGACGCCGGCGATCGGGGTTGCGTGATGGAGGTGTCGTCGCACGCGCTGGCCCTGCGGCGCACCGACGGGGTCAGGTTCACGGCGGCGACCTTCATCAACCTCACCCAGGACCACCTCGACTTCCACTCCGGGATGGAGGACTACTACGGGGCCAAGCGCCGGCTGTTCGACCCCGCCGCGGCCGGTCCCGGCGGCGCCGCCGTGAACGTCGACGACCCCTATGGGGCGCGGCTGGCCGGCGAGCTGCGCGCGGCGGGATTCCAGCCGCTGCGTACCTTCTCGCCGTCCGGGGGCGACGCCGACTACCTCGCCGCCGACGTACGCTTCGACGCGAAGGGCTCGACCTTCACCTGTCGCACGCCCGACGCGAGCTTCGACGTGACATTGCCGCTGCCCGGGCACTTCAACGTCGAGAACGCGCTGGCGGCGATCGCGACCGCGGCGGGGCTGGGCGTGGCGCCCGCGGAGGCCGGCGCGGCGCTGGCCGACGCCGGGCTGGTGCCCGGGCGGATGGAGACGATCGACGAGGGCCAGCCGTTCGGCGTGCTGGTGGACTACGCGCACACGCCCGACTCGGTCGAGAACGTCCTGCGCGCGGCGCGCAAGCTCACGTCCGGCCGCCTGATCGCCGTGGTCGGGGCCGGCGGCGACCGCGACCGCGACAAGCGCCCGCTGATGGGAGGCGCGGCGGCGCGCCTCGCCGACCTCGTGGTCGTGACCTCCGACAACCCGCGCTCGGAGGACCCCGCCGCGATCATCAACCAGATCGTGGGCGGGATGAGCGGGCCGGACGCACGAGCCGCGATCGAGGTCGAGCCCGACCGGCGGGTGGCGATCGGCCTGGCGGTGGCCCGCGCCGCCGAGGGCGACACGGTCGTGATCGCCGGCAAGGGCCACGAGCAGGGGCAGGAGTTCGAGGGCGGGCGGAAGATCCCGTTCGACGACCGCGACGTGGCGCGCGAGCAGCTGCGCGCCGGGGCCCCGACGTGATCGACCTCGCCCCCGAGCGCATCGCCTCCGAGGCCGGGGCCGAGGTGGTGGCCGAAGGCAGTCGCGAGCGTCCAGAGCGAGCCGTGATCGACTCGCGCGAGGCCGGGGAGGGCGACCTCTTCTTCGGGCTGCCCGGGGCCACCGCCGACGGCGGCTCGTTCGCGCGAACGGCACTGGAGGGCGGCGCATGGGGCGCGGTGGTGACGCCCGGCTACGGCGAGGGGCTTGCCTCCGAGCCGGTCGCGGGCGCCTGGGTGTTCGCTGCCGACGACCCGCTTGCGGCCCTGCAGCGGCTGGCGCGGGCGTGGCGGCGCGAGCTGGGCTGCCGCGTCGTCGGGATCACCGGCTCGACCGGCAAGACCTCCGTCAAGGACATCACCAAGGCGCTTCTGCCGCAGCGCGTGCATGCCAGCCCCGAGAACTTCAATACCGAGATCGGGCTGCCGCTGACGGTGCTGGCGGCGCCGCCCGAGACCGAGGTGCTGGTGCTGGAGATGGCGATGCGCGGCATGGGCCAGATCGCCGAGCTGTGCGAGATCGCCGAGCCGGACGTCGCTGCCATCACCAACATCGGCCCGGTGCACCTCGAGCTGCTCGGCACCCTGGAGGCGATCGCCGAGGCGAAGGCCGAGATCATCGCCGGCCTGCGCGGCGAGGGAACCGCGGTCGTGCCGGCCGACGCCGAGGCTCTGGCGCCACATCTCCACGGCCGCATCGACACGCTGGCGTTCGGCCCCGGCGGCGACGTGTTCGCCCGCGAGGCGAAGGTCGCAGCGGGGCATACGGCCGCGGTCATCGAGACACCCGCGGGCGAGGGGCGCTTCGACTTCCTCTTCACCGAGGCCCACAACCTCGTGAACGCCCTGTGCGCGGTGGGGATCGGAGTGGCGATGGACGTTCCCGTCGAGGAGATGGCGCGTCGCGCCTCGGGGATAACCTTCTCGCGCCTGCGCGGCGAATTGATTGAGCTGGCCGGCGGAATCGTCCTCGTGAACGACTGCTACAACGCGAACCCGATCTCGATGCGCGCCGCTCTCGAGCACCTCGCGGGTGACCTCGGCGGCGCCGCCGGGGGTGGGCGCCGCATCGCCGTGCTGGGTGAGATGAAGGAGCTGGGGCCCGACGCGGCGGGCTATCACCGCGAGATCGGCTCCCGGGCGCGCAGCCTCGGGGTCGGGCCGGTCGTCGGGGTGGGCGAGCTGGGGCGCGACTACGCGCCTGATGAATGGGCGCCCGACGCCGAGGCCGCCGCGCAGCTCGTCGACGGAATCCTGGAGGAGGGGGACGCCGTGCTGGTCAAGGGCTCGCGCTCGGTGGGGCTCGAGCGCCTCACGGCGGAGCTGGTCGCACGGCGGGGGGCCGGGGCCACGGGCTAGATGGTCACCGGGGCACTGGCAAACGAGGTCGCGTCGGCGGCCATCGACCGCGGCGAGGTGCTGATCGCGGGGATGGCCGCGATGCTGATCACGATCTTTCTCGGGCCGAAGTTCATCGAGTTCCTGCGCGTGAAGGAGTTCGGGCAGCAGATCCGCGAGGAGGGCCCGCAGGAGCACCACGCCAAGGCCGGCACGCCGACGATGGGCGGGCTGATCCTGTTCCTGGCGATCGCGATCCCGTACCTGGTCCTCTCCGAGCGCGACACCCAGAGCCTGGCCGTCCTGGGAGTGGCCCTGGGGGCCGCCGCGCTGGGGTTCGCCGACGACTGGATCAAGGTCACCCAGCGCCGCTCGCTGGGACTGTCGGGCCGCTACAAGCTGCTGGTGCAGATCGGGCTCGCCGTAGGGCTCTGGTACGTCGCGACCGAGGTGGTCGGCCTCGATCCGGTGCTGCGCTCGCGGATCTTCGACACCGAGCTCGACGTCGGGCCCGTGCTCTACCTCGTGTTCGTCTTCCTGGTGATCGCCGGCGCCTCGAACGCGGTCAACCTCACCGACGGCCTCGACGGCCTCGCCGCGGGCTCTTGCGGGATCGTCCTGCTGGCCTACATGGCGATCACGATCACGACCGGCCAGGAGGGGCTCGCCCTGCTCTCGGCGTGCTTCGTCGGAGCCTCGATCGGATTTCTGTGGTTCAACGCCTTCCCGGCATCGATATTCATGGGCGACACCGGGTCGCTGGGGATGGGGGCGGCGATCGGCGCGCTGGCGGTGATGACTCAGACCGAGCTGCTGCTGATCATCCTCGGCGGGATCTTCGTGATCGAGGCGATGTCGGTCGCCATCCAGGTCTTCACGTTCAAGATGTTCCGCCGCCGCGTCCTGCTGATGGCGCCGGTGCACCACCACTTCGAGATGCTCGCGTGGTCGGAGACGAAGATCATGCTGCGCTTCTGGATCGTCGCGGCCGTCTGCGCCGGCATCGGCTACGTCCTGTTCCAGAACTCGCTGGGCTGAGGCTCAGCCGAGGCCCTTCTCGCGCAGCTCCTCGAGCGCCTCCGGGGTCTTCTCCAGGTCGCCGGCGCCCATGCCGTCGAGTACCGGCTGGACCTTCGTGAACTGGATCTCGCCGTATTCGACCACCTGCACGTGATTGCCCCATGGGTCACGAAAGTCAAGGCCCCGGCCCGGGAGGAGCTCCGCTCCGGCGCGCTCGAGCGCCTCGCGGGTTGCCTGCTTGTCGTCGACGACAAGGCCGAAGTGGCGGGAGCCGTCGGGCAGCTGTGAGCGCCCTTCGGAGAGGGCTATGAACTGGTCGCCCATGTCGAGAAACGCCATGCCCGGCACTCGCCCCCGCAGCTCGAAGTCGAAGACGCCGCCGTAGAAGGCAAGCGCTTCCTCGAGGTCGCCGACCTCCAGAGCGACGTGATTGACGCCGACCAGCCGGGGCTTGCCTGCCACACATCAACCTTAGAGAAGGCGTTCAATGCGGCCGATGGATGCGCCCAGGGAACGCCCGCCCCTTCCGGAGGGCCCGTATCTGGTCGTCGGGATGGCCCGGTCGGGACAGGCGGCGGCGCGTCTTCTGGTGGGGCGGGGGGACGAGGTCATCGGCACCGACTCCGGCACTCCCGAAGGCGCCGCCGAGCTCGGCGAGGCAGGTGTCGAGCTGGCGCTGGGCGCCGACGGGCTGGCCCAGCTCGAGCGCGCCCGCTGCGTGGTCAAGAGCCCGGGCGTCCCCGCCGAGGCCCCCGTGATCGCCGCCGCCCGCGAGCGCGGCGTGGCCGTGATCGGCGAGCTGGAGCTGGCCTGGCGGCTGCTGCCGAACCCCTTCGTCGCGGTCACCGGCACCAACGGCAAGACGACCGTCACCGAGCTGCTGGGCGAGATCTGGCGCGCCGCGGGCCGCCCGGTCGCCGTCGCCGGGAACGTCGGCACCCCGGTGGCGTCGCTGGTGGGCAAGCTGTCGGGCGAGGCGACCGTGATCTGCGAGTGCTCGAGCTTCCAGCTCGAGGACTCCGAGGCGTTCGCGCCCGAGTGCGGGGTGCTGCTGAACGTCAGCCCCGACCACCTCGACCGCCACGGCACCCTCGATGACTACCTGGAGGCGAAGCTGAGGATCTTCGCCCATCAGGGCAACGACGACGCCGCGGTCTACAGCGGCGATGAGCCGGCCCTTCGCGGGCGCGACCTCGGCGGCTGCGGGCGGCGGATCGCCTTTTGCGCCGAGTCCTCCGGCGACGACTGCGACGTCACGCTCGCGGGACCGGCGATCGAGGCCGTGGGCGAGCCTCTCGTGGAGGCCTCCGAGCTCCAGCTGCTGGGGGCCCACAACGTCGCCAACGCGATGGCGGCGGCGGCCGCAGCGCTGGCGATGGGCATCGAGCGCGAGGCAATCGCCGCCGGGCTGACGTCCTTTCCGGGGGTCCCGCACCGGCTCGAGGCCGTGGGCGAGGTCGAGGGCGTCCGCTACGTGAACGACTCGAAGGCGACCAACGTGGCCGCTGCACGCGCCGCCGTGCTGTCGTTCGAAGGCGGGGTCCACCTGATCCTGGGAGGCAGCTCCAAGGGCGAGGGCTTCGAAGAGCTCGCCGACCCCGTGGCCCGGGCATGCGTCGCCTGCTATCTGATCGGCGAGACCGCCGGGCTGATGGAGGCCGACCTCGCCCCGGCGTGGGACGCCGGCGTCGCTCACGAGCGATGCGAGGGGCTCGCGGCGGCGGTCAGGGCCGCGGCCGAGAACGCGAGGCAGGGGGAGGTCGTGCTGCTGGCTCCGGCGTGCGCGAGCTTCGACGACTACCGCGACTACGCCGAGCGCGGCCAGCATTTCAAGGAGTTGGTGAAAGGGCTGTAGGCGTACAGGGCGAAGTACGCCTTGATGCGCTCGTCGCGTATGCGTCTTCCTGCCCTCGGGCCGCGCCGCAAGGCGGGTGGCCAGCCTGTGGAGCACTCGCTGCTGCTCACGGCGACGATGTGCCTACTGGCCTTCGGCGTGGTGATGGTCTTCAGCGCCAGCTCGACGACCTCGCTGCTGGGCGAGGCGGGCGACAGCGCCTTCTATCTCAAGCGCACGCTCCTGTTCGGGGCGGCCGGGCTGGTGGTGATGAGGCTGCTGGCCGTGCGCGGGGTGCAGATCGTCCACGCCCTGACGCCGGTGATCCTGGCGGTCTCGCTCGGTCTGCTGGTGGCCGTCCTCATCCCGGGCGTCGGGGTCTCGGCCAACGGCGCCCAGCGCTGGATCGGGGCCGGCATCTTCCAGATCCAGCCCTCGGAGATCGCGAAGCTCGCCCTGGTGCTCCACGGCGCCAGCCTGCTCGCCACGCGGCCGCGGATGACGCAGTCGATGCGGACGATGATGCCGTTCCTGCTGCCGGTCGCGGTGGTGTGCCTGCTGGTCGTGGTCGAGCCCGACCTGGGGACGGCCATGGTGGCCTGCCTCACGGCGGCGGCCCTGCTGATCGCCGCCGGGGCCAAGATGCGCCACCTGCTTCTCCTCGGTGGCGCCCTCGGGGTGGTCGTCCTGCTCGCCGTCGCGCTCGAGCCCTACCGGATGGCCCGCCTCACGGGCTTTCTCGATCCGGGCTCGGATCCCAGCGGCGTCGGCTTCCAGGCCATACAGGCGAAGATCGCCCTCGGGTCGGGCGGGGTGTTCGGCGTCGGCCTCGGCGAGAGCATCCAGAAGGCCTTCTACCTGCCTGAGGCCCACACGGACATGATTGCCGCGGTGATCGGCGAGGAGCTCGGCCTGCTGGGGATCTCGGGGCTCGCCTTCCTCTTCGGGCTGTTCGGGTACGCCGGGCTGCGGACCGCCCAGAAGGCCCGCGACCGGTACACCAAGCTGCTGGCCTCCGGGCTCGTGTCGCTGGTGATGATCCAGGCGGTCGTCAACCTGTGCGCGGTGATGGGCCTGGCGCCGCTGACGGGCGTGCCGCTGCCATTCGTCTCCTACGGCAACTCCAGTCTGCTGGTGATGCTCGCGGCGGTTGGACTGCTGCTCAACATCGCCGCCGGTGGCCGCGCTGCCAAACTGCGCGTGGTCGAAGGCGGCCGGGCGGCGTCGGGCCGCGCCGCCACGAGGAGGAGCTCAGCAAGCCGTGCCAAGGGTCGCGATAGCCGCGGGGGGAACCGCCGGGCACGTAGTGCCGGCGCTCGCGGTCGCCGACGCGCTGCGCGCTGAGGGCACCGAGGTCTCTTTCGTCGGGGCGCGCGGCCGCCTGGAGTCCGAGACCGTGCCGGCGGCGGGCTACGAGATCGACCTGCTGGACGTACGCGGCCTCGACCGCTCCAACCCGCTGAAGGCCGCGGGCGCCGTGGGGAAGGCCGCGCGCGCGGTCCCCGCGGCACGGCGTGTGCTGCGCGAGCGCGGAGCGGACGCCGTGATGGGGGGCGGGGGCTACGTCGCCGGGCCAGCCGGCCTCGCGGCGCTGTCGCTGGGACTTCCCCTGGTGCTGACCGAGGCCGACCGCCATCTCGGCCTCGCGAACCGCCTGCTCGCGGCCCGCGCGCGGCGGGTGTGCCTGGCCTTTCCCATCCCGGGACGCGATGGCGACCGCTACGTGATCACCGGCCGCCCGGTGCCGGCGGAGATCCTCGGCGCCGACCGCGAGGCGGCGCGGCAGCGATTCGGAATCGCGACCGAGGCGCGTTGCCTGCTGGTGTTCGGCGGCAGCCAGGGGGCGAGGTCCATCAACCTCGCGGCGGTCGAGGCCTTCGCCGGGCCCGAGCCGGTGCCGCGAGGCTTCCACGTCCTCCACATCGCGGGCCACCGCGACTACCCGACCGCGCGCGAGGCGCTCGAGAAGACCGAGATCCCCGACTACACGCTGCTCGAGTACGAGCCCAGCCTCGCCGAGTCGCTCGCCGCCTGCGACTTGGTCCTGGCCCGCGCAGGGGGGTCCATTTTCGAGCTGGCCGCCGCGGGCCGCCCGGCTGTGCTCGTCCCATATCCCCACGCCTCGGGCGACCACCAGCGGGCCAACGCCCAATGGATGGCCGACGCCGGGGCGGCGGTGGTGATCGACGACGCCGACCTCGACGGCCCGGCGGTGCGCGCGAAGGCGGGCGAGCTGCTCGGCGACCCCGGCCGGCTGGCCGAGATGGCCTCGGCCTCGGCCTCGCTGGCGCGCCCCGACGCTGCGGCCCGCGTAGCGTCGGAGATCCTCTCGGTGTGCCCGTGAGCGACTTCGGCTCCCGCCGCCTTCACTTCATCGCGATCGGCGGCGCGGGCATGAGCGGCCTGGCGCTCGTGTGCCACCGCATGGGCGCCGCCGTCACGGGCAGCGACCGGGCCGAGAGCTCGTACTTCGAGAGAGTCCGGGCGGCCGGGATCGCGGCGCGCCTGGGCCACGATGCCGACGCCGTCCCCGCGGACGCCGACGTGGTCGTCTCCACGGCCATCCCCGACGACAACCCCGAGCTCAGCATCGCCCGGGAGCGCGGGCAGCGGGTGATCCACCGGGGAGAGCTGCTCGCCGAGCTGAGCGCGCTCAAGCGCCTGATCGCAGTTGCCGGCACCCACGGCAAGACGACCACGGCCGGGATGCTGACCCACGCCCTGCGCGCCATCGGCGCCGACCCGGCGTTCGTGCTGGGCGGCGAGCTGCCGGGCGCCGGCGCGGGCGGGGACGCCGCGAACGCGGGATGGGGGGAGGGGGAGTGGATCGTCGCCGAGGCCGACGAGTCCGACGCCAGCTTCCTCGCGCTTCGTCCCGAGGTCGCCACCGTCACCAATGTCGAGCTCGACCACCACTCCCACTGGGGCTCCACCGCCGTGCTGCTCGACGCCTTCCGGCGCTTCGCCGAGCCCGCGTCGGGCCTTGCGCTGCTCGCCGACCCCGCGCTCGACTCGGTCGCAGGCGACCAGCGGACGCTGCGGTTCGGTGCCGAGCTGCTGGGCGGGGACGGAGGGGCGCCGCGGCCGAGCGGCTGGAGCCCGCCACGCGAGCCGCGCCTCGCCGTCCCGGGCAGGCACAACCTGCTGAACGGGCTGGCGGCGCTCGCCACCGTCGAGCTCGCCGGTCTCGACGCCGAGGCGGCCGCCGAGGCGCTCGAGACCTTCCCGGGGATGCTCCGGCGCCTGGAGCGCAAGGGGGAGCGCGCGGGGGCCGTCGTGTACGACGACTACGCCCACCACCCGACCGAGGTGGCGGCGGCGCTGGAGGCCCTGCGCGGGCTCGGCCCCCGCCGCCTGGTGGCTGCCTTCCAGCCGCACCTGTACTCGCGGACCAAGGCGCTGGCCGAGCGCTTCGGCGCGGCGCTGGCGGCCGCGGACGAGGTCGCCGTGCTCGACGTCTACCCGGCACGCGAGGAGCCGGTAGGCGAGCTCGCGGGGGTCAGCGGTCTCGACGTGGCGCGCGCCGCCGCCGACCGCGCCGGCGGACGTCCCGTGTGGTGGCTTCCCGACCGCGACCGCGCCCGCGAGGTCCTCGCCGGCCGCGTGCGCGAAGGCGACCTGCTCGTCACTCTCGGCGCCGGGGACATCTTCCTGCTGGCCGACGAGCTCGTGGAGCCCGACGAGCGATGACGGATCTCCCCGACGGCGTCGAGCGCGATTATCCGCTGGCGCGGCTGACGACGGTTCGCACCGGCGGTCACGCCGACCTGTTCGCCCGGCCCGCGAGCGAGGACGCGCTCACCGGGCTGCTCGCGTGGGCCGCCGGCGAAGGCGTGGCGATCGGGATCGTGGGCTCGGGCTCGAACCTGCTGATCGCCGACGACGGCTTCCGCGGCCTGGCGCTGAAGCTCGACGGCGAGCTGACCGAGGTCGAGCGCGAGGGGACCCGGGTGGTCTGCGGTGGGGGCGCGCGGCTACCCTCGGCGACGGCGAAGACGGCCCGGTGGGGCCTGGCGGGGCTGGAGTTCGGCATCAACATCCCCGGCACCGTCGGCGGCGCCGTTCGCATGAACGCGAACGCCTACGGCGGCCAGCTCGCGCGGGTGCTCGAGTGGGTCGACGTCTGTACCCCGGAGGGGGTCAACCGGCGCCGTCCCGACGATCTCGGCTTCGCCTACCGCCGGTCGAACCTCGGGGAGGGCGAGGTCGTCACGCGCGCTGCCTTCGCGCTGTCCGACGGCGACCCCGAGGCGATCAAGGAGACCCTCGCCGGGATGCGAGGCAAGCGGCGCGAGGCGCAGCCCTCCGGGATCAAGACCTTCGGATCCACCTTCAAGAACCCCGAGGATCCGCGGGCGGAGGGCCGCAGCGCCGGGCAGCTGCTGGAGGCGGCGGGGTGCCGCGGCCTCCAGGTCGGGGGCGCGCGCTTCTCCGACAAGCACGCGAACTTCGTCGAGAACACCGGCACCGCCACCACCGCCGACGTGCTGGAGCTGATGGCCGAGGGCCGCCGCCGGGTTCACGAGCACGTGAGCGTCGAGCTCGAGCCCGAGGTGCAGATCCTCGGCGAGGTTCAGTGGCCCGCGGGCTGGGACCTCTAGAGACGGCCCGCACGCGAGGCAGGAGCCGCCCCGTGCCGCCTCGAACCTAGGGACGTGGCCACCAAAGCCTCAACCGCCGCCGGCAGGCGGCGCGCCTCGGCACGCTCCCCGCGGGGGGCGCCCGCGAAACGGCGCTCGCCCTCGCGAAACGGGGCGCCGGCCACCAAGAGGCGGCCGAAGAAGGCCGCACAGCGCCCGCCCGCCAAGCGCCGGCCCGCGAAGCGGACGAACGCGCGCCCGAAGGCCACGGCGCCGAGGCGGTGGCTGCCCTCACGCGGCGCGCTGATCACGGTCGTCCTGGTGCTCGCCGCCCTTGCGGCGGGCTACTTCGCATGGTTTCGCGACTCGTCGCTGGTCGCCGTCCGCGACGTCCAGGTGAAGGGCGTCAGCAGCGTCGAGGCCGAGCGAGTCAGGGCCGCGCTCGACGATGCCGCCCGCGACATGACGACCCTTCACTTCGACGCGACGCGACTGGAGGACGCGGTGAAGGGCTTCCCGACGGTCGCGGCCGTGAGCGCCGATCCGAGCTTCCCCAGCGGGGTCGCGATCGAGGTCACCGAGCGCCTTCCCGCGGTGATGGCCGTTGCCGGCGACGACGCGGTGCCGGTCGCGGGCGACGGCACGCTTCTTCGCGGGCTCGAGTTGGGCGACTCCGCCGACGCCCTCCCGCAAATCCCGCTCGACGACATCCCGGGCGGCAGCCGGGTGGAGGGCTCGGCTCTTGCCGAGGCGACCATCGTCGGCGCCGTGCCGGGCCCGCTGCGCCCGCTGATCGAGGGCGTCTCGTTCTCCGGTGACCACGGGGTGGAGGTCGAGATGAAGGGTGCCGTTCCCATCTGGTTCGGAGAGATGGCGGCGGCGCGCGAGAAGTGGGCCGCCGTGGCCGCCGTGCTGGCCGATCCGCACCTGAAGACATTCACCTACCTCGACGTGCGGGCGCCCGAGCGCCCCGCGGTGGGCGGCGCGGGCCAGCCGGCGCCCGCCGAGGCCGTCCCGGAGCCCGAAATCACGACCCCGGAGGCGGTCGTTCCGGCCGCCGGATAGAGCCGAATCTCAAGTAGTAGTCGAGGGTTGTGGGAGGTGCACGATTCCGTGCCGCCTCAGATCGTGGGGTTTGACACCTGAACCCGGATGTCGTACGGTCATTCTCACGTCGAGGGACCGCCAAACTCGAGACTCTCAAGTTTGGCTTGAGTCTTTGACGGGGAACAAGGGTCAACTTCAATGGTCGAGTCGTCCTATCTAGCGGTGATAAAGGTCGTCGGCGCCGGCGGCGGAGGCACGAATGCCGTGTCGCGGATGGTCGATGCCGGGCTCAAGGGCGTCGAGTTCATCGCGGTCAACACCGACGTCCAGGCGCTTCAGGCCTGCGAGGCCGACATCAAGCTCTCGATCGGCCACGACCTCACCCACGGCCTCGGCGCGGGCGCCAACCCCGACGTCGGGGCGGGCGCGGCCGCCGAGTCGCGCGACGACATCAAGGAGTCGCTGAAGGGCGCGGACATGGTCTTCGTCACCGCCGGCGAGGGCGGCGGCACGGGCACCGGCGCTGCCCCGGTTATCGCTGAGATCGCCAAGGAGGAGATCGGCGCCCTGACCGTCGGCGTCGTCACCAAGCCCTTCGAGTTCGAGGGCTCGCGGCGGATGCAGCAGGCGCTGGAGGGCATCGACAAGCTCCGCGCCAAGGTCGACACGCTGATCATCGTTCCCAACGAGAAGCTGCTTCAGGTCGTCGAGCGCCAGACCTCCGTCCAGGAGGCCTTTCGCATCGCCGACGACATCCTTCGCCAGGGCGTCCAGGGCATCACCGACCTGATCACCACGCCCGGCCAGATCAACCTCGACTTCGCCGACGTCCGCACCGTGATGAGCGAGGCGGGCTCGGCCATGATGGGCATCGGCTCGGCCTCGGGCGAGAGCCGCGCCGTGGAGGCCGCGAAGATGGCGGTCTCCTCGCCCCTGATGGAGGAGTCCATCGAGGGCGCGACCGGGATGCTGCTGAACGTGACCGGCTCGGAGGACCTCAACCTGTTCGAGGTCAACGAGGCGGCCGACATCATCGTCGGGAGCGCCGACAAGTCGGCGAACATCATCTTCGGCACCGTGATCGACCCGTCGCTGGGCGACGAGGTTCGCGTCACAGTCATCGCGACCGGCTTCGAGGGCTTCGAGACTCTCGCCCGCTCGCCGATCGCCACGCGTGAGCGCTCGCGCAGGCGCAGCATCGGCGCCCTCGGCGACTCCGAGCGCCGCGAGCTGCGCGTCTCCGACGACGAGATCGACGTCCCGCCCTTCCTGCGGGACCGCTAGCCGCCCCACCGGCGCGCGCGCCGGCCGGAGGCTTCACAATTCTCACCCAATGGGCTTTGGCGGGCACATTCGCGCCTTGACGGTCGGCGCTGTCGCGGCGGCGCTGTGGGCTGCGCCGGGCGCCCTCGCGGCGGTCGGCTCGGCCGGAATCGGCGACCCCTACTTCCCGAAGGCCGGGAACGGCGGCTACGACGTGAAGAAGTACGACGTGGCCCTGGACATCACGCCCGCAGCGAACACGGTCGACGCCGACATCAACATCAAGCTGCGTGCGACCAAGCCGCTCAGCCGCTTCGACCTCGACTTCCGCGGCCCGGACCCCGACACGCTCACGGTGGACGGCCAGGACGCCGACTTCGAGCACAAGGGCCAGGAGCTGCGGATCACGCCGCCCCAGAGCCTCGCGGCCGACGCCCACGAGATCCACGTCACCTACTCGGGAACGCCTCCGAGCGTCACCGACCCGGACGACAGCACCGAGGGCTGGGTGCAGACCAACGACGGCAGCGTCGCGCTCGGCGAGCCGCAGGGCACGCCGGCGTGGCTGCCCAGCAACGACCACCCCACCGACAAGGCGCGGTTCGACTTCGCCTTGACCGTGCCCTCCACCCACGCCGCGATCGCCAACGGGACGCTCGAGGACACGGTGGTCGACGGGCCGAACACGACCTTCAACTGGCGCCAGTACGAGCCGATGGCCACCTACCTCGCCGTGATCGCCGTGGGTCTCTACAGCCTCACGGAGACGACGTACGACGGCATCCCGGCGTGGAACGCCGTCGATCCCATCTTCGCCGGGCCGACGGACCTCGCCCCGATGGAGGACATCCTCGCGTTCGAGGGCGACACGTTCGGCCCCTATCCGTTCGCGGCGACCGGCGCCCTGGTGGACGCGGCGCCGACGATCGGCTACGCGCTGGAGGCCCAGTCGCGCCCGTTCTACCCGCTGCCGCCGAGCGAGTCGCTGCTCACCCACGAGCTCTCGCACCAGTGGTTCGGCGACTCGGTGAGCCTGCGGCGCTGGAAGCAGATCTGGCTCAACGAGGGCTTCGCCACCTACGCCGAGTGGCTCTATGAGGAGGACACCGGCGGCGCGACCACGGCCGAGACCTTCGACGACAACTACTCCACCGACAAGTCGGACAAGGAGTTCTGGAACCCGCCTCCGGGCAACCCGGGCGGCCCGGAGAACCTGTTCGACGGGACCGTCTACACCCGCGGTGCCATGACGCTCGAGGTGCTGCGCCAGCGGATCGGCGACGACGACTTCTTCACGCTGCTGACCGATTGGACCGAGATGCACCGCTACGGCAACGCCACGACGCGGGCGCTGCGCAACCTCGCCGAGTCCATCTCGGGCAAGCAGCTCGACGGCCTGTTCCACAAGTGGCTGTACGAGAGGGGCAAGCCGAAGTACAACGGCGGCGACAAGGCCGCGCGCGCTGCGACGGGCGAGCCTCTCGCGCTCGCACCCGAGCTTCGCTGACCCGCGCGAGATAGCCTCGCGGGGGTGAGGCTGAAGCGCACCCCGCTGTACGACCGGCACGAGGCGGCGGGCGCCAGGCTCGTGGACTTCGCCGGTTGGGAGATGCCCGTGCAGTACGAGGGCGTGCGCCCCGAGCACGTGGCCGTGCGGACCGGATGCGGCGTCTTCGACGTCTCGCACATGGGCGAGATCGAGACCACGGGCCCACAGGCGCTCGAGCTGCTGCAGCGCCTGCTGTCCAACGACGTGGCGAAGCTCGACGTCGGGGGAGCTCAGTACTCGGTGCTGTGCCGCGACGACGGCGGGATCCTGGATGACCTCTTCACCTATCGCCTGGCCGAGGACCGCTATCTCACAGTCACCAACGCGGCCAACCACGAGCGTGACTTCGACTGGTTCGAGGAGCACGCGGAGGAGTTCGACGCCGAGGTGATCGACCGGATCGACTCCTACGCGATGCTCGCCGTCCAGGGGCCGCGGGCGCGCGAGATGGTCGCCGCGGTCGTGGGCGCCGAGCTGCCGCCGCGCATGCACTCGGCGGCCGTCGAGATGGCCGGCGCCCTGGCGCTGGTGTGCGGCACGGGCTACACGGGCGAGGACGGGGTGGAGGTGATGCTCGGGCCCGAGGCCGCGCCGGACCTCTGGGACGCGCTGCTGGAGGGCGGCGCCGTGCCGGCGGGCCTCGGCGCGCGCGACACCCTGCGGCTGGAGGTCTGCTTTCACCTCTACGGCAACGACATGGACGAGGACCGCAACCCGATCGAGGCCGGCCTCGGGTGGTGTTGTAAGGAGGGCACGGGGTTCGTCGGGTCGCGCGCCGTGGCCGCCGCTCGGGCCGAGGGCACCCCTGAGAAGCTGGCGCCATTCGTCCTCACCGGCCCCGGGATCCCCCGGCAGGGCAATGAGGTGATCAGCGGCGGCGAAGGGGCCGGCACGGTCACCAGCGGAACGCTCTCGCCGTGCCTCGACGCGGGGATCGGGATGGCCTACGTCGGCGCCGACCTGGCCGAGCCCGGGACGGAGGTCGAGATCGATGTCCGCGGCCGGCTGCGCGCGGCCCGCATAGAGTCCCGGCCTCTCTACGAACCCGACGCGAAGAAGGAGGGCTGACTTGGCAGCCGAGGAGAGCTATCCCGAGGACCTGCGTTACCACGCCGAGCACGACTGGGCCCGGGTCGAGGGCGATCAGGCGACCTTCGGGATCACCTGGTACGCGCAGGATGCCCTCGGCGAGGTCGTCTTCTACGAGCCCCCCGAACTGGGATCGACGGTCGCGAAGGACCAGGCGTACACCGAGGTCGAGTCGGTGAAGGCCGTCTCCGACGTCTATGCGCCGCTCTCGGGCGAGGTGACGGAGGTCAACGGGAACCTTGCCGACAAGCCCGAGACGGTCAACGAGGACCCCTACGGCCAGGGGTGGCTGGTGAAGGTCAAGCTCAGCGATCCGTCCGAGGCCGACGCCCTGCTGGACGCCGCCGCGTACCGGGAGCTGCTCTCCGGCTGACCGCCGCAGCGGCGGCGATGGCCGATCCGCCGCCCTGTCTACGATCAGCGGCGTGAGCCGCTACACGTCAGCTACGGACAGCGACCGGGCGGCGATGCTGGACGCGATCGGCGTCGACTCGCTGGACGAGCTCTTCGCCGCCATCCCGCCGGAGCTGCGCCTCGGCCGCCCGCTGGACCTGCCCGCCGGGCTGTCGGAGACCGAGTGCTTCGACCACCTGGCGGCGCTTGCGGCGCGAAACGCCGACGCCGACTCGGAGACCTGCTTCATCGGGGCGGGGATGTACGACCACTACGTCCCGGCGCTGGTCGACGCGATCACGCAGCGCTCGGAATTCCTCACCCCCTACACGCCGTACCAGCCCGAGGTCTCGCAGGGCGGGCTGCAGGTGATGTTCGAGTTCCAGACGGCGATCTCGGAGCTCACGGGCCTTCCCGTGGCGAACGCGTCGCTCTACGAGGGCCCGTCGTCGGTGGCGTCGGCGGCCTATCTGGCTCTCGGCGCCCACAAGGGGCGCACCCGCCTGGTCGTCTCGCGCGGCGTGCATCCCCACAGCCGCGAGACGCTGGCGACCTACGCCAGAGGCTTCGGAGCCGAGGTCGTCGAGGTCGCGCAGGAGGACGGCGTGACCGACCCGGCGGCGCTCGCCGACGCGGTGGACGAGCGCACGGCCGCCGTCTTCGTGCAGAACCCGGGGTTCCTCGGTGGCATCGAGGACCTCGAGGCGCTCGCGGCCGCCGCCCACGAGGCGGGCGCGCTCGCGATCGCGGCGGTGGACCCGATCTCGCTCAGCGTCCTGCGACCGCCGGGTGAGTGTGGAGTCGATATCGCCCTCGGCGAGGGCCAGCCGCTGGGCAACAGGCTGGACTACGGCGGGCCGTCGTTTGGCTTCTTCGCCGCGACCGAGGAGCACATCCGCCGGATGCCCGGTCGCATCGCCGGCGAGACCACCGACGCCGACGGCCGCCGCGGCTTCGTGCTCGCGCTCCAGACCCGCGAGCAGCACATCCGCCGCGAGAAGGCGACCCACAACATCTGCACGTCCCAGGCCCTGAACGCCCTCGCCGGCGTCGTCTACCTCAGCTGGCTGGGCAAGCGGGGCTTCACGGAGCTCGGCGAGCTGCTCGCCCGCCGCACCGCGTACGCGAGGGAGCGGCTGACCGCGGTCGAAGGCGTCGAGCTCCTGCACGACGCGCCCGTGTTCCGCGAGCTCGCGATCAGGCTCGAGGCGCCCGTACTGGAGGTGATCGACCGCGTCGCCGAGGAGGGGATCGCTGCCGGATACGGCGTGGGCAGGGAGTACCCGGAGCACGAGGACGCACTGCTCGTCGCGATCACCGAGCGCCGGTCGAAGGAGGACATCGACCGCCTCGCCGACGCGCTTGGACGCGCGATCGCAGCTTCGGGCGAGTTGTTGACGGATAGCGACAACAAGTCGACCCAACCCGAGGTGGCCCGGTGACCGACATCCCCACCCAGCCCCCAACGAACGCTGATGCCCAGACCCCGCAGCAGAGGGAACGCGCCACGACCATCTACGAGAGGTCCGTCGAGGGCCGCCGGGCCGCCACGCTGCCCCCGGCGGGGGTCCCGGAGGCGCAGCTCGAGGACCTGATCCCGGCGGGGCTCCTCCGCGAGAGGCCGGCCGAGCTTCCCGAGGTATCCGAGCCGGAGATCGTGCGCCACTACAACCGGATCTCGCGGCGCAACTTCGACCTCGACACCGGGCCGTATCCGCTGGGCTCCTGCACGATGAAGCACAACCCGCGCCTCAACGAGCGGGTGGCGGCGCTTCCGGGCCATGCCCGCCTTCACCCGGCCCAGGCGCCGCGGCGCGCCCAGGGCGCGCTCGAGCTGATGTGGCGGCTGGAGCGGGCCCTGGCGGAGATCTGCGGCCTGCCGCACGTCTCGCTTCAGCCCTCGGCCGGATCGCACGGCGAGCTAGCGGGCCTGCTGCTGACCCGGGCGTACCACGCCGACCGCGGCGAGGAGCGCGCGAGGGTGCTGACGCCCGACACCTCGCACGGCACGAACCCGGCCACGGTGACGATGGCCGGCTACGAGGTCGTCAAGGTCGCGACCGACGAGCGGGGCGGGGTGGAGGTCGACGACCTGCGCGACAAGCTCGGCGACGACATCGCCTGCCTGATGCTCACCAACCCCAACACGCTCGGAGTCTTCGACGAGAACATCGCCGAGATCGCGAGGCTCGTGCACGAGGTGGGCGCGACGCTGTATTACGACGGCGCCAACCTGAACGCGATCATGGGCCACACCCGCCCGGGCGACATGGGGTTCGACATCGTCCACGTCAATCTCCACAAGTCCTTCTCGCAGCCGCACGGGGGCGGCGGCCCCGGGGCGGGGCCCATCGCGGTCTCCGACCGCATCGAGCCGTACCTGCCCGTCCCCAGGCTGGTCCGCAGCGAGGGCGCCAACGGCACCGCCCCCAGCTTCGACCTCGATCACGAACGCCCGAAGTCGATCGGGCGCCTGCGGGGCTTCCAGGGCAACTTCGGCGTCTTCGCCCGCTCCTACGCGTACATCCGCTCGCTCGGGGGCGACGGGCTGCAGGAGGCCTCGGAGACCGCGGTGCTGAACGCCAACTACCTGCTCGCCCGCCTACGCGAGGGCCGCGCCGGGAGGCTCCTGCCGCTGGCGTTCGACCGCCTGCCGATGCACGAGTTCGTCCTCTCCGGGGCTCCGGCCAAGCGCGAGCTGGGCGTCAAGACGCTCGACATCGCCAAGCGGCTGCTCGACTACGGCTTCCACCCGCCGACGATCTACTTCCCGCTGCTCGTGGACGAGGCGCTGATGATCGAGCCGACCGAGACCGAGACGCGCGAGTCCCTCGACGACCTGGCCGACGCGTTCGATTCGATCCTCGGCGAGGCCGAGAACGACCCGCAGATCCTTCTCGGGGCGCCGTACACGACACCCGTACGCCGTCTGGACGAGGCGGCCGCGAGCCGCAGGCCTGTCATCCGGCAATCGCGCGGCTAGCGAAGCGCTGCGAGAACGCGAACGCCGGGCGCGAAGGCCCGGCGTTCGCGGGGTATCGAGGGAGTTAGGAGCGGGCCGGCACGACCGGGAAGCCCGGGATGCTCGGCGCGCTCGGGGCGGGGCGCTGCCGGCCATTGGCCTTGATGGCGCCGGCGGCGTGAGCGTGGATGCGGATCATGTCGGTCACCTCCTGGGTGGGATGGAAGGGGTCGGCGACCACGTCGCCGTCGGCAATCGAGATCGCGGCGCGGAGCCGGCCGCCAACCTCGGCGAGCAGCACCGGCGCGCCCGGGACGCGGGCCGAGTCAAGCTCGGCGAGGCGGCGCAGGGCGTTCCCATCGGCGAGGCCAGCCTCGCGGATGGTGACCTCGGCGAGGGCCTCGTCGCGATTCAGATTGTTTGACATGGTCGCCCCTTTCGGTAATACTTATGGCGTTCGGCGGCCGGTGCATGCGGCCGATACGGGCACAATAAGGAGAGGCGTACTACATGTCAATGTCGTACAAAGAGAGATTGTCTGAGCTGGATCGTGAGGGCGAGCGCTCCGTCACGGCGCAGATCGTGGACGCCTTCGCCGCGGCCATCGAGGCCGGCGAGCTGGCGCCCGGCGATCAGCTTCCACCCACCCGCGAGCTCGCCGAGCTGAGCGGCGTCAACCACCTCACCGCCGCTCGCGCATACCGCCGGCTCGCCGAGATGGGCCTCGTCTCAGGCCGTGTGGGAAGGGGCACGTTCGTACGTCAGACCGCCCCCGAGGCCGCGCAGCTCGGCGAGGCGGAGGAGGACACCGCCTGGCAGCTCTACGCCCTGCCCGACGAGGTCGAGTCGCATGCGGACCGCGTCATCGGCGAGATGTTCCGCCAGGCCGAGCGCGAGGATCTCATCCCGCTGCTCGTCGGCTACTCCGCGGTCACCCTCTTCCCGGCCGAGCGCTTCGCCGAGATCATCGCCGACATCGCCACCACCAACGCCGCAGCCGTGCACCAGTACGGGGACGTCGAGGGCGCCCGCGAGCTGCGGGCCGAGCTCGCCGCGCTCGGCGACGAGCAGGGCTTCGCCGCCTCCGCCGACGAGATCGTCACCACCACGGGCGCCGCCCACGGCGTGGGCCTCACGGCGAGCGCGCTGCTTCGCCCAGGCGACGTCGCCGCGGTCGAGTCGCCCACCTTTCCCGGCCTGCTGAACGCGATCCGGCCCACCGGCGCCTCGATCCTGCCGGTCCCGGTCGACGCCGACGGGCTCGACGTCGACTCGCTGGAGCAGCTGCTGCGCCGTCGTCAGATCAAGGTGCTCGTGGTCCAGCCGCGCCTTCACAACCCCACCGGCCGCGACCTCTCGCCCGAGCGCCGGCGGCGGCTGGTCGACCTGGCGCGTCGCGAGGGCTTCTTCATCGTCGAGGACGGCGTCTACGCCGATCTGCGCTTCGAGGGCGAGAGCCTGGCGCCGCTGCGGGCCGACGCGCCCGACCACGTGATCTACGTCTCCTCGCTGTCGAAGACCACCAGCTCGGGCCTGCGCGTCGGCTGGATCGCCGCGCGGGGCCCGGTGCTGGAGCGGATCGTCGCCGAGAAGCGAAACGCCGAGCTCAACACGCCGCCACTGACCGAGCTGGCTCTCGCCAGGTTCCTGGCGGAGGGCGGATACCCGGAGCAGATCGAGCGCGCCACTGCGTTCTTCCGCGAGCGCTACGAGATCCTCAACGAGGCGGTGGCCGAGCACCTCGCCGGCGTGGCCACGGTCTCCAAGCCGCTCGGGGGCGGCCACCTCTGGCTGACCTTCTCCGAGCGCGTCGACGAGCGCGACCTCTACGAGCAGGCCGCCCGCGAGGGTGTGTCGTTCCTCCCCGGGGCGGCCATGATGGCCGAGCGGCCGCGGCGGGCCCACGCGCGGCTGTCCTTCGGCTACCTCGACCCGCCCGAGCTGCGCGAGGGCGCCAAGCGCTTGGCGACCGCGGTGCGCGCGGTCACGCGCGCGAGCCGCCAGCGCGAGGCGCTGCCGGTCGCCTGACTCTCACAGCTCCGGCAGCTTCTGCTTGAGCTCGAGCACCGGCGCGAAGAGATCGCCGTGCTCGTCGATGCGGTCGAGCACCTCGT
>Ga0126312_10000654_pt1 | contig 21344 bp, 23 predicted proteins | sample Plot104A_FD_92537 | JGI IMG/M metagenome (GOLD analysis project Ga0126312, IMG submission 92537) | Serpentine soil microbial communities from UC McLaughlin Reserve, CA, USA - Plot104A | ecosystem: Environmental > Terrestrial > Soil > Grasslands | place: USA: UC McLaughlin Reserve, Lake County...
CCGCGCTCGGCGTGGTGAGCGCGGCCACCGGCGCCAGCGCGAGCGTGGCCAGCACGAGCCCGGCCGATACCGGCCCGAGCGGGTGCTGGGTGGAGAGCTTGCGGTTGATGATGATCGGCGCGGTCGCGTAGCCGACCGTCGCCACGAGCACGCAGACGGCGCCGAAGAACTCCTCGGGGTGGCCGGCGACGTCGATGCCCAGCAGGGCGATGACGCCGGCGAGGCCGATCACCAGCCCCACGAGCCGCACCGGGGTCGGCTTCTCCTCGGGCGCGAAGCGCAGCGCCAGGAGCGCCACCATCAGCGGCATGGTGGCGATGAGGATCGATGCCAGCGACGAGGACACGTAGCCCTCGCCCGCGGCGATGAGGAAGAACGGGACGATGATCTCGCACGCGGCGTAGGCGGCGACCGCCCGCCAGTGCTCGCGCAGGCCGCGCAGCGCCCCGATCCGCCAGGCGATCGGGACGAGCACCACGGCGCCGATGGCGACCCGGCCCCAGGCCACGACGCCGGGCGAGAAGTCGCCGACGGCGATCTTGATGAACAGGTACGGGATGCCCCAGAGGGCGGAGACGGCGGCGAATGTCACCCACGCGCGAGCGGTCATGGAAGGCCGGGATGCTTTCATGCCGCCGATGGAGACCTGGGAAATCGTCGTTCTCGCCGTCCTCGCGGCGCTCGCGCTGCTCGCTTTGGGCGGCGCCGTCGCCAACGCCCGCCGCCGCCGCGCGCTCGCCGAGCGCTTCGGCGCGGACATCCGCGCCGCCGACCGCGCTCTGGCCGCCGCGCATGCCGAGGACAAGGGCTGGGACCGCGACCGGCTCCACCAGGCGGCGCGGCGCGAGTTCGAGCAGGCCAAGCCGGGCACGCCGATCCGGGACATGGCGCTCGTGCAGGTGCGTGACCTCCCCGGCAAGGAGCAGGACGAGGCGGTCTTCCGCATCGACGCCGGCGACGGCGAGACGACCCTCACGCTCGGCCGCGAGGACGACGGCTGGGTGCTCGCCCGCCTTGGATGAGGCGGAGCTCCTCGAGCTCGTCGCCGAAGCCCGTCCACGTCGGCTGCTCGGGGTGGAACTACGCGGACTGGCGCGGCACGGTGTACCCCAAGGGCTGCCCGCCGTCGCGCTGGCTCGAGCACTACGCGACGCTGTTCGACACGGTCGAGGTCAACTCCACCTTCTACCGGCTGGCATCGCGCGACGCGGTGGCGCAGTGGGCGCGCCAGACGCCCGATCACTTCCTCTTCGCGCTGAAATCCAGCCGCTTCCTGACCCACATGAAGCGGCTGACCGACATGGACCGCGGCGTCCGACGGTTCTATGAGCGCATCGCGCCGTTAGTGGGCACGCCCAAGCTGGGGCCGATCGTCTGGCAGCTGCCCGAGTCGTTCCGGCGCGACGACGCGCGGCTGCGCTTCGCACTCGAGCGGCTGCCGCCCGGGCGGCACTGCTTCGAGCTGCGCCATCCGTCCTGGTTCCAGCCGGAGGTCTACGAGCTGTTGCGCTCCCACGGGGTCGCGCTGGCAATCGGCGACAGCCCCAAGCGGCCGTGGGTGGCGCACGAGTTCACCGCCGACTGGACCTTCCTGCGGTTCCACCATGGCCACCGCGGGCGGCGGGGCAACTACTCGGCCGCCGAGCTGGCCGAGTGGGCCGAGCGCCTGGGGGAGTGGCGGCAGTCGGTCGAGGTCTTTGCCTACTTCAACAACGACTGGGAGGGCTTCGCGGTCCGCAACGGCGTGCGGCTGCGCGAGCTCTTGGACGTCTGAAGAGTGGCGCGCCGGCCGGGCGGCCGCAGGCCGCACGAGTCGGCGTGCGTAACTAGGGTCGGTGCGCATGCAATCTCTCCCGCCCGGGTTCCGCGCCGGCCACTGGACCGATCTCGACGGCGCCACCGGCTGCACGGTGATCCTCCCGCCGCCCGGGTGCGTCGGCGCCGCCGAGGTTCGCGGGGGAGGCCCGGGGACGCGCGAGAGCGACCAGCTCTCGCCTGCCTCCCGCGCGCCCGGGGTGCAGGCGGCGCTGCTCACGGGTGGAAGCGCGTTCGGGCTGAGCGCCGCGGACGGCGTCGCGGCATGGCTGGAGGAGCGCGGCCTGGGCCGGCCGACCCCGTGGGGGGCGGTGCCGGTCGTCTTTACCGCCGTGCTGTTCGACCTGCCGCTCGGGCCACCCGACGCGCGCCCGGACGCGGCGGCGGGCCGCGCCGCGTGCGAGGCCGCCGGCGAGACGATCGAGCGCGGGACGGTGGGCGCCGGCACCGGCTGCAGCGTGGGCAAGCTGCTCGGCCACGACCACTGGACCAAGGGCGGGTTCGGCGCCGCGTCGTTTGAGGTCGACGGCGCGACGGTGTGCGCGTTGGCCGCCGTCAACGCGTTCGGCGAGGTCGTGGGCGAGGACGGCGCGGTGGTCGCCGGCGTGTGGCGCGACGATGCCTACGCGCGCTCCACCGAGCTCCTGCTGGCCGGCGAGCGGCCGCCGCTGCGGATCTCCGACGCGACCACGCTCGTCGTGATCCTCACCGACGCCGGCGTGAGCAAGCTCGAGGCCTGGAAGATCGCCCGCGCGGCGACCTCAGGGGTCGCGCGCGCCGTGGTTCCCAGCGCCACCGCGGTCGACGGCGACCTCGTCGCCTGCTTGGCCGGAGGGGAGGCCGACGCGGACCCGCTGGTGCTCGAGGCGGTGGCCGCCGAGGCCGCCGCGACCGCCATTCGCGACGGCGTGCGGCAGGCGTCGGGCCTCGCCGGTTGCCCCTCGGCGAGCGACCGCGCGGCCTCAATCAGGTAAACCGTGGGGTCGTGACGACAGCGGATGGCATGGAGGCCGGGTTCCAGCTCGAGCGATTCGAGGTGGTCGACGGCCGGCTCGAGGTCCAAGGACGATGGTTCGGCGTACGCGGCCTGCGCTTCGTCCGGCCCTCGCTGACGGTCCACACCGACGACGGCGACCGCCACCTCCTGGCGCTCCTCGACCACAAGCCCTGGGCGGCCGAGGAGGGCGTCACCTGGATCGCGGTGTTCCCGTGGGACGGCGGCCCCGTCGATCCCCGTCAGGCCGAGCTCGCGGTCGCACCCAGCGTGGTCGTCCCGCTCGAGGCGGCCGAACGGCGCCGCCCGACCCAGCACGAGCGGCTGGCGGCGGAGCGCCGCAAGGTCGCGCGGCTCGAGCACGAGGTGGCGTGGCTGCGGCGCGAGCACGCCGAGCTCAGCGCGCGCCACCGACGCGTCGTCGACGAGCGCAACCGCATGCGCTCGGACCGCGACGCGCTCGCCGAGCAGGCCGACGCGACCCGGATCGAGCACGCCGAGGCGCGCTCGGCGCTCCAGGCGGAGCGCGACGATGCGCGGCGCGAGGCGAACCGGCTCGCCGCCGAGCGCGACGACGCGCTGCGCGAGCGCGACGCGGCCCGGGCGGAGCGGGTGCCCGCCGTCGCCCAGAGCCGCGCGGCCGAGCGCCACCGCGAGGCGGCGCTGGCCGAGCTCGACCGCGCCGTCGCCGCGCGCGAGCAGGCTCTTCGCGAGCGCGACGCGGCGCTCGCGCGCGCGGCGAGCGCCGAGGCCGAGCGCGACCAGGCCGTCGGGGATCGTGACGCCGCCCGTCGCGACCGCGAGCAGGCGCTGCGGGAACGCGACGCGGCGGTGCGTGCTCGCACGGCTGCGCTCGCCGAGCGCGACACCGCCCGAGCGCAGCTGGAGTCGCTGGGCGACCCCGACCGCATCCGCAAGCCGATCATGGCCGAGCCGATCGGGAGGGCGGTGCGGCCGCTGGCGGCGCGGGCCGCCGAGCGCAGGCCGGTGCGCGCGGTGCCCCCGCCCGCCGATCCGGGACCGCAAGGCACCGTGCCTGCCCCCAATCCGGTGCCCGCGACGCCGGACCACCCCGCGGCGCCTCGGCGCCATCTCGCCACCGCCGACCCGATTCCTCGCCCTGCCGAGTCCCTTCAGAGCCTGCGGCAACGCTCGCCGATCGAGCCGCTCGGGAACGCAGGCCATTCCCCCTGGCGGGCGCGGGCCCTCGTGCTCGCCGCGGTCCTGGTCCTCGTGGTGCTGGCGCTTATCCTCAGCCGCACGGCGCTCGTCTAGCCCGCCCGCCTAGCTCAACTGGCAGAGCACAGACCTTGTAAGTCTGGGGGTCTCGGTTCGAATCCGAGGGCGGGCTCTCGTTGAGTGCGTCGCGCCGGTCAGCCGGCCGCAGGCCGGATGGGCCGGCGTGCGCAACTAACCAAGCCACTCGCCCAGCGGCAGGCGGGCGCTCAGCACCGAGAAGTCCCCGTCGTCGCGGAGCCGCTCGGCCGCCTGAACCAGCGCGCCCGCCGCGACCCAGGCCAGCGCTCCGCCCACGCTGATCCGCTGCGCGCCCGCCTCGAAGATCTCGGCGCCGGACAGCCCGGGCAGGGCGAGCACGTTGACCGGGCGGTCCACCCCGTCGCACACGGCCCGGATCTCGTCGGCCGTGCGCAACCCGGGCGCGTAGAGGACATCGGCGCCCGCCTGCGCGTAGGCCTGCAGGCGGTCGATGGTGTCCTCGAGGTCGGGGCTGCCGCGGATGTGGTTCTCGGCGCGGCCGGTGAGCACGAAGGGCGCGCCGACCCGGCGCGCGACCGAGGCCGCCGCGGCGACCCGCGCCGCGGCCTCGTCGCGGTCGTAGAGGCGGCCGGCCTCCGGGTCCCAGTCCTCGATCGAGCCTCCCACCGCGCCCGCGTCGGCGACGCGCCGGATCGCCTCGCCGGGATCGGGCCCGTGGCCGTTCTCGAGGTCGACGGACAGCGGCACGGCCGTCGCCGCCGCGACCACACGTACGTGCTCGACCACCTCGTCGAGCGTCGCGGCGCCGTCGAGTCGCCCGAGCGTGAACGCGAACCCCGAGCTCGTGGTCGCGAGCGCCTCGAAGCCGAGCGCCTCGAGCACGCGAGCCGAGCCCGCGTCCCACGGGTTGGGGATCACGAACGGCTCGCCCGCGTGCAGGGCGCGGAAGCGTTCGCCCTTCTCGCGCTGGTCCACGTCGGGAAGCCTACGGCTCGCGCTGCCGGCAGCGATCAGCCGCGAACCGCGCTGCACGCGCTTCCCCTGCAGCTGCGCAGCTTCGCCAACCGCGCCGCCAGCCCGGCCTTGATCGTCGCGAAGGCGGGATCGCCGGCGACGTTGCTCAGCTCGTACGGGTCGGCCTGGCGGTCGTAGAGCTGCTCTTCGCCGGTCTTCGTGTACACGACGTACGTGTAGCGATCGGTGCGCACCCCCGTATAGGGCTGGTCCCAGCGGTTGTTGGGGACGTCGCCCTCGAACAGCGGTGCGGTGGCCTCGATCTCGAGCGTCCGTCGGGGGCGGCGCCTCGGATCGCGCGTCGTCGGCAGGAGCGAGACACCGTCTTGCGTGCGTCCCGCACGCGCGTCGGCGGCGTCGAGCAGCGTGGACGCGAAGTCGACGTTGGTGACCTGGCCGCGGACCGTCTCGCCCGCCGGGACGCCGGGCCCGCGCAGGATGAACGGCACGCGGATCGACTCCTCGTAGGGCAGGTACTTGTCGCCCGGGATGTCGTGCTGACCCTGCAACCAGCCGTTATCGGAGACGAAGACGATCAGCGTGTTGTCGAGCTGGTGAGTCGTGCGCAGGATCTGCACCAGCTTCGGCACGTGATCGTCGACCGCCCGCAGTCCGCCGATCCGCCCCTGGTAGTCGAGCTGGAGCTGGTCGATCGCGTTCTGCGACAGCGGCGCGGTGTTGTCGCGGATGTTCGAGGGCTCCTTGTCCAAGTTCTGCTGGGCGAAGCTCGGCGGCTTGGGCAGCAGCCAGTTGGCCGTCTCGGCGGCGTAGCGCTGCGATAGCGCGGATCGGGCCCGGGCCGACCCATCAGCGTCACCGAGACGTCCTCGCGGTGCGGCGCCGCGGGCGCCCACCAGATGAAGAACGGCTTGGGGTCCCGCGCCTCGCGCCGCACGAGCCCCTCGGTGACTTCCCCGGTCACATCGGGCGAGTAGTCCTGCGGGTTCTCCGCGCCCCAGTAATGGTACGGGCCGGGGCCGAAGGTGTCGGTGAGGTGCTTGATAACGTCGGCGAGACCGCCGGGGTTGGGGGAGACCTCGACGCTCGCGAACTGGACCAGCTTGTGCGCGAAGTCCGAGTCGCCCCACGCCTTGAGGCGACCGTCGAGGTTCATCACGAAGTTGTAGTAGTCGTAGGCAGAGACGTCGAGCAACCCGCGCCAGATGTCGAAGCCCTTGGGCACCTCGCCGTGGGCGTCCTTGGCGCCGTAGCCGTTCAGCCACTTGCCGACGAGCGCGGTGCGGTAGCCCGCCTTCTGGAGCCACCGCGCGGCAGCGTGTTGCCACGGCCCCTCATGCCGTACCACCCGTACGGGTAGAAGTTGCCGTCGACGCCGTGGTTGTGCGCGTACTGGCCGGTGATGAAGGTCGCCCGCGCCGGGCAGCACAGCGGAAACGAGTCGATCGCGTCCGCGAACGTCGTGCCGCGCTTGGCGAGCAGGCGCTTGACGTTGGGCATCTGGGCGACGTCGGCCGCCGCCTGGTCGTCGGTCATCACGACGAGGATGTTCGGGCGCCCATCCTTGCCCGTGCCCGCGGGCCGCGCCTCGGCGACGCCGGCCAGGGCCAGTACGCGGACGCCTGCCAGCAGGGGGAGGACGCGAGCATCCATGCGCCGCCGACCGTACCGGCTGGGTCGCATCTAACGCCGGAGGATCCAGGGTTCGCGCTCGAGCGCGCGCCGCAGCTCGACGGCGCCGTCGGACAGGACCGGCTCGCCGTGCGTGACCAGCACGCGCTGCACGTCGAGTTCGAGCAGCGGCTCCAGCGTGGGGTTGAAGCGCTCGCGGTAGAAGCGATGGCGCTTCTCGTCCAGCCGGCCCTGGGCCCACACCCGCAGCTCGCCGCCGGTCTCGACGACCGCGTCCCCGAAGGCGAGGGCGCGGTGGGAGGGCAGGTGCAGCGGCATCTCGAACCGGCGCGGGCGCCCGATGGCATAAGCCCGCGCCCCGCCCGGCAGCGGGGCCCCGGGCTCGATCGTTCGGAACGCGCGCGCATCGGTCAGGCGCTTCGTTGCCGCCGGATGGCCCCAGATCGTGACCTCCGCGCGGTCCCGGAAGCGCCGCCACAGCGACTCGGCGCTGCGCGCGTGGTACGGAATGGTGATCAGGATTGCGACCCGATCGCCGACGAGCGCGCCCAGCCCGTCGAGCACCGACTCCGGCTCCTCCGGCAGCAGCGGGTCGACTAGCACCAGCCCGTCGTCCGTGCGCAGCGCGAACGACGCAACCTCGCGCCCGAACTCGCCCGGATGCCATTCCGGATGGCGCGCGGTCCATCGCCAGAGGCCGTCGGCGAGCGGTCTCGGCATCAGTCCGGGTGCGCCTCCCACCAGGCGACGGCGTCGCCGAGCGTGCGCTCGAGCGGGATCACCGGCTCCCAGCCCGTGGCCGCGGTGATTCGATCGTGGGCGCCGCGGATCTCCATGACCTCGTGGTCGCGCACGAGCTGCGGGTCGACCACGTGCTCGACGCGCACGCCGCTCACCTCGCCAAGCGTCGCGACGATCTCGCGGATCGAGGGGGTCATGCCCGAGCAGACGTTGTAGACGCCGGCGGGGGCGCGGGCCGCGAGCAGGCGGTAGGCGCGCGCGACGCACCGCACGTCGGTGAAGTCGCGGCGGACGTCCGGGTTGCCGGTCACGACGCGGACCGGATCCTCGCCGCGCCGGTGCCCCTCGGCGATCTGGCGCGCGAAGGAGGCGATGGCGTAGACCGTGGACTGACGCGGGCCGGCGTGGTTGAACGCGCGCGTGCGAATCACCTGGCAGCCGTGGGCGTCGGCGTAGAAGCCGGCCAGCAGCTCGGCCGAAGCCTTCGAGACCGCGTAGGGGTTCTGTGGATGCAACGGTGCATCCTCGGCCACCGGTAGGCGCTCGGGCGGGCCGTACACCTCGCCCGTGCCGACCACGACGACGGTCGCGTCCGGCGCCTCGGCGCGCACCGCTTCGAGCACGTTGAGCGTCATCGCGACGTTCTCGGTCAGCGCTCGCCGCGGGTCCTCCCAGGACCGCCCGACCGACGCCTTGGCCGCGAGGTGGTAGACGATGTCGGGGGCGGCCTCGGCGACCGCGCGCCGGGTCGCTTCGGCGTCGAGCAGGTCGACGCCGGCCGAGCGCGAGAGCGGGACCACGTCCTCGCCGGCGGTCGTACAGACATCGAGCAGGTGGCTGCCGGCGAAGCCAGAGGCGCCGGTGATGACGACGCGCGCGTCCAAGCGGGGGTCAGGACGCGGCGGGCGTCGCGTGCTCGAGCGTCCCGTGCCCGTTGGAGGAGAAGACGTCCTCCAGCGACGGGGCCTCCGGCTCGGGCGCGTTGAGCCTTCGCTCGAGCTCGCCGAGCACGAGCCCGAACAGCAGCCGACGCCACGTCGCCTGCCAGAACGCTGCGCGCGAGGCGCTGATCGGTGCGATGCGGTCACGCGCCGGGTGGACGCGCTCGACCACGCCGGTAAGCGGCCACGTCGCCAGCTGCTCGGCCAGCCCGGCGAGCGGTCCGCGCGCCCACGACGGCACGGGCAGGGCGGGGGCGACATTGGCGTAGACCGCGCCGAAGAGGGCGCCGTTGGCGAGGTGCACCAGCGTTCCCACCGGAATCGCAGCCCGCCCGCGCACGATCGCCGTGCCGATCAGCTCGGCGTCGTCGTTGCGCACGCCGAACGCGCGCTTGTCGAGCGGCTGCTGCGCCGCCCACACGCCGGCGGCCGCCGCGCCCGCCAGGGCGCCGCGCAGGGTCCGGGGCAGCTCCACGGCCATGGCGTGACTGTAACGGCCCGCGGACGAGCGGGGTATCCACAGCGATGGACGCAGACGCCCTGCATCGGCGCGCCCGCGAGCGCGGCGTCAACCCGATCGTGTACTGGCTGGTGCGCGCCGTGCTCCAGCCGTTCTGCCACGTCTACTTCCGTCTCTCGCGGGTCGGGCGCGAGCATGTGCCCCAGGAAGGGGCGGCGATCTTCGCCGCCAACCACCGATCGTTCCTCGACCCGATCGTCATCGGCATGCTCGCACGCCGACCGCTCTACTACGTGGCCAAGAAGGAGCTGTTCCGCCCCCGGGTGCTGGGGTGGCTCCTCAACGCGCTTGGCGCCTTCCCGGTCGATCGCGGGGCCGGCGACAAGGACATGCTCGCAACCGCGCGCGCCATCCTCGCCCGCGGCGACGCGCTCGTCATCTTCCCCGAGGGCACCCGCATCCGGCCCGGTTCGCTCGGTCGCCCGAAGCGCGGTGTCGGCCGCCTGGCGCTCGAAAGCGGCGCCCCGGTCGTCCCGGTCGCCGTGATCGGAACCGAGGCGATACGCCGCGGCTGGCGCATCCGCCCGCACAAGGTGCGGATTCGCGTCGGGCGGGCCCTGCGTTTCCCCATGGTCGAGGACCCCTCGCCGCAGCTCGCCGAGGCGGTCACCGACCGGATCTGGCCGTGCGTGATGCTCCAGTGGGAGTGGCTGGGCGGTCTGCCGCCGCTGCGCCGCGCCGCCGTCATCGGCGCCGGCTCGTTCGGCACCGGCCTGGCCGCCATGCTCGCCCGCGGCGGCCTGGAGGTCGAGCTCGGCTGCCGCACTGCCGCTCAGGCGCGCGAGCTTGCGGCCCGCCGCATCAACGACCGCTACCTGCCCGGCGTGGAGCTGCCGGACGGCGTGACCGTCCGGACCGCCGCCGACCTCGACCTCGGGACCGCCGACCTCGTCTGCTTCGCGGTGCCGGCGCGCTCGCTGCCCTCGGCGCTGCTCGACCATGGCGCCCGCGTGCCCGATCGGGCGGGCGTGCTCGTGGTCGCCAGGGGCGTCGTGCCGCCGACCGGCGCGCTTCCGACCGCCTTCACCGCCGAGCGGGTCAGGGCCCGCGCGGTGGCGTCGCTGGGCGGCCCGGCGCATGCCGCCGAGGCGATCGTGCATGGCGCGTCCGTCGTCCTCGCCGCCCGCGACGACGGCCTTGCCCGCCAGCTCGCCGACGTGCTGCGCGCGGCCGGTTACGACTGCCATCGCACGAGCGACGTCGCCGGCGTGGAGCTGGCCGGATGCGCGAACAACGCGGCCGCGCTGGCTGCTGCCGCTGCGGCGTCGAGCGGAGGTCCCAACGCCGCCGGCGCGGCCGCCGGAAAGGTGTTCGCCGAGATCGAGGCGTTTGCCCAGCGTCAGGGGAGCCGGCCCGAGACGTTCGCGGGGCTGGCCGGCGCCGGCGACCTCGTCGCCACCGCACTGGCCGAGCACGACCGCAGCCGCCGGGCCGGCGAGCTGCTCGGCGCCGGGATGCCGGCGCGCGACATCGCGCCGTCTCTCGGGCATGCGGTCGAGGCCGTTGACACGGTGCCGCTGCTCTCCGACGCCATGCGCCGCTCGGGCCTGACCGCCCCGGCGGTGGACGGGCTCGCCGACCTGATCGAGGGCCGAGTCGAGCCCGGGAGCTGGGCGCGAACGCTGACCAGGCCGGCCGCCCCGGATCGGACGGCCAAGGCGGCCTAGGACGCGCGCTCGGAGGTAGGGTCCGCATGTGGACGACGAGCGAAAGGCCGAGCTCGACCGGGACTTCTCCGAGCTGTACCGGGCCCACCTGCGCGATGTCTACTCCTACGCCTACTACCGCATCGGCAACCATCACGACGCCGAGGACCTCACCGAGCAGACGTTCCTGCAGGCCTACCGCCACTTCGAGCGCGCGCAGCGCGAGTCCGACGGACGCCCGCTGCGGCCGTGGCTCATCCGCATCGCCCACAACTTGGCCGCCAACTACTACCGCGACCGCGCGCGCAAGCCGACCGCGGCGCTGGATGACGCGGGGCCGATCTCCGCGCCCCACGACACGGAAAAGCTCGTGGAGGGCCGCGACGAGCTGCAGCGAATCCTCACGGGGGTCGACCAGTTGCCCGACGATCGGCGGGAGGCGCTGATCATGCGCTTCGCGCTCGGCATGGACAACCGCGAGATCGCCCGCGCGCTCGGACGCAGCGACGGCGCCACCAAGGTCCTCATCCACCGCGCGATCCGTCAGCTCGAGGAGATCGTCAAGACGCAGGAGGCGCCCGCCTGATGGCCGAGCCCGTGCACGGCGACGCGATCGACTTCGAGCAGCTGCTGCGGCGCGCGCTCGTGCCGGTCGAGCCGCCCGAGGAGCTGTCCCAGCGGCTCGAGTCGGCGCTCGTCGAGCTCACCGAGCTCGCCGCCGACGAGCTCGAGTCGTGGGAGCTATCGGCCATGCGCGATCCGCGCAACTGGGCCCGCCCCGCCGCCGCGGTCGCGGTCGGCACGGCGGCGGGGGCCGCCCTCGTGCTCCTGCGCGTCCGCCAGCGGGCACAGCGCAGCAGGTCCCACGGCGTGCGCGGGTTCGCGGCACGGACCGCGCGCGACGTCTCCGACGAGGCACGGAAGCTCCTGCGCCGCGATTGATCCGCTGACGCCTCGACTGCGAAGGAGTCAGAGGCGCCATGGCCTTCGAACGTCGCAAGCGCAAGGAATCGTCGGAGAGCGCGCTGCAGTCGCTCGCCGACGAGGAGCTCATGGCCCTCGTCGCCAAGGGCCAGTCACGTGCGTTCGAGACCATCTACGAGCGGCATGGGGGCGCCGCCTTCTCGCTCGCCTACCGGATGTGCGGCTCGCGCTCGCTGGCCGAGGACGTCGCCCAGGAGGCGTTCCTCTCGATCTGGCGCTCGGGCGGCCGCTACGACCGCGCGCGCGGCAGCGTGCGGACCTGGGTGCTCGGCATCGTCCACAATCGGGCGATCGACACACTGCGCCGCACGGTCGTCCACGAGCGCCGGCGGGCCAGCGACGAGGGCATCGAGGAGCGCTTCGAGGCGCGCGAGCGCACCGAGGTCGAGGCCGCCCGGCGCGAGGAGGCCTCGACGATCAGAGGCATGCTCGAGACGCTGCCCGACGAGCAGTCGCGCGTGATCGAGCTCGCGTACTTCGGCGGCTTCACCCACGCGGAGATCGCCGAGATGCTGGGGGCGCCGATCGGCACGGTCAAGGGACGGATGCGACTGGGGCTCGAGAAGCTGCGCGGGCAGCTGGCCCCGCAGGGGGCGATGCCATGATCACCGGCGGCAACGGGGACCACGCGCGCTTCGGCGACGACGTTGCGCCGTGGCTGCTCGGCGCGCTGGCGACCGAGGAGCGCGAGGCGTTCGAGCGGCACCTCTCCGCGTGCGCGCGCTGCCGCGAGGAGGTCGCGGCGCTGCGGCCCGCCGTCGAGGCACTTCCGCTGGCGGCGCCGCCGGTCGCGCCGTCGCCCGATCTGCGCGACCGGATCATGCGCGTGGTCGAGTCCGAGGCGCAGCTGCTGGAGGCCGCGGGCCAGACCGCCGACCGGCCCGAGGCTCGGAAGCGCCGGCGACCGGCCCGCCGGTGGTTGGGCTCGGTCAGCCCTTCGCTGGCGGCCGCCGCCTGCGCGCTCGTCGTCGCCGTCGGGGTCGGCGGCTACCTCATCGGGCAGTCGGGCTCCGAAGGTGGTGGCGCCCGCGTCGTGGCGGCGAAGGTGAGCTTCCCGGCCGCGCGCGCATCCGTGCGCACGGAGGGCGAGCGGGCATCGCTCCAGCTCGCCAACATGCCACCTCCGCCGCGTGGGCGCGTCTACCAGGTGTGGCTGAAGAACGACGGTCAGATGCCGCGCCCGACCCGTGCGCTGTTCGTGGTCCGGTCGGGCGCGGTCGCGATCCCGGGCGGCATCGCCGACGCCGACCAGGTGCTGGTCACGGCGGAGCCGCCGGGCGGCAGCATGGTGCCAACCTCGCAGCCGGTGATCGCCGCCGATACCGCTTAGGGACCGCGAAGCGCCCGCTGCTAGCGTCGCCGTCCGTGGCGACGTGCTACCGACACCCCGACCGCGAGACCGGCGTCTCGTGCTCGTCGTGCGGCCGGCCGATCTGCCCCGACTGCATGACGCCGTCGCCGGTCGGGATGCGCTGCCCCGAGTGCGCGGGTCAGCGCACGAAGGTCACCACGGCGGCCGCCGTCCGCGCCGGCGGCGCCACCGAGCCGTACGTCACGTACGCGCTCATCGTGCTCTGCGTGCTCGCCTTCGTGGGGGAGATGGCGGGCGGCGCGGGGCTCGGTTTCGGGCGCGCCGGGGGGACGTTCGTCGAGAAGGGGGCCCTGTTCGGGCCCGCGATCGAGTTCCGCGACGAGTACTGGCGGCTGATCACCAGCGGCTTCCTGCATGCCGGCTTCCTGCACATCGCCTTCAACATGTACCTGCTGTGGTACCTCGGGCGCCTGCTCGAGCCGGCGCTCGGCCACGTGCGCTTCGCGGCGATCTACTTCACCTCGCTACTCGCGGGTTCGTTCGGGGCGCTGCTGCTCGCGCCGAACACGGTCACGATCGGGGCCTCCGGCGCGGTCTTCGGCTTGATGGGCGCCGCGGTGGTGGAGTTTCGCCGCCGCGGCATCGGGTTCCTCGAGTCGGGGATCGGGATCCTGATCCTCTTCAACCTCGGCCTGTCCTTCATCATCCCCGGCATCGCGATCGGCGGACACATCGGCGGCCTGCTCGGGGGCGTGCTCGCCGCGCTGGCGATCAACCTCGGCTCCCGCTTCCGCTCCCTCGCGCTGTCGCTCGCGGGCTGCGTGGCGGTCAGCGCGGTCGCGGTGGCGGGCGCGCTCGCGGTGGCCTGAGCGGGGTCGAGCCAAGCGGACGTGGAGCACCTTTGGTCGCTATGTCAGACCTTCGGTGGCTCACGTCCCGAGCGGCGGCCCCGGCCCGACCCCTTAATCGCAAGCCGTTCACGCGGCTGGCGTCACCCCATCGCCCGCACCGACCGCCTCGCGGGTCGTTGGCCCAGGAGTTAGTACGATATCGGACTACATGGACCGCACCGCCACCACCGGCAACCTCGGGTTCCTGCTCGCCAAGGCCTCGCAGCGCTGGAACGAGCTGCTCGGCCAGGCGTTCAAGGAGCGTGGGCACGGGCACGTGCGGCCGTCGTACGGATCGCTCCTGCTGCCCCTGTGGGAGGAGGACGGGCTGCGGATGGGGGAGCTCGCACGTCGAGCCCGCCTGTCCAAGCAGACGCTGACGACCATGGTGCGGCTCATGGAGCGCGACGGGCTCGTGCGCCGGGAGCCGGACCCGGACGACGGCCGGGCGTCGCGCGTTTCGCTTACCCCGCGCGCAAAGCGCCTGAAGCCGGTGGCCGACGCGGTGGTGGGTGCGCTGACGGCGCGGGTGCAGGAGCGGCTCTCGCCGCGCCAGGCCCGCGATATCGAGCGAGGGCTGCGCGCGATCGCGGCCCTCTGAAGGAGGCACGGTGGATCCGTATGGAGTGGTGCAGGAGCTGGGCGACCGCCTGTCGGCGGGCGATGTCGAGGGCGCGCTGGCCCTGTACGAGGACGACGCGACCTTCGCCGTGCGGCCCGACGAGATCGTCCGGGGCGGCGAGGCGATCCGGGGGGCGCTCGCGCAGTTCGCCGCGCTCGAGCCACGCATGGAGGGCGAGAAGGTCAAGGTGCTCGACGCCGGCGACACCGCGCTCGTGGTCAACCGCTGGACCTTGCGCGGGAGGACCCCCGACGGCCAGCCGCTCGAGATGGCCGGCACCAGCGCCGACGTCTTGCGCCGCCAGCACGACGGGCGCTGGCTGGTGGCCATCGACGACCCCTGGGGCGGCGGTGCCTACTAGCCGCCCCGAGCGGCCGCTCGGCGCGAAACCAGCGCCCCAAGCGGCCGAGTGTCGAATTTGTCAGCCGAGGCTGACTCAGTGGACACTCGGCTGCCCGACGCTAGCCCACGAGCAGCTCGCCCGCACGCCGCGTGAGGCGCTCGAGCCGCGGACTCAGGACGTCGTCGTAGAGGTCCTGGACCGTGTCGAGCAGCGCGTCGGCGCTGAAGCGGCCGCGGACGTCGTACGCGGCGGCCGATCCCAACCGCGCCACGGCGCCCGGGTCAGCGGCGAGGTCGGCCAGCGCCGCCGCCAGCGCGCGGTGATCGCGCGGCGGGAAGAGCACGCCGGTCTCGCCGTCGCGGACGATCTCGGGCAGGCCGCCGTGGCCGGCCGCCACCACGCAGCAACCGGCCGCGGCGGCCTCGAGGGCGGCGTTCGGCAGCGGATCGGGCTCGGTCGAGGCGACGACGACGGCATCGGCCGCCCCCAGCACCGTCTCCAGGTCGTCGCGGAAGCCCACGCGCCGCAAGCGGTCGCCGAGCCCGAGCCGGCCGGCAAGGTCGTACAGCGACCGCTCGCGCTCCTCATCGCCCGGCCAGGCGTCGCCCGCGACGATGCCGACCACGCCCAGGCGCGCCGGCTCCGGCTCGGCCAGCGCGCGGGCGAACAGGTCCTGGCCCTTCCAGGAGGAGACGCGCCCGATGGTGGCGGCGACGCAGGCGTCGCCCGGGAGCCCGAGGGCGGCACGGGCCACGGAGCGCGGCGCGCGGCGCGTGGATGCGCCCGGGGGTAGGCCATCGTGCACGACGCGCACGCGGGCGGACCGCCCGAACTGGTCGGCGACGGCCTGCGACACGCACGGGACCGCCGCGGCGGTGCTCAGCAGCCGGCGGTGCACGGCGAGCGCCCGCGGCCACGCCGGGTAGATCTCGCGCACGTGCCACACGTGGGGCACCCGCGCGAGCGCGGCCGCCGGAGCGCCGTCGAGCACGACCGAGGTATTCGAGTGCACGAGTGCGATGTCGCGATCGCGGATGAGGCGGGCGAGCGCGCGAGCATCGCTGCCGACGCGGCGCGCGAGGGCGAGCGCGCGTCCGGCCGGCCGGCCTCGCCGCGCAAGCGGGCCTGCCGCCCGCCCGCGCATCTCCGGTCGCCGCACGACGGCGAGCGGCCGGACGAGCACCTGCGCACCCGCGTCGCGCAGGTCGTCGACCAACCGCCCGTGGTGCGGCAGCACGACCAATGGCCGGTACCGCTCGCGGTCGAGCCCGCGCGCGATGAGCGCGAGCTGGCGGTCGGCGCCGTAGCGCCCTGCCGACGAATGCAGGTAGAGGACCGTCCGCGCGCTCAAGCGGTAGAGCGGTCGAGCCGGTGGCCGCCGTCAGCGGCCGTCCGAGCCACTGCGTTCGGCGAGCGGAACCGGCAGCGCCTCGCTCGGACCAGGCGGCACGCGGTCGGGGTGCAGCGCGTGCGCGAGCACCTCGAGTCCGTCGACGAGGCGCGGCCCGGGCCGCGAGAAGTAGCCGGCGGCGTCGACCGCGATGACCTCGCGCGGGGCCACGCGGCGCAGCTCGTCGCGGTGGTCGAGCGCCTCCTCCCACGAGCGCGCGGCGTCGTAGCCGCAGGGCATCGCCACCACGACCTCGGGCTCGGCCACCGCCACCTCGTCCCAGCTGCGCTGCTCGGAGTGCTCGCCGGGCAGGCCGAGGACGTCCTGGCCGCCGGCGTACTCGATCAGCTGGGGCGTCCAGTGCCCCGCGACGTAGACCGGGTCAAACCACTCGAGCGCGGCCACGCGCACCGGGTCGGCGTCGCGCACCGCGAGCCGGACGCGGTCGATGCGGCCGGCGGCCCGCGCGATGAGCTCGACGCCCTCGTCGCGCCGGCCGGTGGCCTGGGCGAGGGTCCGCACGTCGCCCATGACCTCGCCGAGCGTGTGGGGGTCGAGCGAGATCACCTCTGGCTCGGGGGCGATGCGCGTCGCCACCTCGCGCACGTCGTCATAGGAGACCGCGCACACCGCGCACAGCGCCTGGGTGACGATGAGGTCGGGCTCGAGCTCGACCAGCAGCTCCTCGTCGAGGCCGTAGATCGCCTCACCGTCCTCGGTCAGCTCGCGCACGCGCGCATCGATCTCGGCCGCGGGCAGGCCCTCCGGGATCACGCTGTAGGTGATATGGGGCAGTTCGGCGGCCTCGGGCGGGTAGTCGCACTCGTGGGTCACGGCGATGACGTCGCCGCCCAGACCGAGGGCGAAGAGCAGCTCCGTCGCCGAGGGAACCAAGGAAACGATCCGCACTCAGACAGGGTATGGCACTCCTGAGCGGCGCCGACATATGGCGTTCGTCAACCGCGTGGCGAAGGCGGCCGAGGTAGCCAAGCACCACCTCGCCTTGGCGCTTGGACGACCAGCGTTTTGGGGCTTCGCGACGCGCAACCGCGGGACGACGCCGGGGCGACGGTAGACTGGCCGGCGTCGGTGAGCGACGCTGACCCACCTCGAAGTAGCGGCTCGGACGCGGGCCGGATCCAGGCGGAGCCGCCCCGGTGAGCGTACTGCTGCTCCTCGCCGTCCTCGTCCTGATCCTGCTCAACGGGTTCTTCGTCGCCTCCGAGTTCGCGCTCGTGCGCACGCGCCGCGGGCGGCTCGAGGAGCTCGAGAAGGAGAGCCCGAGCAAGGCGATCCGCACCGCGCTGCACGAGCTCGACGACCTCAGCGAGTACCTGTCGGCGTGCCAGTTCGGGATCACGCTGACCTCCCTGGGCATCGGCTTCCTGGGCGAGCCGGCGATCGCGAAGCTGCTCGAGCCCGCGCTCGGCGGCTTCCTGTCCCACGGGGTTGCGGTCGCAGTGGCGGTGGTCTTCGCCTATGTGGTGACCACGGCGCTCCACGTGACCGTCGGCGAGCAGGTGCCGAAGATCATGTCGATCGCCCACGCCGAGCGGACGATCCGGGTGGTCGCTCGGCCGCTGCAGCTGTTCTCGCTCGGCTTCCGGCCCTTCATCGTCGCGCTGAACGCGACCTCCAACGCGATCCTCCGACTGCTCCGCGTCCGGCCCGAGCAGATCAGCGAAGAGGGATCGGGCCCAGAGGAGCTCAAGCGGCTCATCGCCGAGTCCTCGACGGGCGGCAAGCTCGAGGCCAGCGAGGCGGGCATGCTCTCCGGCGTCTTCCACCTGCACGAGCAGGAGGCCCGCCAGGTGATGACGCCGATCCCGGCCGTGGTCACGGTCGACACCGGGGAGGACGTCGAGACGGCGCTGCGCCGCTGCGTGTCGAGCGGCCACACCCGGCTCGTCGTCACCGAGGACGACAACAAGGACCGCGTGAAGGGCATCGTGCACGCCAACGGGCTTGCCCGTCTGTACATCTCGGAGGGGCCGAGCGCGACGTTCGACGAGGTCATCCTGCCGGCGCCGATCATCCCTGAGACCAAGCCGCTCGACGATCTCCTCGCCGAGCTCCAGCGGCAGCGGATGAGCATGGCGGTGGTGGTGGACGAGTACGGGCGCGTCGCGGGGATCGTTACCGTCGAGGACGTCATCGAGGAGGTTGTCGGCGAGATCGACGACGAGACCGATCCCCGAGGCGGCGACATCCGGCGGCTGGCCAACGGCGACTGGTTCGTGCGCGGGCACGTGGCCGTCACCGACCTGCAGGACTACGGACTCGAGCTGCCGGTCGACACCGACGCCTACAACTCGGTAGGCGGCTTCGTGTTCGCCGAGCTCGGGCGCCTGCCGCGGCGCGGCGACACGGTGGCGGCCAACGGGTTCTCGATCCGGGTCGAGTCGGTGCGCGAGAATCGCATCGAGGCCGTCCGCATCCGTCCGCGCGGGGGCGCGCGGGCGACCACCACCGGGGCCGAGCGCTGACGCTGCGGCCCGAGATCGCCGTCGCGATCGAGCGGGCGCGCGAGCAGCGCGTCCCGCCGCTTAGCGAACAGCGCGTCGAAGGGGCGCGGCGCACGCACGCCGAGCAGACACGGCTCGTCGCGGGCGCGCCAGAGCCGGTCGCGGAGGTCTCCGAGCACGCCGTGGGCAAGGTCACCGTTCGCGCCTACCGCCCGGAGGCGGCCGAGGGCGCGATCGTCTACTTCCATGGCGGCGGCTGGGTGGTCGGCACGCTCGAGACCTACGAGCCGCTCGCGACCGCTCTGGCCAATGCGGCGGGCGCGGTGGTCTACAACGTCGGCTACCGGCTCGCACCCGAGCACCCGTTCCCGGCCGCTGTCTCCGACGCCGCGGCGGCGCTGCGCTGGGTCGCCGAACGGGCTGCCGAGCGGGAGCGCATCGCGGTGGCGGGCGACTCGGCGGGCGCCAACCTGGCCACCGTCGTGGCGCGGCGGGCACGCGACGCCGGCGGACCCGCGCTGCGCCACCAGCTGCTGGTCTATCCGGCCCTCGATCCGACGATGGCGACCGCCTCCTACCGCGAGCTCGGCGACGGCTACCTGCTCAGCGCGGCCGACATGGGGTGGTACTGGCACCAGTACATCGGCTGTGCGGACCCGTCGCATCCCGACCTGGCTCCGGCGCGGGCCGGCGACCTCGGGGGCCTGCCCACGGCCACCGTCATCACCGCCGAGTACGACCCGCTGCGCGACGAGGGCGAGGACTATGCCCGCGCGCTCGAGGCGGCGGGCGTCCCGGTGACGCTGCGCCGCTGGCCCGGCGTGACCCACGGATTCTTCCGCTGGCGGGCGGCGACCCCGGCGGCGGGTGAGGCGATCGCGGCGGCCGGCGAGGCGCTGCGCGCTGCTCTCACGAACTGATTACGGAGCTTTTAGGGACCCTTGAAGGCAGCGCCGCATCCTTCCCCGTGCGACGTACCTCACAGCCGCACCTCCTCCCAGAGCAGCGAAGGGCCCGGACCACACAAAAAGGTCCCGGGCCCTTCGTCTTTCTGGGGCCTTTCTCCCCTCCCCTGACGAGGGCCTCGGGGTTCGCCGTGCCGAGCACGGCTTCACCCCTGCGTCCCGCGTCAGGGACGCCGAGCCATGGCCCAGAAACCTGAGTCAGCCGTAGTCGTAGAACCCGCGGCCGGCCTTTCTCCCCAGCGCCCCCGCGTCGAGCATGTCCCGCAGCTGCGCCGGCACCGGCGTTTCGATCGCGTCGCCGATCGAGACCGCCACGTCGATCCCCACGAGGTCGAGCAGGCGCAGGGGGCCCATCGGGTGGCCGGCGCCCTTGGTCATGCAGGCGTCGATCGCGTCGGCGTCGAGCCCCGTGGCCGCCTGCAGCTCGACCGCCTCGAACAGGTACGGGAACAACAGGCGGTTGACCACGAAGCCGGGCGTGTCGGGCACCTCGATCGCGGTCTTGCCCAGCGCGTCGCAGACCGCGCGGACGCGGCGGCGGACCTCGTCGGTGGCCGCGGGCGGGAAGCAGACCTCGACCAGCTCCATCCGGGGGACCGGGTTGAAGACGTGCACGGCGGCGAAGCGCCCGGGGCGGCCACTCGCGCGAGCGAGTTCGGCCACCGGCAGGGCCGACGTGGTGGTGGCCAGGACGGCGTCGGCGCCGACGAGCTCCCCGAGCTCGCGCAGCACCCCGGCCTTGACTTCGAGATTCTCGGCCACCGACTCGATCACGAAGGTGGCCTCGGCGAGCGCCGCGAGATCGGTCTCGACCCGCACGTTGTCCGGCAGAGCGCCGCCGTTCGTCTTCGCGCAGCCGGCCTCCACCTCGCCGCGCGCGCGGTCCGCCGATTCCTGCGACCGGGCCCACATCACGACCTCGCCGCGGGCGGCGGCGGTCACCGCCAATCCGCACGCGATCGCCCCGCTGCCCGCGATTCCCAGTTGCTCGTTCAGTGTCTCGATCGTTTAGCTAGAGCGGTCGATCCGCGGGCCGCCGAAGGCGGTCCAGCGGGCGACCGTGTTTGGTTGACTTGCCAGTCAACTCGGTAGAGTACGGCGCCGTTCACCAAAGGGCAGCAACGGAGGCCTTCCAGAAATGAGCTTCGACCAGGGTCGCGAAGTCGTCATCGTCGAGGCCGCGCGCACGCCGATCGGCCGCGGTCATCCCGAGAAGGGCTACTACAAGGACACGCACCCTAACGAGCTTCTCGGCAAGGCCTACAGGGCCGTCATCGAGCCCGCGGCCATCGACCCGTCCGAGGTCGAGGACGTCATCACCGGCTGCGTCCAGCAGATCGGCGAGCAGGCGTTCAACGTCGGCCGCAACGCCTGGCTCCAGGCCGGACTGCCCATGGAGACGCCGGCTACCACCGTCGACCGCCAGTGCGGCTCGGCCCAGCAGGCGGTCAACTTCGCGGCAGCCCTCATCGCCTCCGGCGTGCACGACGTCGCGATCGGCTCGGGCGTCGAGCACATGGGTCACGTGCCCTTCTCGGTCGGCTTCGAGACCCAGGGCAAGTACGGCGCCGCCTTCGCCCCCCAGCTGATGGAGCGCTATCAGCTCGTCCCCCAGGGCCTGTCGGCCGAGATGATCGCCGACAAGTGGGAGATCCCCCGCTCGGAGCTCGATGAGCTCGCGGTCCGCTCCCACCGCCTGGCCCACCAGGCCACGGAGGAGGGGCGTTTCGAGCGCGAGACCATTCCCTTCCAGGTCAACGGCGACACCTACGTGACCGACCAGGGCATCCGCCCCGACACGAGCCTCGAGAAGCTCTCCGAGCTCAAGCCTGCCTTCAAGGAGGACGGCAAGATCACCGCCGGCAACTCCTCGCAGATATCCGACGGCGCCGCC
>Ga0126312_10000655_pt1 | contig 21343 bp, 24 predicted proteins | sample Plot104A_FD_92537 | JGI IMG/M metagenome (GOLD analysis project Ga0126312, IMG submission 92537) | Serpentine soil microbial communities from UC McLaughlin Reserve, CA, USA - Plot104A | ecosystem: Environmental > Terrestrial > Soil > Grasslands | place: USA: UC McLaughlin Reserve, Lake County...
CGGTGCCCGAGCCCCTCTCCCCCTCCGACCTCTCAGCGATCCAGGCGGAGCAGGGCCCGGTGCACATGCACGTGGGCGGAGTGCTCTTGTTCGAGGGCCGGCTCGACCGCGAGACCGTGGTGCGGCGGATCCGCGAGCGGCTCCATCTCATTCCCCGCTATGCCATGCGGCTCGACCCGGCGCCGCTCGGGCTCGCCCATCCCGTCTGGGTCGAGGACGCCTCCTTCGATGTCGAGCGCCACGTGCGCCGCGCCGCGCTGCCCGCCCCCGGCGGAGACGCGGAGCTGGCCGAGCTCGTCGGCCATCAGATGTCCGAGCGCCTCGACCGCTCGCGGCCGCTCTGGCAGCTGACCGTGGTCGAGGGCCTGGCCGACGGGCGCAGCGCGCTCGTGGCGAAGATGCACCACGCGCTCGTGGACGGGATCGCCGCCGTCGACGTGAGCACCGTCCTGCTCGATCCAACACCGGAGGCCCTCGATCTGCCGCCGCCGCCGGAGCCCTCGGAGCGCGAGCCGCGACGGATCGAGCAGCTCGCACGCCTCGCGTCCGCGCGCCTCGACCTGCCGCGCCGCCTGGCGCGGGAGACCGTCTCACGGGCCATGACCCTCGAGCCGCGCGCCGCGGCCCGGCAGATGCGCGGAGCGGCCGAGGTGCTCCGGGAGCTGGCCCGGATGCGCCCGGCCGCGCCGGAGACTCGGCTCAACGCGTCGATCGGCCGCGAGCGGCTGTTCGCCCTCGCCCGCGCGAGCCTCGACGACGTGAAGGCCGTGCGCCGCGCCGCCGCGGCCACCGTCAACGATGTCCTGCTCGCGGCGGTGGCGCTCATGCTGGAGGAGCTCCTGGGCGACCAGGCGCCTCAGACGGCCGTCGCGCTCGTGCCGGTCTCGGTACGCGGCGAGGACGAGCGCGGCGAGGTGGGCAACCGCATCTCGACCGTCTTCGTCGACCTCCCGTTGCGCGGCGATCCGCTCGAGCGGGTGCGCTCCATCTCTCGAGAGATGACGGCTGTGAAGGCCTCCTCCCAGGTGCGCGCGGGCGCCCTGATCGTGGGTGCCACGGGGCTCGCGCCGCCGATCGTCTCCTCGCTCGCCGTCCGAGCGATGTCCGGCCCGCGCCTCTTCAACCTGGTGGTCTCGAACGTCCCCGGCCCGCAAGAAGCCTTCTACCTGGACGGCCTACCATTGCTGGAGGTATTCCCCGCCGTGCCGCTGAACCCGGCGAACCAGGCCCTCTCGGTGGGCATGGTGAGCTACGACGGAGGTGTCGGCTTCGGCCTGCTGGCGGACCGCGACGCGCTGCCCGAGGTGGCGGGGGCGGCCGCGGGAATCGCGCGGTCAATAGAGAGGCTGATCGCGGCCGCCGGCCGCCTAGGCTCGTGATCGCTGCCGCTGGGGGGTCGCTGAGTCTCCGTCAGCGATATTGACGCAAAGTCAGCCACCCCGGGCGTGGGAGCGATTCTCCGGGCGCCGGGTTACAGGACGACGCATCAGTGAGACGGGAGCGCACGAGTGGCGCTCGGCCGGCGGTCAGGTCGCATCTCGGCCGCGGGGAGCGGTCGAGTCGCGATCTTCACGCTAGATTTCAGGACCCACGCGGCTGTGATGGAACTGGTAGACATGCGAGTTTCAGGGACTCGTGTCCGCGAGGACGTGGGGGTTCGAATCCCTCCAGCCGCATAGCCTGGTGCACGGGGCTCGCGCCGGTCTGCACCTCCGAGGAGGCACGTGCGACGGCCAATCGCGCGAGCGGGAACGCTACACGGCAGCCGCGGTCCGCTCAGTACGATCAAGGCGCGCTCCAATCCCCCGAAAGGACACCGATGGCGTACGACGTTCCCGCCCTCCCCTACGACTACGACGCGCTCGAGCCCCACATCGACGAGGCGACGATGCGCGTGCATCACGACAAGCACCACCAGGCGTACGTGGACAAGGTCAACGCCGCGCTCGAGGGGACCGAGTTCGCCGAGCGCTCGATCGAGGGCGTGATCGCGAACCTCTCCGACATCCCCGAGGACAAGCGCACCGCCGTGCGCAACAACGGCGGCGGTCACCTCAACCACACGCTCTTCTGGGAGTCCATGTCTCCGCGGGGCGGCGGCGAGCCGGGGGGCCAGCTGGGCGAGGCGATTGCTAATCAGTTCGGGTCGTTCGCGGACTTCAAGGCCAAGCTGAAGGACGCCGGCGTCAACCAGTTCGGCTCCGGCTGGGCGTGGCTCGTGCAGAACGACACAGGGTTGGCCGTGGTCTCCACCGCCAACCAGGACAACCCCCTGACCGACGGGATGACGCCGCTCTTGGGCGTCGACGTCTGGGAGCACGCCTACTACCTGAAGTACCAGAACCGCCGACCCGACTACATCGACGCGTGGTGGAATACCGTCGACTGGTCGAAGGTCGCGCAGCGATTCGGGGCGCGCTGAAGCTGTTTGGCTGACCCCTCCCCGGGCACCGTCTCAAAGAGAGAAGGAATCGAGAGAAAGGGAATCCGATGCCCTGGGATGAGCTGAAGCCGCGCCGCTGGCCGGCCTTCGACAAGGAGCTCGAGGGGATCTCCAAGCAGACGATGGAGGACCACTTCAAGCTCTATGAGGGCTATGCCAAGAAGGCGAATGAGTGCCGCAAGATCCTCACCGAGTTCGACTACTCGGAGATCGAGGGCAACCAGGTCTACTCGCCGCTGCGCGCGGTGTCGGTGGACTACACCTTCGCCCTGCTCGGCTTCAAGAACCACGACCTGTACTTCGGCCACCTCGGTGGCCACGGCGGTGCCGACCCCGAGGGTCGCTTCGCCGAGCTGCTCGACGACGAGTACCCGGGCGGCATCGAGATGTGGAAGCAGGCGATCCGGAAGGGCGCCTCGGCCGCCCGCGGCTGGGTCATGACCGGCTACGACCTGAACGACGGGTCGCTGTTCAACTACGTCATGGACACCCAGAACCTGTGGGCCGTCTACAACATGGTCCCGGTGTTGGCGCTCGACGTCTACGAGCACGCCTACGCGCGTGACTTCGGCGCGACGCCGGACGGCCGCAAGCAGTACGTCGAGGCGTTCTTCGAGAACCTCGACTGGGGCCATGTGAACCGGCAGCTCGCCCAGGCCGAGGCCGCCCGCGAGGGCGCGCAGCGGGTGGGCGCCGAGGAGAAGGTCCCGACCGCGTAGCGATCCACCGCGAGCGCCCGGCCCTCGGCCGGGCGCTCGCCCCTAACCGCGCACGAACGCGGCGATCAGCTCCACGATCTCCTCGCCGCGATCCTCCTGGAGGAAGTGCGCCGCCCCCCTCGATGCGCACCTGCTCTCCGGCCCCCGGGATTCGGTCGCAGAAGACCTGGCCGGCCCGGGGATAGGGGAAGACCGGATCGGAGTCCGAGAAGGCGACGAGCGCCGGCTTCTCCCAGTGCGAGAGCTCGTCCGCGACCGCGCGCATCTCGGCCGCGCCGGGCTGGTCGTCCGCGGTGGGCACGAGCAGCGGGAACTGGGCTGCGCCGGCCTTCGACTCGGGCGTCGGGAAGGGCGCCTCGTAGCCGGCCACGACGTCCGCGGGCAGCTCGCTGGCGGTCGCGCTCTTGATCACGAAGCCCACCGGCAGGTCGGGATTGCGCTCGGCGAAGTCGCGCCACGCCATGAAGCCCTTCGACACACTTCCCGTGAACAGTCCGGTGTTGAGGATCACGAGGCGTGCGACGCGGCCGGCGTTCTCGACCGCCCAGCGAAGCCCGATCGGCCCGCCCCAGTCCTGGACGACCACGGTCGCCCCACGGAGATCCAGCGTGCCAAGCAGCGCCGAGACGAGCTCCACGTGGCGCTCGTAGCTGTACCAGCGCCTGTCGGTGGGCTTGTCGGAGCGGCCGAAGCCCGCGTAGTCGGGGCAGATCACCCGCCACCCGGCGGCCACCAGCGGTCCGACCATCTTCCGGTACAGGAAGGCCCACGTGGGCTCACCGTGGAAGCACACGACCGGGTCGCCGGCGCCCGCGTCCACGTAGTGCAAGCGCGGGCCATCGCCCTCGAACCAGTGCGGCTCGAAGCCATAGCCGGGCAGGCCCACGAAGCGCTCGTCCGGGGTCCGGAATACGTCGCTCACGGGCGCTGACCCTATCCTTGACGGAGCGATGACGGTGAACCTGACCCGCATCTACACGCGCCTCGGCGACGGCGGCGAGACCCACCTCGGGGACATGAGCCGGGTGCCGAAGACCGACGCGCGGATCGAGGCCTACGGCGACGTGGACGAGCTGAACGCCCAGGTCGGCGTCCTGCTGACCCGAACCGACCTGCCGGACGGCTACCGCGGCTGGCTCGAGCGGATCCAGAACGACCTGTTCGACGTCGGCGCGGACCTGGCCGTGCCACCAGGCGGCGAGCGCGAGCGCCTGCGCGTCGCCGAGACGCAGACCCGCTGGCTCGAGGAGCGCTGCGACGAGCTGAACGCCACGCTCGAGCCGCTCAGGTCGTTCGTGCTGCCCGGCGGCACGCCGGTGGCCGCCCAGCTGCACGTGTGCCGCACGGTCTGCCGGCGCGCCGAGCGCAGGGCGGTGGCCGTGCCCGACCTCGAGGACCGGGAGGTCGTCCGCTACCTGAACCGGCTCTCCGACCTCTTCTTCATTCTCGCGCGGGCCGCCGCGCGCGGCAAGGAGCCGCTGTGGGAGCCGGGACGGAATCGCTGACACCCTGGGCCGATCACGCTCTGCACACGCTTGAGCACGGTGGCTACCGCGCCAGCGCCCCGCGGGCCGCGGTGGTGGCGGCCCTCGCGGAGCTCGGCTGCAGCGCCTCAGCGCGCGAGATCGCGGAACGGCTGCATTCCCGCGGTGGGAGCGCGGGGCTGGCGAGCGTCTACCGCACGCTCGAGCTGCTCGAGCGCCTCAGGCTCGTGCAGCGCCTCGAAGTGGGCGACGGCGGCGCCCGCTACGAGCCCGTGCTGCCCACCGGCGAGCACCATCATCACCTCGTCTGCGATCGATGCGGCACGGTGAGCACATTCGAGGACGACGAGCTCGAGCGGGCGATCGAGCAGCTGTCGAGCCGAGTCGCGTTCGATATCGACGCCCACGACGTCACCCTGCGCGGCGAGTGCCCGGCCTGCAGCGGCGCCCGCTGAGCCCCTCCACGATCGTCTCGGTGTTCGAGGCCATGGCCTGCAGGTAGGTGGCCCCGCCGGAGCCCGGCGGCCCGAGCGAGTCGGCCCACAGCGCCCCGCCCACGCGCGCGTTCGCCTCGCGCGAGACGGCTCGCTCGAGCTTCGGGTTGAGCGCGCTCTCGGGGAAGATCGCCGGCACGTGCTCCCGGCGCACCTGATCCACCAGCCGCTCGGTTTCGCGCGCCGAGGGCTGGGCCTGCGTCGAAAGCGATGGGATGAGGGCGCCCACAACCTCGAGGCCGTAGCGGCGCGCGTAGTAGCCGAGCGCGTCGTGCGTCGTCACCAGCTTGCGCCGCCCCGGCGGGATCTCGTCGATGCAGCGCGCGATGCCGCGGTCGAGCCGCGCCAGCCGGCGCTCGTACCTCGCGGCGTTGCGCGCGTACGTCGCGCGCCCGGCTGGATCCACGCTGGACAGCGCGTCGCGGATCACGGCCACCGCGCGCATCGCGTTGTGGGGGTCCTGCCACCAGTGCGGGTCGTCGCCGCGGCGGCTTACGGCGTCCTCGAGCGTGACCGTCCGGGCCCCGCCCCCGGCCGCGCCCACCAAGTCGCCCAGCCAGTCGTCCACCTCGCCGCCCGAGCTCAGGACGAGCTTCGCCGCCGCGAGGGCGCGGGCGTCGCTGGGACGAGGCTCGTACTCGTGAGGGTCGGAGTTGGGACGCAGGATGGCGTGCACCTCCGCTCGGGTGCCTGCGACCACTCTCGCGAGGTCGGCCACCTGCGTCGTGGTGGCCACGACCTCGGCGCCGGCGCCCGAAGAGCCGCACCCGGCGAGCAGCGAGAGCGCGGCGACTACGGCGAGGGGGCGCACTCCCGCCAGCATAGTGAGAACGATTCTCACTGGCGACGGGGATCGCGCGCTGCGAGTATCGCCCGGTGCTCTTCCGTCAGATAACCCACGACGACCTGGGCTGCGCCTCTTACTTGATCGGGGATCACGACGCCGGAGTCGCGGCCGTGGTCGATCCGCGCTTCGAGATCGACGAGTACCTCGAGCTGGCGCGCTACCTGGACGTGCGCATCGACCACGTGCTGGAGACGCACAACCACGCCGACCACGTCTCCGGGCACGGCCGGCTCGCCGCCGCCACGGGAGCCGCGATCCACGTGCACCGGCTGGCCGAGCCCGCCTACGAACACGAGCCCTTCGATCACGGCTGGGAGCTCGAGCTCGGCACGCTGCGCGTGCGGGCGATCCACACGCCCGGCCACCGCCCCGAGCACACGGCGTTCGCCCTCACGGACACGGGTCGCGGCGACGAGCCGTGGGCCGTGCTCACCGGCGACTCGCTGTTCGTGGGCGACGTGGCCCGCCCCGATCTGGCCGTGGACAAGGAGGAGGGCGCGCGCGGGATCTTCCGAAGCCTTCACGAGCGGCTGCTGGCGCTGCCGTCCGAGACCGAGGTGTGGCCCGGCCACCTCGGCGGCTCCCTGTGCGGCGGTCCGGGCATGGACATGAAGGTCTCCTCCACGATCGGCTACGAGCGGCGCCACAGCGCGCTGCTGGCCCTGGAGGACGAGGACGGGTTCGTCGAGCGCGCGCTCGCCGGCCTCGGGCCCCAGCCGCCCAACTTCCAGGCGATCGTCGACCTGAACCGCGGCCCGCTGCTGACCGCCGGGGTGGAGGTCATCCCGCTCACCCCACGCCAGGTCGAGCTGCGGCGCGCGGAGGGCGCGCTCGTGGTCGACGTGCGCACCGACCTGCAGTTCGACGACGCCCACATCCCCGGCTCCGTCTGCATCACCATGCTCCACCAGGGCTTCGGCACCAAGCTCGCGTGGGTGGCGGATCGCGAGCAGGAGATCGTGCTCGTGGGCCGCGACGACGCAGACGGGCGCCTGGCGGCGAGGCTCGCGACCGCGGTGGGCGTCCGCAGGCTCGCCGGCTTCCTCGCCGGCGGCATGACGAGCTGGCGAGCTGAGCGGCGCGAGGTGGCCGGCATCGAACGGCTCACGGTGCCGGAGCTCGCGGAGCGCCGGGACGGGCTCCAGGTGCTCGACGTCCGCGAGGAGGCGGAGTGGCGGCGCGGCCGCATTCCCGGCTCCCTGCACCTGCCCTACCACGACATCAACGCCATCCCGAAAGGGCTCGACCCCGAGCGCCCCGTGGCCGTGATCTGCGGCTCCGGGCAGCGCAGCGCCGTTGCGGCCAGCCTGGTGTCGGCTCACGGCGCGCGCCACGTTCTGCACGTGGTCGACGGCGGCGTCCCGCTCTGGGAGAGGCTGGGGAACCCGGTCGAGCGCTAGCATACCCCCCGGTGGTATTCGAGACCATCGGCGAGGGGCTGTGGAACGCCGTGCTAATGGGCTGGCAGGTCTGGTGGGCGCTCGTGCTCGGCTTCGCGATCTCGGCTGTGGTGCAGGCGTGGGTCCCCCGGGAGCGGATCGAGGGCGCGCTGTCGGGCTCGGGGCCGGCGCCGGTGTCGCGCGCCACCGCGCTCGGCGCGGCGTCCTCCTCCTGCTCCTACGCGGCGATAGCGATCGCCAAGTCGCTGTTCCAGAAGGGCGCCTCGGCCGCCTCGGCCCTGGCCTTCCAGTTCGCCTCCACCAACCTCGTGTGGGAGCTCGGCCTCGTGCTCTGGCTGCTGATCGGCTGGCAGTTCACCCTGGCGGAGTTCGCCGGCGGGATCGTGATGGTCGCCCTGATGGCGCTGCTCCTGCGGCTCTTCATCTCCCCGCGGCTCGAGCGGCTGGCGCGCGAACACGCGAGGCAGGCGGAGACCCGCCACCAGCACCACCCGGGCTCGGGCCGCAGCCTGCGCGACGTGGCCTTCAACTTCCGCGGCGACTGGCGGATGCTGTGGAAGGAGATCGGCGCCGGCTTTCTGATCGCGGGCTTCGTCGCGCTGCTCGGCGACGACTTCTTCAACGGCCTGTTCGTCGAGGGCGCCCCCGGCGCGGTGCGCACGCTCGAGAACGCCGTCGCCGGGCCGTTGATCGCCGTGCTCAGCTTCGTCTGCTCGATCGGGAACGTGCCGCTCGCCGCCGTGCTGTGGTCGGGCGGCATCTCCTTCGCCGGGGTGATGGCCTTCATCTTCGCCGACCTGATCGTGCTGCCGATCATCGCGATCTACCGCAAGTACTACGGCTGGGCCTTCGCGCTGCGGATCACGGCGCTGATGCTCGTGACGATGGTCCTCGCGGCGCTGCTGATCGACGTCGTGTTCTCGGTGCTCGGCCTGATCCCGAGCGCCCCGCCCGGCGCCGACGACGTGTTCGGCTCGATCGAGCTCGACTACAAGCTGCTGTTGAACCTCCTCGCCACGATCGTCTTCGTCGGCCTGTTCGCGCTTACGCTGCCGCGCGCCGCCACCGACCCCGTCTGCGGGATGGCCGTGGACCAGGCAACGGCCGTGCCGCTGCGGATGAACGGGCGCACCCTCTTCTTCTGCTCGGAGGACTGCCGGGACAGCTACGAGTCGGAGGCCTCGTAGGCCTTCGACTCGATCAGGCGGCGGATCTCGTCGTCCGACATCGTCTCCTCGGAGACCTTGCCCCGGACCGCCGCGAACAGCTCGTCGTCGGTCGCCGCCTGCACGGTCTCGCCGGTATCGAGGTCGATCACGCGCACCTGACGGAGGCTACTCCGTTCACCTTCCCCGATCGCCCGTCGCCGGTCCGGCTTTCGCCGAGGCGCGCACCCGCCTACGATCGAGGGCGGGAATGGATCGCATCCTCGACGACATCGGGAACGCCTGGGAGCGTGGGGTGTCCGCGCCGGGCCGGGAGGCGCACGTACTCGTGCTGCTCTCCTTCCTCGCCTCCTTCGGCTTCATCCGCGCGAGCGCGCACATGATCCGGGCGGAGGTGAGCTGGTGGCCGGGGAACGTCCGGACGAAGGGCGGAACCCACGTCCATCACCTGGTGTGGGGGATCGGTCTCTTGATCGTCACCGGCTACGCGGGGGTCGCGCTCGATCCGGACAGCCCGTGGCGGGAGATCGTGGCGGTCCTGTTCGGGATCGGCCTCGGCCTGTCGCTCGACGAGTTCGCGCTCTGGCTCAACCTCGAGGACGTCTACTGGACCGACAAGGGCCGCGAGTCGATCGACGCCGTGATCGTGGCGACCGCGCTGCTGATCGTGACGCTGGTCGGGCTCAGCTTCTGGATCGACGCCCTCGAGGCGCTCGTCGGCGACCTGCTCCTCCCGCTCCAAGCGCTGGGCCTAGCGCTGGCCGTGGTCTGCCTCGCGAAGGGGCGGAAGCTGGCGGCCGCGGTGGGAATATTCGTGCCGATCGTGGCGCTCGTGGGCGCCCTTCGCGGCGCGCGGCCGGGCTCGCTGTGGGCTACCCGGCGGGCTGGTTCCAGAGCCGGATCACCGGAGTCTCGCGCTCCCAGCCGAGCACGCTGACGGTCGCGGTCGAGAGCGCAAGGAGGGCGCCGTCCTCCGCGGGGAGCCGCACCCAGCGGGCCGCCAGCACCCGCAGCACGTGGCCGTGGGCGAACAGTGCGGCGTCGCCGTCGAGCTCGCGGAGCGGCTCGATCAGCCGGTCCGCCCTGGCGCCTACCTGTCCCGCGCTCTCTCCGCCAGGGCAGCCGTCGCGCCACAGGTTCCAGCCCGGGCGCCGTTCCCTGATCCGCGGCGTCGTGAGCCCCTCGTACTCGCCGTAGTCCCACTCGCGGAGGTCGTCGGTGACCTCGGCGCCCTCGCCAAAGCCGGCCAACCAACAGGTCTGAAGCGCCCGTTCCAGCGGGCTCGTGAGCACGCGCGCGAAGCTGCGCGAGTCGAGCTGTCCCCGCAGGCGCTCGGCCTGGTCGCGTCCGACCTCCGTCAGCGGGATGTCGGTGCGCCCGGTGTGCTGCCCGCTCAGGCTCCACTCGGTCTCGCCGTGACGAACGAGGACGACCTCTTCCATCGGCATGCTCGACTACCGCCCGCTCGAGGCGTAGCGCCCGAGCTCGGCGCGTGCCCGGCTGCGCGTGACGGCGGGCAGGATCGGGGTCCACCCGAGCATGAGCCCGACCGGACCGAGCGCCTGCCGCGACCAGCGCCAGAAGGAGAAGCTGTCCTCGTGGTCCGCGATGAGACCGTCCGCGAAGCGGAAGCGGGCTTGCACGTCGTTCACGACCGGCCGGCCCGTAGCGGTGAATGTGTAACGGGCGATCCAGCGGGCGCGGCCCGCATCGGCGTCGGCTCGGTGCTCGACCAGCTCCACTCTCAGATCCTCCGAGCGGCTCGTGAGCATGCGCCACATGTGACCCGCCCCGCGTCCGTCGAGCTGGCCGAAGACGGGATCGCGGAAGCGGACGTGCGGTAGGTAGCAGGCGGCCATCGCCTCTCCATCCCGGCGGTCGAGCGCGCTGTATAGCCCTCGGATGAGCTCGGCGTTACCGTTCGGTGCGTTCGTGGTGCCGCCGAACGCTATCCGGTGATCAGGGCGTGAGCGTCGATGTCACGGCCGAGAAGTCCATCGCCCGGCCTCGCGGGGAGGTCGCGGCGTTTGCGATGGACCCGGCGAACGACACCCGCTGGATCCTGGCGCTCGATTCGGCCCGGGTGCTCACGGACGGCGAGGCGCGGCCGGGGATGCGTGTGGAGCGTGTCGCGTCGTTCCTGGGCCGGCGGATCGAGTACGTCAACGAGGTCACGGAGCTCGAGCCCGGCCGGCGGCTCGCGATGCGATCGGTGAGGGCGCCCTTCCCGATGACGGTGATCTACGAGTTCGAGGACGAGCCGGGCGGCGGCACGCTCGCCCGCATCAGGACCCATGGCGACGCCAGCGGCTTCTACCGCGTGGCCAGCCCCGCGCTGGCGGCGGCGGTGCGCCGCGGCCTTCGCAAGGACCTGGCGGCGCTCAAGCGCCTGCTCGAGGGGTCTAGCGCCCGCTGAAGGCGACCACGCGGGCGCCGCTACGCCCGCAGCACTTCGCGCGCCGCGCGCTCGCCCGAGCGCACGGCGCCGTCCATGTAGCCGTTCCAGAAGGTGGACGTCTCCGTGCCCGCCCAGTGGATGCGACCCACGGGCCGCCTGATCGCACTGCCGTAGTCGAGGAGCACCCCCGGAGCGGTCCAGCCGACGGGGCAGCCCCGCGTCCAAACCTCCTTCGACCAGTCCTTCTCCACGTAGCGCCGCGGCCGCAGCGCCTCCTGACCGAAGAAGTCGGCGAAGCTGCGAAGCACCGCCGCGCGGCGCTCGCGGCGCGGCCGGGGACCCCATACGCGCGCCTCGTGTCCGCCAACCCAGCCCAGCAATACGCCCGGCCGGCCGCCCGGCGGGCTCACGTCGATCGGGGCCTTCACCGGCCCGGTGTCCGAGAACCCCTGGCCGGACAGGCTTCGCGAGCGCCAGAACGGGCGGTCGTAGACCGCCAGGCACTTCAGCAACGAGCCCTGCGGGTAACGCTGGACCAGCTGCGCCCGCCGCGCCGGCAGCGCGGGCCGGTACTCGATCTCGCCCGTGAGGGTCGGGGGGATCGCGACGATCACCCGCCGGGCCACGACGGTAAGCCGATCGCTCACGACGTGAACCCGGCCGTGCCGCTGCGAGATGCGTCGCACCGGGGAGTCCAGCACGACCCGGGAGCCGAGCCGGCGCGCGAGCCCCCGCGGCACGAGCTGGGAGCCGCCGACGAACCGACGCTCCTGGGCGGCGCCCGGCGTGGTGGCGAGCCGCACGACGCTTCCCGGGGTTCGCTCGTTCCCCGCCGCCGCGATGTAGAAGAGCGCGAAGAGGAGCGAGAGGTCGCGGGCCTCGGCGCCCCAGGTGGGCTCCGCGATCGCGTCGAGGGACGCCTTGCCGATCGGCGTCGTCAGGTTGGCCTGCTTCCAGTTCTCGAGCGTCTGCGAGTCCCACTCCGCGGCACGCGGCGCCCGCCACGGCGCCTCGAGCGGCACGTCACGCGCCATCGCGTCGAGCCCGAGCAGGTTTGGCAGGTCCCTAGCGTAGTCCGGAGTGTCGGGGATGCCAGTCGCTGCGGGGTACAAGCCCCGAACGCCGTCCACGATGTAGACGTTGCTGCCCTCGTTGTAGGTCTTGAAGGTGCGTACCCCCAGCGTCCGGGCCAGCGCGACGATCCGGTCCTGCGTCGGGCCCACGAACTCTGCGCCGAGTCCTGCGGTCACGCCTGCGACGCGGTGACTGAGGACACGTCCACCCACCCGGTCGCGCGCCTCGAGCACGACGACGGAGCGGCCGGCGCGAGCGAGGAGCCGCGCCGCCGTCAGCCCTGCCAGCCCGGCGCCCACCACCACGACGTCCGCGTGCCGGGGCCGGCGGCGGCGCCCGTTTCCCCGGGCCGGCTCAGAGCCTGCCGCGAGCGCGAGGCCGCCCCCGGCCGCGGCGCCGAGCAGACGCCGGCGGGTGATCGTCTCCTTTGCCATTCGCGCCTCCTGTTCGGCGATCCCGGTCGACCCTCAGCGGCTGATCCGACCCCGAGGAGGGCTCCAATCGGCGGCGGAGCCTATATCCGGGCCCTATGCATCGGCGCTGGGAGCCACCTCGGGCAAGGGGAAGAGGCGCAGGAAGCGCGTCACCAGCGCCCCGCTGCCCTCGACCTTCATGTCGCCCGAGCGAAGCGCCTCGGACAGCCGGCGCCCGTGCCAGAGCACCGCCGCCAACGTGGCGGGGTCGGTCTCGATGCTGGCGTCGGGCCGGTAGGCTCGCCCCCGGGCGAGGTCGAGCCGGCCTTCGGCGATCCGCGCATGGAAGCGGTGCTCGCCGAGGCGCAGCTCGTAGGTCGCGCGGAGGCCCTCCGCTTCGGACGGGTCGAAAAGCGTCATCAGGGCGAGGATCGCGGAGTCGGTGCCGAGCCTGGCTTTGCCGGGCGGAAAGGGAGCGCTGGTGCCGAAGCGGCCGAGCGCCAGGATCACGGCCTCGAGGTCGAGGCCCCGCTCGGTCAGCTCGTAGACGCGCGATCCCGCCGGCGGCGCCAGCCTTCGGCGTCCCACGATGCCGTCACGCTCGAGCTCGCGCAGGCGCTGCGCGAGCACGTCTGGGCTCACGTGGGGTAGGCCGGCTCGCAGGTCGGTAAAACGCTTCGCCCCGAGCAGCAGCTCGCGGACGATGAGCAGCGCCCAGCGCTCGCCGACGACGTCGAGCGCTCGCGCCACGCCGCATCGGTCGCCGTATGTGCGCATGGTCACAGTCTACCTGTGATCTAGTTGGATAATCCAACTCAATGCTAGGATCTGCCGACTAACGCCCAGGAGGCAAGGGATGAACCTTCCGCCGATCGTCTCACCCGCCGAGTGGCGGACCGCGCACGAGCAGCTGCTGGCCAAGGAGAAGGAGGCAACCCGTGCCAGGGACGCGCTGGCCGCCGAACGCCGCCGCCAGCCCATGGTCGAGATCGACAAGGACTACGTCTTCGAGTGGCCGGGCGGCCAGGCGAGCCTCCTCGACCTGTTCGAGGGACGCCGCCAGCTGATCGTCTACCACTTCATGTTCGCGCCCGGCGCGCCGGGCTGGCCGACGGCGGGCTGCGACGGCTGCTCGATGTTCGTCGACCAGGTCGGCCACCTCGCGCACCTGCACGCGCGAGACACGTCCTTCGCACTCGTGTCCCGGGCACCACTGGCGAAGATCGAGCCGTACCGCGAGCGCATGGGATGGAAGATCCCCTGGTACTCCTCGGACGGCAGCGACTTCAACGCGGACTTCGGCATCACCACCGACGAGGGCGATACGTTCGGCCTGAGCGTCCTCCTCCGCGACGGCGAGCGGGTCTTCCGCACCTACTTCACCACCGCCCGCGGCGTCGAGGCGCTCGGCAGCGTCTGGACCTTCCTCGACCTGACGCCCCTCGGACGCCAAGAGGAATGGGAGGACTCGCCCGACGGCCGGCCGCAGACGCCGCCCTACCGGTGGTGGCGCCGCCACGACGAGTACGAGGAGGTCTAGACATGAGCGAGCGCGACGGATTCGAGCCGGGCGTCCCCTGCTGGGTCGCCGCGGTGCACCCCGATCCGGAGCGGGCGGTGGGCTTCTACACCGAGCTGTTCGGCTGGGAGGCGGAGAGCCTGATGCCGCCCGACTCGCCCGGAAGCTACTTCGTGTGCAGGCTCCGCGGCCGCGACGTCGCCGCGGTCGTCTCGCAGCACGGCGCGCCGCCGCCTCCGACGCCGGTCTGGGCGACGCACGTCTGGGTGGAAAGCGCCGACGAGACCGCGGCGAAGGTGGCCGCCGCGGGGGGAAGCGTGCTGGGCGAGCCGTTCGACTCGCCCGGCGGCGGCCGGGTGGCCGTCGTGTCCGATCCCGCCGGCCCGGTCTTCTGCCTCTGGGAGCCGGGCGAGCGCCGGGGGGCCCAGCTCGTCAACGAACCGGGGGCCTGGTCGATGAGCCTGCTGAGCACGCCCGATCCCGAGGGGGCGAAGGCGTTCTACGGCGCGGTGTTCGGGTGGACCACAGACACGTTCGAGTTCGGCGACGTCGAGGCCACGCTCTGGCGCGTGCCCGGCTTTGTGGGCGGCGAGCCCGGGCAACCGGTCTCCCGGGAAACGGTCGGGGTGATGATGGCCGCCGCCGAGGGCTCTGAGCCAGGCTGGGGCGTCGACTTCTGGGTGCGCGACGCCGACGCGACGGCCGAAAGGGCCCTGGAGCTCGGCGGGCGAGTCGAGACGGCGCCCTACGATGCGCCCGGCTTCAGGCAGGCCGTGCTGGCCGACGCCCAGGGCGCCGTGTTCAGCGTGAGCCAGCTGAAGCCCCCGGGCTAGAGAATCAGCCTGCGCTCCATGAAGCGGATGGCCAGGCGCCAAGAGGCCAGCGCGAACGCGATCAGGAACGCGAGGTGCCCGACGTCCTCCCAGCCCTCGAAGCCGAAGACCGCGTGGCGGACCAGCTCGACGCAGTGGAACAGCGGGTTGAGGTTGCCCAGCACCTGCGCCCAGGTGGGCAGGTCCTCCAGCGGGAAGAAGGTGCCGGCCACGAGGAACATCGGCGTGAGCAGCCCGCTCTGCCAGTAGGAGAAGCTCTCGATCGCCTTCGCCTTGGCGGCGATGAAGATCCCGAAGCTGGCCCAGCCGAAGCCGGCCAGCGCGGCGATCTCGGGGACGAGCAGCATCCCCCAGCTCGGGGTGAGCCCGAACACGACCGCGACGAGCATCGGCACGCAGCCGTAGACCCCGGTTCGGGTGGCGATCCAGAGCGCCTCCGCCGTCACGAGCTCCTCGGTGTCGACGGGCGCGGCGAGAATGGCGTCGTAGGTGTGCTGGAACTCGTACTTGACGAACGTCGAGTACATGGCCGGGAACGCGCCGGAGAACAGGACGGTGGTGGCCACGATCCCGGTGCCCACGAAGTCGATGTAGTCGTAGCCGGCGACCGTGCTGACGAGCGAGCCGAAGCCGAAGCCGAAGGCCAGCAGGTAGATCGTCGGATCGACGGTCGAGGAGAACGTGGACGAGCGCCAGAAGGACGAGAAGTTCACGACCTCGCGGACCATCACCCCCTGCAGCGCGGCGCGCTCGAGGCGGTGAAGGCGACGCGTCGCTGCCATCAGGTGATCTCCTCGCCGGTCAGCAGCACGAACACGTCCTCGAGGTTGGTCACCCGGCGCTCGCCGCCCAGGTCAACAGCGCCGTTGCTGTGCAGGATCGACACCGAGGTGCCCGTGCGGCGTGTGCGCCAGCCCCGCGCCTGCGCGTCGGCCTCGACCTCGGTCAGCCGGGCGGGCGGCCCGTAGACCTCGATCGCCTCGGGCCCCGCGTGCTCGCGGATCAGCGCGTGCGGCTCGCCCACCGCGACCGCCTTCCCGTGCGACATGATCGTGACCGTGTCGCAGAGCCGTTCCGCCTCCTCGATGTAGTGGGTGCTCATGAGGATCGAGACGCCCTCGGAGCGCAGCCCGTCGATCAGCGCCCAGATCCCCTGACGGACCTGCGGATCGAGGCCGACGGTCGGCTCGTCGAGCAGCAGCAGCCGCGGCTCGTGCAGCAGGGCACGGGTGATCAGCAGGCGGCGCCGCATGCCGCCGCTCAGCTGGTCGACCTTGGAGGCGCGGCGAGCGTCGAGGTTGGCGATCCGAAGCGCGCGCTCGATCGCCTTCTTGCGCTTATTCGGCGGCACGCGGTAGAGGTGGGCGAATACGAGCAGGTTCTGCTCCACGGTCAGCGAGACGTCGAGGTTGTCGAGCTGCGGCACGACCCCCATCTCGGCGCGCGCCTGCTTCGAGTCGCCGGGCAGCCGGAAGCCGAGCACCTCGAGCTCGCCCTCGTCCGGGATCACCTGGGCGGTGAGCGCCTTCATCGTGGTCGACTTGCCGGCGCCGTTCGGGCCCAGGAGGCCGACGCACTGGCCGAACGGCACGTCGAGGTCCAGGCCGTCGACGGCCGTGAGCGCTCCGAACCGCTTCACCATCCGGCGCATGCTGATCGCCGCCGACGCCATCGTCCGCACCTTACGACGCCGGCGAGGAGAGGAACTCATCGCCACCGGGTTCTGAGGCGCGGCACCTGGTCCCGACCGGCGGGCCGCGGGTGGTCTGTGTCTCCGAGCTTGTCCGTCTAGTCCCGCGGCCTCCGGTCGTTCCTCCGCTCGACCGCATCCCGCTTCGAGGCGGCCACCTCTCGGTTGATCTGCTCCTGCTCTCGGCGTTTGGCCCGCGCGTCCCGTTCGAGCCGCTGCTCGGCACGTTCAAGGCGCTCCCGCTCGCGCTCTTCCGCCGTCCCTTCGCGCTCGTCCGCCTGGCGCTCGCGCTCGTCGGCGGCGTCCTCGCGCTCGTCCGCCAATCGCTCGCGCTCGTCGGCGATCCTGTCGCGCTGGTTCGCCAGGTACTCTCGCCGGTCGGCGGCCAGGTCGCGTTCCTCCACGCGTCGGGTCTCCTCCTCGAGCTCGTCCGCGCTGCGGTCGCGTCGGTCCACCGCGTTGGGTCGTTCCCGCGGCCCGTCGGTTCGATACCGGGACTTGTCGCTCAACGTTCTCGGCCCCGTCTGGCGGTTGGTCCGCACCGTCCTCCCGGGTCCTCCCAGGGGCGGGGCGGGAATCGGGCGACTGGATTTGAACCAGCGACCTTCCGGCCCCAGCCGGATGCGCTACCAGACTGCGCCACGCCCGGTGTCGGCCGCAGTTTAGGGAAGGCTCCGTGCCACGACGAGGCGACATGTGCTCGTCCCGCGGGACCGGAGCGGCGGCGCGGTCCGGCGGGCCGCCGAGCACGTGAGGCCGGGTCCCACCCTGGCGCCCGCGTCGGTAGCCAGGCAGGCCCCTTCGCGTACCCGGCAGGGTAGTGTGCTGGTGCACGGCCACCGACCCCTGCCAGGGTTGCGGGTAGGCCAGGATGGCCATGGACAAGGACGCGTCGCAGACGCTGGACCCCCCGCCGAGTCCGGCCGCACTCGACGCGGCTGACCTGCGGATCGGCGGCTACGTCTCGATCGCGATGTTCGCCGCGGGGGCGACGCTCCTCCCGGCCATCGCGCTGCCGATCCGGGACATGGTCGAGCCGGTCGCCGTGGTCGCGATCGGGGCCGCGTCTCTCGGGTGCGCGGCGGTGTTCGCCGTGCTGACGAGGGCGGGGCGGATCTCGCGGGACAGCCTCTACGTCGGCGACTACGTCTGGGTCGGCGTCACGGCGGCGCTCGTCGCGGCGAGCGGGGGGCGGTCGAGCCCGTTCTTCCTCCTCTACCCGCTCCCGGTGCTGCACGCCGCCGCGTTCCAGTCGGCACGCCGCATGACCTCCCTCACCGTGGTCGCGACCCTCGCCTTCTTGATCCCCTTGGTGTACGACAGCGGCGAGACTGCTCTGTTCCTCGCGGTGGCGGTGATCGCCGTGCCTCCCACCGTCGTCGTCGCGTGGAGCCTCAGCACAGCCCTCTCCGCCCTGCACCGGCAGCGGCACGAGCTCGCCGCGGTGGCCGAGACGGTGGGCAAGCTCCAGCGCATCACCGACGTCACGCTCACCCACCTCTCCCTCGAGGAGCTGCTCCCCGAGGTCCTGGAGCGGATCGTCGACGTCGTCCGCTCCGACGCGGCCGCGGTTCTGATCGCCGCCGACGACCTCGCGCTGCGGGCCTCCTGCACCGTCGGGTTGAGCGGCGTGGAGCCCGGAGCGTGCCTCGACGCCGGCGAGGGGCTTCCGGGGCGCGTGGCACAGGCGCGACAGGCGATCACCACCGCCGCCGTGGCGGAGGACGATCTGATCAGCCGGGCCTTCGCCGAGCGGGGAGCCAGCTCGGTGGTCGGAGTGCCGCTCACGGTCGACGACCGCATGATCGGCGTCCTGATTGTCGGGGCCGGTGGCCGGGAGCTCGGGCGGGTCGACGCCGATCTGTTCCGGCTCGCGGCCGACCGGATTGCACTCTCGATTCAGCGCGCTCAGCTGTACGAGCGCGAGCACCTCATCGCGCAGACCTTCCAGCGAAGCCTCCTGCCCGAGCGCCTTCCGGAGATCCCCGGCCTGAGCGTGGCGGCGCGATACCTGCCGGCAGGCGAGGAGACAAGGGTGGGAGGCGACTGGTACGACGTTCTCGAGCTGCCCGGAGACTCGGTGGGCCTGGTGATGGGCGACGTGGTCAGCCATGGGATCCGGGCGGCCTCGACCATGGGTCAGATCCGTAGCGCCATACGTGCATACGCCCTCGATCGTGAGTCGCCGGGCGGGACCTTGACGAAGCTGAACACGGTCATGCGAGGCCTCGATCAGCGCGAGACCGCCACCGCCGTCTACTCCGCGCTCGACCTCGTGAAGCGAACCTTCCGCTTCGCCAGCGCCGGTCATCCGCCGCCGCTGGTGATCGATCCGGCGGGGAGCGCCCGCTTCTTGGAGGAGGGTCGATCCGTGCCGCTTGGCGCGCACGCCGGAACCCACTACCGCGAAGCGGTCGTGCAGCTCGAGCCAGGCTCGACGATCGTGCTCTACACGGATGGGCTCATCGAGCGGCGAGGCAGCTCGCTCAACGAGGGACTCGAGCGCCTCGTTTCGGAGGCGTCCGGGCGCCCGGCCGACCCCGAATCGCTCTGCGACCGGCTGATCGGGTCCCTGGTCGGGAAGGAGCCGCCGCCTGACGACGTGGCGCTCCTGGCCGCGCACGTCGTCACCGTTCCGGACGAGCGGCTGGAGCTCGAGCTTCCCTGCCGGCCAACCACCCTCGCGCCGCTGCGCCGCATGCTGCGGCACTGGCTCTCCGGCGTTCGCGCTTCCCCGGTCGAGCTGCAGGACATTCTCGTCGCCGTGTCGGAGGCGGCGACCAATGCGATCGAGCACGCGTACGGCCCCATAGAGGCCAGCTACCGGGTCGAGGGCTGGCGCTCGGAGGATAGGGTCACAGTCACTGTGACCGACTCGGGAAGCTGGCGAGAGCGGCGGGGCGTGGGGCGCGGTCGGGGGACGCATCTGATGCGCGGGCTCATGGACGGGTTCGAGCTCCACGCTTCCGGGGCGGGCACCGTGGTAGAGCTCGAGCGCAGGCTCGGCTCCCGAGGCGCGGCGTGAGCACGCGGGCCGACGTCCACACGACGAGTTACGAGTCCGGAGTCGTCATCGCGCGGATCGCGGGTGAGATAGACGCCTCAAACGCTTCTCACGTGGAGGACCGGCTCACCGCGGCGGTGCCGAACTCGGCCCTGGGCATGGTGCTCGATCTGTCCGATTTGAGCTTCGTCGACAGCTCCGGCGTGGAGGTCTTCTTCCGGCTCGGCGAGCGGCTCGAGGACCGCAGGCAGCGGCTCACCGTCGCGTTGCCGGAGGGCGCTCCCGTCGAGCGCGTCTTCCAGATCGTGCGGTTCGGCGAGAACCTCCCGCTCGCCGGCTCGGTCGAAGAGGCGGAAACGCTGCTGCGCGCCGCGCCCGGCTAGCCGGGGTGGGCGCGGCGCGGGCGCCTTGGCCCGGCAGTCTCCCGCGCGCAAGGACGGGCAGCCGGCGCGACCGCCCGTGCGCGGGCCATGAACTCGTCGCAGTCGGCTTGACCGGAGGGTATTTGAACCGGGAGGCGCGCGGGAAGATCGCCGATCTTCATCGACGGCTTGCGCTCCGGACGCCAACCCCGCCCGAGTGGGCGACAAGGCGCGCGCGGCGCGCGCGCACGCTCGGTCTCAACCTGCAAGTTGAAGGCGGCCGGGGCCACCACGTGGACGTCGCCCGCGCGGAGGGTGATCCCCAGCTCCCCGTCTACTTCCAAGAACCCCGCGTAGTAGCAACCCCACTCGAGGGGCGGCTGCGGCTTGCGGGCATGCTCGAGCTCGGCGCGAGCGACGACACGATCGATCCGGGCCGAGCCGAGATCATCCTCCGGGCTGCTCGTGCGCGCCTGAATCTGGACCGGGAGCGCCGGATCACTGGAATCTGGAGCGGCCTGCGTCCTTGCACCCCGGACAGCCTGCCGCTGCTCGGGCGCCCCGACGGCTTCGACAACGCCATCCTCGCGACGGGTCACGGCCACCTCGGCATCGTGCTCGCCCCGATAACCGCCCGGCTCGTCCGTGAGCTGGCCAGCGGGCGGGATCCGAGCTACGACCTCGCGCCGATGTCGCCGGACCGGTTCCGTCGTCGCGGGGCGGCAAGGTCGGCGAAACTCAGGTAGGCGCGCCCCAGTGCGCCCCTCGCCCAGTCGATCGAACGGCAGGTCGTCGCGGTTCGCGAAGCTCCGCCGGCCGGGACCCGGGCGAACTCGGCGGCGTGGGCAGAAACTCCTGCCGAGGGATAACCCCGGTCTGCCCCGGCTCGGCTCTATATCGCTGCCCGCGACGGTGGCAAGGCCCTACGGCGCGACGACCTCGTCGTCAGCGTGCGCGCTGAATTCCTCCGAGCGGACCTCTGCGGTCTCGCGGTAGCGGGCAATCCGGTCCTCCCACTCGGTCCGCACGCCGAAGGCACGCCCCGCGAAGCCCACGCCCTTGATTGCCTCTGGCAGCACCGGATCCCCCGGCGCGTAAGTAGCCACCGGATCGCCGATCGCAATCATGCCGGGGGCAAGGAAAGGGCCGCTCGGCAGCACCGTCCCAGCGTGGACGAGCGCGGCGACCGCGACGACGGCGCCGGCCTCGACGCGCTCGTCGTGCACCTGCGCTACCCACCCAGGCACCGCCGGCGGTGGCGGAGCACCAATCTGCTCGAGAGATCGCTGGGTGAGGTCAAGCAGCAAAGAGACGCCACCCGCTCTTGCGAGTGCGCGGCGCTGCTGCAGCTCGTCCGAGGCAGTGGCGTCAGTCTCTAGACTTGTCCGCCACCTGTCGGCAGAGCAGAAGCTTACATTCGCCGGCCGGCAACCGACGAGTGGAAGCGGCTCCCGACCGCAGCCGGGCGCCGCTTCCCCGGGCGTCTAGCGCTTACGC
>Ga0126312_10000656_pt1 | contig 21338 bp, 21 predicted proteins | sample Plot104A_FD_92537 | JGI IMG/M metagenome (GOLD analysis project Ga0126312, IMG submission 92537) | Serpentine soil microbial communities from UC McLaughlin Reserve, CA, USA - Plot104A | ecosystem: Environmental > Terrestrial > Soil > Grasslands | place: USA: UC McLaughlin Reserve, Lake County...
CTCGCGCCGTTGGTGGGCGTTGAAGGCGGCGGCGATGGGGGCGTCGAGCGGGTCGGCCGGGGTCAGCGCGCCGCGGCCGGAGACGGTCAGGGCGAGCAGCATCGGGAGCCCGCGGCAGGCGCCGAGCATCGCGCCGAGCTCGTCCGCGGTCAGCAGGTCGAGCAGCGCCGAGGCGACGACGGCGTCCGCGCCCGCGAGGTCCTCAGGCGCGAGCCGCGTGACGTCGGACCGCCGCGCCTCCACGCTCACGCCCTCGGGCGCGCCCGCGACGGCGAGCTCCAGCAGGTCGGGATCGCGATCGTGCACGACCCAGTGCTGCGGCCCGGGCAGCCGCGGCGCGAGCCAGCGGCCCATCGAGCCGCTGCCGCCGCCGAGGTCGTGGATCACGAGCCCGTCCGGCGCCAGGCGCCGCGCGAGGCGCTCCGCCAGCTCGGCCGAGCGCGCGGCCGCGTCGGCCGGCTCGCGCAGGTCGAGCCACCCCGGGCTGACGCGCACCTGCGTGCTCATCGCGCCGTCCCCTCGAGCGCGCCGGCGACGCCGTCGAGCACACCCGCGACGGCTGCCGTGGTGACCTCCCATCCGTGCAGCGACTCGCGCCGCTCGCCGGCCGCTCGCCGCAGGCGAGCGCGCAGCACGGGATCGCCGAGCCAGGCGCGCAGCGCAGCGCCGAGCGCCACGGGATCGCCGGGCGGCACGACCAGTCCGGGCCCGTCGCCGAGTGCCTCGCGCACGCCGCCGACGTCGCTCGCGACCACCGGGATGCCGCGGGCGAGCGCCTCGGTCACGACCATCCCGTAGGTCTCGGCCCGCGACGGGAGCACGAGCAGGTCCGCGGCCGCGTACGCGCGATCGAGGTCCCCCCCGGTGCGCGGGCCCGAGAACCGCACCCGGTCGCCGAGCACCCCCGCGCGGCCCCGCGCGCCGTCCGCGAACGCGCGGTCGCGGTCGAGGCTCCCGACGCACGTGCAGCGCCAGGCGAGGTCCGTCACCGAGGCGAGCGCGTCGAGCAGCACGTCGTGGCCCTTGATCGGCGTCACGGCCGCGACGCACAGCAGATCGCCACCGGCCGCCGTCCCGGGCGCGCGGGCGGCGGCGTCGACCCCGGGCAGCGCCACGTGCACGGCTGTGCCCGGCAGGTCCAGCCACCGCTTGGTCCACGCGCTCGTCGTGATCACCGCGGCGGCCGCCTCCAGCAGCTCGCGCTCGGCGCGATCGCCCAGCGGCATGTGCAGCAGGACGACCTGCCGCAGCCGGCGCGCGTGCGGCACCAGTACCTCGGGGGCAGGGGACGCGATCAAGCCGTCCAGCAGCACCACGGCGCCGTCCGGGATCCGCTCCACCGTCCGTGCGAGCGCGGCGAGGTCGCCCGGCACGGCGTGCTCGCGCACCGTCCAGCCGAGCGCGGCGAGCCCGTCGCAGACGCGGCGGTCGTACGTGTTCCCGCCGCTCGGCCGCGCCGGGTCGTCGACGCCCTCGGGCACGATGACGTGGACCTCGGTCACAACGGCCGCTCGTAGCTCGCCCACGCGACGTGCGACTCGTGCAGCGTCACCGCCAGCCCGTCGAGCTCCCGCGCGCCGTCACCCAGGCCGCCGGAGAGCGCGGCGTCCGCGAGCCGGTCCGCGATCAAGCGCGCGAGCGCCTCGGTGGTCGTGTTCATGCCCGCGAGGCCCTCCTCCTCGTCGAGGTTGCGGTAGCCGAGCTCGCCCAGCACGGCGCGCAGCGCCTCCGAAGCGCGGCCGATGTCGACCACGATGCCGTCGGCGTCGAGCTCCGCGCGGCGAAAGGTGGCGTCGACGACGAAGGTCGCGCCGTGCAGGCGCTGGGCGGGCCCGAACACCTCGCCGCGCAGGCTGTGGGCGATCATCATGTGGTCGCGGATCGTCAGGCTGAACACGCGCTACGTCCCGTCGTAGGTGATCGTGTGGCAGAGCGCCGGCAGGCTGCCCGCGGCCAGGCGGGCCATCACGCCGGGCAGCTCGTCGAAGCGCGACTCGCCGGTCACGAGCACGTCGAAGGCGGGGTCGCGGAGGAGATCGAGCGCGAGCGCCAGACGGTCGGCCGCCGTGCGCCGCGCGGCGCGCGCCGGCGAGACCGTCCCGACCTGGCTCGCGCGGACGCTGAGGCGGCCGGCGTGGAACGCGCCGCCCAGCGAGAGCCGCACCTCGGCGTCGCCGTACCAGCTGAGCTCGAGCACCGTGGCCTCGGGCGCCAGCAGGTCGAGTGCGAGCTGGAGCCCGGCGGCCGTCGCGCTCGTGTGCACGACCAGGTCGCACCCGCCGGCCACGGCGTCCGGACGCGCGAAGTGCGCCCCGAGCGACGCCGCGACCGAGGCGCGCGAGTCGTCCACGTCGACGAGCGTGACCTCCACCCCGGGCATGCGGGCCAGCAGGCGCGCGACGCAGCACCCGACCATCCCCGCGCCGACCACCGCCACCCGGTCCCCGACCAGCGGGGGCGCGTCCCAGAGCGCGTTGACCGCCGTCTCGACGGTGCCCGCCAGCACCGCGCGCGCCGGCGGGACGTCGTCGGGAACGACGGTCACCGCGCCGGCCGGCACCACGTACGCCGTCTGGTGCGGGTACAGGCAGAAGACCGTGCGGCCGCGCAGCTCCGCCGGCCCGTGCTCGACCGCGCCCACGCTCAGGTAGCCGTACTTGACCGGCCCCGGGAAGTCGCCCTCCTGGAACGGCGCCCGCATCGCCGCGTACTGGCTGGGCGGCACGCCGCCGCGGAACACCAGCGTCTCGGTGCCGCGGCTGACTCCCGAGCGCAGCGCCCGGACCAGCACGTCGCCGCGTCCGGGCTCGGGCAGCGCGACCGGCCGGATCTCGCCGCGACCCGGTTCGCGGAGCCAGAACGCGTGCGCGTCTTCGTGCATGTCCTCTCTGGGGCTGGTGGGCGGGAGCGCAGTGCACGCAGCGGTACGCGCGCGCCCGGCGATCGGTTCGGCCGGCCCGATTGTGTCAGCGATCTGCCCTCATGAGTGACCGGGCCGCCTGCGGGCCCGTAGCCTCTCGGCTCGGATGACAGGGCAGATGGGCGCAACTCCGGTCGACGATCCCTGGCGCCCGTTCCGCTGCGAGGTGCGTCCTCAGGGCGAGGAGCTGTGGATCGTCGTGGAAGGGGAGTTCGAGCTCGACTCGGCCGAGACGGTCAGCACGACGCTCGGCGAGCACATCGACCACGACTACCGGTCGGTCGTGCTCGACCTCGGGGGCGTGACGTTCATGGACTCGTCGGGCCTGCGCGTGGCGATCGAGACGAGCAAGGCCACGACCGATCGCGGCCTGCGCTTCGCGATGGTCCCCGGGCCGCCGGCGGTGCAGCGGATCTTCGCGATCACGGGCACCTCCGACATGTTCCCCCCGCCCGCGCCCCGCTGAGCACCGGCGCTTCGAGGATTCGGCTACGAGCGGCCCGCGAGCCTGCCGGGGCGTCGGGCGGCCGGCCGGCCGCGGCCGAACCGGTTGCGCTCGAACCGGCGACTCGCCTGGCCCAGGTCCCACTGCAGGACCGCCGGGTCGAGCCCCAGGTCCCGCAGCAGGCGCCCGTGGTACTCGACGTGGACCATCTCGGGGAGCTCCTCGTCGGCACGGATGGCTCGCGCATGGTCACTGCGCGCCAGCAGCAGCTCGACGATCTCTCGCTTGGCGATCGACATCTCCGCCAGATCATTCTCCGCCGATTCGCGAGCGGCGCCAGTTCTCTTGTCAGTTGCCGGACGGTGAGCGGCCCGCAATGAAGCAGGCCGCGCCGCAGGCGCTGGTCGTGAGCTGACGCCCCCGCCCGCTGCGACTCACGAGGAGGCGGAGATCGCCTCCACCAGGTCGCCGACCTTCTCCTCGTCGAGGTTGGTGGCGATGTCGGCCTGGCTGACGATGCCGACCAGCTCGTGGCCGTCGATCACCGGCAGGCGGCGGACCTTGTGCGACGCCATCGTGCGCAGCGCCTCGTCGATCGGGTCGTCGGCGCCGATCGTCACGACCTCGTCCTGGGTCGCGAGCTCGCTCACCGGCGTCGAGGAGGGGTCCTTCCCCTTGGCCAGGACCTTCACGACGATGTCGCGGTCGGTGACCATGCCCTTCAGCCGGTCGTCCTCGCCGCAGATCGGCATCGCGCCGACGTCGAGCTGCGCCAGCTTCTCGGCGGCCTCGAGCACGGTGTCGTTCTCGCCGACGCACGTGCAGTCCGGGCTCATGATGTCTCGGGCGGTCTTCTGGGCCATGTCGATCAGCTCCCCGTGTTGGTGCCGGTCTGGATGTTGGCGGGCGGGCCGCCGTCGGCGGGGTCCTCGCCGTCGCCGCCGCGGCGCTCGTCTGGGTCCCGCCTGCGCGCCTCGGCCTCGTGCTCGCGCCGCTCGCGCTCGTCGTCGGCGGTCTCGCGTGCTGGATCGTCCGACATGCAGTGCCTCCTTCTACGACTCGTTCGCGACGGCCCTTGCCGCCGTGCCATGGGCCGGGGCTACCCACACCGGACATCCGGGACGCGGCGGGTCAGTGCAGCGGCTTGCCTCCGGTCGCGCCGATGACCTCGCCGCTGATGTAGGCCGAGTCGTCCGTGGCGAGGAACACGTAGAGCGGGGCCAGCTCGGCCGGCTGCCCGGGCCGCCCGAGCGGCGTGTCGGCGCCGAACTCGGCGTTCTTGTCCGCCGGGAAGCTCATGACCACGAGCGGCGTCCAGATCGGCCCCGGCGCGACGGCATTGACCCGGATCCCCTGCTCGGCGACCTCCTGGGCGAGGCCCTTCGTGAACGTGCTGATGGCGCCCTTCGTCGCCGCGTAGTGCAGCAGCTGCGGGCTCGGCTGAGCCGCCTGGATCGACGTCGTGTTGACGATCGTGGAGCCCGCCGGCATCCGCGGGACGGCCGCCTGGCAGAGATGGAACATCGCGATGACGTTCGTGCGGAAGACGAACTCGATCTCGTCCGCCGGGATCTCGAGGAAGGAGTCGTAGGCCATCTGGTAGGCGGCGTTGTTGACCAGCACGTCGAGGCCGCCCAGCTCCTCCACGGCGCGATCGACGAGCCCGCGGCAGTGCGCGCGATCGCCGATGTCGCCCGCCACGGTCACGCAGCGCCGGTCGGCCTCCTCCACCAGGCGCTTGGTCTCCGCGGCGTCGTCGTCCTCCTTCCAGTACGAGCACACGACGTCGGCTCCCTCGCGTGCGAACGCGATCGCCACCGCCCGGCCGATGCCCGAGTCGGCGCCCGTGATCAGCGCCACCTTGTCCGTCAGCCGGCCGTGGCCGACATAGCTGGTCTCACCGTGGTCGGCGAGTGGGCGCATCTGCGCCTCGCTGCCCGGCGGCTCCTGCTCCTGCTCGGGGAAGGGCGGCGCCGGCTCGGCTCGGGTTGGATCTCGATCTGACATGGACGGGGACTACCCCGCTCGGCGAGCTATTCTGCAGGGGCGGGTCCTGCAGCGCGCAGCGGCGGCAGGACCTGGTTCAGAAAACGACGAGGTCGGACTTCTTCAGAGCCTGCGCAGCGTCGCGATTCCAGATCCTTCACAGGAGGGTTATGAGCGCGACGACGCAACATGAAGAGGCTCCGCGAGGCGCGATCCAGCTGACGCACGCCGCAGGCGCGAAGCCGTCGCAGCGGATGGCGCTGCTCGACCTGGATCCCGATCTCGGCGCCGGCCTCACGCCGGACGAGTTCTCGCGCGGGCGAGCGGAGCTGACCGCGCCCATCCTGCGGCTCCCCCGCGGCGAGTGGGCCGGCAACGCGCTGGCCCAGACCGGTCGGCAGAGCGTCGGCCTGCTGGTGGCCGACGGGGTCATCGCCCGCGAGATCGTCCTCGGAGACACCGTCAGCACCGAGTTGCTGGGAGCAGGCGACCTGATCCGGCCGTGGGGCGGAGCGGACGAGCCGCAGCTGCTGACGCAGACGGTCCGCTGGCAGGTGCTTGCCGAAGCGCGGCTCGCCGTCCTCGGACGAGCCTTCGCCACGGTGCTCGGGCGTTGGCCGGAGATCAACGCCGCGCTCCTCGACCGCGCCTGCGCGCGGGCGCAGCGGCTGGCGACGATGCAGGCGATCGGCCATCTCAACTCCGTCGACCGGCGGCTGCTCGCGCTCTTCTGGCACCTCGCCGAGCGCTGGGGCCGGATCACGCCCGACGGCATCGTCGTCCCGCTGCGGCTCTCCCACCGCCTGCTGGCGGAGCTCGTCGGGGCGCGGCGGCCGACGGTGTCGGCCGCGCTCGCCGCGCTCGCCCTCGAGGGAACGCTGCAGCGCCGCGACGACGCGTCATGGCTGCTCACCGGCGAGGCGCCCGGCGCGCCCGCGCCCGCCGTCAGCCGCGTGGTCAGCCACCGCCGGCGGCTGCTCGCCGCCGATCCCCAGCGGCCGCGCCTGAACGGAGGCCCCTGATCTCGCGCTACGACCTCAGCGCGCAGAAGCTTCGCGAGAAAGCCGGGCTCTGAGCATGAAGGTGGTCGTCACCGGCGCCACCGGCAACGTCGGCAGCGCCGTCGTCCGAGCGCTCGTGCGCGACGAGCGCGTGGAGGGCGTCGTGGGGATCTCACGGCGCGCTCCGAACTGGGCGCCGCCCGGCGTCGAGTGGGCGCAGGCGGACGTCGCCCGCGACGACCTGCGTCCGCACTTCGCCGGCGCGGACGCCGTCATCCACCTCGCGTGGCTGATCCAGCCGAGCCGCGACGGGGCGCAGCTCGAGCGTGCCAACGTCGACGGCTCCCGGCGGGTCTTCGAGGCCGCGGCCGACAGCGGCGTCGGGACGCTCGTGCACGCGTCCTCGATCGGCGTCTACTCGCCGGGCCCGAAGGACCGCCCGGTCGACGAGTCGTGGCCTCGCGACGGCATCCCCAGCTCCTTCTACTCGCGCCACAAGGCGCAGGCCGAGCGGGATCTGGACGTCGTCGAGGCGGCCGCGCCGGGGATGCGCGTCGTCCGCCTGCGCCCCGCGCTGATCTTCCAGCGCGAGGCGGGCCCCGAGATCCGGCGGCTGTTCGCCGGCCCGCTGCTGCCCGCCCGGCTGCTGCGGCCGGAGCTGATCCCGCTGCTCCCGCTGCCGCCGCGGATGGTCGTGCAGTGCGTGCACGCCGAGGACGTCGCCGAGGCCTACCGCCTCGCCGCGCTCGAGCCGGACGCCCGCGGCGCCTACAACGTCGCCACCGAGCCCGTCCTGGACCACGCGACGCTCGGGCGCTTCTTCGGCGCGCGCGTCGTCACGGTCCCCTCAAAGCCGCTGCGCGCGCTCGCCGACCTCACCTGGAGGGCGCACCTGCAGCCCACCCCGCCGGGTTGGCTCGACATGGGCCTCGCGGTGCCGGTAATGGACACGACCCGCGCGCGCGAGCAGCTCGGCTGGTCGCCGCGCCACGATGCCACGGACACGCTCGCCGACCTGCTGGCGGGCATGCGCGAGCCCGCCGGCCTCGACACGCCGCCGCTCGAGCCGCGCGCGGGCGGGCCGGCCCGCGTGCGCGAGCTCCTCACGGGGCTCGGGTCGCGGCTGCGATGAGCAGGACGATTCCGAGACGCCCGGGATTGGGGAGCCCAAGCTGATGAAGGCAGTCACCTACCACGGCAAGCGCGACGTACGGGTCGACAACGTCCCCGACCCCGCCATCCAAGAGCCGACCGACGCGATCGTCCGCATCACCAGCTCGGGCATCTGCGGCTCCGACCTGCACCTCTACGAGGTCCTCGGCGCGTTCATCGACACGGGCGACATCCTCGGCCACGAGCCGATGGGGATCGTCGAGGAGGTCGGGTCCGGCGTGACCCACATCGCCCCGGGCGACCGCGTCGTCATCCCGTTCAACATCTCCTGCGGGAGCTGCTGGATGTGCGACCAGCACCTCTTCTCGCAGTGCGAGACGACCCAGGTTCACGAGTACGAGAAGGGCGCCGCGTTCCTGGGCTACACCAAGCTCTACGGCCAGGTCCCTGGCGGCCAGGCGGAGCTCCTGCGCGTGCCGCAGGCCCACTTCGGCCCGATCAAGGTCCCCGAGGGCCCGCCGGACGAGCGCTTCGTCTACCTCTCCGACGTGCTGCCCACCTCGTGGCAGGCCGTCGAGTACGCGGCGGTCCCGGACGGCGGCACCGTCGCCGTGTTCGGCCTCGGCCCGATCGGCCAGATGAGCGCGCGGATCGCGCGGCACCGCGGCGCCTCCGAGGTGTTCGGCATCGACTTCGTGCCCGAGCGGCTCGCGCTGGCGGAGCGACACGGGATCACGCCGATCGACATCAGCCAGGACGGCGACATCGACGAGCGGCTGCGCGAGCTCACCGGCGGCCGCGGCCCGGACAGCGTGATCGAGGCGGTCGGTATGGAGGCGCACGGCGCGCCGCTCGGGAAGCTCGCCCAGACCATCGCCGGGTTCCTGCCCGACGCCGTCGCGCAGCAGGTCTTCACGAAGGCCGGGGTCGACCGGATGAGCGTCCTGCACGCGGCCATCGACACCGTGCGGCGGGGCGGGACGCTGTCGATCAGCGGCGTCTACGGCGGCATGCTCGACCCGATGCCGATGATGCAGCTGTTCGACAAGCAGATCCAGGTCCGCATGGGCCAGGCCAACGTGAAGGCGTGGATCGACGACCTGATGCCGCTCGTCTCGGACGACGCGGACCCGCTCGGCGTCGAGGACCTCGCCACGCACAAGGTGCCGCTCGACGAGGCTCCGCACGCCTACGAGATCTTCCAGAAGAAGCAGGACGGCGCGATCAAGATCCTGCTGCAGCCGTAGCGCTCAGGCGGCCGCGGCGAAGACCGGCGCGAGCTGCTCCAGCGCGACCGCGTACGCGACGCGCGAGCCGGTGCCGATCGCGTTGGCGACCGACCGCGAGTGCGCGGTCGCCGCGTCGCCGGCGGCATAGACGCCGGCGACGCCGGTGCGGCCGTCGCCGTCGGTGACGATCGTCCCGTCGGGCGTGAGCTCACAGCCGAGCGCGGCGGCGAGCCCGTTCGGCTGGTCGCGCCGCGTGTTGACGAACAGCGCCTCGCGGCGCTCGGGCTCGCCGTGCGCGAACTCGATCTGCGTGAGGCGTCCGGCGGCTCCGGCCAGCCGCGCGATCGGCTCCGTCCGGACGCGCACGCCCGCGGCGGCGAGCAGCTCGCCGCCCGGGTCGGGCGCGCCGTCGGTGCACAGCACGACGTCGTTGCTCCAGCCCGCGAGCAGCAGCGCCGAGCGCACGGAGCCGGGGCCGCTGGCGTGGAGCGCCAGGGCGCGGTCGCGCACCTCCCAGCCGTCGCAGAACGCGCAGTGGAACACCGAGCTGCCCCACAGGGCCTCGATGCCCGGCAGCGGCGGCGGGTCGTAGCGCAGGCCGTGGGCCAGCACGATCGCGCGGGCGATCACGAGCGGCCCGTTCGTGAGCTGCACGGCGAACACGTCGCCGATCTGGTCGGCGACCGCGACGCCGCCTTGCCAGAAGCGCACGTTCGGATGCTCGCGCAGCTGTCGCCGCCCGTTCTCGCGCAGGTCGGCCGGCTTGACCCGATCGTGCCCGAGCAGCCCGCCGACGCCCTGGGAGACGGCGTTCGCCGGCCGATCGTCGTCGATCACGAGCACGCGCTTGCGCGCGCGGCCGAGCACGAGCGCCGCGCTCAGGCCCGCGGGACCGCCGCCGACGATCACCGCGTCGAGCGGCGCATCGAGGTCTGTGAGGCGGGCGGTCATGGCTACTTAGACTCCGCCCGGCCCGAGATTCATCCCTCCGCGGTGCGATTCGGGGGTTAGCCGAACGGCACCGGTACGGGCGCGCGCATCCGTGCGCGCGCCCGCCCGACGGTGCTCAGAGCCCGAGCTTGTTACCGATCCCGCCGAGCGAGCCGGCGAGGTCGCCCGGGTCGATGCCGAGCTTCTGCAGGAGGCCCGCGTGCTTCTCGGTGTCGACCTGCTCGGGCAGCTCGCCCTCAGCCTGCGAGGCCTTGTCGTCCTGGCCTCGCGAGCGCAGCAGCTCGAGGATCTGCTCCTTGGGGATCTGCACGGCTAGCCCCGACCCTCGTCGATGTCGATCTGCTCCTTGCGGGCGGTCTCGGAGACCTCCGCCTCGTCCGTGATCGTCTCCTTGTCGAGCCGCACCCGCTCCTTGGGCACGGCCTGCTTCTCGACCACGGGCTCCTCCTCGTGGAGCACGACCTCGTGCTCCTCCTCGGAGATGGCCGGGCCGTCGAGCGCCGCGCCGGCGTTGCCCTCCGTGACGGGCTCGCGCTCGATGCGGACCTCCTCGCGCCTGACGGGGACGGTCTTCGTGACCTCCTCCTCGACGACGTACTTGCGCAGCCGCGCGCGGCCGGACTCACGCTCGGTGGTGCCGACCTTGATCTCCTCCTCCGAGCGCGTCATCGCGTCGTCGGTGGTGGGGCCGCTGACGTCGCGGCCGACGGTGCCGCCGGCGTCGCCGCCGCCGGCCGTGCCCGTGCCGGTCGTGCCCGTGCCGGCGCCGCCCTCCGGCAGCCCGGAGCCGGACTGCGACTCGCTGTAATCGAGACCGTAGTGGCGGTACAGCTCGGCCTCCTCGCGCTGCGAGAGATTGCCGTCGGCGTCCACGCGCGGCGCGTCCTTGACCTGCGCCTTCTCGTACGGCACGCGCAGCGTCTCGCCGTCGCGCGTCGCGTCCTTGAGCGGGACGAAGGTGCTCTTGGTGCCGAACATCCCGGTATTCACGAGCGCCCATTCGGGCTGGTCGGTCTCGACGTCGAGGTAGATCTCCTCGACCTTGCCGATCGTGTCCCCGTCGCGGTCGGCCAGGTCCTGGCCGCGCAGCTGCAGGACGTCTTCACGTTGCAGAGTGGTCATCGGTCGATGCCTCCTGTTCTGTCGATCTTGCGGTGATAGTGCGTGCCCTGCTTGCCGCCGGCGATGGCGGCCAGCAGCGTCACGACCACGATTGCGAGCAGGGCGATCAGCCCGCCCGTCGTGAGCGATCCCTCGTCCACGGGGATCCGCGGGAGGTTGAGCTGGGAGAGGACGTTGTACTTCGCGCCGAGCACCACGCCGGCGACGGCGAGGACGACGGTCACGATCAGGCCGATCAGCCACACGCCGAGCCCCTGACGAGGGCCGTTGAAGCGCGCCATCCGGCCCGCCACGTACCCGCCCGCGTAGTACGCGAGGCCGAGCACGAGGAGCAGGACGATGCCGCCGACGATGCCGACGGTGCCGGCGTTGCCGGACGCTTGTTCACCAGCCTGCGACGGGCTCGTCTGGGTGAGCCCGATGGCCGTGCCGGCGGCGCTGAGGATGGCGGTGAGCAGGGCGGCGACGCCGATCGCCACGAGCCAGCCGAAGAACGCCGAGCCCCAGCGAAGGCCGCCGAACTCCTCGCGCTGGCGGGCGTGGACCTCGTGGTAGCCGTTGGCGCGCTCGCGGGGCGCGACTGCGCCCCGCGTGCGCTCCTGGGTGGTCCCGCGCTCCATCAGTCGACCCTCCGCGACCCGCTGCTGCCGCTGATCGGCCGGGTCTCGGTGACGCCGTTGCCGGAGCCCGTGCGGGCCTGCGCCTCGTCCGTGGCGCGCTGCGCGTCCTGCTTGCCGCGCTCCTTGCCGACCTCCATGTCGCGACGGACCTGGCCGCGCTGCTCCTGGCCCTTGTCGTAGGCGTCGGAGAGCATCCGGCCCGCGACCTCGCGGCCGCCGAGGCCGAAGGCGAGCGCCATGGCCAGGAACACGCCGCCGATCAGCGCGGCGTAGGTGATCGTGACGATCTCCTGCGCGATCTTCAGCTGGTTGAGGATCATGAAGGTCGCGATCGCCATCACCAGCACGGGCACGACCGAGCCGACGACCTTGCCGGTCGGGGTGTCGCCCATCGTGCGCGCCACCAGCCCGCCGACGGCGGCGGCGACCGCGCCGGCGATCACGAAGATCAGCACGGCCGCGATGATGTTGGGGATGTAGGCGCCGATCGCGGCGACGAAGTTGTCGAGCGCGGCGATGCCGAGCTGGGAGACGGCGATCGCCAGGGCACCGAGGAAGAGGAACCAGAAGGCCAGCGAGCCGATCAGGCTCGACGGCCGAACGTCCGGCGCGACCTTGTTCACGTACTGCCCGGTTGAACCCGAGTGCAGCGCCCGGTCGATGCCGACCTTCTCCAGCAGCTTGGTCACGACGCCCTTGACGACCTTGGCGATGATCCAGCCGATCACCAGGACGACGAGGAAGCCGAGCAGCTTCGGCAGGAAGCCGAAGAACGAGTCGAGTCCGGTCTGGACCGAGTCGCCGACGTTGACGGCGGCGAAGAGCATGGGAGAACCTCCCTGTAGGGGAACGTATTCAGCGGCCGCCGGGATCCCAGCGCCACCTTCGGCGCCGCCCGTGCGGCTCGAGATCGACCTGCTGTGACCGCGAGGTTGCCCCGAGTGGTCGGGCGGCGGAACACGCGCGGGAGCCCGCGGTCGCTCTTATGACTGCCCGATTGCGCATGCGATATCGCCTGCCCGATTCGGGGCACTTCTGGGACATGCCGATGAGAGCGACGACGGTCCGCTTCAACGAGGCGTTGTGGACGCTCGTGGAGCAGGAGGCGGTGCGCGACGGGGTCAGCGCCGCCCAGTACATCCGCGACGCCGCGGTCCTGCGGACGGCCTACGCCATGGGCCGTCGAGGCGACGCCGACTTCGAGCAGGCGATCTCGCGGGTGTCGGGCGCCCGCGGCGACGAGGACGACACGCCGGCAGACGGCGAGGCGCGCCGCCGGGCGCTGCTCGACGCCGCCGCCGCGGTCGGCGACGATCAGCGGCTCGAGGCGCTGCAGGCGACCGGCCTGCTGGACTCGGACATCTCCCCGTCGTTCGACCGCCTGGCGCGGCTCGCCTCCCATGTGCTCCACGCGCCGGTCGCGCTCGTGTCGCTCGTGGACTCAGACCGCCAGTTCTTCAAGAGCTGCCTCGGCCTGCCGGAGCCGTGGGCGTCCGAGCGCGGCTCGCCGCTGACCCACTCGTTCTGCCAGCACGCGGTGGCCAGCCGCGAGGCCCTGATCGTCAGCGACGCCCGCGAGCACCCGGTCCTGCGCGACAACCTCGCCATCCGCGACATCGGCGTCATCGCCTACGCGGGCATCCCGCTGATCGACGACGCCGGCAACGCCCTCGGGACCTTGTGCGTCATCGACAGCCAGCCGCGCCACTGGACGTCGCACCAGATCGAGCTGCTGAGCGACATCGCCGCCTCCGTCGTCACCGAGATCTCGCTCGCCCAGCGCGCCGCGCAGACGCACGACGGCGGGCGCTAGCCGGCCCGATGCGCGCACCGACGGCACGCCGGCCGCCGCGGGCGCCCGGCTTCGTCATGGGCCTCGGCCTCGGCGGGTTCGTCGACGGCATCGTGCTGCACCAGATCCTCCAGTGGCATCACATGCTCACCGACACCGGCGACCACCCCGCGAACACCGTCGCGGGGCTCGAGGCCAGCACCCTGGCCGACGGGTTCTTCCATGTCGCCACCTGGGTGCTCGTCGTCGCGGCGACGGTCCTGACCCTGCGGGCCTGGCAGCGGGGCGAGCTGGCGCCGCCGTGGCGCGCGCACATCGGGATGTTGCTGGCGGGCTGGGGCGCCTTCAACGTGGTCGAGGGGCTCGTCGACCACCAGCTCCTCGGCATCCATCACGTCCGTGACGACCTCGGCGCCCCGCTCGGCTGGGACCTCGGCTTCCTGGCGTTCGGAGCCCTCCTGGTCGTGGGCGGCTTGGCGCTCGCGCGCTCGGGCGAGGCGTCGCCGGTGTCCTGATGGACTTCCGGCGGGACCGGCTCACCTGGGTGGCGTACGTGGTGCTCGCCTGGTTCGCCTACCTGCAGGCGGCGCCCGGCCTCGTCATCGGCCACCTGCGCGACGAGCTCGGCCTGAGCTACTCGACGGGCGGGCTGCACGTGGCCGCGTTCGCGGCCGGGGCGCTGGTCGCGGGGGTCGTCGCCGCGCGGCTCGAGCGGGCGCTCGGACGGCGCACGCTGTTCTGGGCCGCCGCCGCGCTCATGGGCGCTGGGGCGGTCGGACTGACGGCTGGGCGCGTCGCGCCGGCGACGGTCGGCTCGGTGCTCGTCATGGGCTTCGGCGGCGGGGTGCTGCTCGTGACGATCCAGGCGGCGCTCGCGGAGCACCACGGCGAGCGCCGGGCGATCGCGCTGGCCGAGGCCAACGTGGCGGCGAGCATCGCGTACCTGCTGCTGATCGGCGTGCTGTCGCTGACGGCGGCGCTCGACGCCGGCTGGCGGGTCGCGTTGCTCGCCTCGCTCGCGGTCCCGTTGCTCGCCTGGTGGGGCAACCGGCGGCTCGCGATCGACGCGCCGCCGCAGTCGCCCGTCGCGCAGGGTCGCCTGCCCGGCGTGTTCTGGATCGCGGCCGTGATGCTCTTCTGCACGACCGCGGCCGAGTGGTGCATCACCGCCTGGGGAGCGACCTTCGTCGAGGACGCCGCCGGCGTCTCCACGGACACCGCCGTCGCGGTGATGGCCGGCTACTTCGCCGGCGTGGTGGCCGGGAGGACGCTCGGCAGCCGGCTGGCGCGCCGCCACGATCCGGCGCGGCTGCTCGCGATCGCGCTCGCCGTCGCCGCCGCCGGCTTCGCGATCCTCTGGCCGGCGGCGGCGCCCGCCCAGGCGCTGCTCGGCCTCACGCTGCTGGGGATCGGGCTCGGCAACCTGTTCCCGATGGGCATCTCGGTCACCGTCGCGCTGGTGCCGGAGCGGGCGGCGCTGGCGAGCGGCCGCGCGGTGGCGGTCACGTCCTTCGCGGTGCTGCTCGCCCCCCTGACAGTCGGGACGCTAGCGGACGCGACGTCGCTGGAGACGGCGCTCGGCGTCGTGCCCGTCGTCCTCGCGCTCGCGGCGGCGGCGCTCACGCTCATGCGGCCTCGGCGGGGTGCTCGCCGGGCCGTGGAGGCTCGGTGAGCTCGGGCGCGACGATCAGCTTCGCGGGCGTGTCGAGCCCGGTGATGGGCGGGACCGGCTTCTCCGAGCCGGCCCCGGCCTCCTCCATGCGCCGCAGCTGCGGCAGCACGCGCGCGTCGAGCGACCCGGCGCCCTGGTTGTAGGCGTCGACGGCGGAGCTCAGCTGGCGGCCGAGCTTCGCGTAGGGCTCCAGGAAGGTCGCGATCCGCTTGTGCAGCTCCCGCCCGGCGGCCGCGATCTCGCGCGCGGACTCGGCGATCTTCTCCTGGCGCCAGCCGTAGTAGGTCGCGTGCAGCAGCGCGATCAGCGTGGTCGGCGTCGCGATCAGCACCCCCTTGGCGGCGCCGTGCTCGAGCAGCGTCGGATCGGCCTCCAGCGCGGCGCACCAGACGCCCTCGTTCGGGATGAACATGACCACGAACTCCGGCGAGCCCTCGAACTGCGCGTGGTAGCGCTTGGACGCGAGCGCGTCGATGTGCGCGCGCGCCTGGCGGCCGTGCCGGCGCAGCAGCTCCTGCTGATCGGCCTCGCCGGAGCACTCCAGCGCGCGCAGGTAGGCGTCCATCGGCACCTTGGCGTCGATGACCACGTCGCGCTCCGCCGGCAGGTGCACGACGAGATCGGGCCGCAGGCGGCTGCCGTCGGAGTCGCTCACGCTCACCTGCGAGACGAAGTCGACGTGCTCGGTCATGTTCGCGGCCGCGACGCAGTTGCGCAGCTGCATCTCGCCCCAGGCCCCGCGCACCTGCGGGCGCTTGAGCGCCGAGACCAGCGTCCCGGTCTCCCCGCGCAGGCGCGCGAGCTCGGCGCCCATCGACTCGAACATCTGCGAGATCTGCCCGTGCGTGCTGCGCCGGTCCTGCTCGAGCCGTACGACCTCGTCGCCGACGCGCTTAAGGCCCTGCGCAATCGGGTCCAGGCTGCGCCTGATCTCCTCGGTGCGCTTGCCGAGCTCGCCCGCGGCGGTTGCGCGGTCGGCCTCCCGCTGCGCGGCGGCGAGCTTCTCCATCTGCACGGAGACCTGCCGCAGCGTGTCGGACGAGATCGCCCCGCGTTGGAGGACCGCCGCGATCGCGGCGCCGATCAGGATCCCGGTCAGGAACAGCAGGAGGCTCATGACGAGCAGCCTCCCGACCGCTCCAGACGGCATGCACGCGGCGTTGCAAACCCGTCAGCGCGGGACCTTCTGGATCACGAAGGTGCTGCGTACGATCGGCTTGCCGTAGCGGCCCTTGGTGCGGCGCCCGTAGCCCGGCCAGACCATCCAGCGGTACGTCCCGGCCACGAGGCGCCGGGGCTTGCCGCGGAACTTCCAGCTGTGCTCGAGCTGGTAGCGCGGCCGCACCGGCCAGACGCTCAGGAGCTTGCGGTTGCCGCGGAACAGCTGCACGTTGTAGTAGTCCGCGCGCCGTGCCGCCGGCCACCGCAGCAGCGGCGGCGCGGTGACCGGGAAGACGCTCCCGGCGGCGGGGGCGATCGCCGGGCGCTTGGGCGGCGAGGTCGTGGAGGGTCCCGGGGCGACCACGCCGGGAACGGCCGAGAAGCTGCTCTCGGTCTCCAGCGGTGGTGCGGCGGGGAAGCCGACGACGCTCTGCGTGCTGGCGTTGCCGGCGGCGTCGGCGACCTGGACGTCGTAGGCGTACCGCGTCCCGTTGTCCACGAGCCCGTCGACGAAGCTCGTCCCGGGCCCGGTGAACACGACGCTCGAGGGCCGGCCGCCGACGCCCGGCGTGCGCACGACCGTGACCGACGTCGCGTCCGGGCTCGTCTGCCAGCTGAGCGCGACGCTGCCGTCGCCGCTCTCGGCGCTGAGGCTCAGGGCCGGCGGCGTGGCGTCGTAGTCGAGCGTGAAGTTCCGCGTCCCTGCGTTGCCGGCCCGGTCGCGGCAGCGCCCGACCAGCAACTCGCCCGCCCCGTCGGGCCCCGTGTAGTCGACGGGCAGGCAGATCTCGAGGCCCGACGTCGCGTCCGTGCCGGTGAACGTGAACCGCACCGGGCTCGCGAACCAGCTCCCGTGGTCCGGCGGGCGCTCGGGCTGCGCGCCTGTCACGGTCGGAGCGGTCTCGTCGTACTTGAGGCCGAACTGCGCCGGCGGGCTGACATTGCCGGCCTTGTCCCGGCAGGTGCCCGGGACCGACGCGGTCGCGCTGTCCGGCCCGCCGTAGGTCAACGCCGTGCACGCGTCCACGCCCGACATCGCATCCGTGCCGGCGAAGGCGATCGGGACGGCGCGGTTGTACCAGCCGGCGGCGTCGGGGACGCGCGCGGCCTGCCCGCCGGTCGCCGCCGGGGCCGTGGCGTCGTACTTGATCGTGAGCCCGCCGGCTCCGCTCACGTTGCCCGCCTTGTCCGTGCACGTGCCGGTGACCGAGACGGCCGCGGTGTCGGGACCGGGATAGGTCTTCGTCGTGCACCCGTCGACGCCGGACGCGGCGTCGGATCCCGCGAAACCGACAGTGACCGGGCGGTTGTACCACCCGCCCGCGTCCGGCGGCCGGTCCGGGTTCGCGCTCGTGACCGCCGGGGCCGTCGCGTCGTAGGAGAGCCCGAACCCGCGGTCGGTGCCGTTGCCGGCGCGGTCCGTGCAGCGCCCGGTCACCGTCGCGGCGCCGCCGTCGGGGCCGGAGTAGGTCACGGACGGGCAGGCGGCGATGCCAGAGGTGGCATCGGCGCCGGCGAAGTCGAACACGACCGCGCGGTTGTACCAGCCGGCGACGTCGGGGCCCCGCCGCGGCGTCCCCGCGGTCACCTGCGGCGCGGTCTCGTCGTACTTGAGGCCGAAGCCGAACGGCCCGCTGCCGTTGCCGGCCTTGTCGGTGCAGGTGCCGGCGAGCGAGGCCGTGGCGCTGTCGGCTCCGTCATAGGTGGCGCTTGTGCAGGAGGCCACGCCGGAGACCGGGTCCGTGCCGGAGAAGGTCACCGCGACGGCGTGGTTGTACCAGCCGTTGGCGTCCGCGGCCCGTGCCGGGGTGCCCGCGGTCACGGTCGGGGCGGAGGCGTCGTACTTGAGGGCGAAGGAGAGCGGCGCGCTGACGTTGCCGGCGCGGTCGGTGCAGGTGCCGGCGGGACCGGCCGCCGTGCTGTCGGGCCCGCTGTAGGTCACCGTCGTGCAGCCCGACAAGCCCGAGAGCCCGTCGGTGCCCTCGAAGGCGATCGCGACCGGGCGGTTGTACCAGCCCGCGACGTCCGGCACGCGCGCCGGCACGCCCTTGGTGGCCGTGGGTGCCGTGTCGTCGTACTGCAGCGCGAACGCCCGGCTCGCGGCGTTGCCGGCCACGTCGCGGCAGGTGCCCGTGATGGTCGCCGCTGCCGCGTCGGGCCCGCTGTAGGTCGTCGCCGGGCAGGCGGCGATGCCGGAGGTCGCGTCGGTGCCGCGGATCGTGAAGCCGACGGGGCGGTTGAACCAGCCGTTGGCGTCGGCGGGCCGGTCCGGGTCGGCTGCCGTCACCTGCGGAGCGGCCGCGTCGTACTTGAGCCCGTAGCCGAACGGGCCGCTGGTGTTGCCGGCCTTGTCGGTGCAGCTCCCGGCGACGGAGGCGGTGGCGCTGTCGGCCCCGTCGTAGCTGGCGCTCGTGCAGCTCTCGACGCCGGCCGTCTGATCCGTGCCGGCGAAGGCGACCGCGACGGGGCGGTTGTACCAGCCGTTGGAGTCGGCCGCGCGGCTCGGCGTGCCGCCGGTCACCGTGGGCGCCGTGGCGTCGTACTTCAGGGGATACGCGAGCGGGGCGCCGACGTTGCCGGCGCGGTCGGTGCACGTGCCGGCCGCCGAGGCGGCCGTGCTGTCGGGTCCTGCGTAGGTGGGCGTGGAGCAGCCCGACACGCCGGACACGGCGTCGGTGCCCTCGAACGCGACCGCGACCGGGCGGTTGTACCAGCCGCCCACGTCGGCGGTGCGCGCCGCGGTGCCCTTCGTCACCGTCGGCGCCGTGTGGTCGTACTGGAGCCCGAACGCCCGGCTGGAGACATTGCCGGCCGTATCGCGGCAGGTGCCGGTGAACGTCGCCGTCGCCGAGTCGGCGCCGCTGTACGACGCCGACGGACACGTCGCGATGCCCGAGGTCGCGTCGCTGCCGCGGATCGTGAAGCCGACGGGGCGGTTGTACCAGCCGTTCGCGTCGGCCGGCCGGTCCGCGTCGGCGGCCGTGACCTGCGGGGCCGTGGCGTCGTACTTGAGCCCGTAGCCGAACGGGTCGCTGGTGTTGCCGGCACGGTCCCGGCAGGTCCCGGACAGCGAGGCGGTGCCGCTGTCGGGTCCCGCGTACGTCGCGCTGGTGCAGGCCTCGACGCCGGCCGTCTGGTCGGTCCCGGAGAACGCGACGGCGACCGAGCGGTTGTACCAGCCGTTCGAGTCGCTCGCGCGGTCCGGCTGGCCGCTGCTCACGACGGGCTTCGTCGCGTCGTACTTGAGGCCGAACGCGAGCGCCGGGCTGACGTTCCCGGCCCTGTCCGTGCACGTGCCGGGCAGCGAGGCCGTGCCGCTGTCCGGACCGGAGTAGGTCGCGGCCGTGCAGCGGTCGATCCCCGAGAGCTGGTCGCTCCCGCTGAAGGAGACGCCGACGCCGTGGTTGTACCAGCCGTTGGCGTCCGCCCCGCGCGCCGCCTGCGCGGTGGTCGCCGCCGGCGCCGTCGCGTCGTACTTGAGCGCAAACGAGCGCGCGGCCGAGTTGCCCGCGCGGTCGCGGCAGGAGCCCATGAACGTGGCCGTCGACGAATCGGGGCCGCTGTAGGTGACCGGCGGGCAGTCGGCGACGCCCGACGTCGCGTCGGAGCCCTGGACGTCGAAGGCCACGGCCCGGTTGAACCAGCCGTTCTCGTTCGCCTGCCGCTCGGGCTGAGCCGCGGCGACGGTCGGCGCGGTGGCGTCGTACTTGAGCCCGTAGCTCAGCGGCGCGCTCACGTTGCCGGCGTGGTCGACGCACGTGCCCGCGACGCTCGCGGAGGCGCTGTCCGGACCGCCGTAGGTCGTCGAGGTGCAGGAGTCGATGCCCGAGGTGAGGTCGCTGCCCGCGAACGTCAGCCCGACCGCGCGGTTGTACCAGCCGTCGGCGTCCGCGGCCCGGGCGGGTTGGCCGCCGGTGACGACCGGCGGCGTCTGGTCGACCCGGATCTTCAGCTGCACGGTGACCGTGGCGGATCCGTCGTCGGCGCTGCAGAACTCGTTGGTCCCTGGCGTGTCGGCGGTGAACGTCTTGTCCTGGCAACCGGTCACCACGGACGCGTCGGTCGGCAGGACCGTCCAGTCCACCGTCACGTCGGAGCGGTACCAGCCCGAGCAGTCCTGCGGGGCGGGCGTGCACCTGAACGTGACGCTCGGCACCGCCTGCGCGGCCGGCGCGGCGAGCAATGTCAGCAGGCAAACCAGCGCACACGCGGCTGCGACCTGAGCAGTCCGTCGCACCGAGGTGCGGGGCCCTTCCGCGTGCTGCGGGCGTGCGTCGATCGTGGCTCGCTTCCGTCGACTGGGGTACTACTCTCCCCCACCCCGGCGCCGAAGGCAAGCTCAGCGGTGGACGGTCCCGCCCAATCGGTTAGGGCGGCGCACGTCGCGCGTGCAGCCTCCGCCGTGGCAGCCGCTGAGGCGCCGGATCACGTCGACGCCGTAGTACCAGCGTGCGGCCGCGCCCACCTGGCGGTACCAGACGCTGACCTTGCCGGCGAACCGCGCGTCACCGCGGGCGAGCCGGACGCCGCAGACGCTGCTCCGCTTGCGCGGCGTGCGGCAGCGGATCCGCGGATGCGACCGCAGCGCCCCGAGCTCCCGCCGCAGCGCCTGGCGCGCGAGCCCCTGGGCCTTCGCGGCAGACATGTGCGGCAGCCGCGGCGCGGCGGGCAGCGGACCGGCGCAGCCCTCGCCGACGCAGGAGCCGATCGGCGTCAGCACCTGCCCGTCGGAGAGCGGCCAGCGCAGCTGGATGACGGTCGACGCGACGTTGTTGTCGGTGCGCGTCTCCTCGAGCACGCCCGTCGGCCCGATCCGCGAGGTCAGCACGTAGCGCCCGGCGGGCGCGGTGTGGCGGTCGACCTCGATCTCCTGGCCCTCGACGTTGGGCTCGTAGATGTCGACGCCCCCTGCGCGGATGCCCTCGTCGATCGCGCTGATCTCCGGACTGCCGCGGGAGCACCAGCCGTCGACCCACGGCGCGTCGCCGAGGCAGAAGCCCTGCTTGCGGTCCAGCAGCGCCCCGGGCACGTCGATCCCGCGCAGCTCGTAGCGCATGAAGCGCATGTAGTGCCAGTGGCTGTGGCCGTACGTGGTCACGTAGCGGAGCGTCCCGATGGCGGGGTTGAGGACCTGGAGCCCGTCGTCGCTGACCTGCTCGGCGGTCATGGTCCCGTCCGGACGCCGGCGGCCGCGGATGCGGAGCCCTCCCGCGCCGGCGTTGCGCGCCGCGGCGGCGAACCCGAGGTACCAGTGCCCGTCACGATGGACCACCCCGATCTTGTAGGGCGGGATCTGCTCGAGGTCGGGCAGCCCTGCCGTGACCGC
>Ga0126312_10000657_pt1 | contig 21328 bp, 16 predicted proteins | sample Plot104A_FD_92537 | JGI IMG/M metagenome (GOLD analysis project Ga0126312, IMG submission 92537) | Serpentine soil microbial communities from UC McLaughlin Reserve, CA, USA - Plot104A | ecosystem: Environmental > Terrestrial > Soil > Grasslands | place: USA: UC McLaughlin Reserve, Lake County...
CATGGAACGGCGATAGGCCGGTGCCGTTGTTCTCCAGAGTGCCCACGTACGGCTCATTCGAGAATGAACCGTCTTTGGCCGCCTTGATCGCATCAGCCACGGCAACATCCATACCCTTATAGACGCTAGTGATGATGTTGGAGCAATAGGTCTCCGCACTCATACAGCCGTCAGTGTCGACCCAGATGGCATTGACCTTGCCACCGCTGCCCTTGGCCGCCTGCAGCGCACCAAGGCCGGCTGGCCCAGCAACCGGGAACACGATGTCCGCACCCTGGCTGATCAAGCCTTGGGCCGTACGCTGACCGCCCTTTTGGTCCTCGAAGTCGCCGGTGAACTGTCCATCCTGCTTGGCCGCATCCCAGCCTAGGACCTTGACGTTGGTGCCTTTCTGCTTGTTGTAGTGGTCCACGCCTTGGCTGAAGCCGTCCATGAAGACCGTGACGGTCGGAATCTTGAGGCCACCGAAGGTTCCGACCTTCTTGGTCTTTGTCATGCCTGCAGCCAAGTACCCAGCAAGAAAGCTTGACTGCGCCGTATTGAAGATCAGCGGCTTGAGGTTTTTGGCGGCTGGGTAGGTCTTGGGGTCGTTGTTGTCGACAATGGCGAACTTGATGTCGGGATTCTTCTTGGCCGCGGCGAGTGTGTCATCGCTCAACAGGAAGCCGACAGTGACGATGATGTTGCAGTTCGCATCCACCATCGACTGAATGTTCTTTGCGTAGTCGGCGGCCGCTTGCGACTCGACCTGGCCGGTCCCGATGCCGAGCTCGGTCTTCGCATCGGTCAGGCCCTTATAGGACGTCTGGTTGAACGACTTGTCGTCGAAACCGCCGGAGTCGGAAACCATGCAGGCCTTGAAAGCAGCACCGGCCGCGCTTGCGCTGGCGCTCGCGGGTGCGCTAGGTGCTGCCGACGAACCAGTCCCCGGCGCCTCAGCGCAGCTGGTGAGGGTCAAGGCAGCCGCACAGATAAAAGCAGCGGCCAAAGTGAGAATTTTCTTCACGTAATGCCTCCCTAGGCAGAGAGTTCACAACTTTTTCTCGCCCCGACCGCCTCAGGCGATGCATTCGCTGTGGTCGGGCATGGACCGACTCTAACTCCGAGCGGCGAGGTCTCGGGCTGCTACCTGATAAGGACTCGGTACCAATTTCCTCGCCTGAAGCGCCTAGATCGCCGTCCGCTCGAACGTGGTCGCCACGCGAGCGAGCACCTTGAGGCCTATCGGGATGCAGGCCTCGTCGACGACAAAGGTCGGCTGATGAATATCAGGGCAGGGGTTGCCCGGCGTACGTACGCCCAGTCGTGCCAGCGCCCCTGGGACCTGCTGGAGCATCCACGAGAAATCTTCGCCGCCCAGGGACTGCTCGGTACTGGCCACCGCGTCCGGTCCGAACATCTCTTCGGTGGCCCGGGTAAGCCGGCGTACGCCGCGGGCATGGTTGACTGCGGGCGGCACTCCGTCGGTGACTGCAACGTCGACCTCGACACCGAATGGCCGGACGATCTCCGCGGCTAGCTCGGGGATGAGCTGCTTGGCTAGCTGCCATCCTGCAGCGTCGAGGGCTCGCAGCGTACCCACGATCTCACCGGTACGAGGGATGGCGTTCGCGACGGAACCGGAACTGACCGATCCCCACATCAGCGAAACACCGCTACGCGGATCGATGCGACGAGACAGCAGCAGCTGGGTCATCGTCGCCAGGGCGCCGAGCGCTCCGATGACGTCTTGGGTCAGCTGCGGCCGGGAGGTGTGGCCGCCAGTGCCGTTGAGCACGATGTTCACCTGATCGACCGCTGAGGTAATAGGTCCGACCTTGAGGGCGATCTGCCCGACGTCGGTTCGAGGATCGCAATGCAACGCATAGATCTCGGTAAGGTCGTGCAGCACGCCACCCTCGATCGCGTCGAGGGCGCCGCCCGGGCTGGTCTCCTCCGCGGGCTGGAAGATCAGCCGCACCCCACGATTCAACAAATCAAGGTCACGGAGCCGGGATAACACGAGGCCGACACCAAGCAGAATCGTGGTGTGGACGTCGTGCCCGCAGGCATGGCAGACGCCGGGGTTCTTGGAGGCGTAGTCGACATTCTTACCGTCTGAGATGGGCAAGGCGTCAATGTCGGCGCGCAATCCGACCAGACCCATGGAGTCGTCATAGCCGCCGGGCAGGATGTCGCAATAACCGCCGGTTCCGACCGGAAGCACCTTCGCGACCAGGCCTGCCCGTTCAAGAGTGTCGACGATGAGCGCTGTCGTGCGATGCTCGTGGTGACCGATCTCAGGATGGGCGTGGATATCACGCCGAATGGCAATCAGACGTTCGTTCAGTGCGTCGGCTAGGCGGGTGATCTCGGCGCGTCGAGCGGTATCTGGATCGGCTGCTGGCATTTGGCTCAGTCTTTCACGCGGAGCAGTTGGCGAGTCGTTAGCGTTCCGAGTCGTAACATGAGAGTCACGTTGCCGCGGCTGAATACATGAGTCGTAACGGAAACGATGCAGATCTCGATGCCTCGACTATGCGCCGGTCGGTCGGTAGGAGCCCCAGACCTCACGTAGCGAATCGCAAACCTCACCAACGGTTGCTCCTAGCTTGAGCGCCTCCTTCAGCGGATAGAGCACGTTGTCCGTCCGACCGGCCGTGTCTCGAAGCGCGTCTAAGGCGTCCTCGACCGCAGCGTGGTCTCGACCGGCTCGTAGCGCAGCCAGCTTGGCGGCTTGCTTCGATTCGATGCCGGGATCAACGTGCAAAGGTTCGTACGGCTCCGCCTCATCGAGGAGGAACCGATTCACACCAACGACAACCCGGTCTCCGTCGTCGACCTGGCGAGCCAACTGGTAGGCGGCCCGCTCAATCTCGGCCTTCTGAAAGCCCTGTTCAATCGCCGTAACGGCGCCGCCGCGCTCCGCGACCGCGTGCATCAGGCGCCGACTCGCGGCTTCGACATCATTCGTCAACGATTCGATGGCGTAGGAGCCGGCGAACGGATCGACCGTCTTGGTGACGTCCGTCTCGTACGCCAGCACCTGCTGGGTGCGCAGTGCCAGCCGCGCAGCCTTCGGCGTTGGCAGCGCGATGGCCTCGTCGTAGGAGTTGGTGTGTAGCGACTGGGTCCCTCCGAGCACCGCGGCCAACGCCTGCACCGCAACACGTACCAAATTGACCTCAGGCTGCTGCGCGGTTAGCTGTACTCCGGCGGTTTGGGTGTGGAAGCGGAGCATCATTGACCGCTCTTCGCGCGCGCCGAACTGATCGCGCATGGTCTGAGCCCACATCCGGCGGGCTGCACGGAACTTTGCCACCTCCTCCAACAGCGTGCTGCGGGCTACAAAGAAAAACGACAGCCGCGGTGCGAAGTCATCAACGGCGAGGCCGGCCGCCAAAGCCGCCTCAACGTAGGCAATCGCATTGCTCAGCGTGAACGCAATCTCTTGTGCCGGAGTCGCGCCGGCCTCGGCCATGTGATAGCCGGAGATCGAGATCGTGTTCCAGCGCGGCAGTTGATCATGGCAATAGGCGAAGGTGTCGCTGACCAGGCGTAGCGAAGGGGCTGGAGGAAAGATGTACGTCCCTCGGGCGATGTACTCCTTGAGGATGTCGTTCTGGATCGTTCCCGAGAGGGCTGTGCCGGGTATCTGATGCTCTTCGGCGACCAGCTGGTAGAGCAGCAGCAGCACCGCAGCTGGAGCATTGATCGTCATAGACGTCGAGACCTTGTCGAGGGGAATGCCGGAGAAGAGCTCGCGCATGTCCTCGATCGAGTCGATCGCAACTCCCACTTTGCCCACCTCGCCCGCCGCGAGGGGTGCATCCGAGTCGTAGCCCATCTGAGTAGGCAAATCAAACGCGACTGACAAGCCGGTAGTGCCGTGGGCGATCAACTCTCGGTATCGGGCGTTGGACTCAGCGGCGCTGCCGAAACCCGCGTACTGGCGCATCGTCCACGGCCTGGTGGTGTACATCGACGGATGGATGCCGCGTGTGTACGGATACTGGCCCGGCTCACCTAGCGCATGATCAGGATCGAAATCCGCAAGGTCCTCCGGTCCGTACGCAGCCTTGAATGGCGTCCCTGACTCCGTCTGTCCACTCACCAGCGCATCGTCGCATAGCCAGGACCGGTGGGGCGTGGAGCGTTTTGACGACTGTGTCGCGAAACGACCCCTGCCAGTGCAATTCAGTAGGTCGTCTTTACGGCTGTGCGGCGACACGCCCCCTGCGGAGGAGTGCTCGCTTCGCGACCATCAGACTTTCACCGAACTCTGCACCAGACTGACCGCCGACTCGATCATGCGTACGGTCTCGGCTGGCCAGTTGGGCTCCTGGCCTCGATACGGACCGGTAGCGAGCGAGACGATCACGCCAGCCGCCCGTAGCCGCAGTTCCACTGGATCTACGCGGGTGTCGAATACCTGCAGCCAGAGATTGATCAACCGCGACAGCCCGGCGGCCTGTTCGGCTGTCATCCGCTGCATCGTCGACAAGTGCGCGATCATGCAGGCAAGATCGTCGGCACGCCGTCCCGGTCCGATGGTGTCGATGTCCAGTACGCCGGTGATCACACCGTTGGAGACGAAGAGCTGTCCCTCATGGAAGTCACCGTGGGTCGGTTCCAGTCCCGGTGGCAGGCCTGCCAGGCCGCTGGAGACCTGTCCGACCAGCCAGCGCAGCTGGGGATCCAGTGACGGTAGTGCGGCTGCGATCATCTCCGCGTACGTGGCGACTGCGCCGGTCCACGGCGGTCGACGTGGCAGCCCAACTACCGCAGACGGCAACGAGTCAAGCAGCATGATCAGACTTTCGGCAGTGCAGGGCATTGCCTCATCGAAGATCGCTTTTGTCAAAGGGCGCCCCGGCAGGTGAGGAAACACCAGAATGAAGTCGGCCGTGGCCGCTGCCAGCACGGCCGAAGGAAATCGGGCACGGCGCAGCAGGTCGTGCCGCTGCAGCGTCGGCGCGTACCCCGATTCTCGTAACACCTTGATGAAGAAGGTTCGCGGTCCACCGCTGGTATTGATCACGGCCTTGAGCACTGCACGCCGCCGCGGCCGATAGCTGATCATGTGAAGCGCGATGTCACCGCCGGCCACCGGATGATCAAGAACCCGATGTTCATTGAGCAGCGCAGCGACTGCATCGGGCGCCGCAGCGCGCCGCAAGCCGGGCAAATCCGGATCAGCGGGGTAGAGCCAGACCGTCACTTCCCGGTCGCCGTCGCCGAAGATCATCGCCCGTTCGTCATTGGGGGTGCGGCCCCGGACGCGTGTGCTAACACCGAGCAACTCGGTACGGCGTCCGGTCGGCCAATCGACGGCTGCCGAATATGTTGCCGTCGTGGAGCGCCGGGGATTGGCATCTACATGATCCAACCGCCAGGAAAACAGGCTGCCTCCGGCGTGCTCAACAGCGGCCGCGAGCAGGTCTTTCACCGCGCCCGAAGTCAGCAATGTCGACCCGTCGGGGTCACCCGAAGCGGTCACGATCCCGATCCTTACACAGTATGAGAACCGTCGATGTGGGTCTGGGCTCCCTCCTGGCGATGTGGATGGAAGCATGGCTATGTGACAGTCGAACTCACCATCCTGGGCCTGGTCGCCACGGTGCTCGCCGTAACAGCCCTCGCCAATCGGATCAGGTTCTCGGCGCCGCTTCTTCTCATGCTCGTCGGCATCGGGCTTTCGTTCCTGCCCTACATACATATTCCTGAACTGACGTCGGAACTCGTGTTGTTTGGCTTTCTCCCGCCCCTGCTGTACGGCGCAGCCATTCGAACCTCAGTGATCGACTTCCGCGCCAATCGTCGATCCATCGCCCAACTATCAGTACTGCTGGTTGTCGTGACCGCCTTGGGCGTCGGCCTCATCACTTGGCTCATCCTGCCGGTCAGCTTCCCGGTGGCGTTCGCGCTGGGCGCTGTGGTTGCTCCACCTGATGCCATCGCCGCCACCACGATTGCCCGCAGGGTCGGACTGCCGCGTCGTCTGGTGACAATCCTTGAGGGCGAATCCCTGGTCAACGACGCGACCGCGATCACTTGCCTCAGAGTCGCTATCGCCGCCATCGCGGGTACCGTTACCGCGGCGCAGGCGACGATCGGTTTCTTGATCGCGGCTCTCGGAGGACTTGCGATTGGCGTCGCCGTGGCGCTGATCGTGATTCCCATCCGGGCACGTATTACCAGGCCGGTCTTCGATACGGCGATCTCGATCTTGGTGCCGTTCGTGGCCTACCTGCCGGCTGAGGCGATCAGCTTCGGCGATTTCCACGGTTCCGGGGTTGTTGCCGTTGTCACGGCTGGCTTGATCCTCGGTCACAAATCACCCGTGATCCAGTCGGGCCAGTCACGGCTGAGCGAACGGGTGAACTGGGCAACTATCGAATTCCTGCTCGAGAACACCGTGTTCTTGATGATCGGTCTGCAGGCGCGCAGGATCATCCAGGCCAACTCGCACTCGGAGTTATCAGGCCCGCAAATCGCCTGGTTTTGCGCGGCAGTCTTCGGGGGTGTCATCCTCATCCGGCTGACCTGGGTTCTCGGCACGCGGCCCATCTTGTTTCGTCGCGACAGGGATGCCGGCGATAGCCCAGTCCCGTGGTCCTACGCGTTCGTGATCGGCTGGGCAGGGCTGCGAGGAGTCGTGACACTGGCCGCCGCTTTCCTGATTCCCGAAGGCGTGCCTTATCGAGAAACCTTGATCTTCGCGGCAATGGTGGTTACCGCCGGAACTTTGCTGCTGCAAGGGCTGACACTGCCACCCTTGGTCCGAGCACTCGGCCTCCGCGGCCCAGATGCGCGCTCGGATGCTCTGCAGGCGGCGACCGTGCTGCAAACCTCGAGCAACGCCGCCATTGCCCATCTCGGCGACATCGTGGGCCCCAACGACACAACCGAGACTGTGCAGTTACTTCGGGATCGCATCGCTGCCAGGCCAAACGCGATGTGGGAGAAGCTGGGCAGACCCGGTGACGAGGAGACGCCCGCTGAAGAATATCGGCGGCTCCGGCTCAAGACCATCGACATTGAGCGAAATGAGGTCTTAAAGATCCGTTCCAGCGGCACGGTCGACCACGACATCATCGAGGAGGTCCTCGGGTCGTTCGACATCGAGGAGTCCATGCTGACCATCGCGACCGAGCGGTCCGATCGGCTCGAGAGCGAGACGGTGACCACACCAGCCGTGCCAGCCGGTCCCTGCGGCCATCTTGATCACGCTCCGGCAGAGATCACGCCGAACGGGCCTGGCATCTGTGAGGACTGTATCCGGGAGGGCACGCGTACGGTGCATCTGCGGATCTGCCTTAGTTGCGGCAATGTCGGATGCTGCAATTCTTCAGTCGGTCGGCATGCCGAGCGCCATTTCACCCTGACTCGGCATCCGGTGATGCGCAGCTTCGAGGTCGGCGAATCTTGGCGCTGGTGCTATGTCGACGAGCGGATCGGATGATGGGCGGCCGCATCGGGCAGGTATCAGAAAGCATGCGTCGTGCTCTTGTGGGTATGACTGGAGTGACGCCCCAGACGATCACGTCCTGCGCGGCGCATGCTCAAGGGATGCTTTCTTGCTCGATTTCGGACTCCGCTGGTGCTGCATGAACGGTGGCACCGTTGAAGACAGCCTCGCGACTCGGGCGGGTCGGCTCTTCACGGAATATCGCCAAGGTGACCAGGCGAAAATGGGCGACCTAGTGCGCCTACTCAGTCCGATTTTGTGGCACACGGCTCGATCATCACGGCTGGACGCGGCAGCAGCCGAAGATGTGCTGCAGACCGTGTGGCTGACGCTGGTGCGTAAGTCGGACACGATCGCCGAATCGATTGCTGTGCTGCATTGGTTAGTGGTCAGCACCAAGCGCGAGGCGTGGCGAGTGGCCAGGAACCAATCACGGTTCCGGCCTGAGGATCTGGAGTCGGCCACCTCGGAGGCCAACATGGCCGAATCGATCGAGGAAACTGTGCTGCGCGATGAAAGCGACAACAGGCTCTGGAGGCATATCGAGCGTCTGCCGGAGCGTTGTCGGACGCTGCTCCGGGTCATCGCCTTCGCCGACAGGCCCGACTATGCAGAATTAGCCAAAGCGCTGGGGATGCCGCAAGGCAGCATTGGGCCCACTCGGGGGCGCTGCTTGGCCAAGTTGCGGATTGCTCTTGCGCAAGACCCCACCTGGGAGCACCGATGAACGAATCCGACAACAATCATCAGACTGACGTCGAAGATCAGCTGGCTGCCGAGGAGCTTGATCCCACCGACTTCGCCCTCCTCGACTCGCTTCGCGCCAACTTTGATGAGCGCGACCCGGTCCCAGACGGGCTGGTGGAACGCATTCAGTTCCAGATCACCTTGGATGCCTTGAATACCGAGGTGGCCACCTTGACCCAACTGGATTTGGCCACCGCTGGCGCTCGCAGCACAACAACCGAGGCCGTACGTACCATCACGTTCACCACCGACTCGCTGACCACGATGGTGACGTTGACGCCGTTGCCCGACGGCACCGTACGCGTGGACGGCTGGGCGGCGCCAGGTGCCGGCCTTGGTGTCGAGCTGCTGCTAGCCGATGGTCCGCGCCACACCTACGCTGATGATGACGGCCGCTTCGTGTTCGAGAGCGTGCCCAGCGGGCTGGCCAAGTTCGCCTTGTACATGCGGCGTGATTCGGGGGTTTCTACGGTCTTGAGTCCGGCCATCGAGCTCTAGGCAGATCGTCTTAACGGCTGTGCGGCGAAACGCGCCCATTCCGCTCGCTTCCTGCGGTCGTCTTGACGCCTGTGCGGCGAAACGCGCCATTCACGCCACGCCAACTTTCTCGTAGACGTCGGCCAGCGTCGCGCTCGCTACTTCTCGGGCCCGATCCGCACCCTTGGCAAGAATCGATTCCAGCTCACTGCGTTCATCCATCAGCTCGAGGGTGCGGTTCCGGTATGGCACTGCGAACTCGCTCACGGCATCGGCCACCGCACTTTTTAGATCCCCATAACCATGGCCCTCAAATCGCTTAACGAGTGCCTCGATCGGCGTGCCGGTCAGCGCAGCCAAGATCGTCAGCAGGTTCGACACGCCCGGCTTATTGACGTTATCGAAGACGATTTCCCGACCCGAGTCGGTGACCGCCGATTTGATCTTGCGAACGTTAACCGCTGGATCGTCCAGCAGCTCGATCAGGCCGGTCGGCGAGGACAGCGACTTGCTCATCTTGGAATGCGGCTCAGCAAGATCGGCAATCCTGCCAACTGAGGGCAGGATGTACGGCTCAGGAATGACGAACGTGTCACCGTAACGAGAGTTGAAACGCGCCGCCAGATCCCGGGTGAGCTCCAAATGTTGCCGTTGGTCCTCCCCTACCGGAACGTGATCGGCCTGATAGAGCAAGATGTCGGCAGCCATGAGCACCGGATAGGTAAACAAGCCGACGTTGGTGGCCTCCGGCCCCATCTTGGCGGCCTTGTCTTTGAACTGCGTCATCCGCTGTGCCTGCCCGTAGCCGGTCAGGCAGCCCAGTACCCAGCTGAGCTGAGTGTGTTCGGCGACCTGGGACTGCCGGAACACCGCCGCCTTCGCTGGGTCAATCCCTGCGGCGATGAGCTGCGCCGCGCTTCGCAAAATCCGTTCCCGCAGCACCTCGGGGGGTGTCGCTACGGTCAGTGCATGCAGATCGGCGATGCCGTAGAAAGCTTCATGATCCTCTTGCAGCGGTACCCACTGCCGTAGCGCGCCGAGAAAGTTGCCGAGGTGCAGAGAATCCGCGGTTGGCTGGGCAAGCGAGAGTACGCGCGGTATGCCGGCACTGGTGTGTGAGGGCATGAGCTCCAGATGTCCTTTCCAGTTCGCCTTTGACTCCAAGCGTCGGGTATGCCGCGAGCAGCCCGTAGGCACCGCTGCGAGCGTCGGCATGGGCGAGCAGCACCCAACACCGCTGCGCATCGGCGTCATTGTTCCATGCGTACCGCGCTCCGCCTGAGGATTTTCCAGCGAGCACCTATCCGAGAACCACCCACTGGTAGGAAATTTGTTCATCTGCAACCGTCTTGGCAGCAAAACCCCCGGCATTGGTCGGAAATCCGAGTGCCAGGGAAGCCGCAGCTCGAAAACGTGGGTAAGAGGGCCAAAAGGCCCTGGTTGCGTCATCGACGGAGCCGCAAGGCTGATGTAGCGCCGCCAGCCTGGCCATCGGAGTTGGAGGGGCGACCTCGCCGCGTACGAGAACGGAGCAGAGATGACGGTACAAGAGAACTCGACGACGACCACCAACCAGTCAACACAGGCTGCGGAGGACCAGGCGCCGAGTACAACGGCGGCCGAACCTTCGTCGGAAGACGAATTGCATCGGATGGACATGTGGTGGCGCGCCGCTAACTATCTGTCAGTGGGCCAGATCTACCTCATGGACAATCCGCTGCTGCGTGAGCAGTTGGAGGCCCAGCATGTCAAACCAAGGCTGCTCGGACACTGGGGTACCTCACCGGGACTCAATTTCTTGTACGCCCATCTCAACCGCGCGATTATGCAGCGCGATCTGGATATGATCTACATCATTGGCCCCGGTCACGGTGGGCCCTCCCTAGTTGCGGCGGCATGGCTGGAGGGCACCTACAGCGAGGTCTATCCCAACATCACCCGCGACGCCGTCGGCATGAAGCGGCTCTTCACCCAGTTCTCTTTCCCGGGAGGGATCCCCAGCCACGTAGCTCCAGAAACTCCTGGCTCGATCCATGAGGGCGGGGAACTCGGCTATGCGATCTCGCACGCGTACGGCGCCGCCTTTGACAATCCAGACTTGGTCGTCGCCTGCATCGTCGGCGACGGCGAGGCAGAGACCGGGCCGCTGGCGACGTCCTGGCATTCCAACAAGTTCTTGAATCCACAAAGCGATGGCGCGGTATTGCCCATCCTGCATCTGAACGGCTACAAGATCGCAAATCCCACGGTGCTGGCCCGAATCCCGGCCGATGAGCTGCATGCATTGTTCCGCGGATACGGCTACGAGCCGTATGAGGTCGCGGGCGATGAACCCGCGACCATGCATCGGCAGTTTGCCGCGACGTTGGATCTCTGCCTTGATCGTATTGCCGAAATACAACGCGATCATCGGGACGGCGGCGGCGCAGGCCGGCCGACCTGGCCGATGATCATTTTCCGTTCCCCCAAGGGATGGACGGGTCCGGAGAAGATCGACGGCAAGATGGTCGAGAACTACTGGCGGAGCCATCAAGTGCCGTTCTCCGACACCCGACAGAACCCCGCCCACCTCGAGGAGCTTCAGAGGTGGTTGGAGTCGTATCGGCCCGAGGAGCTGTTTGACTCCGAGGGCCGTCCGATAGCTGAGATCGCCGATCTTCATCCGGTCGGCGAACGTCGCATGAGTGCCAACCCGCACGCCAACGGCGGCGCGTTGCGGCACCCGCTACGGATGCCGGATTTCCGCGACTATGAAGTCAAGATCGACAGGCCCGGCCACACTGTCGCGGAGGCAACCCGAGTGATGGGCACATTCCTCCGGGACGTCATGGAACTAAACGAAGATCACCGCAATTTCCGGCTCTTCTCGCCCGATGAGAACAACTCGAACCGCTGGCAGGACGTGCTGGAAGTGACGAATCGTGCCTGGCAAGCCGAGACCTACGACTATGACGATCATCTTGCGCCCGATGGCCGCGTCATGGAGATCTTGTCCGAACACACAATTCAAGGCTGGCTTGAGGGATACCTGCTAACCGGAAGGCATGGATTCCTCTCGACGTACGAGGCCTTCATTCACATCATCGACTCGATGTTCAACCAGCACGCCAAGTGGCTGAAGGTAACCGATGACATCGAGTGGCGTCGCCCGATCTCTTCGCTGAACTATCTGCTGTCCAGTCACGTGTGGCGTCAAGATCACAATGGGTTCTCCCATCAAGATCCCGGTTTCATCGATCACGTGATGAACAAAAAGGCCGAGATCGTACGGGTCTACCTACCGCCGGATGCCAACACGCTGCTCTCGACAACCGACCATTGCCTGCGATCGAGCCAATACGTGAATGTCGTCGTCGCGGGCAAGCAACCCGCCCCTCAGTACCTCTCGATGGATGAGGCCATCAAGCACTGTACGAAAGGGATCGGCATTTGGGATTGGGCAAGCAGCGACCAGGACGGCCGAACCGACCTCGTCATGGCCGCTGCCGGGGACGTACCCACGATGGAGGCGCTCGCCGCCACCGAGATCTTGCAGAATCGCTTCCCCGACCTGCGTATCCGCTTCATCAATGTCGTGGACATCATGCGTTTGCAGGATGACCGCGAGCATCCACATGGATTAAGCGATAGAGAATTCTCCGGTCTGTTCACGCCCGATGCACCTATCGTGTTCGCCTACCACGGTTATCCCTGGTTGATTCACCGCCTGACATACCGACGCAGCAACCACGACAACATCCATGTGCGCGGTTATAAGGAAGAGGGCACCACGACGACGCCGTTCGATATGTGTGTCCTCAACGAGATCGATCGCTTCTCACTAGCCATCGACGCGATTGATCGCGTGCCACAGCTGGGGTCAAGCGCCGCCCACGTACGGCAAGAGCTCGTGGACAAGATCATCGAACACCGGCAGTACATCCGTGTTCATGGCGAAGACATGCCAGAGATCGCCGGATGGATGTGGCATGCGACAGCTGAGGAGGAGGAGACCCTGGCCGAGACAGCGCCAGGAGTGATTGCCACCGCCGGCGACAACGTGTAGCGATAGGCCCCGGCTCAACTAGGAGGCGGCCGGGGTGAATTCCTTTCCGTCCTGGCGGTGAACGACGAACGAAGCGGCCCGGCGGCCATCGAGTTCGCTGACGCGCAGTTCCACCTGGGCAAGGTTTTCGTCTTCGGGATCGATCGAAGCGAGCTCCAGCGAGATGGCGTCGCCAACGCTGGGCAGCTGACCGAGCCGGGCCATGAAGAAGCCGGCCAGCGTGTCGTACGGACCCTCGGGCAGCAGCAGGCCGGTCTTTTCCGCAAAGTCGTCCAATGTGGTCAAGCCGTCAATCACAAAGTCGCCGCGGATGACGACCTGCTCTTCGGCAACCACGTCGTACTCGTCGGTGATGTCGCCGACCAGCTCCTCAACGAGGTCCTCCATGGTGACGATGCCGGCCGTGCCCCCGTACTCGTCTAACACGATGGCCATGTGTGAGGCGCTGCGTCGCATGTCGCTGAGGGCTCGTAGTACCCGTACCGTGTCGGGCATCGAGAGTACCGACCGGGCCAACTCGGCAACGGGCGTCGTGCGGGAGCTGATGTCGGGATTGAGCAGGTCGCGGACATGCACAAAGCCGATGACATCGTCGGCTGAATCTCCGATGACCGGATAGCGGGAATGCGGCGACTTGGTCAGTTCGCGTACCGCACGATGGGCGGGCATGCCACCTGGGAGAAAGTCGACCTCGGTACGCGGCACCATTACCTCTCGGAGGCTGCGGTCACCAGCGGCAAAAACATCGTCGACGATTCGGCGCTCTTCGTCACCCAGCGTGGTTGAGCCGCTGACCATAGCGCGGATCTCCTCGTTGGTTACCTCTTCACGAGAGACCTTCGGATCACCGCCCAGAACCCGCACCAGGACATTGGTGGATACGCCGAGCAGCCAGATTACCGGCCGGGTAATGCGTGCGACGAAGTCCACCAGCGGTGCCAGCGCAAGGGCGGCCGCCTCTGCGCGCTGCAACGCAAGCCGCTTCGCGGTGAGCTCGCCAATCACAATCGAGACGTAGGAGATCACAATCGTGATCAAGACCAGCGAGATGATGTCAGCAGCGGCGACGCTCACGCCCAGTCCTTCGAAGAAGGGCGCAAGATCGCCGGCGATCCTGTCGGCACCGAAAGCGGCCGCCAGAAAGCCCGAGAGGGTAACCCCCACCTGAACGGCCGAAAGGAAGAGGTTGGGATCGGCGGTCAACTTCGCGATCAACTGACCTCTCTTGCCACGGTGGGCCAGTTGCCTCACCTGGCTTTCGCGAAGCGAGACGAGGGCAAGTTCTGCCGCAACGAAGATGCCCTGGATCGCTACGAGCAGCAAGATCAACAGGACGTTGAAAACGGCGCTACTCATTGCTGCAGGAGGTCAAAGGTCTGTCACAGTCGGCGTCGCCGCTCATCTCAGCAAGCGTAGTGAACCTGCGGCGCGGCGGTAGGGCCGGTGCCGATAACCCCCGAGTGCGGGATGCTCGGCGGAGCCGGGTTGGGTGAAGATCGCCGCGGGTAATGTCGCATCGCGTCGGGTTGCCGAAGGCGCAGGCTATCGGATGGTTGGGAATTCAACCTGCTTGGGAACATGCGAGAGGCCAAGTGGCGGATATGGTCTTGTATTCCAGCCCTAGATGTTGGTCTCTTATGGGAGGATCTGCGGGTGACATTACGGGTGAGCGTCATCGGCACCAACTACCTGGGTGCCACCCATGCCGCCGGTATGGCGGAGTTGGGCCACGAGGTCATCGGCGTCGACATTGACGCCGATCGCGTCAAGACACTGAACGCGGGACAGTCCCACATTTTCGAGGTCGGTCTCGAGCCGCTCCTTGAGCGGCACACGGCCTCAGAAAAATTACGGTTCACGACCGATTACGCCGAGATTGCCGACTGGGCAGATGTGCACTTTCTGGCGCTTGGCACTCCCTCTGGTCCGGGCGGTGCTGCCGATCTCAGTCAGCTGCATGCCGCGATCGACACGCTCGCACCGCTGCTGACCAAGCCGACGCTGGTGGTCGGGAAGTCGACGGTGCCCGTTGGCACCGCAATGGCGCTCGAACAGCGACTCCGCAGCGTCGCGCCGGCTGGGGACGGTGTCGAGGTGGCCTGGAACCCGGAGTTTTTGCGCGAGGCGTACGCCGTCGAAGGCACGCTGCGACCCGACCGGCTGGTATTCGGCACCCATTCTCAGCATGCCTTGGAACTGCTCGAGGAGATCTATGCGATACCGATCACAGATCGAGTGCCCGTGGTTCGGTGCGACATCGCTACCAGCGAGCTGATCAAGGTTGCTGCCAACGCGTTCCTGGCCACCAAGATCAGCTTCATTAATGCGATGGCGCAGATGTGCCAGGCGGCCGGTGGGGACGTGGTTTTGCTGGCTGATGCGCTTGGCTATGACAAGCGGATTGGCCGGGAGTTTCTGAATGCGGGTTTGGGATTCGGAGGCGGCTGCCTTCCCAAGGACATCGCCGCGCTGGCCGTACGCGCCGAAGAACTTGGCGTACCTGTGATGACCGACTTCATTCGCTCCGTCGAGGCGATCAACGCCGGCCAACGGACCGAACTCGCCGAGTTGGCGATCGATCAAGCCGGTGGCAGTGTGGTCGGGAAGCGTGTAGCAGTGCTGGGCGCGGCGTTCAAGCCCGGCACCGACGACACCCGAAACTCTCCGGCGTTGACTGTTGCCGATCAGTTGCATGCCTCCGGCGCCGACGTACGCATCTATGACCCGCAGGCCCGACTGCCACCCCGCGAAGGCTTCACCCAGGTGGCCAGTGTCGAACAGGCGGTGCTCGGTGCGGAGGTCGTGCTGCACCTCACAGAGTGGCCTGAGTTCCGCCAGCTCGACCCAGAACGCCTCGGCGAGCTGGTCGCATCCAAGGTGATCATCGACGGCCGCCTGAAGCTGCACGCTCCCACCTGGCGCAACGCCGGCTGGAAACTCGTCCAGATCGGCCGCGCCGCCACCCTCTAACTTCTCTTGTTAGGTGACTCCCTTACGCCGACTTGTCAGCGTCTCAAAGTGCTATAGCCCTTCGAGACCCGGCTCGGAGGTCGGAAAAGACCGCAGCGGCTTCGAGCCGAATCTCAAATACCGTTGCTCTCAGCACCCAACGTCTGGTGATGACGACCGCGCGCTCACGCTTCATATCGGCCTGCCAGTGCACTACCTCAAGATGATGTCGACCGTCGATCTCAAGTACGACCACTTCGCCGTTGGGCAAATCCCACTCGGAATCCAAGTACCGCCAGCGCCCTGACGAGTCCTTTCGTCTGCTCTGTCGGCTGGGCGGGACCAGGCCGAACTTCCGGCACAGATGTGCCAGATCGATCTCCCCAAGAGACTCGGCACCCGCGCCAACATCGGCAATTGCCAACCGCAGATACGCCTTGTGGCTAATACGACCGACGGTGCGCATTGCCGCATCGAGGCGTGTGGCCGTCGTCAGCCGCTGCTGGACAGCCGCCGCCACCATCAGACACGCGAAGCGCGGATAAGGTTGCCAGGCTGCCGCATCAAGAACCGAGCGCGCCGTCTCGGTGCGGGGAAGTCCCCCTGTATGCACGATGTCATCCAGCCGCAGTCGCCGGGATTCGTGTACGCGAACACCCGGCATGGGCGTCGCGCGCGACCCACGCTGAACAATGAGATGGATCTCTGTCGCCTCCCTTGAGAAGCCCTTGAAGCCTGCGAGCTCCAGAGAGGTGTGGCTGCCCAGCGCTGCATCGTCGCCGGCGTCGAGCACGGCAAGCCACATCAGTTGATCACGCAGCGGCGGCGCGTTCTGGAGCAGCACAACGTTCTGGCCAATAGCTGTCCAGCGCCGGGCATCGACCTGGCTCGTAACGTAATCGGGAGAAACGGCGAGGGCACGAAACTGGTCGCGATGGATTGTGCCGCGTTGGCGGACTACAAGGCGGCGCAGCTCGTCATGATGATCTATTCCTGGGAACATGGGACGAGTCTGGAAGCCGACAGATCTCGAAGATAACCACCTGCCGAAAATCTGTGGATAACCTGCGAAACTCATTTGGACTTGTCAGCGTCTCAAAGGGCTATAGCACTTTGAGACGCTGACAAGTCGATAAGTGAGTCGGCGTAAAAGAAGTTAGGAGAGGCGCTCGGCGAGGTTTTTGTCGAGAGTGTCGAGGAATTCCTCGGTGGTGAGCCAGGACTGCTCGGGGCCAACGAGTACGGCTAGATCCTTCGTCATGGCACCGCTCTCGACCGACTTGACCACGACGTCCTCTAAGGATTCCGCGAACTTGATCACATCCGGCGTGTTGTCGAGCTTGCCGCGATGCTTGATGCCACCGGTCCAGGCGTAGATGGAGGCGATCGGGTTGGTGGAAGTCGGCTTGCCCTCCTGATGCTGCCGGTAATGCCGGGTGACCGTACCGTGGGCGGCCTCAGCCTCGACGGTCTTCCCGTCCGGCGTCATCAGGACACTCGTCATGAGGCCGAGCGAGCCGAATCCCTGAGCGACCGTGTCGGATTGCACGTCGCCGTCGTAGTTCTTGCAGGCCCAGAGGTACCCACCGCCCCACTTCAACGCGGCCGCGACCATGTCGTCGATCAAGCGGTGTTCGTACGTCAGTCCCGCGGCCTTGAACTCCGCCTCGTACTCATTGGCGTAGATCTCAGCGAAGATGTCCTTGAAGGCCCCGTCGTACGCCTTCAAGATCGTGTTCTTGGTCGACAGGTAAACGGGATACGCACGCTCCAACCCGTACGCGAAACACGCATGCGCGAAGTCGGCGATCGAGTCATTGAAGTTGTACATGCCCAACGCGACACCACCATCAGGCGGGTACTGCGCCACGACATACTCCAGCGGCTCGCCGCCATCCTCTGGAGTAAAGGTGATCGTCAGCGTCCCAGCACCTGGCACCTTGAAGTTCGTCGCTTTGTATTGATCACCGTGCGCGTGACGGCCGATCACGATCGGCTTGGTCCAGTTGGATACCAGCCGCGGGATGTTGGAAATGATGATCGGCTCCCGAAACACCACGCCGCCGAGGATGTTGCGAATGGTGCCGTTGGGTGAACTCCACATCTTCTTGAGGTTGAACTCCTTGACCCGTGCCTCGTCCGGGGTGATCGTCGCGCACTTCACGCCGACACCGTGCTTCTTGATCGCATTAGCGGCATCGACGGTCACCTGATCATCAGTGTCATCGCGGTGCGTAATGCCGAGGTCGTAATACTCCAGATTCACATCGAGATAGGGATGGATCAGCCGCTCCTTAATGAACTGCCAAATGATCCGTGTCATCTCGTCGCCGTCGAGTTCGACGATGGTGCCCTCGACCTTGATCTTCGCCATGGCGCCAAACCTATCGAACGAGCACTTGCCGATCTGACAGGCTTACCTCGCCCATGCCGGCCGGTACACCAGGTCTACCCGCTCCTGAGGTCGTTGTGCCTGCTCGTACGCGTCCTCGCTCGGCATCCAGTCGCTCAGCCAGCGTTCCATCATCGCCAGACCGTCGCGCTCTAACGCGCGCGCCAACCGGAGCTCGTACGGCACCTCCACCCAGATGGTGAAGTTCCACGGCACCCCGAGCCGTTCATCAGTGGCCGATACGCCCTCGACGATGACCGGCACCCCGACCGGGACCGTACGCCACTCGGCGCCTACATTGCGTTCGAAATCCCACCGCTGATACCGGCCCTGTTGGCCGGCGAGCAGCGGCTCCAGTACCTGACGGACGAATCGGTCCAGCTCCCATCCCCGGACGTCAGGGCGCGCGAAGTGGTCGATGTGCACGACCACCGAACCAGGCAATGCCGCCGCAATATGACCGGCGAGCGTGGTCTTCCCTGTCGCGCCCTTGCCGTCAACCCCGATCCAACGCGTGCCCTCTCGTCCTCCCACCGCCTCTACGGCAGCAGCAAGCACGTCTTCCGCGGAGGTGGTATCGATCACAAGACCTCACGGTGTCAGGACGGGCCGACCTTGCTAGCGTCACCCTACGTATCTGCCCGTCGAACTTCGAGGAGAGTTCGTGAGCACACCCGTCAAGGTCGCCGTAACCGGCGCCGCCGGCCAGATCGGCTACAGCTTGTTGTTCCGAATTGCCAGTGGTGCGATGCTCGGTCCAGACCAGCCGCTGGAGTTGCGGCTCCTTGAAATCACGCCAGCCTTGAAGGCCCTGGAAGGTATTGTGATGGAGCTCGAGGACTGTGCATTTCCGCTCTTGACCAATGTCGAGATCGGAGACGACGCGAACAGGATCTTCGACGGCGCCAACCTCGCCTGCCTGGTCGGTGCACGGCCTCGCACCAAGGGGATGGAGCGCCGGGACTTGCTGGAGGTCAACGGCGCAATCTTCAAGCCCCAGGGGCAGTCCCTCAACTCTCACGCTGCCGACGACATCAAGGTGCTGGTCACCGGAAATCCCGCCAACACCAACGCCCTCATTGCCATGTCCAATGCACCCGACATCCCCGCCGAACGATTCAACGCGCTCACCCGCCTCGACCACAATCGCGCTAAGGCCCAGCTGGCAACCAAGGCCGATGCCAGTGTCAGCGACATCACCCACCTGACGATCTGGGGAAATCACTCGACAACCCAGTACCCCGACCTGTTCAACGCCTTGGTACGCGGGCAAAACGCCGCCGAATTGGTCAACGATCAGGAATGGCTGGAATCCACGTTCCTGCCCACCGTGCAAAAACGCGGCGCCGCCGTCATCGAGGCACGAGGGGCGAGCTCCGCCGGCAGCGCAGCCAACGCGACGCTGGAGCATGTGCGCGACTGGACGCTGGGAACGCCGGAAGGCGACTGGGTCTCCATGTCGGTGCCCTCCGACGGGTCCTACAAGATCCCCGAAGGCTTGGTCTGCTCATTCCCGTGCACGGTATCGGGCGGTACATATCAGATCGTCGATGATCTGGAGATCAACGACTTCTCGCGTAGCAAGATCGATATCAGCGTTGCGGAGCTGGAATCCGAGCGTGACGCCGTACGAGCTCTCGGTCTCATCAGTTAACGATCCCCATGCTGCGTAAGACTGGTAGCCATGACTGAAAGCCAGCAACCGAACCCGTTCAGCCGCGAGGGATCGGATCCCTCTTACGGGCTCGGCCCCGATTCAAGCCGCGGGCAAGGTTCACCGGTAGACCAGCCGCCAGATGATGCATCCGATACCTCTGCCGAGGACTGGTCCTCCTATCCGGCAGGCAATGCGTACGGCGGCTCGGCGGATGGGCCCACCCTCGACCCATACGGCAGACCCATCAGCTCGTACGGCAATCCCAGCGACTCGACATACACCGGGCCGGGGCTAGATTCCCAGACGATGCCGCCTTACAGTGATCCTCTCCAGGGCTATGGCGATCAGCCGTACAGCACTCCCTATGAGGCCAATCCGTACCAGACCAGTTTCGGCGGCGTGACCCCATACGGCCCGGTGCCGACGCCGGTTCCGGCAACACCTCATCCGCAGGCGGCGTTGGCTTTGATCCTCGGCATTCTGGGCACTGTGCTCGGTTTCGGCTGCATCATCGGTGGCCTAGTCGGGATCGGCGGCATTGTCGTTGGCCGTCGGGTCAAGAACGAGATCGATGCAGAGCCTGGGCGCTATACCGGCCGCTCCCAAGCTGTTGCCGGCATAGTGACCGGCATAATCGGTGTTTCGATCTGCGTCCTCGCCACACTTTTTATTGTGCTAGCCATCATTGTCGGCATCGCGAACATCCCAAACTACTAGCAACCAGAGCGAAGCGCGCCCGCATGCCTTGCGGAATTTCCACGGTACGCGGATGTGATGAGGCAACCGGTATCAATACTCCAATCAGTCGAATATCAATTCCGGGCGAATTCTCGGCAAGAGCGCAACAATCATCGCTTTAGTATTTCTCGCCATGGCAGTCCCGATGACGGTGATCTTTGGAGTTATTGTCGCAGGCAAGGCTGGATAGCTGCGATAATCCACCAGCCCCCCGAACGCCTGCGACATATGCGCCAGATAGGGAACAATGGCCTCATGACTAATCCGTACGAAGAGCAGCAGCAGCCGCAGGCCCAGCCGAACCCGCAGCCTCCCTACCCGCCGTCGAAGCAATACCAGCAGCCCGGCGGCCAGCCGACGCCATATGGCCAAACCTCGCCAATGCCCTACGGTCAGCCGTACACAATGCCTCCGCAGCAGGAGCACCCGCAAGGCACCATGATCTTGATCTTCGGGATCCTCGGTATCTTCATTACGATCTTCGCCCCCATTGCTTGGTATCTGGGGAATAAGGCCAAGGCCGAAATTCAGGCGTCGGGCATGCACTACAGCAATGAGCAGAACATCAGCATTGGCCGCATGCTCGGCAAGATCTTCACGATTATCGCTCTGGTATCCATTGCTCTCACGATCATCATCATGATCATCGTCGCCGTCGGAGTGAGCCAGAGCGGCGGGTGATCACCGACCTTCGGGAACCACGATCGCTAATGCGATGATCGCGACGGCGCCGACGGCAAGGACGGTGACGTCGAAGGCTTTGGTACGCACCTGAAGCAACCCCGCGTCTCGGCTCGGCAGGGCGATCCGTTCCACTGCTCCCACACCGAGCGAGGCGCCGATGAGCAGGCAGCCGAGGCGCCAGGTCGATTC